>Ga0213875_10000463_pt1 | contig 34928 bp, 39 predicted proteins | sample BarmaccomBMRX_R8_FD_160105 | JGI IMG/M metagenome (GOLD analysis project Ga0213875, IMG submission 160105) | Root-associated microbial communities from Barbacenia macrantha in rupestrian grasslands, the National Park of Serra do Cipo, Brazil - RX_R8 | ecosystem: Host-associated > Plants > Roots...
CAGGCGTCCCAGCGGCGCACCTCGTACTGGTCCAGCCCGAACTCGCCCTTGGCCGCCTCAAAGCACGCCTCGAGGCTCCAGCGGCTCCCGGCCACCCGCACCAACTCCGCCAGCGGCGTGTCCGCCGGAGCGAAGACGACGTAGTAGGCCAGCTCCCGCGGCTCGTCCACGCTCCGGCGCACCAGCAGCCAGTGTCCCCAGCGCCGCTCCTCCGGCGTCAGCTGTAGCCGGTCCAGTCTCTGCCAGGCCCAGTCGTACAGGCGCGGCCCTTTGGCCCCCATGCCCGCTGAGAGACGATGCCACGCCTCACGCCCTTTCTCTTGCTCCAAGTCCGCCGCGATCTCGTCGGCCCGCACCTGCCGGAACGAGGGCATCCACAGCGGCTCGCTCTTGGGGACCGCCAGCACGAACGGCTGCCCTCGCTGCTCCAGCCACACGCGCAGGCGACGGTCACCGCCGTAGATCGTGTCGCCCGTCACCCAGGCGCAGGGCACGCCCGCCGCCAGCGCCCGCCGCCAGCGCCCGCTCCAACATCTGGCGGGCCAACTCCGGCTTGGTGGCGAACTGCACGGCCTCCGGCACGCCCGCCTCACGGCGGCGCTCCTGATCCTCGGCCCATTCCTTCGGCAGATACAGCGCCCGATCCAGGAAGGTACTGCCCTTGGCACTGGCGTAGGCGAGGAACACGCCGACCTGGCAGTTCTCGACGCGCCCGGCGGTGCCGCTGTACACACATCTTTCACTGGCGCTGCACCCCGACCGACTTGCCGCCCTTCTTGACGAAGCCGCTCTCGTCCACCACCAGGACGGCCCCCTCATCGCCCAGGTGCTCCATCACATACTGGCGCAGGTCGTCGCGGACCTCATCGGCGTCCCAGAGCGCCTGGTTGAGCAGGCGCTGCACACCATCAGGAGTGGTCTCGCCGGAGAGTTCGGCCAGTTGCCAGCCGTTCTTGCGCTCGCAGGGGCTGGTCAGCCCCTTCAGGTAGGCCAGCGCCCGCCGCCGCGGCTCGGCGCGGGCGAACCGGGGCCCGATCCGCCGGTGCAGGGCCCGCAACTGCTCGTCCCAGGCCGCGACAGCCTCTTCCATATCCCTCCCTCCTTCGGAGAGAGAATACCTCAAAAACTTACGTCAACTGCGGCTGTAGTACTAATGGGCGTATTGGGAAGGGGGGCAAATGTCGGCGCTGGCCGGGACGCCCTGGTGGGTGTGGGCCGGCGGCGGCCTGCTGGGGGCCTTCGCCGTGACGGCGGCGCTGATCGGCATCCCGCGCGTCAGCGCCGGCATCGTGATCGGCGCGCAGGTCTTCGGTCAACTGTTGGCCGCCGTGATGATTGACCACTTCGGCTGGCTCGGCGTACCGCGCGTCTCGCTCAATCCCTGGCGTGTGGCCGGCGCCATCGGCCTGTTCATCAGCGCCGTGCTGATGCAGCACAAGTAGGATGGGGCGACCACTAGGATGGGGCGGCCACTCCCACGCCTCAGCGCTTCACGGAAGCGCCGTCGTCCCGGTGCCACGGGCGCGGCGATGGCCCCGCCTGCGCCGATGCCGGCCAAGGAGGCCTTCATCAATGACAGCCATACGTTTGGCACCACTCATGGCGATAGTCCCGGCGATCTGACGCAGGCGCCGGGTTGCGTTCTGCCACACGGCCCGCCGCCACAGGGCCCGCCTTCGGGCCGGCGGCGCGGCGGGCGGGAATGGGAGGTGGTAGAACATCATCGTCCGGTTCTCCGTCACCGCCTCATCGAACGGTGTGCGGAACAGGCGGGCGCAGTGGTCGCAGACGCCCAGACTCAATGGCACGACCTTGCCGCAGCGCGGACAGATTTTCGCGTTGGGAATGCTCATCGTTGATCCTACTTGGATGACCCTTCCAGCTTGCAGTGAGATAGCCTCGCATGGCCTCTCTTGCATGAACCGTGCCAAGGTGGGAATCCGCTGGAAGAGGCTCTGGAGCGGGAGCATTTCAGCCATGCTACTCGTCCCGCCGGAATAGCCGCCGCCAGAAGGGCTGCTTCTCGGGAGGCGCCGGGGCGTCTCCCTCGGCCTCGCCAGCATCGCTGACATTGCGGGCGAGTTCGGCTTCCAGGCGGGTGATCTTGGCCTCCAATTGGGGGTTGGGCGTGTTGCTCCGCGCGCGGCGGTAGAAGGCCAGCGCCGGCTCGTACTCCCCCGCCTCGGCGAGCGCGTCGCCCTCCGCCTCGCTCAATAGGCGCTCCATCCCGGCCGACTGCAGCGTGGAGCGCTCCGGGGGCCGCCGTGGCGTCGGCTTCACCGACGGCGCGGCGGGGGAGGGTGCGGGCGGACGCTGGGTGGGCCGGGGCGCGGAGGGCCTGGCGGGCGGTGGCGCCGACAGGGTCTGATCATACGCGGCGCGTTGCTTCGGGTCGCGCAGAACTTGATAGGCGAACGTGATCTGTGTGAATATCTGCCGCGACAGCGCCGTGTCCTTGGCGACGTCCGGGTGGTACCGGCGGGCCAGTTCGCGGTATCTCTGCTGGATCTGTTCGGGCGTGGCCTGACGAGGCACTCCCAAGGTTTCGTAGTGGGTCTTCTGTTGGCTCACTTGCGTCGAATCTCCCAGCCGCCCCACGGGATGGCTCAAACGAGGCAGGCGCAAACGATCTCGGTCAGAACATACGCCGGCAAATGGCAGCCCTCATCTCGCCGGCCAGAGACGGCCGGCGAGAACGGGAACTGCGGAAGAGACAGAAAGGGGAAGCGCAGTGGGAGAAGCAGATTGCTCTCGCCTTGCGAAAAGCGTGTCATCCAGCCTACCCGCCTGAACGGACGCTATAGATGTCCTATTGCAAAAAGTGTGCCAAGCAGCAACCCGGCCGCACCCGCCGGGCTGTCTTTGATGGCTGGTTTTACATCGCCGCCTTGACGCTGACGCCTGGCTCCGCGTCCGACGAGCCTGCGGCCCGGCGGCGCTCCTCGCGGGCGGTGCGCTTGGCCTCGTTCCAGGGGAAGCGGCGACCATCCGCGCGCGGTGTCGTCGGGGCCCCGAAGCCCAGGATGTAGGCGCGACGCGGGACCGAGGAACGGTTCGCGCTGGTGTAGTGCATCGTGCGCGAGCCGTGGATGGTCGCGCCGCCGGGCGGCAACGGGCAGGCGACCGCCCGCGACTCGTCCACCGGCTCCACGGTCTCCAGGCCGTGGACGCGCGTGTCGCCGCCGATGCTCCGGTGCGGCACGATCTCCCAGTCCTGGCTTCCCGGCAGGAACTGCATACAGCCGTTCTCCAGCGTCGCCTCCTGCAACGGCATCCAGATGGAGATGGAGCGGTAGTTCAGATTCGGGTCCCAGTAGGCCTCGTCCTGATGCCAGGGCGTTGCCGCGCCCGACCCGGCGGGCTTGAAGATGGCGTGGTCGCCGGTGAAGACGGCGCCCGGCCCCAGCAGTTGCCGGGCGATGGCGAGGCCGTTGGCCTCATAGAGCGTGTCGGCCAGCTCCGGCGCGTACTTGCGCGGGCCGAGAATCTGCGGCAGCGCCGCCTCCTTGCCCTCCTCGTCGGAGCCGGCGAGATCAAACTGGTTGCCCTCCTCCCGCCCCGCACGCCGCTCAAAAATCCGGTCGTAGACGCCGCGCAGCCGCTCGACCTCCTCCGGCGTCGTGATGGCCCCCAGGCAAAGATAACCGTTCTGGTGAAAGAAGTCAATCTGCTTCTGAGTCAGAATGATGGTCGGCTGCAAGTACGGGCGCTCCTTCGGCGAATCGCATTCTGTTCTCTATTATACACCATCAAGCGCCGGATTATTGCCATGGCTTTAATTTTCGTGCGAAAATTAGCGTGGTGCAGCGACTTCAGTATAAGACATGGAATGAAATGTAGGGCCGGGGAGCGCGGCCGTCCAGGCGTGGGGAGAGGCCGATGTCTATGAACGGGGTCAGGGTCAGGCCCAGGCCGGCGAAGAGGCCGCGCCCGGTCAGGCCGGCGTCCAGGTGCAGCAGCGCGATGTGGTCGGGGCGGGAGAGCAGCGTCAGGAACTGCCACTGGATGGCGGGGGAGAGGCCGACGCCTGACTGGGCCATGAGGCCAATCTTGATGGTGGGGGCGTAAGCACGCGGCACGCGAATCGCACTGTCCGGCAGGCCGCGCCAGACACCCCACAGGTACGTCGCCGCCGCGTGGAAGGCCGGGACGGGGGTGAGCGTCAGGGCGAAGTGGTCGGCGTCCAGCCACTGGATGGGCGGCTCGCTCAGCGCGCGCCAGAGCACGACGGCGTTGTGCGGCGGGACGAGCAGATCGCGCGCCGCCTGGATCATCAGCACGCGCCGGGGCCGGTTGCGGTCGGCGTAGGTGAGCGGGTCCACGGCGCGCATCGGCGCGAGCGCGTCGGCGGTCAGCCGCTGCCGGTGGTGCAGCTCGTGGTAGAGCGCGACCAGGCTGTGATGATATAGATCGGGCAGGTCCCCGCCGCCCAGTGCCGCGACCCCGGCGCGCAGGCGCGCGTCCTGTCCCATCGCCAGGTGAGCCACGATCGCCCCCAGGCTCACCCCGACCACGCCCAGCCGCGACGAGTCCACGCCCGGCTGCGCCGCCAGCCAGGTCGTCACGGCACTCACGTCACCGGTGCTCTGCGAGTACGCCCGCTCGGCGTCCGCGACCGTGCCGGCCGCGAAGTGCGCGGAGGGCAGTTCCCGCCCGGTGCGGCGGTTGCCATGGTACGGCAGGCAAATGATGGCGCAGGCGATCCCCTGCCGCGCCAGATATTCCGCGAAGCGGCGCATCAGGTCGTCGCGCTCATCGCTGCCGACCGGGGGGATCAGGATGACGCCGGGCGCGGGCTGTAGTCCCGTGGGGGCCGAAAAGTAGCGTACCCAGATGCGGTCCAGGATGGGGTTGCCCGTCCGCGCGGCGCTGGGCAGCGTGATCTCCTGCGCCGGGGGGAGTATTTGGGTTTGGGCGGGACGCGGGGCGAGGACGCCGCAGAGCGGGATAAGCAGGAGGGTGAGGCGACAGAGGCAAGTGAGCACGGAAAGGGAAATGATGGAGGGGCGACCCGGCGGGCCGCCTTTACAATCCATCACGTGATTCTGGCGCACATCACTTCATCCGGCGGGTCGCGTCCAATTCCTCGTCCGTCGAGGCGGGGCGGTCGTCGCGGGTGCGGATGCGATCCGGCGTCGGCTCCGGGCGGGCGGGATCGGCGACGCGATTCGCGCCGGGCTGCGAGGCTTGCGTCAGGGCCGGGTCGGCGTCATACCGGCCGGCGTCCGTATCGTCATCATAGTCGTCCAACTCCTCGCCGTCGGCGCGGACCGGCTGATCCCGATACTTGAGCGCCCGCCGGGGGATTTCCTCCACCTGAAACCCGTCCTTGCCGATGTCCTGCGGCAGATGCGTCCCGAAGCCGCGCGCGATTCCCTCCACGGTGCCGGTCTGGTCGGTGGCAAAGACTTCGTCCTCGTTGTCGGCGGAGTACAGGTCGTCCGGATCCATCCCCTCGCGTTCGGGCGGGTCGGTGGCGTTCATCTCGCTCTCAAAGTCCGTCTCGCCGCCGTCTGCGCCGCCTGGCGTCTTCTCGCCGGGCGTCAGGAACACGGCGTCGCCGGCATGCTTGTCCACGATGTCCCCCAGGCTGCCGACCTGGTTCGTGTCCTCATCGAACAACTCGTGATGGATTTTGTCGTGCCTATCCAAACGTTGTCTCGCCATGCGTCACAATCGCTCCTTCCGTGCGTATAGGTCTTTACCCACCGCCGCGCAGTTGACAAACCCAGCGCGTTGGGATAGAATGTTACGTTCGCTTTTTGCGTATGCAGGAATCGGGCGGAGGAAGTTTCCCATGCAAGTCGCCGTGATCACCGATGAGATTGATGCCGACCTGGGCCACGCCCTGGATGTCATGGCGGAGTACGGGGTCACCGGGGCCGAGCTGCGGCAGGTCTGGGACAAGAACATCGCCGACACCAACGAGGACGACTGGGTCCGGGCGAAGTCCCTGCTGGACCGGCATGGGATGCGCGTGGTCGGGTTGGCGACGCCGTTTTTCAAGTGCGACCTGCCCGGAGAGGACTCGGACGGGCCGGCCGGGCCGCTGCACAGCGCGACGGCACGCGGTCTGGGCGACCAGATCGCCCTGCTGGAGCACTGTGTCGCCGCCGCCAAGTTTTTCGGGGCGCCCCTGATCCGCGTCTTCTCCTTCTGGAAGCGCGGCCCGCTGACCCCGGAGATCGAGGAGTACATCGTGGACGCCTTCGCCGAGCCGGCGGCCATCGCCGAGCGGGAGGGCGTGACGCTGGTTCTGGAGAACGAGCACGCCTGCTACTTGGGCACGGGCGCGCAGACGGCCCGTGTGCTGGAGCAGGTCGCCTCGCCCGCCGTGCGCGCCGTCTGGGACCCCGGCAACGCCTTCATGGACGGGGAGGTCCCGTTCCCGACCGGCTACGAGGCGATCAAGAACTTCGTCGCGCACGTCCACGTCAAGGACGCGGCGGTCGCCCCCGGCGCACCCGCCCCGGCCTGGACCGTCGTGGGCGAGGGGGACATTGACTGGAAGGGCCAGATCGCCGCCCTGCGCGCCGACGGCTACTCCGGCTGGCTGTCCTTGGAGACGCACTACAACGGCAAGGGAACCAAAGAGGCCTCCTCCCGCGCCTGCCTGGAGGGCCTGCTGCGCCTGCTGGCCGAATAATGGCCCCCAGCCCAAAGGACACACCGCACAACGATGTCACTCAATTCTTTTCGCAGCGGCCTGGGCCGCATCGGCAGCACCCCGGCGGGGAAGGCGACGCTCTTCACCATCGGGGCCGTCCTCGTCTTCAGCCTGGTCTGGTCCGGCCTCGGCAACAACCTGAGTAGCGGCGGCGGCGCTGCCGCCGCTCAGCGCGGCACGGACACGGTCGCCACTGTGAACGGTGAGCCGATCACCCGCGCCGAGTACGCCCAGGCGCTGCAGAGCATCACCCAGCGCATGGGCGGGCAGGGGCCGGGCTTGGCGCAGAACGCCTTCGTCCACAGCCTCGTCCTGGATCAACTCGTCTCGGCGAAATTGCAGCTGGCCCGGGCGCAGCAGAGGAACATCACGGTCTCGGACAAGGACATCGCCCAGGCGCGCCAGCAGGTCGCCCAGCAGGACGGTCTGGCCCAGAAACTGGGCCTGCCGCCCACGGCGTCCGTGGCAGACATCAATGACGCGCTCGCCAAACAAGGCGCCCAGCCCCTGGAGCAGATTTTCCCGGACGACTCTCTGCGCCAGGACCTCATACTCAACAAGCTGCGCGACTCGTTCGCCAAACCCGTCACCGAACAGGAAGCCCGCGACTTCTACAAAGAGTACCACACGCGCCACATCCTGATTGACAACAAGAAGGTCAGCGATGTGCAGGCGCAGAACAAGGCCCAGCAGATTCTCGCCAAGGTGAAGGCCCCCGGCGCGGACTTCGCCACGCTCGCCCGCCAGTATTCGGACGACCCTGGTACGAAGGCCAGCGGCGGTGATGACGGCTGGATCGGTCAAGACACTCCTGATCCACGGAGTGGGCAGCCATTCAAAGGATACATCCCTGAGTTCGTCAAGGCCGCCACGGCGCTGAGACCCGGTGAGGTGACGCCCACGCCGGTCAAGACCCCGCAATTCGGTTACTTCCTCATTAAGCTGGAGGCAGTCCGCGAGAACCTGCCCAAAGATTTTGACAAGAACAAGGCGAAGTACATCGCCCAGATTAAGGACCAGCAGCAGCAGACGGCGTACCAAGACTTTCTGAATGGCCTCAAGAACGACTCGGCCAACAAGATCATCGTCCAAGACCCCGCCCTGCGCGGCGACCAGGCGCTGGCCCAGGCCCAGCAGGGCGACCCGACTCAGCGGCCCGCCAAATTGCAGGCCGCCGTCGCCGCCTACCAGGCGGCGCTGAAGAACGCGCCCGCCGCCCAGGCCGGCGAGATCAATGCGTCGCTGGCCCAGGCCTATCAGGGCCTGAACCAGATCCCTCAGGCCGTTGCCGCCCTCAAGGCCGCCGTGGACGCCACCCACGACCAGGACCTGGAGATGGCGCTCGGCAACCTGTACGTGCGGAACAAGGACGCCAAGGACGCCATCGCGCAGTTTGAGGCCGCCTCCCAGCAGGCCTGGAACGACCCGAACGTCCACCAGCAGCTCATCATCACCTATGCCACCCTGAAGCGGCCCGACCTCGCCGCCAAGGAGCGTACTCTGTACCAGCAGATCCAGAAGCGCCAGCAGCAGGCGAATGCCCCCCTGCCGGGCGCAATGCCGCTCACGATGCCACCCGGCGGCCAGGGAGCGACCGTGATCCCGCCGCCCTCCGGCGGCCACGCCGGCACGATCACGGTCAAGCCCGCCGCCGGCCATCCGGCCCCGCCCGCCCCCAAACCGGGCCAGTAGGGGCATGGTCGGAACGCTCTACATCGTGGCGACCCCGATCGGCAACCTGGAGGACATCACCCTGCGCGCCCTGCGCCTGCTCCGGGAGGCCGACCTGGTCGCCGCCGAGGACACCCGTCACACCCGCAAGCTGCTGGCGCACTTTGAGATAACGACGCCGCTCATCGCCTACCACCAGCACAGCGACGCGGGCCGGGTAGAAAATCTCATCCGCCGTCTGTCGGAAGAGGGGCAGTCTATCGCCCTCGTCACCGACGCCGGCACCCCCGGCGTCTCCGACCCGGGCGTGGAACTGGTTGAGGCCGCCCTCGCCGCCGGGATCCCCGTCGTCCCCGTCCCCGGCGCGAGCGCCGCCCTCTGCGCGCTCGTCGGCAGCGGCCTCCCCCCCGCCCGCTTCGCCTTTGAGGGATTCCTGCCCCGCACCAAGTCCTCCCGCCTCGCCAAGCTGAAGCAGCTGGCGGCGTCCGAGGCGCGCACCCTGATCTTCTACGAGGCCCCGAACCGCACCGCTGACACCCTCAAGGAAATGGCCGCCGCCTTCGGCCCCGCCCGCCCCGCCGCCGTCGGGCGCGAGCTGACCAAGAGGCACGAGGAGTTCACGCGCGGCCCGCTCGCCGAGGTCGCCGCCCGCTTCGCGGCCAGTCCCCCGCGCGGTGAGATCACCATCGTCATCTCCGGGCCGGAATCTCCGGCTCCCCCGGCATTGGGAACGGGGGGGGCCGCTCCCGATGTCCCTGCGGCCCTGGCCGCCGCCCTGGCCGAAGGGCTGACCGAGCGCGACGCCGTCCGCCGCGTCGCGGCCGATCTGCGCCTGGGCCGCCGCGAGGTCTACGCGGCGATGCTGGAGATGAAGAAATAGCCTGCCGCTCCCCCGGAATTGGGGGCAGGGGGCCATGTTGTGCTATAATAGGCGCATGGAGCGAAAACTGCATCACGAGCCCGCCTTTGACCTGGACATATTGCGCGCCAAGTGCGACCTGTGGAAGTCCAACGGCGTCTCCGGCATCGTCATCGAGTGGAGCACCGGCACCGGCCCCACCGTCTTCTACTACCCCGCCGGCGAGCGCCGGCACGGAGTCAAGTGGACCGTCCCCGTGGAGACCTACAACTACAACGAGGTCTACGCCGACTACATCGAGCATACCCTGATCCCCCGCCTGCGCGAAGCCATCGCCGCGCGCGGCCTGGAGGCCACCGTGCTCTGCGTCGACCTGCAGCCCTTGCAGGTGCAGCGCCAGCGCCGCCGCCAGATCGAGCGGGCCGAGCGCGCCGTCGCCGGGCATCACTGATGCGCCCACGCCTCCCGCAGCCTCCTCCCCCGCTCGGACGACGTTGAAGCGGCCCCGAAGCAGCCAGAGAACCGCTCTCAACAGGGATGCTCTCGAGGGAGGAGATAACCATGGTCGCTTTTCTGGATCGTTACCTGGCGGGGGAGCACGAACGGGTGTGGAACGAACTGACGGCTCTCGGCGATCAAGTGCGCCAGGAGAAGCATCGCCCCGACGCCTCTGCGGTGGCCCAGGAGACGATGCGGCGCGTGAAGGTCAACCTGCAGACTCTGATCCCGCGACTGACGGCTCTCGGCTGGCGCTTCGGCGTGGCTCGGACGGACCAGGAGGACTATGAGGGCGTCTGGACGCCCCCGCCGCCCGATGCGTCCGCGCGGGTGGAGGCGATGGAGAGCGTCTGCGGCCCGATCCCGCTGTCGCTGCGCGCATTCTATGAGATCGTCGGCGGCGTTGATCTGCGCGGCGCGCATCCCGACTGGCCCGGCATCTACGACCCACTTCTGGTTGCCTCCTGCCAGAAAGTGCTGGAGAATTTGCACGCCACTCGGGAGTGGCGCGAACAGCGGGCGCGCGAGGGGAAGCCTGTCCCGCCGTTCAGCCTCTACTACGCGCCGGACTTCCTGGTCAAAGAGGGCATCAGCGGCGTCGGCGCGCTTTACGTCGAGGGGCCGAACGGGGCCGCCGACGCCCCGCTCTCGTTCGAGGACTCCCCACTTCCCATCATGTTCGTTCAGTCACTGCACAACGCCTTCCGCTGAGGCGGCTTCCAGGGCCTGATCAACTCGAATGGGGAGTTCGACGAGGACACGGGCTTGCCGCCGACCGACATCGCGGAGTTGACCGCCGGGCTTCTGCCTCTGTGAGTGATCGCTACCTCCGGCGGACAAAGCGCGGCCTGAGACTTTTTCTGCCGACCTGACATAATCTTCTGCCGGTGGAGGCTCGTCCCACCGGCCTTGCCCGCTTTCCACGCCCCGTAGCCGATCCCCGTGCGTCTCACGCCCCCATATCTGGGGCGAACGTATGTGCGTAGCACAACATCTAGCCAAATCATCCCGCAAAATAAATTGGAAAATAGGCGGAAAAAGGGCTTGACAAAGTTACGCCCCATGCCGTATGATAGTTCTCAAAGTGGTGGGAAGTGGTGACTGAGTGGAGGGAGAGTGGTTTTCCAGGGGGAGTTCGACCAGAGTGTGGACGATAAGGGCCGTGTCATCATCCCGACGCGGTTCCGCGCCTCCCTGGGCGTACGCTTCTACATGACCAAGGGCATCGGCGGCTGCATCTTCGTTTACACCGAGAACGCCTACAACGCTCTCAGCGAGACCCTGCAGCAGCAGCGCCAGCTCGACGAGCACACGATGCGCCTCCAGCGCTTCTTCACCTCCACCGAGGCCCAGGCGGACACCCAGGGCCGCGTCACCATCCCCGCCAAGCTGCGCGAGTGGGCCAAGATCGACGAGCAGGGCGAGGTGGTGATCGTCGGCACCGGCAGTCGTATCGAGATCTGGAGCCGCGCGGGCTGGGACCGCTACAACGACGAACTGACCGACGAGAAGATCACCGAGTCTGCCCGCGAGGTCGGCATTGCGTAATGACTCTCCGGCTCCCCCGGCATTGGGGGCGGGGGGGGCCTACCACATCCCGGTCATGAGGGACGCGGTGGTGGCCCTGCTCGATCCGCGGCCGGGGCGGGTGTTCGTGGACGCGACCCTCGGCGGCGGGGGGCACGCCGCCGCCCTCGCCGCGCATCTCGCGCCCGGCGGGCGGCTGATCGGGCTGGACCGGGACCCGGACGCTCTCGCCGAGGCTGGGCGGACGCTGGCCCCCTTCGCGGAGATCGTGACGCTGGTGCAGGCCCGTTTTGACAGTTTACCACAGGTACTGGACGACCTGCAAGTGGAGATGATAGACGGCATCCTGTTCGATCTGGGCGTCTCGTCGCACCAATTGGACACGCCGGGGCGCGGGTTCTCGTTCAAGGACCCGGACGCGCCGCTGGACATGCGCATGAACCCGGCGGCGGGGGGGCCGACCGCCGCCGACCTGGTGAATACGCTGCCGGAGCGCGAGCTGGCGGCCCTGATTCGGGAGAACTCCGACGAGCGCTGGGCGGCCCGCATCGCCCGCTTCATCGCCGAGCGGCGGCAGGGGACGCCGTACCGGGCGGTCGGGCAGCTGGTGGAGACCGTGCTGGCCGCCATGCCCGCCGGGGCGAGGCCCGACGACAAGCACGCCGCGACCCGCACCTTTCAGGCCCTGCGGATCGCCGTCAACGACGAACTCACGATTCTCGGACACGCGCTGGAGAGCGCCGTAGATCGCCTCAACAAAGGCGGCGTCCTAGCGGTGCTCTCCTACCATTCATTGGAAGACCGGATCGTCAAGCAGCTCTTCGCCCGCCTGTCCGGGCGCGGCGAGGGGCAGGGGCCGTATGGGACGCGCCCGCCGGCCGTGGTCGAGCTGCTGACCAGGCGTCCCCTCGCGCCCGCCGCCGAGGAAGTCGCGGCCAACCCGCGCGCCCGCAGCGCGCACCTGCGCGCCGCCCGTCGTCTGCCGGACTGATCACCGAGGAAGGCACCGCCATGCTGGAAACGAGAATGTCGCCCGTTTCAACGCCGCCCCGCTCCGTCAGCCGGGCGGCGGCTCCGCGCCCGGCCCTGACCGTGCCGTCCCACACGCGCGAGTCGGCGGCGCGCGCCCTGCCGTCCGCGCGGCCCGTGGAGCGCCGGACGGGGCGCAGCAGGATGCCCCGGTCGGAGGCGCGCCTGCTGGCGTTCGCCATCGCCGGCACCGCCCTGATGTGCGCCGTGCTGGTCGTCTACCTGGCCGCCTACGCGCACGTCAGCCAGTTGGGGCTGGAGCAGACGCGGGCGCGCGCCCAGTTGCGCCAGGCGCGCCAGGAGAACGAGCTGCTCCAGGCGCAGCGCGCACTCCTGCAAAGCCCCGCGCGCATCATCGCCGCCGCCCAGAAATTGGGCATGACCACAGGGGCGCAGCGCGTGACATACATCGACGCGCGCGACACGGCGGCGCGGACGGCGGACGGCGGCAGTGGGGACGGGCAGAACTTCCAGGGGACGAACGGTGGCACATCGGCAGACGGCGACGCAGCAGCAGCTTTCCATCATTAGGCCTCGCGCCCGGCTAGGGCTGGGCGTGATCGCGGGGCTTTACTTCCTTCTGGCCGGGCGGCTGGTGTATCTCCAGGCCGCCCGGCACGCTTATTTTCAGAAGGAGGCGGAGAACTATCGCGTCAGCCACCACCTCCTGCCGGCGATGCGCGGCCAGATTCTGGACCGCAACGGCAACGTGCTGGCGATGGACGATACGTCGGCCTGGGCCATCTACGCCGACCCGCTGGAGGTTGGCGATGCCGCCGGCACGGCGCAGGCGCTCGCGCCCCTGCTCGGCCTGGACCCCGCCCGCCTGCAGGCCCTGCTGACGCCGCGCTCGTCCAAGAACCATTATGCGTCCCTGAAACGACATGTGGACGATGCCATCGGCCGGAGGGTCAAGGCGCTGAACCTGCAGGGCATCGGCGTCATCCCCGACACGCGCCGCCTCTACCCTAACGGCCCGCTCGCCGCGCAGGTCCTCGGCTTCACCAACAGCGACGGCGACGGCATCGAGGGCGTCGAGCGCAGCCAGGACGACCAGCTGCGCGGGCAGGACGGCCTGGTGGTCGCCGAGGTGGACCGCAAGGGCCGCTTCATCCCCGGCACCGAGCGCCCCGGGCACACCCCGCAGAATGGGCGCGACCTCGTCCTGACCCTCGACAAGACCCTCCAGAACGTCGCCGACACGGAGCTGGCGAGGGCCGTCCGGGATCACCACGCCCGCAACGGCGTCGCCATCGTGCTGGACCCGAGGACCGGCGAGATTCTGGCCCTGTCCAACGCGCCCGGCTACGACCCCAACGCGCCGCGCCCCGCCGGGCGTCTGGACGCCGCCCGGGCCGCCGCCCTGGAGGCCCGCCGCCGCGACCACGCCGTCGCCGACCTCTACGAGCCGGGGTCCACCCTCAAGACCATCACCGCCTCCGCCGTGCTGCAGGAGCAGGGCCTGGGCATGATGGACAAGTACGTGTATTGCAGCCCCACGCTCCAGATCGGCCGGCACGCCATCCACGAGGCGGCGGACGCGCTGACCAAGAACCTGGGGTCGCAGAACCTGCGCGGCGTCCTGCGCGTCTCCTCCAACGTCGGCATGGCCCAGTTTGGGCTGGGGCTGGGCGCGGACCGGCTCTACAAGTACGAGCAGAAATTCGGCTTCTTGGATAAACCCGGCAGCGGCCTGCCGGGCGAGCAGAAGTCCTGGCTGCAGTCGCCGGACGAGTTCAACCGCTTCACCGAGTCGACCGGCTGGGCCAAGATTCAGCTCGCCAACATCTCGTTCGGCCAGGGCATCTCCGTGACGCCCCTGCAGCTGGCCGCCGCCTACGCGGCAATCGCCAACGGCGGGACGCTGATGCGCCCGCACATCCTCCACGCCGTCCGCGATAGCGACCGGGAAACGCCGGTCGCCCCCGAACCCGTCCGCCGGGTCGTGACGCCGGAGGTCGCCGCGAAGGTGCGCTCCATGCTGGGGACGGTGGTGCAGGGCGGCACGGGCCAGCCCGCCCAGATCGCCGGCTACTCGGTCGGCGGCAAGACCGGCTCGGCCCAGGTCGCCGGGGCGCACGGCTATGAGTCCGGCCACTTCGTCGCCTCCTTCGTGGGCCTGTACCCGCTCTCGCACCCGCGCCTGGTGATCATGTGCGCGGTGTTTGAGCCGCAGGGCATCCACTGGGGCGCCTCCGTCGCCGCCCCGGTCGTCCACAACATCGCCAAGGCCGCCATGCTGGCGCTGCACGTCCCGCCCGACGCCCCGGAAGAGGTGGACTGGGACGACCACCTGAAGGAACGCTATCGGTCCCAGTGGGACGCGCGCCATCGGATGGCGCGGCGGACCTAACCCTGGCCGCAAGCGGCAGGGGAGGTCTGCGGGTACAATAAACGCCATGAATCTGAGCGAGTTGAGCCAGCACATTCCGAATGGCCGGCGAATTGGTGACGACGTCGCCATCGAGTCCCTCGCCTACGACTCGCGGCAGGTGACGCCGGGCGCGCTGTTCGTCGCCCTGCGTGGGGCGAAAAGCGACGGGCACGACTTCATCCCGCAGGCCATGAACGGCGGCGCGGCCGCCCTCTGCGTCAACGCCGACTGCGCCGGCTGGTACGGCGCGCGCGGCGTCCCGGCGCTCATCGTCCCCGATACCCGCCTGGCCCTGCCGATCCTGGCCGCCCGCTTCTACGGCGAGCCATCCCGCGCGTTGGATCTGATCGGCGTCACCGGGACCAACGGCAAGACGACGACGACCTACATGATCGAGAGCATCCTGCGGACGTGGGGAGAGAGGACGGGCCTGATCGGCACGGTGGGGGCGCTGATCAACGGCAAGAGCGTCCCCCTGGAGCGCACGACGCCGGAGAGCGCCGACCTGCAGCGACTGTTCACCGAGATGCGCGGCCAGGGCGTCAAGCGTGTCGTCATGGAGGTCTCCTCGCAGGGCATCCTGGCGCACCGGACCGAGGGGTGCGCCTTCGACACCGGCGTCTGGACCAATCTGACGCAGGACCACCTGGACGCGCACGGCACGATGGAGGCGTACTTCGCCGAGAAGCTGCGCCTGTTCACGGAGTATCCGAACGCCTTCCCGGACAAGCCGTTCGCCGGGGTCATCAACGCCGATGACGATTATGGCCGGCGCGTCGCCGAGGTTTTAGAGGCGGCGGGCCGGCCCGTCCTGCGCTACGCCCTCCACGACCCGGACGCCCCCCTGCGCGCAGAGGTTCAAGAGGTGCGACCCGACGGCACCGATTTCACCGTCCACTACCAGCCACCCCATGGCAGTCCTGTCACCTTCCCCATCGCGTTGCGGATGGGCGGCCTGTTCAACGTCGCCAACGCCCTCGCCGCCGTCGGCGTCGCGTTGCAACGGCGCGTGCCGCCGGGGGCGATCAAGAACGGCCTGGAGGCGCTGACCGGCGTGCCGGGCCGCTTCGAGCTGATTGACACTCGGGGCCGGGGCTTCTACGTGGTCGTGGACTACGCCCACAGCCCGGACGGCCTGGAAAATGTCCTCCTTTCCGCCCGGAAGCTCAACCCCACTCGCCTGCTCTGCGTGTTCGGCTGCGGCGGGGACCGCGACCGCCGCAAGCGCCCGCAGATGGGCCGCATCTCCGCCGAACTGGCCGACCTGACCGTGATCACCAGTGACAACCCGCGCTCGGAGCACCCGGACGCCATCATCGCCGACATCCTCGCCGGCATCGAGGGCGGCGCGAAGAATCCGAACGTGGTCGTGGAGGCCGACCGTCACCTTGCCATCCAGAGGACCGTCTGCGAGCTGGCATGCCCCGGCGACATGGTGGTGATCGCCGGCAAGGGCCACGAGACCGGCCAGCAGTTCGCCGACCACAAGATTCCGTTCGACGACCGCCAGGTGGCGCGGGAGGCTCTCGCCCAATGCGCCTGACGGCCGCTGATGTCGCAGATGCCCTGAAACTTCCGGCTCCCCCGGGATTGGGGGCGGGGGGGCCTCCTGTCTTCACCGGCGTCTCCACCGATACGCGCACGCTGCAGCCCGGCGATCTGTTCGTCGCCCTCGTCAGCCCCAAGGCCGATGGACACGGTTACATCCCGCAGGCGCTGGCGGCGGGCGCGGCGGGCCTGGTGGTCTCCCAGGACACAGCCGCGAACGTTGCCACTTTCCGCGTGCCGGATACGCAAGTCGCCTATGGTCAACTCGCCCGCTGGTGGCGGAATCAATCTGACATCCCCGTGATCGGCGTCACCGGCAGCGTCGGCAAGACCACCGTGAAGGAGATGATCGCCGCCGCCCTCGGCCCGCTCGGCCCCATTTTGAAGACGGCGGCCAGCCAGAACAACGAGACGGGTGTGCCGAAAGCCCTGCTGCAACTGACTTCGGAGCACAGGGCCGCCGTCATTGAAATGGGGATGCGGGGCGCGGGCCAGATCGCCTATCTCTGCGGCATCGCCCGCCCGACGGTCGGTGTCCTCACCGTCATCAGCGACAACCACGCCGAATTGCTTGGCTCCCGCGATGCGATTGCCGATGCGAAGGGAGAACTGCTGCAAGCCTTGCCCGCTGACGGGCTTGCCATCTTAAACGCCGACGATCCCTATTTTGAGCGCCTGCAGCAGAAGACGGCGGCGCGGGTCATGGCGTATGGGGTTAACCCCCCGGCCCGCAATTCTGGGGGAGGAGGAGACCTCCTCACCGCCGATGCCGGCTCCGCGCGCGTGGGGGAGGGGGGCCTGCGCTTCGCCGTGCGTGGAGTCCCGGTCGAGATCGCCTCTCCCTCGCGGCACGACATCGGCAATGCCCTGGCCGCCCTCGCCGTCGCCGACACGCTGGGAGTGCCCCTCGCCGCAGCCGCCGATGCACTCAAGCAATACACACCGCCGCCGATGCGGATGCAAATCGTCAAGACGCCCTGGGGCGGCACCGTTCTCAACGACGCCTACAACGCCGCGCCCGCCTCCATGCGGAGCGCGTTGGAGACACTGAAGAACTTTGCGGGCGGGCGCAAGATCGCTTTTTTGGGCGACATGAAGGAATTGGGCGACAACGCGCACCGGGCGCATCAGGCGCTGGGTGAGGCCATCGCCGAACTCGGCGGGCTGGACGCGCTGTACGCCGTCGGCGGCCTGGCGGCGCAGATCCCCGGCGCGACCGAATATTGGGCGTCCAGCGCGGAGGCCGCCGACTTCGCCCGCGGGTCCCTGGCCGTGCAGTCGGGTGACGTGATTCTGGTGAAAGGCTCGCGGGCGATGGCGATGGAGCGCATCGCCGATACGCTGACGGCTCGCCCTCTGGCTCCCCCAGAATTGGGGGCCGGGGGGCGATCTTCTCCGCCAGGGGCCGGGGGGTCGGCATGACGCTCAGCGCCGACATCCTGATGCCGCAGGCATTCGCCTTCCTGGTCTCGTTCCTGGCCGCGCTCGTGCTGGGGCCGATGGTCATCGAAGGGCTGCGCGTCCTGAAATTCGGGCAGAACATCAACTACGACGCGCCCGCGCGGCACCTACAGAAGCAGGGGACGCCGACCATGGGCGGCGTGCTGATGGTCTTGGGCGTCGGCATCACACTGCTCGCCGGGGTGCTGTTCACCCACTGGCTGCGCCCGCCCAGCCCGCAGCTCGTTGCCGTGGTCCTGGTCTTCCTCGCCCACGCCCTGCTCGGCTTCGCGGACGACTACCTGAAGATCAGGCGCGGCAAGTCGCTCGGCCTGCTGGCCCGCCAGAAGCTCGCGGGCCAAGTCGTCATCACGCTGGCCTTCGTCGCCTACCTGTTTCTGACGGCCCAGCGCAACTTCACCACCGAGGTGGTGGTCTGGCGCGGCCAGACGTGGGACTGGGGCTACGGATACTACGTTTTCGCCTTTCTGCTGATGATCGGCCTGTCCAATGCCGTCAACCTGACCGATGGCCTGGACGGCCTGGCCGGCGGCCTAGCCTTGCTGGCGGCCCTGGGACTGGCCTGGGCTATCCACGTCCTGCCCGCCGGTTTCGACCAACTGCCGCTGTTCAACTACGCCCTCGCCGGCTCCTGCCTGGGCTTCTTATGGTATAACGCGCACCCGGCCAAAGTCTTCATGGGCGACACGGGATCGCTCGCCATCGGCGGGTCGCTGGCCGCGATGGCGCTCCTCAGCAAACAGGAGCTGGTGCTGCTGGTCTTCGCCGCCATGTTCCTGCTGGAGATTGGCAGCGTCATCCTCCAGGTCCTGTATTTCAAGGCCACGAAGGGGAAGCGCATCTTCAAGATGTCGCCGCTGCACCACCATTTCGAGTTGTCCGGCGTGGAGGAGACGCAGGTGGTCGCCCGCTTCTGGATCGGCGGCGTGATCGCCCTGACCCTGGGCCTGTTGCTGTCCGGCTTCGTCTGGGTGCTGCCCGGCAGCGGGGTGCGGTAGGAACCTAACCCTGCCGCTGCGCGGCGGTCCCTTCCCCCCTCCGGGTCCGCCATTGCGGGGCCAGGGAAGGGAACAGGAGAGGCCATTGCCTCTGCTGTAGCCCTTCCTCTCCTCACCCTTCCCTAGCAGGGAGGGGACAGGCGGCTTGCCGCCAGGGGTAGGTCTGTTCTGATGACCACCGACTTCAACGGAAAAACCGTCGCCGTGCTGGGCCTGGCCCGCAGCGGCCTCGCCTGCGCCGAGGTGCTGACGCAGCTCGGGGCGCGCGTCCTGCTGTACGACGCCAAGCCCGCCGAGCAGCTCACGGACGCCCTCGCCGCCGCCCAGGCCCTCGGCCTGACGGCTCATGTCGGCGGCGAGCCAGTCAATTACGAAGAGCTGGACTGCCTCATCACCAGCCCCGGCGTCCGCAAGGACGCGCCGGTCTTGCAGGCGGCGGTCGCGGCGGGCGTGCCGGTCTGGAGCGAGATCGAGGCGGCCTATCGCATCGCCCGCGCGCCTATTCTGGCGATCACCGGGACCAACGGCAAGACGACCACCACGGTGCTGCTGGGCGAGATGCTGAAGGCGGCGGGCATCGAGACCTACATCGCCGGCAACATCGCGGCAGGTGATTTGGCGCTGCCGCTCATCAAGGCCGCGCATCTCGCCGGCCCCGATGCCGCCATCGTCGCGGAGGTCTCGTCGTTCCAGTTGGAGTGGATCGAGACGTTCCGCCCCAAAGTCGCCGCCCTGCTCAACATCACGCCCGATCACCAGGACCGGCAGACCTGGGAGGAGTACGTCGCCGCCAAATGGCGCATCTTTGAGAACCAGACGGCAGATGATTTTGCCGTCATGCACGAAAACTTGTTGCTCGACGAGGCCTATCAATGCTACCGAAGCAAGATGAAAGCTGTTATATGGGATTTTGCTGAAGGCACATGGGACCAAATGAGCGCGTGGTACACAGATGAGGCGCTTTTTATGGATGATGGGCGGCAGGACCCACCACCCATTGACAAAATCTGTAAGCGCTCAGAGATCAAATTGCCAGGTGTACATAACTTGGAGAACATACTTGCGGCTTCTGCAATGGCTTACTCGTTCGGTATAGGGATTGCCTCCATCCGCCATGCCGCTATCACGTTTACTGGGGTGGTGCATCGGCTGGAGTACGTGGACACGGTGGACGGGGTGCGCTACGTCAACAACTCCATGTGTACCAACGTCGCAGCGTTTGGAAAGTCATTGGAGGCCCTGCCGGAGCCGAAGGTGGTCATCGCCGGGGGCGTGTTCAAGGGGGATGACGTGACGCCGCTGGCGGAGGCGGTTGTCCGCAACAATGTCCGGGTGCTGGTGCTGATCGGGCGGTCGGCCCCGGACATCGCTGGGGCGGCCCAGGCGGCCGGGTATGACGCCGTCCACTTGGCACGGTCCATGCAAGATGCGGTGTATCAGGCAAAATCACTGGCCTTGCCCGGCGACGCCGTGCTGCTGGCCCCGGCCTGCGCGTCGTTCGACATGTTCCGGGATTTTGAGGACCGGGGGGAGCAGTTCAAGGCGGCGGTGAGGAACCTACCCCTGGCGGCAAGCCGCCTGTCCCCTCCCTGTTAGGGAAGGGACGAACAGAGGAAAGGCTGTGCCAAAACGGGTGCCTCTCCTCACCCTTCCCTAACAGGGAGGGGACAGGCGGCTTGCCGCCAGGGTTGGGTCCTCCGGGGGCCGATTAACACGATGATTACCATGTCACGCACTCATCCGAAGCGCACACAGACGAACGGCCGCAAGGCCGAGGACGGGCCGACGCCGCAGCCGATGGACCGGCTGCTGTTCCTGCTGATGCTGATGCTGATCGGCGTCGGCATCGTCACCGTCTACGACGCCTCCTACGCGCTCGCCCTGGAGAAGGGCGACTCGTTCCACTTCGTCAAGAGGCAGGCGCTCTGTGCCGTGATCGGGCTGGGGGCATTGCTCATCACGCGCCGCGTGCCGTACTGGAAGTGGCGCGGCTGGGCCGCCGTCGGGCTGGCGCTCTCGGTCATTCTCCTGGTCGCCGTGTTCGTGCCTCACGTCGGCAGCAAGATCAACGGTGCGCGGCGCTGGATCGGGCACGGGCAGTTCCAGCCGTCCGAGCTGGCGAAGCTGATGCTGGTGCTGTACCTGGCCCGCGTCCTGTCCACCAAGCCCAAAAAGATACTGAGCTTCGGGGACGGCCTGCTGCCGCCGCTGATCGTGATCGGCGTCCTGGCCGCCCTGATTGCCAAGGAGCCGGACATGGGGACGGCCCTGGTGCTCGGCGGCACGGGGCTGATCCTGCTGTTCCTGGCCGGGGCGCGGCCCCGGCACATGGCCGGCATCTTCGGCCTGGTCGCCGGCGTGGTCGCCCTGATGGTCGTCCTCATGCCGTATCGTATGCATCGGGTGCTGGCGTTCCTGAACCCCAAGGCCGACCAACTCCAGGCGGGCTATCAGGTCTGGCACGCGCTGATCGCGCTCGGCTCCGGGGGTGTCACCGGCCTGGGACTGGGCGAGGGCCGCGAAAAGCTGTACATCCCGATGGCCTCGTCGGACTTCATCTTTCCGGTGATCGGCGAGGAGTGGGGGCTGATCGGGACGCTGATCCTGGTGATCGTCTTCACCCTGATCGCCCTGCGCGGCTTCACCATCGCCTACCGGACCAGGGATCCGTTCGGCGCGCTGCTGGCGGCAGGGATCACGACCCTGATCAGCCTGCAGGCGCTGGTGAACATGGCGGTCGCCACCTCGTCCATCCCCGACACCGGCGTACCCCTCCCGTTCATCTCGTCGGGCGGCTCGGCGCTGGTGCTGATGATGGCCGGCGTCGGCCTGCTGCTCAACATCTCCACTTACCCGGACGGCCCCGGCGCGGCGGGCGGCTACCAAGATGAACAGCCGGACCCCTATGAGGAGGACTGGAACCGCCGCTGGGAGCGCGGCCCCGCCGCGAACCGCCTATCGTCTGTCCCGGCACGGCGCCGGGACATCCCTCCCCGCCGCCGCGCCGGTGGTGATTGGGAGTGACCGGACGCGAAATTCGTATCCTGGTGACGGGCGGCGGGACGGGGGGACATGTGACGCCCGCGCTGGCCGTCGTCCAGACGCTGCGGGAGATGGCGCGGGGGGCGGACTGGACGCCGTGCTTCCGCTACGTCGGCAGCGCCCAGGGGGTTGAGGCGCGGCTGGCGGCGGAGGCGGGCATCGAGTTCGTCGGCGTCCAGAGCGGCAAGCTGCGCCGCACGGCGTTGTTCAGCCGCCGTAATCTGGGGGATGCGCTGCGGGTGCCGGTCGGCATCCTGCAATCGCTCGCGGCGGTGCGCCGATTTCGGCCCGACGTCGTCCTGGCCACCGGCGGCTACGTCTCCGTCCCGCCCGTGGTCGCGGCCGGACTGCTGGGGAGGCCCGTGCTGATCCACGAGCAGACGGTGCAGGTCGGCCTCGCCAATCGGATCGCCGCCCGCTTTGCCCGTCGAATCGCGCTCACCTTTGAGGGGGCGCTGGCCGATCTGCCGCCGAATCTGCGGGCGAAGGCATTCGTGACGGGCAATCCCGTCCGCGCCGTCCTCTTTGCGGGGAACCGCGCGCGGGCTGTCGCCCGTTTCGGCTTCTCGGTGAACGATGACACCCTGCCGACCGTCTACATCACCGGGGGCGCGCAGGGGGCGCAGGTCATCAACCGGGCCGTCGAGGCCGTTCTGCCGGAACTGCTCGCGGGATGCCGCATCATCCACCAGTGCGGCGCGCAGGGTCTGGATTCACTACAGGCGGCCGCGCGGGGGCTGCCGCCGGAGTTAGGACGCCGCTACTTTGTGACGGGTTTCATCGGCGAGGAGATCGGCGACGTGTTCGCGCTGGCCGACCTCGTCGTGGGGCGCAGCGGGGCGGGGACGGTGACTGAGGCGGCGGCGACCGGCAAGCCGGCACTCTTCATCCCGCTCGTGCCGACGGGCGGCGATGAACAGACCCGGAACGCCCGCCGCTCTGCCGGCGCCGGCGCCGCCGTGATCGTCCCGCAGGCCGAGTTGGACGGCCCGCGCCTGCTGTCGGAGGTCCGCGCCCTGCTGGCCGACTCGGAGCGGCGGCGGCGGATGGGTGAGGCGGCCCAGACTCTGGCCCGGCCGCAGGCGGCGCGGGACCTGGCCCGCGCCCTGTTGGAGCTGACGAGGGTATCTTAGGTTACAGCCAGGTTACAATTCATGGTACAATAAGGGGATGGTGTCAGAGGGGAAACCACGCCCGTGAAAGAACATATTCACTTTATCGGCATCGGCGGCGCGGGGATGAGCGGGCTGGCCCGTGTGCTCGCCCGCCAGGGAGTTCACGTGACCGGCTCCGATCTGCGTGAGTCGCCGACACTGGAGGCGCTGCGCCGCGAGGCGGGAATCGTCGCCACCGCCGGCCATCAGGCGGCCAACGTGCAGGACGCGGGCCTGGTCGTCGTCAGCGCCGCCGTCCGGGGGGGCAACCCGGAAATCACGGCGGCGCAGGCCGCCGGCATCCCCATCGTCTCGCGCGCGGAGATGCTGGGCCGTATGATGAACCGTTATCCTCACAGCATCGCCGTCACCGGCACGCACGGCAAGACCACTACCACCGGCATGATCGCCACGATGCTGGACATCGCCGGGCTGGATGCGACGGTGCTCATCGGCGGCGATCTGCCGCGCTTGGGGGGCAACGCCCGCGCCGGTGACAGCGGCCTTTTTCTCACGGAGGCCTGCGAGGCCTACGACTCGTTTCTCGATCTCACCCCGGCGCTCGCTGTCATCACCAACATCGAGGCCGATCATCTGGACTACTACGGCGACCTCGAAAACGTTCTGCGCTCCTTCCGCCAGTTTCTCTCCCAGGTGACGGAAACGGCCGTTCTCTGCGGTGACGATTCCAACATCCGAAGACTCATCGCTGAAGACAGGGGCACACCGGCGATCGTCACCTACGGCCTGTCGAGCCATGTCTGTCTGCGCGCCTGCGACCTGGCACTGGATGGGATGCGGCCCTCGTACACGGTGTACCGGCACGACACGCGGCTCGGAGCCGTCACTCTGGCCGTTCCCGGCCTGCACAATGTCCTGAACTCCCTCGCGGCCGTCTCCGTGGGGCTGCAATTGGAGCTTCCCTGGGCACAGATCGCTGACGGGCTGGCCCAATTCACCGGCACGGGCCGCCGCTTTGAGCGCCTGGGAGAGACGGCCTCCGGCACCCTGGTCATTGACGATTACGCGCACCACCCGACCGAGATCCGCGCCACCCTTGCCGCCGCCCGGCGCGCCCACCCGGAACGGCGAATCGTCGCGGTGTTTCAGCCGCATCTGCCCTCGCGCACGCAGGACTTCAAGCGGCAGTTCGCCGAGAGCTTCGGCGATGCCGACTTTGTCGTCCTCACCGACATCTATCTGGCCCGCGAGCAGCCCATTGAGGGCGTCACCGGGGCGGGCCTGGCGGCCCTGACCGCCGACCGGCGCGGCGCGGAGCACGTCGCCTACGTCGCGGATAAGGCCCAGATACCGGCCCGCCTGGCCGACATGGTCTGCCCTGGCGACCTGCTGATCACGCTGGGGGCCGGCGACATCCGCACGGCCGCCGAGGAGTTTCTGGCGCGTGAGGGAGCCGCGGCATGACAAAACGCCGAGTCGCCGTCCTGATGGGCGGCACCAGCGCCGAGCGCGAGGTCTCCCTGTCCACCGGCCGGCAGATACTCAACGCGCTGGACCCGGACAAATACATCGTCTGCGCTTTGGACACGGCCACGGGCCGGAAATTCCTGCCCGCGGTGGGCCTGGAAGCGTCCCTGGGTACGCTCCATGCGGCGGACAGGACGACGGAGATTCAGTCCCTGCCACAGTTGCCGCTGGTGGCCCCGGAGGAGCGGCCCGATGTCGTCTTCATCGCCCTGCACGGGCCGGGCGGCGAGGACGGCACGGTGCAGGGGATGCTGGAAGTGCTCGGCCTCCCGTACACGGGCAGCGGCGTCCTGGCGAGCGCGCTGGCGATGGACAAGGCAATGTGCAAGCGCGTCCTGACATCTGTGGGCGTCCGAATGCCGCAGGACGTGACGATCCGCCAGGGCGACAAGAGGCCCCCCACCCGTTCCGCCGCGCTCGTCCCGCCCGTCATCGTCAAGCCCAACCGCCAGGGGTCCACCATCGGCATGAGCATCGTCCGTGATCCGTCCGAACTGGAACAGGCGCTGCTGGTCGCCTTCGGACACGACGATACGGCGTTGGTAGAGCAGTTCATCACAGGGACGGAGATCACCGTCCCCATCCTCGGCAATGACGATCTGGAAGTCCTGCCCATTGTGGAGATTGTCCCTGCCAGCGGCTTCTACGACTACCAGGCCAAGTACACGCCCGGCGCGACCGATGAGATCGTGCCGGCGCGCATCCCGGAAATCGTGGCCGCCGAGGCGCGGCGCATCGCCTGTCTCTGCCACCGGACTCTCGGCTGCCGGGGCATGTCCCGCACCGACATGATCGTGACCTCACAGAACGAGGTTTACACCCTGGAAGTCAACACCATCCCCGGCATGACCCCGACCAGCCTGCTGCCCCGGTCCGCGCAGGCCGCCGGCCTTCCCTTCCCCCGCCTGCTGGACCGCCTGATTGACCTGGCGCTGGAGCGGGCCGATCCTGCCTGCCCCCCTCACCCCCCGGCCCCCTCTCCCTCGGAAGGGGCGAGGGGGGGACAGGCGATGCCTCCCTCAACCCTCTCCCCCGCGAGGGAGAGGGTCGGCGGCTTGCCGCCGGGGAGAGGGGGCAAGGTGGGAGAGGGGTAAAAACACCATGCACAAGCAGAAGCATAACACCATCATTTTGCCGGGCCGCTCCGTCCAGGCCCCTAAGAAGAAGCCCAACCGCAAGCGGCGCGACTGGCACAAGATCATCCGGCGCGCCTGCGGCGTCATTGCCCTGGCCGAACTGGCCGTCCTGCTGTTCGCCAACCCCCACCTGTACGTCACGAAGGTGCAGATCAACGGCCTGCAGACGCTCTCCACGGAGCGAGTCTTCGCCGAGGCGCATGTCCCGGCCCGTTCCAACATCTTTCTGCTGGCCCTGCGCGCGCCGTTCGCCGCGCGCCTGCGCCGCGACCCCGTCATTGACCATGTGACGCGTACCATCGAATTGCCGCACACCCTGGTGCTGAATGTCACCGAGCGGCAGCCCTACGCGACGCTCGCCGTCGCGGACGCCGATGGGGGAAAGGATTACTGGCTGCTGGACAAGGGGGCCGTCCCGTTCCGCACTTTTGATGCGCCGCCCCCGCGCGTCCCGCTGCTGGAATGGCAGGGGGCTGCCCCTGCCGGGCTGGCACTGGGCCGGCCGTTCCGCGACGACCGGCTGACGGAGGCCTACGCGCTGCTTGGACTGGTGCGGGATAAAAAGAATCTGGGCGTTCAAAAAATAAAGGTTGACCAAAACGCGAATTTGTGCTTAAATAGTACGCATAACCTGCAAATCAAATTGGGGCAGCCGGACGCGCTGCCCCAGAAGATCGCGCTTGCGCAGGCGGCGGTGGGCTGGCATGAGGGCGAGATCGCCCGCCGCGCCGCCTGCATTGACGTCAGTTGCCCGCAGCAGCCGGTCTACACGCTGCGCGCGGACGATGCGGGGACGGATTCGCACGACGACGGCGCCCGCCGGGAAAGTGACGGCAGCCGCAGCACCCATGGCCACTAACGTTACGCCCCAGAGCGCCACGGCACAAAAAAACACGGCGCAGCCGAGGCAGTCCTGGTGGGCTAGCCTCGTGATTTTATGCGCCGTCCTCGGGGCGCTGCTGGGGCTGTCGTTCAAGACACGCGACCTCATCCGCCGCCAGGATGTGCCGGCGGACAACTTCCCACAACTGACCGAGGAGTATCGGATACTTAAGCGTAAGGATGACGACGACACGCGCCTGATTATGTCCCTGCAGAAGCAAAAGACCGCCCTCGAGAACGGCACCAGCTCCAACACCAAGCAGGTGCAGGCGCTCCTGAGCGACCTGAAGCAGACCAAGTTCCTGGCGGGCCTGACGGATGCGGTCGGGCCGGGCGTCCTCGTCACGCTCAACGACAGCAAAAAGACGGTCCCCCCTCAGATGCAGGCGGCCGTGCCGATCAACATCATCCACGATACCGACATCAACCAGATCATCAATGAGCTAAAGGCGGCGGGGGCGGAGGCGATCTCCGTCAACAACCAGCGGTTGGTAGCGACCAGCCCGATCCGGTGCGCCGGCCCCACCGTCTTCGTCAACAACACGGCGCAGACCCCGCCCTATGTCATCCGGGCCATCGGCGACGCGACCACCTTGCAGGCGGCGCTCAACCTGCCCGGCGGGGTGGCCGACCAGATGAGGGCGTTTGATCCGGCCATGATCAAGGTCCAGACATCTAAGCATATGATCGTCCCGGCCTCGCCCGGCCCGCCGCCTCCCAAGTACGCCAAGCCGGCGGCTACGTCCATTGCCGAGGGCCAGACGAGCGTGGCGGCGACACACTGAAGAGGGGTGACAACAATGGTCTGGCTGGCGCTGCTGGCGGGCATTCTCGGCTTCGCGGTGGTCCGTTTTTCCAACATCATCGTTCCCATCACCTGGTCGCCGTACCTGTCGCTGGCGACGCTGGCGGGCATGGACGCACTGATCGGCGGCATGCGGGCCGCCACCGAGGGCAAGTTCCGGGGCAACGTGTTCGTCTCCGGCTTCGTGTTCAACACGCTGCTGGCGGCATTCTTGGTTTACCTGGGCGAGCAGCTGGGGCAGGACCTGGGGCTGGCCGCCGTGGTGCTGCTGGGCGGGCGCATCTTCCTCAACCTGTCCATCATCCGCCGCCACTGGCTGGACAGCCACGAGGAGGCGCCGTCGCCTCGCCCCGCCGCGTCTGCGGCGGCCGGGCAGCAGCCGTAAGCCGCAGAAACATCGCATGACGGAGACCGCCGGCGGGCGGCGGATGAGCAGGGGGACAAAGGAGGGTGGCCAGGGACTGCGTTGTCGGGTTGGACATCGGCACGACCAAGGTGTGTACGGTGGTCGCGGAGCTGGAAGAGCAGGGCCGCATCAACATCGTCGGCGTCGGCAACAGTCTGTCGGGTGGAATCCGCAAGGGCGTCGTCGTTGACATTGACAGCGCCGCGCAGGCGATCATGGACAGCGTGGACAAGGCGCGGGCCATGTCCGACTACGAGATTCACCGCGTCGTCGTCGGCGTCACCGGCGAGCACGTCGCGTCCCTGAACTCGCGCGGCGTGATCGCCATCACCCACGCCACCCGCGAGATCACCGAGGAGGACGTGCTGCGCGTACAGGACCAGAGCCGCGTCATCGTCCTGCCGCCCGACCGCGAGATCATCCACGCCATCCCGCGCTCCTACGCGATTGACGGCCAGAGCGGCATCCGCTTTCCCGTCGGCATGTCCGGCACCCGCCTGGAGGTGGAGACCCACATCGTCACCGGGGCCGTCACCTTTTTGCAGAATGTCGTCAAGGCAGTCCACAAGGCCGGCCTGGCCATCGAGGCGACGGTGCTGGAGCCGATCGCCACCGCCGAGGCCGTGCTGCTGCCGGACGAGAAGAATCTGGGGGTTGCCATCGCCGACATCGGCGGCGGAACGACCGACATCGCCATCTTTGTGGATGGCGACATCACCTTCTCGTCCGCCATTCCCGTCGGCGGCAACCACGTCACGCGCGACATCAGCGTCGGCCTGCGCGCCGCCCACGAGGAGGCCGAGCGCGTCAAGATTCAGGAGGCGGCGGCCATGGTGGGGATGGTCGGCCCCGACGACGTGTTCGAGGTCGCCAGCCTTGGCAGCGACGAGCCGCGCCTGCTGCCCCGGCGCATCCTGGCCGAGATCGTCGAGCCGCGCATGCAGGAGCTGTTCGGCATGGTCCGGCAGGAGATTCTGAAGTCCGGCTATTTCAACCTGCTGCCGGCGGGGATCGTCCTGTCCGGCGGCGGCAGCCAGCTCGCGGGCAGCGCCGATCTGTGCCGGCAGGTGACGGGGATGCCCACCCGCCTCGGCGGCCCGCGCAACACGGTCGGCGTCTCCGAGGACCTGCGCTCCCCGGTCTACGCCACGGCGGTGGGCCTGGTCCAGTACGGCGCCCGGCACCACCAGCAGTCGCGGCAGGCCGTCAAGGACAACACGATGCTAGGGCGTCTACAGCGTTACTTTGCCAAAATCGCCGCGCGTGTGCTGGGGACATAGCGTTCCGGGAACAATAGAAGAGTACCAGCGATTGAAATCGCCGCTCAGTGGCGAAGACGCCGAATGTCCGCCTTCGCGGACAGAGGAGCGGCCTGTTCTGTCTCCGCGAAGGCGGAGACTCGGCGCGAAGCGCCCATAGCGGCGAATTCACTCGCTGGCTCAATCGTTGACTCATTCGCTCATTCGCTGATCCTTGTCTGCTCGCCGCCGGGCCATACCCGGCCCGTGCGAAATTTCGCATTATCTGCTATACTTACCAGAATTCATTTGCACTTCTAAGGGAGACATAGTGACCATGGCACTCGGAATACGGGATGAGGCGGCGTTCGCCCGCATCAAGGTAATCGGCTGCGGCGGCGGCGGCACCAATGCCGTCAACCGCATGATCGACGCGGGGCTGACCGGCGTGGAATTCTACGCGATGAACACGGATGTCCAGGTCCTAGACATCTCGGCGGCCCACTACAAGCTGCAACTCGGCGAGAATCTGACGCGCGGCCTGGGGGCGGGCGGCAACCCCGAAGTGGGCCGCAGCGCCGCCGAGGAGTCCAAGAGCGACATCAAGAAGTCGCTGGAGGGCGCGGACATGGTGTTCATCACGGCCGGCATGGGCGGCGGGACGGGCACGGGCGCGGCCCCGGTCATCGCCGAGATCGCCAAGGAGCTGGGCATCCTCACCGTCGCCGTCGTCACCAAGCCGTTCAAGTTTGAAGGCCCGCGCCGCTCCCGCCTGGCCGAAGAGGGCGTGGACAACCTGCGCGACAAGGTCGACACCGTCATCATCATCCCCAACGACCGGCTGCTCGGCGTGGTCGAGAAGCGGGCCACGCTGGTGGAAGCCTTCCGGGAGGCCGACGACGTGCTGCGCCAGGGGGTGCAGGGCATCTCCGACATCATCACCATCCCTGGCATCATCAACGTGGACTTCGCCGACGTGCGCGCCATCATGCTCAACGCCGGCACGGCGCTGATGGGCATCGGCCAGGCCACCGGCGACCACCGCGCCGTGGACGCCGCCCAGGCCGCCATCGCCTCGCCGCTGCTGGAGACCAGCATCGAGGGCGCGCGCGCGGCCCTGATCAACATCACCGGCGGCCCGGACCTGACGCTGGCCGAGGTGCATGAGGCCACCGAGCTGATCCAGCAGGCCACGGACGCCGAGGACGCTAATATCATCTTCGGCATCGTCCAGGACGCCAAGCTCCAGGACGAGGTGCGAATCACGGTGCTGGCGACGGGTTTTGACCAGCGCGCGTCGGGCGGCTCCTCCGCGCGCGCGGCCGTGACGGCCAGCGGCCAGGCGCCGCGCGCCGGGAGCACCCCCAGCACCCCCGCCCGCGGCGGCACGGCGACCACCGAGGCCCCGCGCGAGCAGGCCGCGCCCCCCCGCAATCCGCAGGAAAACGACGTGGACATCCCCGCCTTCCTGCGCCGCCGATAAAACAACCGCAGGGGCAATTCGCGTTCATTACGGGCGACTCGCCTTCTTGTACGGGCGACCCGCCGGGTCGCCCGTACGCCTCTGTTCGTCCGCCTCCTTCCCTTTTGCGGACGACATAGGACCCCGCCGGTGACGGTGGCAGGAGCGATCTGGTGCAGGACGCACAGGCGGAGGAGCAAATCAGGGACGAGTTCGAGCGCGTCGTCTCCGTCGTGGAGGAAATGACGGGGCTGAAGTCGCGGTGGCGCGGTGAAGTCCGCGTCGTCCAACCGCAGGAGCAACTCTTCTCGCATCGGCAGTTCACGGCCCGGAAGGACTGGGACTGTAGTTTTTCCATCGTCGCAACGCTCACCAATGATGATGCGCGGTGGCGCACGATTATCCATGAGGCGCTTCACTCCGTCTCGGTCGGCCTGAACGCGCAGGATTATGAGACCTACTTGGGCTGGGAAGAGGCGACTGTTGAGGCATTGCAACGACTAATCAGGCCATCCATTCTGGCCCGCCTCGGAGTGTCCGTGGAGGAGGCGCTGTTCGTGCGCGTCGAGTCAACCTGGCGGTATGAACACTACGTCATAGCGCTCCGGCAGATCGCTACAGAGTTCCCTGGCGTGTCAGGGGAGGAATTCTTTCGGACGCTGCTGGGTGTCCGCCTGCGGGACCGCAAGGCTTATATTTTCGCCTGGGGCAGACGCGCCGCTTCTGATTTTGAGAAGTTCAAGCGTAGTTACGCGAATGCCAGCGGCCATCTCAGCCTATGAGTGGCGCATGAGTGTGAGGAGAAGAAGCCATGCCGACAAGATTTGTATTTGAGTTTCCGCCTGAGGTAGAGGTCAAGCGTGGACCAGTGCTGGCTGCCATTCGCCAGGCGACGGCGCAACGAACTTTGGCTGCCGTGCAAGAGGCGCTGGAACTTTCCTCGGAGTGGTTGACCGAACATCCTGAAGATTTCGCTGTGCTGGATGCCGGCTCGGACCTGACGCGGCTGGAAGAAGCCATTCTGCGAACCCAGCAGGCTGCCCCGGTCGCCGCCGCGAAGTAGAGTCCTACGCCTGATCCCAGGCCTGCTCGGCGAGGCGTTTCATCACCAGACTTTGTGCCCAGCGGTCGCTGAACTCGCGGCCATCGGGGAGGGTGAGGGCGTAGCGGGGCGGCCCCAGCTCGGAGGCGAACGGGAACACGTCGCCCGGCCCCGCGTCGCGCTTCCAGGCGCGCATGGCCGCCGCCCAGATGCGGACGAAGAACTGCGCCGTGTCGCCCGTCCCGTCCGCCACGTCCACCTGCACCGCCTCGCCGTTGGAGATGCGCCCGTGCAGGTGGGACGTGCGCTCCAAAATCGGCATCATCCGCTCAATCGCGCCTTCGTCCTGCCAGCCGTAGAACTCGCCGATCACGACGAAGTGCGAGAAATCGCCGGTGAAGCGCACCTCCGGCATCCGCTCGACCAGTTCCAGTGCCTGGTTCAGACTTTCCGGGATGTTGTTGCGGTGCGTCTCCACGAAGAATGTCACGCCCTGGTCATGGGCGATCTTGCGCGCCTCGCGCAGAAACGGGACGGCCTCAGCAAGTGGCACATAGGGGTGGAGCGGCTGCGCGAACACGAAGTCGGCCTTCAGCCGCACCGCCTGCGCGACGGTCTTTTTCACATCGTCCAGCGAGAACGGGTGATGGCCCAGGGTCAGGCGCAGCCCCTCGGCGTCCAGCGCCTCCTTATGCGCTTTTTCCTCGTCCTCGCCCAGCCAGCACTCGATGCCGGCGAACCCGGCCTGCTTGACCCGCCGGCACTTCTCTTGCAGCGTCCATTCCTCCGGCGCATTCATCGGCAGCTTGAGCAGCGACCAGAGCGAGTGCTGCACTTGCAGCCGGGGCGGGTTCCGGCTGCCGTCGTTGTAGCGGTCGAAGTTCGGCATGGGGATGCTTCTCCTTATCGTATTCCGACTTGCTGGGATGGTTCTTCCGTGGCCGGAGGGACGATGCGCGGCGCGGTTCGTGCCTCGATCCGGCTGACCCGCTCCTCTAGGCGCTGCACCGAGTTCTCCAGGGACATGTCAAATTGTGTGCTGGTGTCACGAAGTCCGGCGACCTCCGCCCGCAGGGCGGCCAACTGTTGCGTCACCGCGTCGTTCTGCCCCTGCTGGCGCTGCGCTTGCAGTTCCATGCGCCGCTCCCACGAGTGCAGGACGCTGCGAATGATGCCGCCGCCGAACACGAAAATCACGAAGGCCAGGCCGGTGAGTTCACCAATCATGTGTTCCATTGCCGTTTCCTCCAATTTGCCGTCAGCGCCGGCCGACGGTCTGGCGCGGCGCGTCCGGCTGGGGCGTGACCGACGGCACGGCGGCTTTGATCTCCAAACGACTGACGCGCTCTTCCAGGCGCTGCATCGAGTTCTCCAGGGACAGGTCGAATTGGGTGCTGGTGTCACGAAGTCCGGCGACCTCCGCCCGCAGGGCCGCGAGTTGCTGGACCACGGCGTCATTCTGGCCCTGCTGATTTTGCAGGCGCATCTCCAGGCGACGCTCCTGAGATTGCAGGATGCTCTTCACGATGCTACTGCCAATCCCCAACACGATGGCCGTGATAGGTATCAGAAAAACAAAAGTGTCAGGACCCATAGCCAACCTCCCTGGTGAATTATAACAACGGTGACGGCAGCGAAAAGTTGCAGTCAGCGTTGACCGACCGTCTGGCGTGGCTCTCCGGGTTGGGACAACAGCGGGGGCGCGGGGGCTTTGGCCTCCAAGCGATTGACGCGCTGTTCCAGGCGGGTGAGGGCTGCGTCAAGCGAGAGGTCAAATTCATGGCTGGTGCTCTGCATCTCTTTGATCTGCTGCTTCAGGTGTTTGAGTTCCGCCAGGATGGTCTCTTGAGAAGCGTCCGATGCCGGCCGCCGTTTCCCCTCTGCCCGGATGCATTCGGCCCTCGCCCAGCCCGCCGCCGCGATGACGCCGGCGATGCCCCCCAGTGCGGCAAGCGGTTGGAGTACGAAGTGAATGAATTCACCCATCAGAAATTCCTCCTCAGCGGTTCACAGGCGCGCGAAGTTGCGCAGGATGGTCAGCCCCACTGCGCCGGACTTTTCCGGGTGGAACTGGGTGGCCCAGACGTTGCCCCGGTGCAGGGCGGAGCAGAAGTCAATGCCGTAATCGGTGACGGCGGCGATGTCGCCGGGATCATCGGGCGCGCAGTAGAACGAGTTCAGGAAGTAGGCCATGGCGCCGTCCGGCAGGCCCGCACCGAGCGGGGAGCCGGGGACGAAGCGCACGTTGTTCCAGCCGATCTGCGGGATTTTCAGGCCCGCCTCGGCGGGGAAGCGGCGCACATGGCCGGGAACCACGTCCAGCCCGCGCACGCCCGGCGCGCCCTCCTCGCTGTCGGTCAGCAGCACCTGCATCCCGACGCAGATGCCGAGAAATGGGCGGCCCGACGCGACAAAGTTTTGGGCGATCTGCGCCACGCCGGAGCGGCGCAGGGAGTGCATGGTCGCGTCGAACGCGCCGTCGCCGGGCAGCACGGCCTTGTCCGCCGACGCGACAGCGGCGGGGTCGTCCGTGACGAACGCCCCGCCCGCGCCGACCTTGTGGAACGCCTTCTCCACGCTCCGGAGGTTGCCCATGCCGTAGTCAATGATGGCGATTTTCATGGCATCGGATGGCCCGCGCCCGGCCGGGGCGGGGGCCTCTACTTCCGCACCCACTGCTCCAACACGGGCTTCTTGGGCGGCTTCTTGGCCCTGCGAAGCCGACCGCGCTTGACAGCCTCGTCCACGATCACCTGCTGGTCGGGGGGCGGCAGGGTGGACACGGCCAGGATCTCCTTGCCCTTCTCATCGAGCAGGTATAGGCCGCGCTTGGTCCGCTCGATGGAGGCGATCTGATGCCAGCCGACGCGCCGCCGGCCCCAGATCCAATGCTGGGTCAGACCGTCGGCGTCCAGCGTGATCCGCAGCGTGACGGCCGAGAGGAACAGGCCGAAAAAGGCGATGCCCAGCGCGCCGAACAGCGGCATCGGCACGAGCAGGCGCTTGGCGACGAAAAACGCGACAAAGATCGCGTTGAGCAGGGCGAACAGCCCCGGCCCGACCGTGTAGGTGCGGCTGGCGCGGAACGTGCGCGGGGCGATGTCCTGGAATGCTTTGGGGCTGGTCACGATCGGTTACAAGGTCCCCTTGGTACTGGGAATGCCGGTGATGCGATCGTCACGCCGCTTCGCCATATCCAGCGCACGTCCGAATGCCTTGAAGGCGGCCTCGGCGATGTGGTGGGCGTTGCGGCCCCGGTGCTGCTCGAAGTGCAGGGTGAGGCCGGCGTTGATGGCGACGGCGCGAAAGAATTCCGGCACGAGCTCGGTGTCAAACGTGCCGATCTTCGGGGCGTTGAAGGCGAAGTCATCCACCAGCAGGCCGCGCCCGCTCCAGTCCAGGGCGCAGAGGACGAGCGCCTCGTCCATCGGCACGGCGGCGTGGCCGTAGCGCGCGATCCCGGCCTTGTCACCAATGGCCTCGCGCAGCGCCTGGCCGAGCGCAATGCCGACATCCTCTACCGTATGGTGGTCGTCAATGTGCAGGTCGCCGGTCGCCTGGACGCTCAGGTGCAGCAGGCCGTGCCGCGCGACGTGGGTGAGCATGTGGTCGAAGAAGCCGACGCCGGTGACGACCTCGCT
>Ga0213875_10000464_pt1 | contig 34926 bp, 21 predicted proteins | sample BarmaccomBMRX_R8_FD_160105 | JGI IMG/M metagenome (GOLD analysis project Ga0213875, IMG submission 160105) | Root-associated microbial communities from Barbacenia macrantha in rupestrian grasslands, the National Park of Serra do Cipo, Brazil - RX_R8 | ecosystem: Host-associated > Plants > Roots...
ATCTCCGGGTGAGTCTGCTAGCGACTAACCGGAGCGTTTCGTTGCTGGCTACGCCCTTCTTCGGCTCTAAGTGCCAAGGCATCCATCGTGTGCCCTTCCTTACTTGACTACGCATAATCATGCATCCAGAGCATGATAAAACCATGTCTCTCGACATGATTCGGTTCTCTATCTTCTTACAAAGCCTATCTTTACCTTTGCGCTCGGAAAGAACATCACACATTACTGAGTTGTTAGTGGTGATTGGTAGAGTGGTTGCCCACTCACTACTCACCTCTCACTCCTCACTAATTGGAATTCTCGACGAATTGTTCTTCTTCTCAATTCATCTATTTATAGACATCAGCCTCTAACAATCACTTGTCATTAAACTGATGTCTTCTTCTCTATGCAGTTTTCAAGGTGCTCAGTTTCAAAACCCAGCGGAGTCTCTTGACTCCCCCGCGTCAGTAACTGATATGAATCTACTGGATAGACTCAGATCAATTATTGCCGCCATTGGGCTACTCTGTTGGTGAAGAGCCGCCGACAGTGTTACGAAAGACCATAAAGGCTTTCGTGCATCGAGTTTAATTAGAACGACTTTAGTTGGGATTGGACGATGACCCGGCGCTAACAAGGAAGGGGATTAACGACGCCAGTGATTCGTAGCTTTGCAACAACTCGGTGTAACACTTTATTATACGTCTCTGTAACTCGCAGGTTCCAGAATTTCTCTAACTTTTCTTCAAGGTGCAAGCCACTTTTCAAGCAGTGGCAAAGAGTAAATATAACGTGTTTCGCGTTAGAGTGCAAGACCTAATCGAAAATTTATTTTAGCCATGACCCGGCGTTAAAGTAAGAGGATGCCAGTGATTCGCGGAATATCGCGGAATATTTGATATTCGCTCTATTAACTACGTCTCGCATTTAACCAAGGTTCCGGCTTTTAGCAACTAACATATAAAAGTGTCAGTTCGGTTCAGCCTCAATATAAACGTCACTCCCTTTAATTGGTTCCTTAGGTTCCTTTGGCTCGAAATTAATTTTCCTCCCAGGCTAACCTTGCTGACACTCATGCGACCTATTAAACTTCACTACATTGTAATCCGATATATTATATGTTACTATGTAAAGCGAGTTGTATCTGTACTGAATAGACAAAGCCGTCTAACCCAAACGTCTATAAAGTTGAGCTATCAAAATTGAACCGCGAACTTTCTTACTCAGCTTAAACATCTAAGCAGGCACTACTCAGTTCGTGTAGGCAAATCTATAAGGTTGTGCAGTAACAGAAACAAGAAGCGCGAGAGTGATTAGCCAAGTGGTTAGAGAGGAGGCTTGATGCGGCCCACAGTGAAAACAACCTGCGGTTCTACCAGTCATGGAGCCATAGCGTGCCTTGCGTTAGGGTCTATTGTGCTCACACTTTGGGGTGCTTGCACCCTAACCGGGCAGATGCTATCTACCGCTCCTAAGTCTGAGACTCGCACACTTGGCGAGACCACTTTCGCGCACTTGCCGGAGGCAGGGGCAGTGGTCATAGTTGTGAGCTACCGCCACCCAAACCAGAGTCAGCCAGCTCTCTACAACACCCCTATATTACAGCAACCTGGATTTTATTGGTATCATCGAAAGCTGTATCATTGGCGTAAGGATTGTCCTTTGCTTGAACTTCAACGGCATAAGACTTACCTCCAGTCTTCAACGATGACACTGCGTGAGGCGCGAAAAGAAGGCGCTATTCCTTGTAGCGTTTGCGCTAATAGCGACGATCTTCAGGCAGAAGGTAGAATAGGAAAATAGTCCAGACGCTTCTCCTTAGCCGATAGGAGTCACCAAAACAGAACCATAGGGGTCTTATGTTTAAACCAATCTCTGCTAAAGCAATCTATAGCTGGGTTGCTGCCTTCTGCATATCACTTCAGCCACTGCCAGGCCATAGCCAGACCCCGCCAGCAGCTTCCAATAAAGTCCTATTTTTCGCCAGTCGCGCAGGCAGCACCAGACCGCACATCTTCATGATGAATCCTGATGGATCAGAGCCGGTAAATTTGAGCCACCTCATTAATGCCGATAACCCTCAAGCGGCCTCGCTACGGGAGATTGACCCGGCCTGGTCGCCCGATGGCAAACAGATTGCTTTCACCATCATGACGGATGCAACGCATGGTGAGATTTATGTGATGAACGCTGACGGCACCCAACGCAAACAACTCACTCAACTCAATACGTTAGCGGCGTGCCCAGCTTGGTCACCGGATGGTAAGCGTATCGCCTTTGGCACGATGCAAATGACTGCGGAACACCGTCCTAAAACTGCTCTTTACATCATGGATGCCGATGGCAGTAATGTCCACAAGATCGGTGGTGGCTATATCCCCGCCTGGTCACCGGATGGCAAGCAGATTCTTTACTCTATCGTAGATAAACCGGGGCCACCGGAAATGTATATTATGAATGTTGATGGCACGGATGTAAAACCGATGGTGTCGGGCGTGGCCGCGATGGGAGTGTGGTCGCCGGACGGCCAGCGCATTGCCTATCTTGCTGAAGGCGATGATAAGGCACCGCACATTTTCGTGATGAACGCCGATACATCGCATCGAGTGCAGCTTACCAAAGGGAAAGGAACCATAGAGTTCTCCCCTGTGTGGTCGGCGGATGGGCAACGTATCTTTTTCATGAAGACCTTGCGGGAAAGCGACCCCGCTTCCATCTACGTGATGGATGCTGATGGCCAGCATAGCACTCAATTAACGCCAAAGGGGACTAAAGCCTATCTGCGGGGCGGCGCACTATTTATGATGAATGGTGAGCAAAATGAATCGCTCAATAACCTTCAGCAGATTGGCGCGGCGTTGCATGAGTATGCGGCCAAACATGAGGGCGCGTTACCGCCAATGCTGGATAACCAGGAGTTAACTAAGCAGTTATTGCCCTACCTGGATTCTGCTGACGTGCTGAACCAACCGGAAACACAAACGCCCTACGTGTGGAATAAAATCTTCTCCGATCAGGTAATAGAAAACTTCACTAAAGCCGCCGACATTATCATCGTCTATCAAGCGGCTCCAGACCCTGACCATCTGCGCAACGTACTGTTTCTGGACGGTCATGTGGCACGTATCCCGGAAGCTGAATGGACACGGGCAAAGATAGTTTCTAGGATTAAGTGATATTGCCGTTAAGACAGCAGTTTCTTGATCCACTTTAGACCTGCTTACCGTCATAGCAGGCATCGCAAAATTGCAAATTTATCATCTTATGAGCATTGCCCCGACCGAATACCACTTTGAGATCATCCACGAACCAACTCAGGAATTAAGAGAAGCCATCAACGGGGAACTCCGAGAATTTAACCGCATAGCTAATCCGGTCTTCTGGACTGAATATGAAAAGCCAGAAAATGAGGCGAGGCCGCTTGACATCTTTGTCTTTGACCAACGGCATCATGTGATTGGTGGCCTTTTTGCAGAAACCCAGTTTTTGTGGCTCAAGTGTTCTATTATGTCAGTGCAGAAAGAGTTCCGGCGGAGCGGTATCGGAACGCAGCTTATGGCAATGGCGGAGGCAGAAGCAGTTAGGCGCGGCTGCAAATATGGCTTCGTTGATACAATGGAGTATCAGGCTCCGCAATTTTATCTCAAATTAGGTTACCGCATAGCCGGACAGTTGCACGATTGGGATTCGCACGGACACAGCAAATTCTTCTTAACCAAAGAACTCACTTAAAACGCTCCGCCAGTGACTCAACTGTATTTGCTGCTAAGCCCCTAAAGGCTTGCAAGTAAGTTGGAGACTTCACACATTCGAGGGTGGCTTTCGCCTGGTTGAGACGGCCTAGAATACCTAAACGGGTTGATTCTTGCGCGTAATTTTCTTTGGACAAGAAGGCTTCCAGATAGTTCACATGGTTCTGCCATAGCTCCACATCATGCTGCTGCTTGCTCGTTAGACACTGGGCATACCAATCGCTGGCGAGTAGATTCTGTACGGTAAACAGAGCGCGAATATCAGGATGATCTAAGCCTTTACCTTCATAGTGGTCATAGCACATGATGTGCAAGAGAGCTTTTAAGGGCGGGCAGGCGGCTTCGACGCTGCCATCATCAAAATAAAGCTGCGCCACGCGCTTTTGTGTTGCAATAATGTTATCCATACCATCTACAAAAATATCTATGTCTTGTAACTCAGGACGTAGCATTTCTTTCGTAAAGATAACATTGGGATGATTAAAGACACGCCCAAAATATGTGTTGACGAAACGCGATGTGATACGATAGCCAAGACGACTGGCCAGCACCTTTTGCCCCTGATGCGCAAAGTCTTCACACTTTTCTAAATAGCCATTACGGATGAGAAATTTCGGGTCACGCTCCATGACTGACATGCGACACCATACTTCAGGAACGAGCAAGCTAACATCATGATCCACGCGCACATGGGGGCCGACATAACCTGCTGCGGTGATGAAGACTTCATAGCCGGTTAAAAGATAGGAGACTAACGCATTGTTGAGATCAATAATTGGCGGCAGCGCATTAAAAGGGCCTTTGGTTAGAGCGCCTTCCGAACCTGCACCAGTTGTTGAAGGCGATTTGCCCGTCATGCTGCAAATAAACTCCATGAAAAGCTCCGGCAATTCCATGTAGTGAATCGGATTATAAACAGCCAGTGGGCAGACGCCTGCCTCATCATCAGGTGGATTATTACGGTGGCCCGGCAACACCGCATTCACTGGCAGCGGCACGGGTTTATCGGGGGCAATGCGGCGATACATGCGCGTTGTCATCTCTGCCAGGTAAGCATCACGCGGCGTAACTAAATCGGGGCGTGTCTGAAGATAGCGCGGGTTCTTAGAAGGCTTGCCATCCACCAAACGCGGATGCGCAGTGGAAGCAAAATAGCATGGCCTACCCGTCTCAGCCACTTCCCGGATGAGTTGCTGCAATGGTTCTGTATACTGGTCAAAACCTATGGAGTCTTCGATGAGTTCTTTGGCTTTAGTCGCCGCTAATGGCTCATAGTTGGACAAGAAATTTCCGGGTTGGGCAAAATCGGCCTCAGTTTGCTTGTCATAGCCGCGATGAATCGCATCGTCAGGTCGTTGGAACAAGCGATACTCACAGTTTTCAATGAACTTCACTGCAAGATTTTTATATTGAGGATTCAAGTCTCGCACTAAATGCGATGGCACCACGGTGGAGGCGGAAATATCATCTTCCCGCGCTAACTTAGCGGCGGGATGAAAATCTTTACGCAGACCAAAAGTGCGCCATGAGCCATCAGCAGCATAGCCAACCCGCAGGAAGTTAGACACCAATTTGCGATTATCACACTTAAGCTCATTGCCGGGTGTGCCATTGATAATATCCACGCTAAAATGCTCGCGCCAGTTACCATCCCACTCCGGCTTATAGAAGCGTTTGACCACGAAAACTAATTCTTTAATGTATTGAGGAATAGACCGCAGCCAGTCGTTATATTCAACCGTATATTCACGGGAAGCGGGCGTCAGCAATTTAATAACTGAGCCTAAGGAACGCTCGGAGCTTAAAATGGGGCGGCTGTCGCTGTAACCTTCAAACTCAGCCCTGAACTTCTCATTGAAGCGATCTGAATAATCGCGGTTAATAAGCTCCGCCACCTGATCGAAGTCCTTCTGGAAGTCGGCCACAAAAACGGGGCCTTGAATAATGGCATCGGTGATGGGCTTGGAGATTTCCGATTTACCGCCACCCGAAACAGTGCAGGGTTTGTGGCAAAAAGTGCCTTCGGCCACTGTGCCCGTGAGACGCCAGGCGCGGCCACCCGCAGGCTTTTCCATGTGGACTTTATAGCCGGAAGGACGCACATAAGTCTTGCCCGGCAGGAGCTTAATGCACGACTCGCCACCTTCATGTGGCCAGCAAACCGTTTGCTGATGCAGATCGAAATGCACATCTTCTGGCACGTAAATGATGTCGGGAAACTTTTTATCAAGTGCATGGCCTTCTGGCTGGACATCTATGACTTCACTAAAACGGGACACGAACTCAGTAAAGGAATGGCCCAAGCGGGGCACATGCAGATGACCGCTAAACTCTTCGCCCAGGTCATAACTGGGGAAGACTAAAGCGCCACCAGCGTGTTCTTCTTCACAAAGTCCGAACAGGTTGGCGGAATAGCTAATCTGCGTCTTAACTTCTTTCTTGCAATAACCAAAGTAGTTATCGGCAATGATAGTCACCATTACACCAGAGGTATCACGGCAGGTCAGCTTGAAAGCTTGCCCTTTATTGTACAGTTCATCCTCATCCCGCCAGCACATGCCATCTTGCCTCTGTCGCTCAGTCGCCTCATCCCAGTGCGGCAACCCAACTGCCTTCTTGGTAGCGGTCACTAAGTGCGGAGCGAGGATGACGCAACCGGTGTGCCCTGTCCAATGATCCACATCTAAAGCCGCATCATTTTCGGGCAAGTAAGGGTCGCCCACATTGCCAAAAATACTTTCGACAAAGTCCAGGTTGCTGACGAGAGTGCCGGGCGCGAAGAAGCGAATCTCCATTGACTTTTCGGCAATAAACCCTGGCACTTCAGGGCACACGACAGGACGTAATAGGAGCGACACAAAACACTCAGCTTGCTCGGTTTGCGAAGCTGTAAAAGGCAGACTTAGTAAATCATGAGGTGGCGTCAACGCCAAGCGCAGCATATGGGCAAAGGTGACTTTGGGCACACCCATTTTATCGCCAGGCACCGGCAAACCACCCTCCACAACATGGAAGATGCCCTGGGTGGTGCGGCGGTCACTTTTGGGATTATGCAGCACACCCTGTTTGATACGGTAAGAGCTAATAATATTCGAGGCGAAGTGATCTTGATCCGGTGGCAGTGACAGTGCCCTTGCTTCGCCGTGACGATCTAAAATAAAGGTGCGGCGAGGTAGCTTGACCGGGGCACTGACATTCTGCAAATAGCGATCTAAAAAAGCCTGGATACGATGGTCTGCCGGGCATAGATATTCGGATAAAAGACGATCTGTTTCCTGATGGTGCGAGAGGAATGCGGTCGCCATTTCACTGGGCATGGAGTCCGCGCCCGTGTTCACCGCAGGACAACCCAAGGCCGCCAGTTTCCAGTTGATATATTGAACTAATTTCTGATTCAGGCCCGTCTCAGCAACCGGGGGCCAGCCAATAGCTTTTGTTAAATCCATAAACTTACTCACAATGAATAATCACCTTCACCCGGCGACTAAAGTCACGGCTCCGGGCGTGCCGCCGACCGTCCCCCTGCGGGGACGGCACACTTAATATGCACTTGCCGTCCCCGCAGGGGGACGGTCGGCGGCACGCCCGGAGACGCGGTTTCAACCGCCGGGCCACTCAAAACAACAAGCTCATTTTTCTGTGCACTTCCGTGTGGTTCTGTGGCTAAATCAAATTCCTCATGCTCCGGCGGTGCGAAACCGGCGAGGAATTCCAATGCTTTCACGATGTAGCGGGCACAGGTGCGTGGCGGGGTTTCATAAAATTCGCGCCAGGCGGCGGGCTTATCCTCATCATAGCTATCCAGGCGTTCTGGAAACTTTTCCAACCAGGCAAGGCGCACAGCATGGCCAATCAGCACATCAAGCGTGATAAATTCATCAACCTGCAAATCAGGATTGCGCTCCACGACGCCAGCCAGCACAACTATCGTTTCAACGTTGAGTTGGCGATATTCCGGGAATTCGATTTTGTTCAGCAGGTGTTCAATCCAGACAGCGAAGTTCTTCTCACCGGCGGTCATTTCCGAGAGGATGAGACCACTATCAAGCCGGTTACGCCTTTCCAGTTTATCGCCGATGACCAAGCCTCTACAATGATGTAGCAACCGCCACACGCCCGCATAAAAGCCATCGGGCACCCGGTTAAGGGCACCTTCGCGCTGTCGCATTCGCAACCACCCGCCATTGGGCACGACAGGTTCTAACTCACGGTTCGTCCAATCACTTGACTCATCGGCAGACTCTAACCTTCTAATCCCACTGCCCCGCACGCGCAACGTTTCCTGCTGCTTTAGCAAAGCCACTTTACTATCCTGCTCTTGTAGAATACCGCATAACCGCTGCTGAATAGCAGACGGACTCATTTGCATAAGCTGCTCATAGGCATCTTCCTGGCGCAAATCCAGTTCATCGGCCAGTTCGGTGGTGAGCAATAAAATGAGATAGCCAACGCGCAGGGTCAGTAAATGAGTAAAAAGTTGCGGTTCGCTTTTAATAAGCAGCCCCAGGAAAATAATGATTTCCTGAGTCAGCACCAACTCGCGCACATCATTGCCCGCAAATTGGCGAATCTTATCTGTTATTTCATCTGGCAATAAAGGCCGCACGATGAGGGCATCTTCAAAGTAAGCTTTGCCCACCGCGATATGCTTCTGGCGCACCAGAATATCCGTCACGGCATCCGCCAGGGTCATGTCAATCTTATACGATAAACCGGCGACGCGGCGTAGGATGGCCCAGTAAGGACGACTATCACCATCGCCCCGCGCCGCTCGATCATACACTTCATCCAATAACTGTTGCACGGGGACAGGCTCGGCTTCCCGGCCCCAACCAACATTAAACTCTAATCCGACCTGGCGGGTAATAGCCTGAAGGAGTTCGACCTGCTCATAAAGATTGTGCGACTGCTTCAATAATTCCAACAGGGCGGCTACATCGGTTTGGCGTTCGATCTCAAATTCTTCGATGGGAGAGAGCGGACGACTCTGCTCAGGAGAAGCGTCAAGATAATAGTGACGCGGCACAGCATCGCGCAGTGGCGATTGAGAGAATTCAAAGTCATGCAAAAAATCAATGCGCTCGCGGCACGCTGTTCCCATAAGTTGATTAAGTTGACCCAGCTTGACCGCCGTGCCGCCGCACCAACCTTCTTTCATGGCCCCGATTAAATGCACCAGCGACTCGCGCCCAGTTTCCCACATGGTATGCGTCAGCAAGAGCGTCATGGTTGGACGTCCCAGTTGCCGCCAGTGTCGCCGAATATAGCCTAACTCGCTTTCAATTTGCGCCACTAGAAAATGTTCGTCCAGGGTGAGGTAAAACTGCTGGGCATCCAGAAACGAGGGCAGAAAGACCATCGTTTCACCCCGAATGCGAAACATTTTGGAAGTGGTCAAACTGCGTAGCCGCCGAATTGGTCTACCGGTGAGACCTAATTTATCATTGCGGCCAATGTAGTTATAAGCGTGTGCCAGTTCCTCACCATGCCGCACCTGAATCGGCTCAAGCTGCTGTGGTGTTTGGGTGGCAATGCCGTGTCCTTCGAGGTCAGAACGCAACGCTTCGTCTTCGGCTAATAATGCTATCTGCACCGTCGGCTCGCGTCTTTCGCCGACGCGATGATGGCGACCCAGTGGGTCAATATCACTCAGTTCTAATAGCCCCTCATGGAGCATTTGCCCTAAATAATAAAGGCTTTGCGCCCACACCAGGGGCACGTTGTCATTGGGCACACGAGTCTGGCTGTGTGGCTGGCGCTTCTCGGCTTCAATGTTCTCTAATGGCACATAATAAAGTTCCGGCAGCAATTGCAAACCGTCGCGCTCTACCAGCACAGCCTCAAGCTTGGCTAAATAATTTTGCACACCTGCCTGGTCGTTACGATACAGGCAATCGAGCAACAGGTAAGTGAAGAAAAGGGGCCATTCTGATTCGATATTTTCAAACTGTTTCAGTTCCCACGCCTCATAGTGCAGGCGCGAATGGTCTTCAATGGCCGTTTGATGCCCATCGCGGAGGAACCGCTTACAGCCATAGTGCCCCTCAAGCTGCTCAATGACTCGATTGCGCGTCAGGGTTGCCAAATCGGCATCCTCCACCGCAAATGCTGGATACCCGACGATGCTCAGCAACGCACCGTCAACTTCTTTAGAACTGGATTCCCAGGGCAGTAGAGATTGCAGGGTGATGCGGGCGCGGGCAATTTCATCGGCGAGGACATGCAACACCGACGCCTGGCTGCCGCGCACGCCAAAGAGATCAAGACCATTGAGGGCTTCTAACGCAGCTTTGGCCATGCCAACCGAACTGGCATTGAGTTCTGGGTGACCACTGTTAATCTTATTACCCCGCTCCCAGATACCGTAATCGGGAGTCTGGTAGGCACGACCAATGTAATAAACCAGATTTTGCACGAAATTGACTTCATCAATGGTGAGGATGATGTTTAAGCCCGAAGCCGTCATCTGGCCCAGCATCAGCAGCCAGAGCGAAGTGGCATCTAACTGAAGGTGACCCCATTCGTGATCGCCGACCACGGTGCCGCCCGTGGTGGTGCTATATTTCGCGTGCAGGGCATCACCAGGTGATTGTGTCTGCTTGAAGCGTTCGACTTTATCGGCCTGGCGCATCATGGCAAATAAAAGCCCGCGCATCAGTTTCACCACGCAGCCTTCGAGTTCAAAGGTGCGTCCATGATCTGTATCCACTTTGCGGTAAGCTAAAGCCAAACCCCAGACACAAAGAATGCTATAGACGTTATCACGCACCCAGGCATCGGTATAGTTACCGTGTGCATTGATCGCTGTACTGGCGGGTAAAAGGCCCGTGACCGGGTCCTGGCGGGTGAGAAGCACCGCCTTAATCTGTTGATAATAAGTATCCAGCCGGGTATCTAACACACCGCTTATGGTCGCATTGCCGTTGCTTCCATTTGCTGCGGCGAGACTGATACCCTGACTGTTATTGAGAGTTATTTGAGACATAGCGACTCTTTACCAGCAAAGTTGCCGCCAAAAACTTGACAGAGACAATCGTGCAGACCGAATGGCAATAGCAGGCAACATCATACTTCGATATTTAGTTCCATATTTAAACGTACCATGCTGCCGTTTCAGCTAAATGTCCGTTGAGTTTCAGTTTTGTTGCTGACGCTGCGCACTACACTATCTTATTGAACGGCCAATCAATCAAAAGACAAGAGGCTGCATCAGATGATGCAGCCTCTTGCTATTGTCAATCCAGAATCGTAAAGCTACAAACCGTTTAACTGACTCGCTGCCTCTTTAGGGCCGTTGCCGTTGAGTTCGGGATGAGCCACAGAGGGCTGCTCCTCAAAATCTCCCAGGCGACGGAAACGGGCATAGCGTTGTTCAATGAGTTGGGGGCCGGGGATTTGAGAAAGCTCACCTAAGTGCCGTTCCAAGGTGGCACCGAGCGATTTACACATCAGGCCGAAGTCACGATGCGCGCCACCTAATGGCTCAGGAATAACCTCTTCAATAATATGCAGGCGCAGGGCATCTTCGGCAGTGATGTTGAGGGCTTCCGCCGATTCAGGAGCTTTGGCCGGGTCACGATAGAGAATCGAGGCGCAACCTTCGGGGGAAATAACGGAGTAGTAAGAATGCTCTAACATTAGCACCCGGTCACCGAGTGCGGTGGCAATCGCGCCGCCGGAGCAGCCTTCGCCTGTAATCACCACGATAATTGGCACTGGCAACTGGCTCATAATGAGCTGGCTATGAGCAATGGCTTCGGAAATACCCCGTTCTTCGGCATCGGGGGAGCAAGCCGCGCCGGGTGTATCTACGAGGGAAATAATGGGACGGCCATAGCGGGCCGCCAACTCCATCACACGCTCGGCCTTACGCAGACCTTCGGGTGAAGCCTGACCAAAATTGCGCTCCTGGCGCTCTTTGGTGTCACGTCCCTTTTGATTGCCCACAATGGCTACAGCGCGTCCACTGAAGCGGCCAAATCCGGCTACAATCGCGCCATCATCGCCGTAAGCGCGGTCGCCGTGCAACTCCAACCACTCGGAGCAGAGCGCACCAATATAGTCGAGCGGATACGGACGCTTGGGATGACGCGCCATCTGCACTTTTTCCCAGGGAGTCAGTTCCGCGAACATTTGCTCCATGACAGCCCGCTTATGATCTTCCAATCGCCTGACTTTGTCGGAAAGATCAAGGTTTTCACGCGCTGCAAGACGCTTTAATTCCTCGATTTGTTCTTCAATTTCGACCAGCGGTTTTTCAAAAGGTAGCCAGCGAGAAAGCATATTTCTTTTATTTGTTCACCACAAAGACACAAAGGGCACAAAGAGTTTGAGAACAGAAAATGGAGGATAGAGAATAGCAATAGTAACGCAACTGTTGCGATCTTCTATCCTCGATTCTCTATTTTCCTACCTTCTTGTTCTTTGTGTCTTTGTGGTGAGTTAATCCAATAATAATCCTAGAAACTGCGTGATAGTCTCCTTGAGTTTGGCACGGGGCACAATTAAATCCAATTGGCCATGCTCCATCTGAAACTCGGAGGATTGAAAATCTTTGGGTAAACGTATCTTCAAATTCTGCTCAATGACCCGCGCTCCAGTAAAGCCGATAGTGGCTCCTGGCTCGGCCATAATCACATCACCTAACGAAGCAAAACTGGCCTGGACGCCCGCTGTCGAAGGATCAGTTAAAACAACAATGTAGGGCACCCCGGCATTTTGCAGGCGGGCTACAGCGGCGGAAGTTTTAGCCATCTGCATCAGGCTCAGCAAGCCTTCCTGCATCCGTGCTCCACCCGTGCTAATGACCATAATTGCCGGGCGCTTTTCCTCTAAGGCACGCTCCAGCAAGCGCGTCACCTTTTCGCCAAAGACACTGCCCATCGAGCCGCCCATAAAACGAAAGTCCGTCGCGCCAATAGCAATGGGGCGTTCTTCCAGGGTGGCAGCACCCGTCACGCAGGAATCTTTCAGGTGCGTCTTGACCTGAGCGGCGGTGCGCTTTTCTTGATAACCGGGGAAATGTAAGGGGTCACGAGGTGCGAGGCTCGTGTCCCATTCTTGGAAAGAGTCAGGATCAACCAGCAACTCGATGCGTTCGGGAGCCGATAAGCGGGCATGGTAGCCACAGCGCGAGCAGACTTTCAAGTCGCGCAACCAGTCCTTCGTGACCAAAAGCGTGCCACAGTTATCGCATTTGGTCATCAAGTCTTCAGGGATTTCCTCCAGACGCGCGGCGGATTCGCTGTTAGTAATACCCATCCTTGTTTTTAACGTGTCTTTAAGCGAACCTGCTGTCGCCATAATACTCCCTTAATATGTTTAACTTGTGTTATCATCCATGATTTGGCGGCTCACTTCAAGCCTTGCCTGCGGTTTTGAGGTTATTGGAGGCTGATATGAAGAGGACAGCCCCCGATTGTAAAAGTTCATTAGGCGCAATCCTGATGCCATTTTAAGTAATCTTAAACTATTAGAACTAAGACGGCAGTGGGGAGTTGCACGACGAGGCACCCTAATTCAACTCTGCTCCCCGTTGCACACGCTTTAGTAGCATGAAATAATGCACCGCAACACTGAAAATAAATTAGACGGCTCTAACAAAATGAATCAAGCTCTGGCACAAGAGCCAACTGTCATGTTGAGCGCAGCGAAACATCTTGTGCCTCTTGGTGAGTGGGGACTTTTACGCACGAGATGTTTCGCTGCGCTCAACATGACGGGCCTCTGCTGTTGCTCTTTTGTATTGTTTTTTTCATTTTGTTAGGTGCTCTTAATTTCCAAGCACCCCCTATAAAGAATCTGCCATGATGATGAGTTTATTATGAGTCAAGAAAACCTAGCGGCTGAACGTGAGCGTATTGATGCCATTGATACCGAAATCCTGCGCCTCTTGAATCAGCGTGTCGAGAGTGCGGTTAGGGTCGGGCACATCAAAGAAGCGATGGGATTGCCCCTTCATGACCCATCACGGGAACGCATTATCTATGAACGGCTGCGGGACATCAATACCCAGGCCCAGGGACGCTTGCCCGCAGTGGCCGTGACAGCGATTTACCGCGAAATCATCTCTGCCTGCCGCAATGCCGAGCATCCCACCAAGGTAGCATTTCTGGGGCCATCCGGCACCAATACTCAGGAAGCAGCGGTACAGTATTTCGGCTCGGCTTTTATCGCCCTGCCGTGTGGCACGCCGGATGAAGTCTGTGCGGTTGTAGCGCGTAGCGCACGTTCTTCCAACACCGATAAAGAAGGGGCCGATTATGGTGTGCTGGCGATAGAAAACTCGATTCAGGGCATAGTTTCGGCCAACCTCGACCTGCTGGCGAACTCTCCGGTCACGATTTCAGCGGAAATTGAACTCGCCATTCACCACTGCCTGCTCAGCAATACCGAGTTAGGCCGCATCACCACGATTTATTCCCACGAACATGCCCTGGGGCAGTGCCGCAACTGGCTGACCAACCATCTTCCAGGGGCTACCTTAGTGCCCGTCACCAGCACGGCGCGGGGCGCGGAAATGGCAACCCAGGAGCCGGGAGCCGCCGCCATTAGCTCGGCCATCGCCGCCAACATCTACGGTTTGCAGATTGTGGCGAGCAATATCGAAGACCTCTCCAACAATAAAACCCGCTTCTTCGTCATCGCCGCCGAACCACCTCCAACCCCTCCATCGGGCCGCGATAAAACCTCACTGGCCTTTCAGGTGCCCCACAAACCGGGTGCTCTCGTCGAGGTGCTAAACGTCTTTCAGCGGCATGGCATCAACCTCTCCATGATCCAATCGCGCCCTTCACGCCAACAAGCCTGGGAATATCGCTTCTTCGCTGACCTCCAAGCTCACCGCGACGATCCATCCTTAAAAGCCGCTCTTAAAGAACTACAAGATCACACCGTTAGCGTCAAAATTATGGGCAGCTATCCCGAAGCAAACTCTTGAAGATTTCTTAGCAGGAGAGCAGGAAGAAGAGGGGGAGAAAGGAGAGGGGAAAAGAGAGGCCGCGTAGGGGCGCTGCTTGCCGCGCCCTGATTCCAATCGCCACATGCCGGGCGCTGCTTGCCGCGCCCCTACGTCACACCCCTAAAGGTCACCCCTTCCCCTACGAAAAATCACTTTTTCATCCAAGAGCGAAAGACATCAGCATCCAGGGCGGTTTGCTCAAAGACTTCATCCACGCTTAAATCCTGAAAACTCTCTTTGCCCTGGTATTCGCTATGGAGTGAAACCGGGCCGTGAAAGCCAGCGGAGTGCAGGTGCTGGAGCACCTGGGGCCAGGGTGTGGTGCCATCGGCGAGGGGACACCATTGGGGGCGGTTGCGCCGCGCTCCCGCATAGAATGCGCCTTCGACCCATTGAAAATCCTTTACAGCCAGCATGGTAATGCGGTCAATGATTAAATCCAGCGCCATCAGCCACCCTTGCCCACCTCCTTCAACGGTGGCGTGAGCCGCATCGAAATAGACACCCAGCACCGCCGGGTCGGTATCTTGCAGCACATGCGCCACATCCCAGAGGGAAGCCCCAAAGAGATTGGCCGAGTGATTGTGAAAGCCGCCATGTATGACGACTTCTCGATTCAAAGTCGCTAAGTCTCTGAGTTTGGCTGACACGTCGAGACGCTGCTTGCGCAGGGTACCAAAGCCCTGATAGGTGTAATAGCCAAGCTTGTAATAATGGATACCCAGTTGCGCGGCAGTGCGCAGCACTTTAGAGGTAAGTGGGTCATGGGCATCGGTAATTCCCGTGGTTATCATGCCAATGCGCACCCCACCCTGCCCTAAGACTGTCGCAGCACGCGGCAACTCATCCTCCACCCGCTCTGGCTCGACATGGCCGCCGGGCCGCACCGTCAAATCAATTGCATCTATATTCATCGCCTTTAAGCGACGCGCCACTTCGTCGAGCGGCAATCCCACCAGATGTTTGCTAAAAACCATTAATTGCATAAGTTCACTCTCTGATGTTAATAGGACGCTAAGCTTCGCTACGCCAATTTCATGCGCCATTGAAACGCTATTTTATTCAATAGCGTGAGTTTGCGCTGCGTAGCATAGCGTAACGGAGTTTTGCGTCCCATTATTCACTTTGCTCTACGCGCTAAAATGCGCAGTCGCTCTGATACATTGAGCAGGGCGCGTCCATTGTGGTAGGCCGCTTTCCAGATTTGGCCCTTGTCGGCTCCCGGTTTAGAGTTTCCTTCACGGCTCACAGTTTCATACCACTCGCCATAGCGATGATCAATCTGGTGCTTCCAGATAAAATCCCATTGCTTCAGAAAGGCATGGAAGTAGCGCGGCGTTTGACCACCAAACTTCTCGTGCATCAATAAGAGGGCATTTAAGCCTTCGGCCTGTGTCCACCACACTTTATCTAACCCGGAGGCGGGAGCGGAAGCAGCCCCCTTATCATAGAAGCCGCCATAGGTCTCATCCCAGCCCCATTGTAAAGCGTGATCTACTAAATGCCGGGCCACTGTCCTGGTTCTGGCATCATCGGGCTTGCCCAGGGCCGTAGCCGCCTCTAACAAAAGATATGCCGTTTCCACATCATGGCCGAAGGAATCGTTATCCGGCACTGGCTTCCAGTCAGGCGTGAAATAGAGATTTAAATAGCCTGGCTCGGCTGCAATCTTATCCCGCACAATCAGGAACATCTCCTGGAGGCGTTGCTTTAGTACTGGGTTGGGCCACACCCGATAAAGTTCTGTCAGCGCCTCCAGGAGATGAATATGGCTATTCATAGATTTAAGTCCATACTCGGTGCCAATCCCATCCATCTTCTTGTCCGGCGTGGCCGGGTTAGGTTTTAAGATGGGTTTGCCGTCACGGGTCAGAGCTTCATAGTAGCCACCATTGACGTTATCGTGCGCGTGCTGATCGAGCCAGTTAAAGGCCCGTGTCGCCAAATTCAAAGCGCGCGGCTCTTTCGTTGTCGCATAAACTGCTGACGCAGCGTAAATACCAAAGCCAATGCCATAAACGTGCTTTTCGGTTCCCCAATCGGCCTTAATCTTCCCGTTTTCATCCAAGCCCCAGTAAAAGCCACCGTCCTGCTGATCCCACAGCGTTTTATCCAGAAAATCAAGACCATGCAGCGTCCACTGCCGGTATTGCGGAGATAGTTCCGGGTAACGCTGGGCAATCTGCGCCGTCACCCAAGTCATGCGCGCCTGAAAAACCAGGAATTTGTCATTGTTCGGGCCACGCGACCAATTCTCACGGAAGTTGGGATAAAAGCCACCATGCTCATTATCTATACAACGCGGAAACCAAACCGCCAACACCCCTGTTTTCAAATGTGCCTCAATTTGATTGGCTAATCGTAAATAGGTTTGAGGAGTTGGTGGATTAGTGGCAGGATCGAACGATGGATCATTCGCAGCATAAACATTAGCCGCCCACAGTGAAATTAACAACCATAAGAGAAGCCCATTCCAGCGCATAGTTCTAATCCTCACAAGTTAAAACTGTTGCCTTGATGCGACAGTAGCCCATACACAACGAGCTTTTTAGAGAAAGTGGCCAGATAAACTTTGCCATTAGCCACCGTAGGCGGACAGAACTTGGCAAAGTTACCGACATCGTCTCGCGCCTCGTTTTGTTTGCTGCTCCAGAGTTGGTGACTGACATCGGAAGCATCGAAAGCACGCAACACGCCGGGGACTGTATATTTATTGGGATCGCCAAAAGCGGGCAATGAAGCCCAGACAATACCCGTTCCCGATTGGTTTTCATTAGCTGAAACCGATAAGAACCCACCTGACATGCCATCCCCGCCGCGCATGGGACTATGAGCAATCGGAGTTGTCTGTAATTTGCCGCCCTCCAACTTAAAAGCCTTCAAGTAATCCATCTCACTCCAGATATACAGCGTGGGGCCAGTCTCTGGGCTGTTCCAGAAAGTTAAAGAGCGGGTGGCGCTCTCATCGGCCCGGAAGCATTGCACAATATTGCTATTATTACCCCGATGCCAATAGCCTAAGTGCTGGCGGTTGAGGACATAGAGATTTTGATCTTTGCAGCCGACCACTAACAGGTTGGTATGAGGCACTAATAAAGTCCCGCTACAAAGGTCTACATCATGTTCATTGATGCCTTCATAGTTGTAGGGCGCGAACCAGTCCGCTAAGTGCAGCCGATTATGCGCTCCATTCGCTTCACTGGTGCTGACCGAAGTCAGACCCGATGCTAAACGAAGTCTGAGGATGCCACAACCAATATCACGGCCCCCGTGGGTAACTGTGGTCGTCCCATTACTGGCCACGACATAGATATTGCCCTTATCATCCGCCGCTAAACCATTACCCGACTGCCAGATACCACCTTGATTACCATCCGGCGTGCTGCAAAACACGCCTACTTGTCTGAGGGTGGCAGCATCATAAGCTAATACCCAACCCTGATAAGTGCCTTCATCATTATGTTGTGCGCCGAACCCCAGGTAAAGCACGCCATTGCATAGCAACAGCCCTGCGCGTTGCAACTGGTTACTATGAAAAAGATGGACTACTCCATTAATACTGCCCCGGCCTGTGCCTGGCACTTGGGCTTGGATCAAGATGCCGTCGCCGCTTTTTTTGCTTCCCGTAGCAATATCAAATGCGTGTAAACGGTTGACGGTCCAGTCATGTCGCGCCCCGACATAAAGATTCAGTTGCGGTTCGCAGGTCCGGGCTACGGCATAAAGCGTCCCGGTCTTAAGATCAATAACTGGCGTGCTGGTGATGCCGACTTCCCGTTTGATTTCCACCCCGCCGATGTAACGAGCAGGAACCGAAGGGCCACAGTTCACCTGCCAGTAGGGTTGGTTGGCCGTGGGGTCATCCGCATCGAAGCAATAGACACTGTTATGCATAGTGGCGACGAAGACCACATTGCGCGTGCCTTTGCCGGGAATGTTTAAGTGTGAGACATAAAGCGGTTGAGCGTAAATATCACCATCTACGGCTCGCTCGAACAACTTACCAAATTGTTTGGCATTGACGTTCCGAGTATTAAGAACTGTTTCCTGGAGGTTCGCGCCGGTGCGCGCATTATTATTGTGATGGGTTAATACATTGACATTGGCACCAAGTTCATTAGCGGCCACAGTGCCTTGACTGATAAGATGAAAGCGGACTGACAGCAGACCAACCAACACTAAAGCGAAAATAGCTAAACCAACCTTGGCACTGCGCCACATGAAGCAATTCCTTCTTTTCCTAACTACCAACCGCTAAGTGCCAACTACCGCAAAATAATGATCAAAGAACGCCTGCGAATTCACGGCGGCAGCCAGTTCGTGCGGTTTTGTCTCTTGGGTATAGACAGGGTTAGTGTGCCCCACAGTTGATGGGTTTACGAGGTCAACTTCAACGAGCGCCGCTTTTGTCTTACACAGGCTTGGTTCAAAAATGAGAGCCGCTGCCAAGGGGTCATGGAAGGTGATATGAGGAGCGTGGCGAAACCAGATTTCGGCCATTGCTGCCACCGAAGCCAGTGGCCCACCCGCAGCCGTAAAGCGTTGGCGGCATTCGTCCGCATCCATCACACATTGCGTTGTCACATCTAAACCTACAGCCACCAGACGCGGCACAGGCGACATAAACACTTTAGCCGCCGCGTGCGGATCACACACAATATTCCACTCCGCCACCAAGCTTTCGCCTGGCTTCGAGAAAAAGCGCCCGCCCATCATCACCAACGCTTTAAGTAACGCTGGTAATTCAGGGTCAATGGTAAAAAGCAAAGCGATATTGGTTAAAGGCCCAATCGTCAGCAACGTGATTTCGCCAGGACGCGACCGAATGGTATCACGCAGAAAGTTAAGCGCAGTATTTTCTTTCGAGAACTCTTTATGCGGCCATTTATCCGATAAGGCTTCATACTGCCCCGCTTTCTGCTGACGCGGTTCCACTAAGAAAGGAGGCTCAGTGCCTACATGAATCGGCACCTCATCGCGCCCCCCAGCGTGACAAATCGCGCTCGCCAGCGCAGCACGCTTCTCTGGCTCTCCGGTAACAGTCGTAATTCCCAATAATTCGCAACGCGGTTGCTTGAGCAAATACGCCAGAGCTACAGCATCATCAATATCCGAGCCAATATCTGTGTCTAAAATGATCGGTGTTTTATCCATGATATTCTCATTTAGGATTTAGCCACAGAAACACACGGAAGAACACGGAAAATGGGGTATGGGGTTCAGGGTATCGGGTTTAGTCGGACAATGTATCCATAACCTGCTGGTGTCACCCTGTCACTCCCCACCTTGTCACTCCTTCTCTTCTTCCGTGTTCTTCCGTGTGCTTCCGTGGCTAAAATCATTTCTCAGCCTAATCCAGCTTTACGAAAAATGCCGTTCATGGCTGCGCCGACTTTTTCCAGACGGGCTGCATCAGAAGGCAAGTCGTTTAACTCTTTTTTGAATGGCTCTGGTGTGACGGGGCCATCGTAGCCGATGGTCTGCAAAGCCTGGAGGAAACCCGCGATGTCAATGACACCCGTTTCTCCCGGCAGCGCACGCACGTTGTCTACTTGCTCGTTAATGTCAACACCAGCGGGTGCATCGTTGACATGCACATAGACGACTTGCTCAGGCCGCAAGGCTTTCAATTCTTCCAGGTTGCCCTCTGAGGTGTACCAGTGCCAGCAGTCGAGCAGCAGGCCAACGTTAGGGCCAATCTCCCGCCCCATCTCTAACATATCATTCATCTTATAAACGAAAGGATATTTCTGGCTGTCCCGCAGAGTCTTGGGGCCGATGAATTCTAACCCCAGATGGCAGCCGTTATCAGCCAGAATTTGCGCAATAGGCGTGAAACGCTCAATGTGAAAACGGCGATTCTCCTCATACGGGCGGTCATTGGAGCCAGGCAAAATCCAGGTCATAGTGCGCGGGCAGCCAATCGCAGCAGCGGCCTTAGCTAAACGCGGCAACTCATCCAATCCTTTACGCCAGTTCTCTTCGGAGCTACGCCAGTCGGTGGGTAAGCCCCAGCCAGCCGGTTTAAGCTTCGCATCGGCAAAGAGGCCCTTGACATAATCGGCACCTTGCGCCTCCACCAGTCCAGCGACCTCATGAACACTAAATTCCACACCTTCAAAACCGCCAGTTTGGGCAGCGGCAATGGCTTCCTGTAAATTTGCAGTCTTAACACCAATAGCACCTGGACTCAGGGCTTTATACATGTTTTTTCTCCTTGGCTTTGCATAAATCGCAGTGTAGCAGAGACGCAAAAGAGTCGAGAGACTGGTGAGGTCTCCCGACTCTTATTTTGCAGATAATGAAGCTACTACGAGAAGCCACTGTCTCCGTTATGGCTCAGCAGAACACCTGGTATTTAAGCTTACTTTTGAGCAGGCGCATCGGCAGCGGCATAAGGCACACCAAGCTCAATCCAGTGCGTTATATCCGCGATCTGCTCGTCGCTGAGTTTATGGCGCGGTGGCATCTTCAAATCGGCATCGGCATAGCTCACCGCTTTGACGATAACGCTCTTGGCGGGGTCACCGGGCACTGCCGCAGGCCCACTGTTACCACCCTTAATAATCGCCTCACGCGAAGCCAAGCTGAGGCCGCCTTTATGCCTTTGGTCACTGTGACAGCCCATGCAGTTCTGGGTCAGGATCGGCTGAATCTTGGTCTGGAAAAATTCCACTGCCTTGGGGTCTGCCGGGTCAGGTACGGTCTTGGGGTCTGCGGGATCAGCTTCGGCCATGCGGGTGATGGGTTCCATCGCCTGAGCCGTTTGAGTGGTTCCTGAAGTTGCATTTTGGGCCGCAATGCAACCGACAGCGAGCAACGGAGGCAGGATCAACATTAAATTACGTGCCAGTTTCATAAGGATTATCCTTTGCTTTGGGGTAATGCTTTTACGCCACTGATTACGACACTCTGTGCGGCAAAAAGTGACACTTTGATTATGCCACATATTAGCCCTGTTTAACAATACAAAATTTAGCTTATCCTGCCATTTATACAAGCTTACCCACAGAACAATTATTGTAAACTGGCGAACAATATAACAACATTCAACCATTTCACATTTATAGAAGGGACTAAACGTGGCTGAATTACGTTTTCGCCAAATCCATCTCGACTTCCACACCAGCGAAAAGATTCCCGGCGTCGGCAGCCGCTTTAATGCGCAGCAGTTTCAGGAGATGCTGCAACGAGGCCATGTGGATTCAGTGACGGTTTTCTCTAAATGTCATCATGGCCTGAGCTATCATGATACGGCAGTCGGTGTGCGCCATCCACACCTCACAACCGATTTGCTGCCGCAGCAAATTGAGGCGTGCCGCGCCATTGATGTCAAGACTCCTATCTACATTTCCGCTGGTCTCGATGAGGCCATGATCCAGCGGCATCCCGAATGGGGCGTCAAAGGCAAAGAAGGCCATACTTTCTCGCCTTTGCAACCAGGTTTTAAAGCACTTTGCTTCAATACTCCTTACCTGGATTATCTCTGCGCTCAAATTGAAGAAGTGATAGATAAGTTTGCAGGCGGCGATGGTATTTTTCTGGACATCATTGCAGCCCGCCGCTGTTATTGCAAGTGGTGTCTGGAAGGGATGTTAACTGGCGGCTGCGATCCCACCGATGATGCCGCAGTTGATGAATATGCCGATACCGTGCTGCAAAAATATTATCAACGCACCACAGCGGCCTGTCGTAAAAACAATCCTGATCTTCGTGTGTTTCATAATAGCGGCCATATTCCTAAAGGCGCGCCCGACCTGATTCGCTGGAACTCTCATTTAGAACTGGAAAGTCTACCGACTGGCGGTTGGGGCTATGACCACTTCCCGATTTCCGCCAAGTATGCCGCAACCACAGGCTATGACTTCTTAGGCATGACAGGCAAGTTCCACACTACATGGGGCGAGTTTGGCGGCTTTAAGCGGGCTGATGCCCTCCGTTACGAGTGCGCAGCTATGCTGGCCTTTGGCAGTAAATGCAGCATAGGCGATCAATTACACCCCAATGGGGCCATGAACGAGGATACCTATAACCTGGTTGGCGCAGCCTATAGCGAAGTGCAGGCTAAGGAACCGTGGTGCCGCGAGGTCAAACCCGTTAGCGAAGTCGCAGTTGTTTCGCCCGAAGCTTTAGACCGCTGCCGGGGCGGGCATGGCCGTTTTTATGATGCCGAAGAAGGCGCATCCCGGATGCTGTTGGAAACCCAGGTGCAATTTGATGTGGTGGATTTAGACCGCGACCTGTCCCCTTATCGCCTGGTTATCCTCCCCGACCAAATGACCCTGAGTGGTGATTTCGAGCGCAAAATTGAAGAGTATTTTAAGAATGGTGGCAAGCTGCTATTAAGTGGCACGAGCGGCATGAAGAAATCATGTGATGCTTTTGCCCTCGACTTAGGTTTGGAAATCAAAGGGCGTAGCGAGTGGAATCCCGACTACATTATTCCTGGCGCTAAGTTGCCCACAGCCCCTGTGCGCGGCCCCCTGGTAATTCACGGCGGAGCCTGGGACGTGCGCCCGACCGGAGGCGATAATGAAACACTGGCAACTCGAGCCGCGCCTTACTTTAATCGTACCTTCGAGCATTTTTGCAGTCACCAACACACCCCGGATGCCACCCTCGAAGAGTTTCCCGCCGTTATCGGCAACGAAGCGTTCGTTTATTTCGCCCATGACATCTTCACCCGCTACCGCCGTTATGGGCAACCGCTCTATCGTGACCTGGTGCGCGATGCGATTGCCTATCTGTTAGGCGATTTAACCGTTGAAACCAATTTACCCGCAGCAGGCCGCGCCAGTCTGATGTTACAGCCGCAAGAGTCCCGTTATATTCTGCATCTTCTCTATGCCACCCCTTCGCTGCGCGGCGGCATCAACGGCGAAATGGCACGCGCCGTAGAAATCATCGAAGACTTAGTCCCGCTCCACAATGTAGAATGCAGCTTGCGCGTTCCTGAAACGGTGAAGTCCTTGCGCCTGGTGCCAGCGGGCGAAGCCTTACAGTGGTCACAGGATGCTCCGGGAGCCATACGCTTCACCGTGCCGCAACTGCTTTGTCATCAAATGATAGAACTTAAATTTTAAGGTAACTTTCAACACAAAGGACACAAAGAAGGCACAAAGAACACAAAAGATTTAAAGGTAAGGATTGAGAGTAGAGGATCGTAAGGGAAATTGGGCACCGACTATACTCAATCTTCTATCCTCGATCCTCGTTCTTCCTCTGTGCCCTTTGTGCCTTCTTTGTGTCCTTTGTGTTGAAAGTTAAAGAAGGAGAACGAAATGGAATATCGGCGCTTGGGCAATGCGGGGGTTAAAGTTTCCGAAGTCGCACTAGGTTCGTGGCTCACTTACGGTGGTGCCACCGACGACCGCATCGCCACGGACTGTATTCACCACGCTTATGATGTCGGCATCAATTTTTTCGATACGGCCAATGTCTATGCGCGCGGCGATGCGGAGCGCATCGTCGGGGCCGCATTAAAGAATCTGCGCCGTGATTCTTACGTGCTGGCCACGAAAGTTTTCTTTCCGATGGGCGATGGCCCCAATGACCGGGGTCTTTCGCGCAAGCATATCTTTGAGCAATGCCATCTGTCCCTGAAACGTCTGGGCACTGATTACATTGACCTGTACCAGTGTCACCGCTACGACGCGGAGGTGCCCTTAGAGGAAACCCTGCGGGCGTTGGATGACTTAGTGACACAAGGCAAAGTGCTGTATGTGGGGGTCAGCGCCTGGAGCGCAAGCCAGATAGGGGATGCCCTTGAACTGGCGGGCAAACTAAATCTGGATCGCATTGTTAGCAATCAGCCCGTCTACAATATGCTCAATCGTGACATTGAGAAAGAAGTATTACCTCTCTGTCTTAAAGAGGGCATCGGTCAGGTTGTTTACTCCCCTCTGGCGCAAGGGATTCTCACGGGCAAATACCTGCCTGGCCAGCCGCCGCCTAAAGATACACGGGCTGGCGATGCGCGTCAAAATCAATTCCTCAATCGTGGCCAACTCGATGATGCGCAGTTAGAAAAAGTGCAAGCTCTCAAGCCATTAGCAGAACGCGAAGGATTAACCCTCGCGCAAATGGCCCTTGCCTGGTGTCTGCGCCAGCCGATGGTCAGCAGCGTTATCATCGGGGCCAGTCGTCCGCAACAGGTGGATGAGAACATTATTGCCTCTGGTAAAAAACTTGCTGAAGCGACCCTGCGTGAGATTGACGAAATTTTAGGAATGCGCCGTCGCCGCATCGTCGGTGCCAGTCGGGAGACGGGCGAACGGGCACCCAGCACTCGCAACTCAAGTAATACTGTTAATAGAGGGTCGGCCAGTAAATCGAACGCGCCACGTCGTAGCCCGTCCTAACTTTTAGATTGCGCGTTGCTATCGCTTTCAACTCTCCGATACTGTTAGGACTTTACTTAGCGGCTCCCTCTGCACTATGACTCGTAGGTATGTGCTTCCCCTTATTGCTTTTCTGGTATGCGCCGGAGTTGTAGTAGTGCGGTTCGTTAATAGCCGTCATACTCCCTTATTATCTCCAGTTGCCCCTATAACTTCTAACCAAACTGCGGCTCAATCACCGGTTCAATTTACGGATATTACCGCACAGGCAGGCATCAAGTTCGTCCATAATACAGGTGCCTTTGGGATCAAGTTGTTACCAGAAACGATGGGCAGCGGCGTAGCCTTCATAGATTATGATGGGGATGGCTATCCCGACCTCTTCTTTGTGAACGGACGAAACTGGACAAACCCTGAAGTTGAAGCTTATCGAACTGGCAAGTGGACAGCCGATGAATCCACGGTTTTCAAGAATCGCCACCCCCCTGGAACGCGCGAATATAGGTTTATTCCACCGCAGCCACCAGCAGTTCATACTACTTGCGTGCTTTATCACAACAATCACGATGGAACCTTTACGGATGTAACTAAAGGTTCTGGATTAGAGGTAGAGATGTATGGCATGGGTGTCGCAGTTGGGGATTACGATAATGACGGCAAGCCAGACCTCTACGTGACCGGGGTCGGCCACAATTATCTCTTCCATAATGAAGGGAGTGGCAAGTTCCGCGAGGTTGCCGCTGCTGCCGGAGTGCAAGATAGGGGTTGGAGCACAGGCGCGACGTGGATAGATTACGACAAGGATGGCAAGCTTGATCTTTTTGTCTGTCATTATGTCCACTGGACACCTGCCACTGATATTTATGGCACTATCAATCACCGCGATAAAAGCTATTCACCGCCCTATCTCTATCAGGGAGAAGCCAGTCGTCTTTATCACAACGAGGGGACACTTCAACAGCCCAAATTTGTAGATGTATCAGCCCAAGCTGGTATTCACGAACGCATTTCACCTCTCACCAAACGCCAGGAGAAAATACCCAGCAAAGCCCTGGGGGTCGTAATTTGCGATTTTAATAATGACGGCTGGCCTGATCTGGTAGTATCAAATGACAGTGAAGCGAACTGGGTGTTGAGGAACAACAAAAATGGGACTTTTTCCGAGGTTGGCCAGGTTGTAGGTGCGGCTTACAGCAATAACGGAAAAATACGTTCTGGCATGGGCATTGACGTAGCAGACATTGATCACTCAAACCGCGACAGCATGGTTATTGGGAATTTCGATAACGAAATGATAGCCCTTTTTTATAATCGCGGCGATGGTCTTTTTAATGACATCTCACCGGCAACGGCCATAGGCAAAGCCAGCCAGACCTTTTCGACCTTTGGTTGCACTTTCCTGGACTATGATAACGATGGCTGGCCCGATATTCTGGCAGCCAACGGCCATATAGACCCGGACATCGAAGGCGTGCGACCGGGTGTAACCTATAAAGAGAGGCCCCTCTTATTTCACAACAAAGGCAAAGGGAGTTACGAGGAAATTGGCTTGCAAAGTGGGACAGTTTTTCAGCAACCGCTCTTGGCGCGCGGTTCGGCCTGTGCCGATATTGACTTAGATGGCGATGTTGATGTGGTAATGACACAAAACGGTGGGCCACCTTTGCTGCTGCGCAATGATAGGGGGAACAAGAATAATTCAATTCGCCTGATCTTAGAAGGGATAAAAAGCAATCGCAGTGCTATCGGCACCATCGTAAAACTACCCACTGAGCATATACGGCGGATGGTGAAGGGCAGTTCATCTTATCTCTCCCAAAGCGAATTACCTCTCACCATAGGGTTAGGTGCAGCCACAGAGGCTCACTCCATTGAGATTATCTGGCCCTCCGGCAAGCGCACTGTATTGCAACACCTAGCCACTAATCAAACCATAATTGTAAATGAAGATAAGGGTATTATTCATCAACAGCCACTTCAGTCTCATTAAGAATGATTATTGCCGCTTCCTGACCCCATTCCCGATCCAAGCCAACACAGCCAGAGCTATTGAATAGCTCTGGCTGTGTTGGCTTGGATAACTTTGTTAATAACTTCTTTAGCAATCTATGCTCAATTAGAAGCTTCCGTTGTTCCAGGTGGTGCGATTACCCATACCAGATGTCTGCGGCAGTGGGTTGACATAAGTTCCAAACGGATACTGAGCTTGCAGAGCATTAGTGATATTGGCAGTATTGCCAGCAGAATCAGTGGGCATCAGCAGCGATTTGACATGACCATCACCAAACAAAACGACGTTGGTGCCAATATGCCGGGGTAAGCTCTTGTTAGGGCTGTCAAACCGACCAGCATCAGTCCATAATGAGTAGTCCGCATTGATGTCACTGTTAGCTCCCGCACTGTAACCGTCCACCACGCAAAAGAGCGTTGCTGGCGAGTCCATATCCGCTGATGCACGATAGTCGAACCAGCTATTCTGTAAATAGCTGCTGGCACGAGACCGGACAGAATCGCTGGGGCACTGGAATACCTGGGTACTCTTGATGTATGGCTGCGCCGCCGCGGACCAGTTTAAAACGCCTGCGGCAACATTGCTACAGCAGGTATGGGGATAAACTTCATCATTATCCTGCACATACTGCATCAGGCCCAAGCCAATTTGCTTGAGGTTGCTCTGGCATGAAGCCCGGCGAGCATTCTCACGAGCTTTAGCAAAGACAGGAAATAAGATGGCGGCCAAGATTGCAATTATTGCAATGACTACCAAAAGCTCAATCAGAGTAAAACCCTTTACGACGTTCTCTGACTGGACGGCTGTCGCTCTTTGGCGACCAGTTCTGACTAACATTTTGACACGTTCCCTTTCACAGCCCTTAATTTGATGATTTGTAAATAGTGCTAATACAAAGGCTGTTCATTTACCTTACCAGCAGGTCATTAAAAAGTAATTAAAACTCAAGTAATTAAAACTCAAGTAATCAAATCTCAAGTAATTATAACTTAATTAATTCGTTTACGTAATTATCGTCTATATACCTTATATATACCCCAATATCAATGATTCTAAACAGCATTTTAAATAATGCTTCTGCTAATAGAACCTCCACTGTGCTGCTTTAATATACTGTTTGTTTAATGTGAGTCCCAAAACTTCTATCAAGCACATAATTTCTGTCTGGTAAGTTCCTCAATAGAATCCTGGATTTTCTGATATATGACACACAAAAAGCCAAAAATCCGATCTGTCTTGCAACTTGCAGTTCTCTCCAGCGCATTTATCCTGGGAGGATGTGCCTCCCAATCGGGCACTTCTAACGCGCCGACTTTGGTACCACAGACAGCAACGCCAGTGCCTTCTATTCCGGTACAATTTAGCGACATCACCACCACCGCTGGTATTAAGTTTAAACACACCAATGGCGCTTTCGGGCTAAAGTTGATGCCCGAAAGCGTTGGCAGCGGTGTCGTTTTTATAGATTATGACGGTGATGGGTATCAAGATATTTTCTTCGTGAACAGTCGTAATTGGACGGACGCTGAACTTAACGCTTACAAGAACAGTAAATGGAGTCCCCTCGAATTCAAGAGTTTTCGCAGCCACCATCCAGGGGCGACTATGGCTCGCCAAATTCCGGCCAACCACCCTCAACAGCATGTAACCGGTGCCCTCTATCACAACAATGGTAATGGCACCTTTACGGATGTCACCCAGGGCAGTGGCTTAGATGTTGAAATGTTTGGCATGGGCGCGGCGGTGGGTGATTATGACAATGATGGCAAACCTGATCTTTACGTCACCAGTTATGGTCGCAACTACCTCTTTCATAATGACGGCGGGGGTAAATTCCACGATGTAGCGGCACAGGCCGGGTTACTGAGTCCTGGCTGGAGCACGAGTGCCGCGTGGGTGGATTATGACAAAGATGGCCTGCTCGATCTTTTTGTTTGCCACTACATCCAGTGGACTCCCGCGACTGATATTTACTTCACCTATGATGGGATCACGAAAAGCTATATTGGGCCACGTTTTTATGCGGGTGAACCCAGCCATCTCTACCATAACTTGGGGGGCGGCAAGTTCTTAGATGTCTCCGCGAAAGCGGGAATTCAAGGGTTGAACACTAACCGGACTTACGGGCCTCAAAAGCTCCTGGGCAGGGGTTTAGGGGTGGCCCTCTGTGATTATAACAACGATGGTTGGCCCGACTTGTTAGTTACCAATGACATGATGCCGAATTTTTTATATGTCAACAATAAAGATGGCACTTTTAATGAGGTAGCAGCTAAGGTTGGCATCGCTTTCGATGCCACGGGTCAATCGCGGGCGGGCATGGGCGTTGATGTGGGGGACATTGACCATAGCGGGCGGCTGACAGCCATTATCGGTAACTTTTCGCATCAAATGCTGGGGCTTTACCAAAACCAGGGGGGAACTTTTACAGACATCGCTGTACGGAGCGGGATAGGTGAAACCAGTGATAAGTTTCTGACTTTTGGTTGCTCCTTTATGGATTATGATAACGACGGCTGGCCTGATATTTTCATTGCCAATGGCCACATTGATGACAATATTGGTAAAGTCAATCACGGCATTGAGTATGCCGAGCGGCCTTTGTTATTTCACAATGAGGTAGGAGTAAAATTCAGAGAGGTCGGCCTGGAAAGTGGGGCCGCCATGAGCCATAAAACGGTGGCACGCGGCCTGGCCTATGCCGATATAGATTTGGACGGCGACCTTGATGTAGCGATTTCCACTTGCGGCTATCCAGCGACTCTATTACGGAATGATGGGGGCAATAAGCATAATTCCATTCGCCTCATACTCCAGGGCACCAAAAGTAACCGCAGTGCTATTGGTGCCCAGGTCGAGGCTCAAGTCGGTTCCGCAACCCTGCGCCGCACCGTGCGCAGCGGCTCCTCCTACTGTTCCCAGAGTGAACTGCCCATTACTTTAGGTCTGGGCCAGGAGCGCAAGGCTCAATCTATTACTATTCATTGGCCCTCTGGGGCAACTACTTCGCTCAAGGAAATCCCAAGCCAACAGATAATTACCATCAATGAGGCGAAAGGCGTCATACGAAGCCAACCTTTCCCACATCATTGAATTCATAGAAGTTCAGTGCTGCACTTGATCCACAGGCAATAAGTTTAGAGCGTCAATAAAATAAGGAGTGCTTCAATTGAAGCACTCCTTATTTTAGCGATGGGAATCTGACAGACCCGTCTTGGAAGGTTATTTGGTGATATACCACTCGCTGGCAGCAGTGAGCTTCTTGGCTTTTACGTGTCCATCATAATACAGCAGGTTGGTGGTCTCTATGTGCAACGGGTTGGGGAATGACACGCTGACACCATTGCCAGTATTCGCTGGTGTGGTGGGCCAGGTATCGGTTGTGCCGTTAGTGCGAGTATAAGTATTCGGACTCACTGTCACACCGCGCCCATCCCAAATGTTGTATTCATTAGGGTTAGTGCCATTACCATTACCTTGCGCGTTACCTTCGGCTAACACAATGGTTTCTGATGGGGCTGTAGCATCCGAAACCGTAGGCGCACCGCTATCGCAGCCACCACTCCCTAAACCCACGTAAGGCTGAGTGCCAGGATTGCTACAGATGCCATTGTAGCCATAGGAAATGCCAGCCATCCCAATGAAATCAGGGTTGCAGGCGCTATTGATTTGGGTGCCTGCTGAATTGGTTAACAGCTTGCCCTTACCCATTGAAGGGCATACGAACACTTGATTGCTCTTGATGTAAGGAAAGATCATCTCAGCATAGCTAGTGCGTCCACAGGAACGATTCTGATACATGCCAGTATAGCTCTCGTCGTTGTCCTGGGAATACTGCATCAGACCCAAGCCAATTTGCTTGAGGTTATTCTGGCAGGAAGCGCGGCGGGCGTTCTCACGGGCTTTGGCAAAGACGGGGAACAAAATAGCGGCGAGGATAGCTATGATGGCTATAACCACTAAAAGTTCAATCAGAGTAAAACCCTTTGAGGTATTTCCTGATCGTACGGCGGTCGCCCTGGGGCGACCAGTTCTTACTAACATTTTGACACTCCCTTTCACAGCCCTTAACTTGACAAATTATAAATTATGCTTCTACAAGACTGTGCATTTAGAATACCAGCAGGTTATTAAAAAGTAATTAAAACTTAATTAATTTGTATGTATAATTATTGCACAGCTACCTTATATACCTCTATAATATATACCCTTACAGTGGCGATTCTAAACAGCAGTTCAGAATAATGTCTTTAGAACACACTAATTCGTTATAAAACGAACTATTATTTAGTTGTTTAACTGTCATTCCTCAGACTGCCATAGCAGAAATCCAAATCCATTATTAGCCACTGGCCCTCCGGCATAACCACTCTTCTTAAGGAGGTCTCAACTCAACAGATAATTGCCATCAATGAGGCGAGAGGCATGATACACAACCAACCTTTCCCACATCATTGAACTCATAGAAGTTCAGTCCTGCACTTGATCCACAGGCAATAAATTTCGAGAGACAATAAGAAAGAGGACTGCTTTACTTAAAGCAGTCCTCTTTCTTATGATCTGAGGGGACGACCCCCAAGCCCTGGGAGGCTATTTAGTGATATACCACTCGCTGGCAGCAGTGAATCTTTTGGCTTTTACGTGTCCATCATAATACAACAAGTTGGTGGTCTCTATGTGCAGCGGATTAGGAAAGGCCACATTGACGCCGTTTTGGGTGGTGGCCAACGTAGTCGGCCAGGTATCGGTCGTGCCATTAGTGCGGGTATAGACGTTGGGACTCACCGTCACACCCCGACCATCCCAGATGTTGTATTCATTGGCATTCGTGCCATTACCATTGCCTTGTGCATTACCTTCGGCTAACACAATGGTTTCTGACGGTGCCGTAGCATCCGACACCGTAGGCGCACCACTATCGCAACCCCCGCTTCCTAAACCCACATAAGGTTGTGTGCCAGGATTGCTACAAATGCCATTGTAACCATACGAAATGCCAGCCGTCCCGATGAAATCAGGATTGCAGGCGCTATTGATCTGGGTGCCTGCTGAATTGGTTAACAGTTTACCCTTACCCATCGAAGGACAGCGAAACACCTGATTGCTCTTAATGTAAGGGTAGATCATCTCGGCATAGCTGATACGCCCGCAGGAACGATTCTGATACATACCCGTATAAGTCTCGTCAAAGTCCTGGGAATACTGCATCAGGCCCAAGCCGATTTGCTTGAGGTTGTTCTGGCAGGAAGCGCGGCGGGCGTTCTCGCGGGCTTTGGCAAAGACGGGGAACAGAATAGCGGCCAGAATTGCAATAATAGCTATGACCACTAATAGTTCGATCAGGGTAAAACCCTTTTTCGGCTTCCTCTTGGGGAAAGCCCAGCATGATCTGAGGGACATACGGATACTCCTTTAGGAAATTGACTGCTTTACTAAACGGATACTTACAGTATTCCCCACCACACTAAAGACTAAACCGGTTTTTAATAATTTTTTAATAAAAATTAAAATCCTTGAACTCATATAATTCGTTTGCAAGGCAGCCAATTTAAGTGCTATATCTGCGCGGAACCTAAATTTTAGCTAATTACCACCTCTTTTAATTATCTCGGTTTCAGTTAATGGAGTGCCCTTCAAGGCTAGAGCACTGTATAGATTTCTTGAAGCTCACTCTTGCCGCGAATGGGGATAACCCCCAACGACCTCGTTTCAAAACGATCTTTAACAGCAAGGTAGGTGTTCTCAGAAATAACGATGGCGCTACCAGTTTCTTTGGTAATAGCTTCTAAGCGAGCAGCGTAATTGACCGTGTCGCCTAAGACGGTCGGCATTAATTTGTGCTGAGAAGAACCGAAAGAACCCCAGATAGCGGAACCGGTGGCAATGCCGATACCAACATGAAACTCTTCCTGCTTTTGCCGTCGCCAACCATCATTGAGCATTCCTAAAGCACGCTGCATGGAAAGCGCGGCTCGAACCGCCCGCTCGGCGTGGTCGGGCTGTTCATAGATCACGTTCCACACGCCCATCAATGAATCGCCAACAAATTTATCAATATAACCTTCATAATCGTCGCTCACGATCTCGCACATGATAGGAAAATATTCATCCAGGCGGGCTTTGACCTCTTCGGGACTATGGCGCTCAGCCCATGCCGTAAAGCTGCGAATGTCACTGAAGATAACGGTCACCTCCTTACGCGAGCCAATAAGCATTTCAGCACGTGCGGTGGGGTTATCCCGTAGCTCCTGAGCAATGCGCTCGTTAACATATTGTCCCAGCAGAGTTTGCGATTCTTGGAGGGCTACGGCATACTCCCGCGCTTCTCGCTCCACGAAAATCAAACGGTAAACCGTTAAGCTGCCAAAGCTCAGTACAACTGAGAGCATAGGCCCAGCCATTTCCAGAACGAAATTAGCTGTGGCAAACGTTAGCATCGCCAGGAGACTGTAGGCTAAAGCTGCTCCTAAGATTGATAGCAAGGCATAGCCTGGGCGTAATTGAGTCGCTGCTAGGCCAGCCACCAAGCCCATTAAAATCGTGGCACTTATCGCCCATGAGAGGGGGGCCAGGCGCAGAAAATCGTTATTGAGCAGATTGGCAATAAGAGTGGCATTGGTTTCAACGCCCAGAAAAAACTCCCGCGAGATGGCATCAAAGGGACTGGGTCGCAGGTCGGGCGTACCGGTGGCCGTTTCTCCCACAATCACAATGTGGTCTTTGATGCGATCATTAGCGCGTCCGGCCAGGACATCCAGATAGGGAATGGTGATGGCCTGCATGACCTCATGCCCGCCTGCGAAATTCAACGGCACCAGCCAACCAGTTCCAGTACGCTGCTCCACAACTTGACCGACTTGCTGCCCTTGAAATGAGCGAGAGAGCGGACGCTGCTGTAACGGGCCGATGCGATGCGAGCCAACCTCCAGGAATTCGCCGCGCAACTTCACCTCATTGGCTGCAACGCCCCACTTGGTGCGGACGGCATCTAATGCCAGGTGCGGGTAGACCGCTTTGGCTTCCAGAAGCACAATAGCTGAGCGGAAGACATTATCCACATCGGCTGCGGTGGCTACATGCCCACCGCCACGCATTGCTTCAAATAAGGGAGGAATCGGAGGCTGTAAGTGCAGGGTTTGTGCAGTTGGAGGCAGCGCCAATGGGTAACTGAGCTTGTTTTCTAACTTTTGCAATACATCGGGTGGCGTGGCACGAGATGAGTTGTCATCAAATGGTAAGAAGACATTATGGGCCTGACGACAAGCTGCCGCAAATTTCTGATCGTCAGCGGGGCGCTGGCCTTTATCGGCAAATATCACATCAAAAATAATGGCACTGGCTCTGGCCTGACGCAGTTGCTCCACCAGTTGAGCGTGGACAGCACGCGGCAGGGGGTGGCCGAACTTTTGTGTGGCCGCATCGTCTATGGCGATAATGGCAACCTGCTCACTAATGCTTTGAGCTCGGCGCGGGCCACGAATCCAAAAGCGCGCATCCCGCGAGCGTAATTCCACACCTTCTAAAACACGGCTGGCACTGGGCGCGGCATAGCGTAGCCATAAAGCCACGACAGCCATACAAAGTGCGATCAGAGTTTCTCTCCCGATTCGTCGCTTAGACCGATACGAGGCAGGAACACTCTGTATTGCTATGTCGTGGGTAGCCATTAAATATGGGTGTATAGCAGGTTCTTACGACTTGAATTATTGAGGCGAGCAAATTGCTATAGCTACAGCTAAAGTTGGCAATGACTGAGAGCGTGTTATGAACTTCTTATATAAACTTTGCGGCTATGAACCGCAAGCACTATCCGAGCGATGTGAGCCATGAGGAATGGGAATTCGTCATGCCCTATTTGACGTTGATGACGCCTGCTGCGCC
>Ga0213875_10000465_pt1 | contig 34808 bp, 34 predicted proteins | sample BarmaccomBMRX_R8_FD_160105 | JGI IMG/M metagenome (GOLD analysis project Ga0213875, IMG submission 160105) | Root-associated microbial communities from Barbacenia macrantha in rupestrian grasslands, the National Park of Serra do Cipo, Brazil - RX_R8 | ecosystem: Host-associated > Plants > Roots...
GAGAGCGGTGTTCAAAAGAAGCACGCCTTGCTTCGCCCAAACGGTGAGATCGCCGACCACCGGCGGGTCGGCCGCGATGTTCGGGCCGAGATCCTCCCGGAGCTCCCTCAAAAGGTTGCGCAGGCTCCCGGGCAGGGGTTTCACGCCGGGCTGCACCGAGAAGGCAAGACCATGGGCATGTCCGGGCGTCGGATACGGGTCCTGGCCCAGAATAACGGCCCGCACATCTTCCAACGGGGTGAGGCAATACGCGTTGAAGAGGTGCTGGGGGAGAGGCAGGAGAGGTTCGCCGGCGCTCTTCGCCGCATCGGCGAGCGCAATGGCCGCAGCCGCGGCCTGCACAAGGCCCGGTTGCCGCACCCAGCCTTTGGCGCGCCGATCTGAAAGAAAAAGCTCGAACGCCTTCTTGTAGCTTGCGGCGTCTTCGCTCACAGGGCGGTGACGCGCCCCTGGGTGCGAAGGTCGACTTCGCCGAGACGCTTCACATAGACCATCACCTCATTGGCGAGCAGCTTGCCGTCCGTGCCGCCGATGAGCACCTTGCCTCGCCCGAGTGCGGTGTAGCCGTCGCCGCCTTTCACCATGAAATCGTTGCTCCCCACCTTGTAGCGCGCCAGCTTGTCCAAGGGCTTTCCGTCGATGGTGACGGAGACGACGCGCGAGCCTGCCGGCTGGCGCGGGTCATAGGTGACGACCATTCCCGAGACTTGCGGAAACCTGCCTTGCCGATTTTCTACTTGAGAGAGGCCGTTCTCGAGGGCGGCCACGATGTCCGCCCCGGTGATCTCGACGAGCGCCGTCGAGTTGCCGAAGGGCAGCTCGGTGAGGATGTCGCGGCGCGTGATGAGGCTTCCGGCCGGATAGAGCTTGTTTGCTCGTATGCCCCCGCCATTGGTGATCGCCACATCGGCGCCGGTCGAAGCGCGGATGGCATCAGCGATGAGATCGCCCATATTGGTCTCTTCCGAGCGCACGCTCGCGGTGCGGCTGTCGAGATCGACCGCGGTCTTGCAAATCTCGACATCGAGCTGCTGGGCGAGCTCCCCCTCATAGCGCTTGACGATCGCGAGAGCGGTCGGGTCGGGCGTCGCCTCGGCCGAATCCGTGGGCCGAAAATGCGGACGCCAGCTCACCACCCGCTTCCCATCCTGGGTCACCACCATGGCGTCGAAATCGATCGCCGTGATGAATTGGCCCTCTTCTCCGCTTTCGACCATCACGGCCTTGCCGTCATATTCGATGCGCAGGTCGTGATCATGTCCCGTGAGCAGCACATCGACGAGCCCGGACCGGGCGATCTCGTAATCCATGTCGATCGGGGTGTGCGTGCAGGCGACGATGAAATCCGCGCCCTCGGCGCGCAACGCCTTCGTCTGCGCGGCGAGCGTGTCCATCTCCGGCGAGAAGAGGAGGCTGTTCTCGGCCGAGATCTTCTTCGTCGCGGCAAGGGCGATGCCAGCGACACCGATCTTGATGCCGGCGAAATCGAAGATCGCCCGGTCCTGATGCTTCGGCAGCATCGCACCCTTCGAGTCACGCAGATTGGCGGCGAAGATCGGGAAATCCGCTTCAGCCACCCGCTTGAGATAGACGGCCTCGCCGAAATCGAATTCGTGATTGCCGGGCACGAAGACATCGGGCTTGGCGACGTTCAAAAGCTCGACGATGTGCGCGCCCTGATCGAAGCCGCTCATGAGGCTCGGCGAAAGCGTGTCGCCGGCGTGGAATACAAGCACGTTCTTCGAGCGCGCACGCTCGGAAGCGACGATGCCGGCGAGGCGCGCGAAGCCACCGCGACCCTTCTCCTCGCCCATCTTGTAGATGTCGTTCACGAGCACGAGGGTGAACTTCACCGTATCGGCCGCGAACGCCGCGCGTCCGAATAGAGCCTGCACGCCCGTGGCCGCGAAGGTCGTGGTCAAAAGCCTGCGGGTGATGGCAACCATTTTGCGTCTCCAAATCGTCGCTCATAGCGCGCAGCTTCCCGAAATCCTCAAAGTCTTTGGGCCGCGCGAGTGTCATCGGTAAGGCAGAAGGGCGCGACGACACCTCGGCGCACCCTGCAGGCACGCTCAATCCAGGAAAGTGATGACCGCAGGGCTCCCGACCGCAACATATTTGTCGAGGAAGGTGAGAGCGCCGGTCGAACCGTGCACGCGGAAAGCGGTCACGTTGTCACTGCGGTGATTGCAGACGTAAAGGAAGCGCCCGCTCGGATCGAGCGCGATATTGCGCGGGTAGTCGCCGCGCGTCCATTCCTCGCCAAGCCAGCGGACGCGACCGTCGGACCCGACCGAAAAGATCGCAACCGAGTTGTGCAGGCGGTTGGCGAGATACATGGTCCGGCCGTTCGGCGTGATGACGATCTCCGAGGTGTAATTCGTACCCTCGTAGCCCGGCAGCGTCGTCGTCTTCTGCTTCAGGGAAAGTGTCCCTTTCCGCGCATCCCAATCATAGACCGCAAGCTGCGAGGCTTCCTCGTAAAGATTGTAGAAAATGCGCCCGTTCGGGTGGAAGGCGAAATGGCGCGGGCCGGCGCCCGGAGAAGCCGCCGGAACGAAGGGCGGATCAGCGGGCGTCAGCTTGCCGCTCCGCGTGTCGAGACGCCAGACGAAGGTGCGGTCGAGGCCGAGATCATTGGCGAGCACGAAATTCCCACTGGGGTCGGAGGCGATCATGTGGGCGTGCGGCCCATCATGGTCGCTGATCGAGAAATTTCCGGGCGGCCCTTCGATCGGGCGCCCATTGCCCGGAGGGCCTTCGTCGCCTTTCACATCGACGGCAGCGCCGAGACCGCCATTCTGTCCCACCCGGAGGACCGCGATATTGCCGCCGCCGTAATTGGCGACGAAGACGAATCGGCCCGAGGGATGGACGCTGCAATGGGCCGGGCCGGCCCCTTCCGAGCTCACCGTGTTGATCAAGGTGAGTTCACCGGTGTCGAGATCGACCCCGAAGGCCGAGACGCTGCCAGCCTTCGCCCCGTTGAATTCGTCGATCTCGTTCGCCGCATAAAGGAACCTTTGCTTTGGATCGAAGACAAGCCATGTTGGACTTGGGCCAGCAAAGGTCTTGACGGGCGACAGCGCCCCAGTATCGGCCTCGACGCGCCAGAGCGTGATGCCCTCGCCATGGCCCGCCGGCTTCGAGGCCGACGTGTAGCTGCCGACATAAGCGAACCGGGCTTTGACCTGCCGGTTCGCCCGTTGCCGCGCGGCCGCCGGAAATGCCGCCATCGCAGTGAAGGCGGCGGCTCCCCCGAGCAAAGCGCGTCGTCGGATTTCGCGCGCCCGGCGACCAAACAGCTCTTCCATGTCTTTCTCCCTGAGGGGTGCCGCAGCGCGGTCGACCCTTTCCCGAATTCCACGCGCGGCAAAGCGCGATTTGTCAGCCGGGCCGGCTCGGCCTAATTCCAAGGCATGGGCCTCGACACCACCAGCAATACCGACAATGAGCCGCCTCGTCATCTGCCGGCGAAAGCGCCGCACATCGGCGTGCTTCTCGTCAATCTCGGTACCCCGGAAGCCACCGATTATTGGTCGATGCGGCGGTATTTGAAGGAATTCCTTTCGGATCGACGTGTGATCGAGACGCCGCGCTGGCTTTGGTGGCCCTTGTTGAATCTCGTGATCTTGACGCGCCGCCCCGGCCCCAAAGGCCGCGATTACGAAGGGATCTGGAACAAGGAACGCGATGAGGGGCCGCTCAAGACGATCACCCGCGCTCAGGCCGAGAAGCTGAAGGCGCGTGTCGCCGAGGGCGGCCCGAACCTCATCGTCGATTGGGCGATGCGTTACGGCAAGCCATCGACGCCGGAACGCATCGAAGCCTTGGCCCGCGAAGGCTGTGATCGCCTTCTGCTGGTGCCGCTCTATCCCCAATATTGCGCGGCGACTACCGCGACCGCTTGCGACCAGGCGTTCGAGGCCTTGCGCAAGATGCGCCGCCAGCCCGTCCTTCGCGTCGCGGCGCCCTGGCATGACGATGCGATTTACATCAAGGCGCTTGCGGCAAGCGTGCGCGCGCATCTCGCGAGCCTCGATTTCGAGCCCGACATGCTCATCGCCTCCTTCCATGGCATTCCGCTCGCCTATTTCGAGAAGGGCGATCCCTATCCCGATCTGTGCCGTGAAACCGGCCGCCTTTTGCGAGAGGCGCTCTTGGTGCCGCCGGAAAAATTCGAATTGACCTTTCAATCGCGGTTCGGCCGCGCGGAATGGATGAAGCCATACACGATCGACACGATGGGCGAGCTTCCGCGGCGTGGCGTGAAGAAGATCGCGATCATTGCGCCAGGCTTCACTGCCGATTGCCTCGAGACGCTGGAGGAGCTCGCGGTTGAAAATCGCAACGCGTTCCTCGAGGCTGGTGGCGAACACTTCACCTATATTCCGTGCTTGAACGACAGCGAAGCGGGGATGGACGTGATCGAGGCCGTCGTGCGGCGCGAGCTCAAGGGCTGGTTCTGAGCGTGCAGCGGCGGCGAGAGAAGGACAAATCGCTCTTCGCGTCGTTTCGCGCGACACGAAGGACGCGCGGGTCGCGCACGTCCTGGGGGATGGTGGGCCTCCTCTTCCTCATTGGCGTCACCGCTTCGCTCCAGATCGGCAAGGTGCCGGGTGAGCTTCCTGCAATTCAAGCCGAGCTCGGGCTCAGCCTCTTCGATATCGGCCTGATCGTCTCGATCTTCAGCCTCGTCGCCGCAATCGGCGGCATCTTCGTGGGCGCGCTCTCGGACCGTTTCGGTAGCTTGCGACTTGCGGTCGCGGGTCTCGCGCTCGGCGGTATCGCGAGCGTCGTCGGCTCCTTCGCGGAAAGCGCCGCCCCCTTGCTCGCCAGTCGCGTCATCGAGGGGCTTGGCTTCATCCTCGCCACCACTTCGACACCCGCTCTCATCGCCAACGAAACGGGCCTGTCCGATCGCGGCCGCGCGCTCGGCCTCTGGGGCATGTATATGCCGGCCGGGACAAGCCTGATGATGTTCCTCGCCGCATTTCTCACGGCTTCTTGGAGCTGGCGGCAGCTTTGGCAAGCGACCACCTTGCTCAACCTTGCATACGCGACAATCGTCTGGCTCGTTTTCCGTGGGCGAGTGGACTCGCCCGACCAGTGGCCGACGAAACCGAAGCCGGTGCGTTTCAAGGAAAGGCTCGCCACGGCGTTGCGGCCCGGCCCTATGCTGCTTGCCGGCTGTTTCCTCACTTATGCCGGTAATTTCCTCGCTCTCATCGGCTTCATGCCTTTGATGCTCTCGCGGAGCGGCGAGGCGTCCGCGGGCTTCGCAGGTCTGCTCACCGCCGTCATCGTTGCAGCCAACATGATCGGCAATGCCGCCTCAGGTTTCCTCGCCGAGCGCAAGATCTCGCGTCCGCGCATCATCGCGATCTCGGCCGCCATCATGGGGGCCGCGGCTATTTTCGTTTTCCTCGAAACTCTGCCCTTCGCCTTGCGCTACACATCGGCGCTCATCTTCGCCGTGGTGGGCGGCGTCATTCCGGGAACGTGCTTCGGCACGGTCGAAAGCTTTGCGAGCCCTTCCAAGGCCGGCCCCATCTTCGGCGGCTTGATTCAAGGCGCCGGAATCGGACAATTGCTCGGTCCTTCGCTCGTCGCGGCGACCGTGGAAGCCGTCGGAAGCTGGCACGGCGCGGCCGCGTTCATCGCCGCCGGCGCGGTGGTCAATGTTACGCTTGCGCTGTTGCTCGACCGGTACGTCCCCAAGACGCCAGGACCGCCCGTGCGACCCGCGCCTTCCGGCTGAATTCGCGCTACTCCGCCGCCTCCGCGATTGGAGCGGGTTTCGTCCAGCGCAGCACAGGCTGGCGCGCTGCGCGCGTCTCGTCGAGCCTGCGGCGCGGCGCATGATAAGGTGCGCCCGTGAAGCGTTCCTTGTCGTCGCGCTTCGCCGCCATCGCGAGATCGCGCAAGCTGGCGATGAAGAGATCGAGCGAAGCCTTCGATTCCGATTCGGTCGGCTCGATGAGCATCGCGCCGTGCACGACAAGCGGGAAATACATCGTCATCGGATGATAGCCTTCATCGATCATCGCCTTGGCGAAATCGAGCGTCGTCACCCCGGTATCCTTGAGCCAGGCGTCGTCGAAAAGCGCCTCATGCATGCAGGGGCGGTTGCCGAAAGGCAGCGACATCAGATCGGACAGGCAAGCCCTCACATAGTTGGCGTTGAGCACCGCATCCTCGGACGCTTGGCGCACCCCGTCGATACCGTGCGACAGCATGTAGGCAAGGGCGCGCACATACATGCCCATCTGTCCCTGGAAGGCGCAAAGCCGCCCGAACGGCGCCTCTTCCCCCTTCGCCTCGCTCACATGCTCGACGAGCGTGATCCCCGAGCCTTCGCGGCGCAGGAAAGGCACCGGCGCAAAGCGCGCGAGGCGATGCGAGAGCACGACCGGCCCCGCCCCCGGCCCGCCGCCGCCATGTGGGGTGGAGAAGGTCTTGTGAAGATTGATGTGCATCGCGTCACAGCCGAGATCGCCCGGCCTCGCCTTGCCGGCAATGGCGTTGAAATTCGCTCCATCGGCGTAGAAATAAGCGCCCGCCGCATGCACCGCCGCCGCGATCGCAACGACGTCGCGCTCGAAGAGACCGCAGGTGTTCGGGTTGGTGAGCATGATGGCCGCAATATCAGGCGAAAGCAGCGCCTTCACCGCTTCCGGATCGACCGTGCCGTCGGCACGTGCCGGAACCGGCTTCACGGTGAAGCCGATGAGCGCGGCGGTTGCCGGATTTGTGCCATGCGCCGATTCCGGCACGAGCACGAGCTTGCGGTTCTCGCCCTTTGCGGCGATGGCGGCCTTGATGGCCATCATGCCGCAGAGCTCGCCATGCGCGCCGGCCTTGGGCGAAAGCGCCACGGCTTGCATCCCGGTGAGCTCGAGAAGCCAGCGCGAGAGCTCATGCATCAGCTCGAGCGCGCCGGGCACGGTCGAAAGCGGCTGCAGCGGATGGATGTCGCCGAACCCGGGCAGGCGCGCCATGCGCTCGTTGAGGCGCGGATTGTGCTTCATGGTGCAGGAGCCGAGCGGAAAAAGGCCGGTGTCGATGCCGTAATTTTTCTGTGACAGCCGCACATAGTGGCGCATCGTCTCCGGCTCGGAGAGGCCCGGAAGCCCGATTTCGCCCTTGCGTTCGAGGTTGCCGAGGCGCGGCTCGAAGGGCGCGGGCTCGTCGAGGTCGACGCCGGTCACGTTCGTGCGGCCGATCTCGAAGATCAGGGGCTCCTCCTGCATCAGGGCGCGGTTTCCGGTGAAGGTGGGATGCAGGGCGGCCGCAGCCTCGCCGGGTGATGTGGGCCGACCTTGGCTGTTGAGCATGATTCAGGATCTCCGGATTGCATTGTCGTTGGGAATTTTCAGCTCAATACGCGCGCCCAGCGCTGATCGCCTCCCTCCCCCCGCGAAGCGGCGGGGAGGGTACGGGTGGGGGGCAGCGCCGCTTCGCAAACGATCGGCGTTGGCCGCATGCCCCACGGCATCCCACCCACGGAGGAGGCTCTCGCTCTGCATCAGCGCCCCCCCACCCGTACCCTCCCCACCGCGACTGCGTCGCGGGGGGAGGGAGATGGAGACGTCGGCCCATTGATACCGACGGTAGGCACCAGTCGCGCGCCAGCTCACATGTTCATTGAGCGCTGATCGCTCCCCTCCCCCCGCGAAGCGGTGGGGAGGGTACGGGTGAGGGGCAGCGCCGCTTCGGAAACGATCGGCGTTGGCCGCGTCCCCGACCGCATCCCGCCCACGAATAAGGCTCTCGCCCGTCATCAGCGCCCCCCACCCGTACCCGCCCCGCCGCGACTGCGTCGCGGGGAGAGGGGGATGGAGACGTCGGCGCGTCGATGCCAATAGCAGGCACCAGTCGTCCGCCAGCTCACATATTTCATTGAGCGCTGATCGACCCCCTCCCCCCGCGAAGCGGCGGGGAGGGTACGGGTGGGGGGCAGCGCCGCTTCGGAAACGATCGGCGTTGGACGCGTCCCCGACCCCATCCCGCCCACGAAGAAGGCACTCGCTCTGCATCAGCGCCCCCCACCCGTACCCTGCCCGCCGCGACTGCGTCGCGGGGGGAGGGGGATGGAGACGTCGGCGCGTTGCGCCACCACGGAGAGGATCGTCTCGACGACACCGTCGAGATTTTCCTTGACCTCGTGGTTCCAAAATCGAAGCACGCGATAGCCGTGTTCATTCAAATAGGCGGTTCGACGATCATCGTGACGAAGGCCGTCGGCGTGCCCGTGCTGCTCACCATCGAGCTCGATGACGAGGCGAAGCGAATGATTGGCGAAATCCGCCACGTAAGGCCCGATCGGAGCTTGGCGGCGGAAATGCCCCTTTGGCAATTCCACAAGTCGCAAGGCTCGCCATAAGCGCCGCTCGGCAGGCGTTGCATCATGCCGAAGAGCGCGCGCACGCGGCGTCCGCGAATCAAGCCGGAGGCTCTCGCCCGTCATCAGCGCCCCCCACCCGTACCCTCCCCGCCGCGACTGCGTCGCGGGGGGAGGGGGATGGAGGCGTCGGCGGCAGCGGCCACCATGAACCTCACAGGACGTCCTCGAGCGCGGTGGCGAAGGCGCTTCGGTCGTCATCGGTGTTCACCTCGGTCGAGGCGACGATCAAGAGATCATCGAGCCCGGCCTTCGGCATGAGGCGCGACGCGGGCACGCCCCCGAGCACGCCCTTCTTCGCGAGCGCCTCGACGACCTCGACCGCCGGGCGCGAGAGGCGCAAGGTGAACTCGTTGAAGAACTCACCGGTGACGATTTGCGCGCCCTTCACGCTCGACAAGGCGTCGGCAAGCTTCACCGCATTCGCGTGATTGATGCGCGCGAGACGCCTCAGCCCCGCCGCGCCGAGAAGCGTCATGTGGATCGTGAAGGCGAGCACGCACAAGCCCGAATTCGTGCAGATGTTCGAGGTGGCCTTGTCGCGACGGATATGCTGCTCGCGCGTCGAGAGGGTGAGAACGTAGCCGCGCCGCCCTTCGGCATCGACCGTCTCGCCGCAAAGCCGTCCAGGCATCTGGCGCACATATTTCGACTTGGCGGCGAAGAGCCCGACATAAGGCCCGCCATAGATGAGGCCGTTGCCGATCGACTGGCCTTCGCCGACCGCGATGTCGGCGCCCATCGCGCCGGGCGGCGAGACGAGGCCGAGCGACACGGCCTCGGTGAACACGGCGATCAAGAGCGCTCCCTTGGCGCGGCAGGCTTCAGCGATCGGCGTAAGATCGCGCAAATTGCCGAACACATCCGGCGACTGCACGACGACGCAAGATGTTCCCGCATCGATATGCGCGATGATGTCCTCAGCTGCCCGCACGTCCGGAGCGAGCCGCTCGATCTCGTCGCCCGCCATGGCCGAAAGCGTGGCGACCACTTCGGCGTAATGCGGGTGCAGCCCGCCGGACAGCACCGCCCTTTTGCGGCGCGTCACGCGATGCGCCATGAGCACGGCTTCGCCCGTCGCGGTCGAGCCGTCGTACATCGAGGCATTGGCGACTTCCATGCCGGTGAGTTCGGCCACCTGCGTCTGGAATTCGAAGAGATATTGCAGCGTGCCTTGCGCGATCTCGGGCTGGTAGGGCGTGTAGCTCGTGAGGAATTCCGAGCGCTGGATGAGATGTTCGACGCTCGCCGGCACATGGTGCTTGTAGGCGCCGGCACCGACGAAAAAAGGCAGGCTCGATGCGGGGACGTTGCGTGCCGCCATGCGGCCGAGCAGGCGCTCGACCTCGATCTCGCCTTGGCGACGGGGCAGGTCCGGCAGCTCGACCAAGCGCTTGTCGCGCGGGATGTCCGCGAAGAGATCATCGATCGAATCGACGCCGATGCGGGCGAGCATGTCCTCGCGGTCGGTCTCGGTGAGGGGGAGGTAACGCATCAGGAACGGCTCCGCTCGAGCAAGCGACCGGAAACTCCGGGGCGCTTCGGATGGGACATTTTTTCGAGGATCAATTGGGTTTCACCGCGCCGGATGACGCAACGGCGCTCAGGAGAGCGTCTTGAGATAATCCTGGTACTCGGCGTCGCTCATGAGCTTGTCGAATTCCGACTTGTCCTTCACCTTGATCTTGAGGAACCAACCCTTGCCGAGCGGATCCTCGTTCACGGTGGAAGGCGCCCCTTCGAGCTCGGCGTTCACGGCGACGACCTCGCCCGAAACCGGCGCGAAGACATCGGAGGCTGCCTTGACGCTCTCGACCACGGCCGCCTCTCCCCCCTGCGTCACGGCTTTGCCGATCTCGGGAAGGCCGACATAGACCACATCGCCCAACTGGCTCTGCGCATGATCGGTGATGCCCACGGTCGCGGTGTCGCCGTCGAGGCGGACATATTCATGATCCTTGGTGAATTTGGTGTCGCTCATCGATCGATCCTCGTTTCATCCATCGTTTCGGTCCGTGTGGTTGCCGCTTCAGGAAGCGCCTGCCGGCGAGCGGAAATAGCGGTTGGGCACGAACGGCATCGGCGCGACCTTCGCCGGAAGCGCCTTGCCGCGAACCAGGAGGGTAAGCTCGGTGCCGACCGCAGCGAAGGGCGTCTCGACGTACCCCATGGCGAGCGGGCCGCCGAGCGAAGGGCCAAAACCTCCGGAGGTGACGGTACCGATCTTGCGGCCGTCCTTCGCTTGAATCTCGGTGCCTTCGCGGGCCGGTGCCTTGCCGTCGGGCAAGAGGCCCACGCGCTTGCGCGAGGCGCCGTCCGCAAGCTCGCGCTTCACGCGTTCGGCGCCGGGGAAACCGCCCTCCTCGCGCCGGCGCTTCTGAACCGACCAGGTGAGCGCTGCCTCGACAGGCGACGTCGTCGTGTCGATGTCGTGGCCGTATAGGCAAAGGCCCGCCTCCAATCGGAGCGAGTCACGCGCGCCGAGGCCGATCGGCTTCACCGCCGCGTCACGCAAAAGCGCCGACCAGACCGCCACCGCATGCGCTGATTTGATCGAGATCTCGTAGCCGTCCTCGCCCGTATAGCCCGAGCGCGACACGTGGCAGGCCAAGCCGTCGAAGCTCATCTGGCGCGCCGACATGAAGGGCATCACGGCGGCGCCCCCGCAATGGCGGTCGAGCACCTCGGCGGCTTTCGGCCCTTGCAAGGCGATGAGCGCGCGATGCTCGGCGCGCATGAGCCGCATATTTTCGGGCAAGCGCGCCGCGATGTGAGGAAAATCCTGTTCCTTGCAGGCGGCGTTGACGACCAGCATCAACACGCCGTCCTCGGCCTCGTCGGCCGAGCGCGTCACCATCAGATCGTCGAGAATGCCGCCCTCTTCGTTGAGGAGCTGCGTGTAACGCTGCCGGCCAGGCGCGAGATTGAGGATGTCGGCGGGAACGAGCGCTTCGAGCGCCTTCGCGACCGTCGCGTGGTCAGGCCCCATGAGGAAAGCCTGGCCCATATGCGAGACGTCGAAAATTCCTGCGCTCGAGCGCGTGTGGAGATGCTCGCCGAGAATCCCGGACGGATATTGCACCGGCATGTCGTAGCCCGCGAAGGACACCATGCGGGCGCCGAGCGCCACATGGGCGTCGTGCAGAGGTGTCGTCTTCAGCGGGGGAGCTTCCAGCGCGGCGGAAGCCTCGCTCGCAGGCTCTTTGGCGGCGGATTCAGACGTAATTTCGGCCATCGCGTCTCTCAAAGGCTCACCGACAAAAAAGCGCGGCGCGCCGGCGTCGTTGCCGGTGCGCGCCCCCTCTGTCCCGAGACCTGAGAGATTTCACCTGCGAGCCGCGCGAGCGGGATCGGAGGCTTGCCCCCTTCGGTGAGCCGGACGAAGTCCGGCCGCTTTCCAGAGCGCCAGCTCCGCGCGGTCCTTTTGCCTGAGCGTTTCCGGGGCGGTTACGCCTTCGGCGCCTCGACGAGCGCCTTGGAGGCGCCCGCCTTGGTCTCTCCCGCGAGGATCGACAGCGGGCGTGTTGTCGCCCGTTGCGCAGACCTTGTCAACGCAGGCTCAGCTTTCGCGCGCAGCGCCCGGCGGGAGGCGCCCCTTTCCTTGTAACTTATCTATCGCCGACTCAGGTATAACAGCCTTTGCGGTGACGGACCGAAGGCCGAAACTTCCAAGGGCGTTCGAGCCCGTGGAGAAGCTTGGGTCACGGTCCGTCGTTCCATTGAACCCGAACAGTCGCTTGGGCCGCTTGCAGAGCCCGCTTGCGCAAGGATGGGATCAGATGGACGCGCTTTTTGTTGGCATTGATGTGTCGAAGGACCGGCTGGACGTGGCGCTGCGCCCCGCCGGAGAGTGTTTTGCTATCGAGCGCACAGCGGCGGGCATTGAGTGGTTGATCGAACGCCTGAGGCAGCTTTCGATCAAGCTGATCGCGATCGAAGCCACTGGCGGCTTCGAGAGCATCGTCGCGGCGGGACTTGCTGGTGCAGGATTGCCGGTATTGGTAGTCAATCCAGCCCAGGTGAGGGCTTTCGCGCAGGCGCTTGGCAAACGAGCCAAGACGGATCCGATCGATGCTACTGTGATCGCGCGTTTTGTGGAAGCCACCAAGCCGCAGTTGAGGCCGTTTCCTAACGCGACCACACAACTGCTCAGCGAGCTCGTTGCCCGCCGGCGGCAGATCGTCGAGATGATCGCAGCAGAAAGCCAGTGTGCTCGCCAGGTCGGCGCGCCGCGTTTGAAGAAAAGCATCGCCCGTTTGCAGAGGGTGCTACAGAAGGAACTGACAGCACTGGAAACGGAAATCTCAGATCATATCCAAGGTTCGCCCGTCTGGGCCGAAAAGGAAGACCTTCTCGCATCGGTGCCGGGAATCGGCCCGACGATCGCCCGCTCGTTGATTGCCGATCTACCCGAATTAGGTCGCTCGATCGTCGTCAAATCGCTGCGCTTGCCGGCCTTGCACCATGGACGCGACAATCCGGTAAATGGCGCGGCAAGAGCTTTATCGGCGGCGGCCGATCGAGCGTACGCCGAGCACTGTTCATGGGCGCATTGGTAGCTGCGCGTTTCAATCCGCAACTCAAGCGGTTCCGTGACCGACTCGTCAACGCCGGTAAACCAAAGCTCGTCGCCATCGTTGCCGTCGCCCGAAAACTACTCACCATCCTCAACGCAATCCTGCGAGATAAAACGCCATGGCAGCCAAAAAGCGCTTGACGTCAAAGACAGTCGCTTGTCCCGTTTTGCGGCGCGATGCGGGAGCATGGGACGCCGGCGCAAATCTTACTGCGATAGATTCGATGTCCGAACGTATTTCGTCCGACGTCGCACGTAATCGCGACGGGCGACCTGTTCATCGCTGGCTTTATGCAAGAAACCGTAGTTAGATCGCGAGGCAGCAGGGTGGATTATTCAAAGGGAGGTTGCATCGATGCGCAAATATCTCGGCTTGTTTCTGGGGCTTGTCGGCGGCGTTGCTGTCGGCGCGCTGGCATTACCCAAGCCGTCCGCCGCGGAGACCATAAAAATCGCGCATTCGACCTGGGTCGGCTACGGGCCGCTCTATGTGGCGCGCGACAAGGGCTTCTTCAAGAATCACGGTATCGATGTCGAGCTCATCGTGATGGAGGATCCGAAGGATCGCTTTCCCGCCATGCTCGCGAACAAGATCGACATGATCGCGAGCACGGTCGATACCGGGATTCTTTATCTGAAGAAACCGGACCAATTCAAATATGTCGTGGCGATCGATGATTCGAATGGCGGCGACGGTATCGTGGCGATGAAGGACGTGAAGTCGGTCGCCGACCTCAAAGGCAAGAGCGTCGCCGTGAGCGAAGGTTCGGTCTCGGAATTCTATCTCAACGTGCTCCTCGGCAAGGCCGGCCTCAAGGAAAGCGATCTGAAGCCGGTCAACATGGCGGCCCCCGAGGCGGGCGCGGCCTTCGTCGCGAAGAAGGTCGACGCGGCCGTGACCTGGGAGCCTTGGCTCTCGCGCGGCAAGCAGACCGATTTCGGCCATCTGCTCACCGATTCCTCGAGCACGCCGGGCCTGATCACCGACATCATCACGACGACGTCGGATTATGTCGACAAGCATCCGAAGGAGACGAAGGCCGTCGTCGACGCGTGGAACGAGGCCGTCGCCTATGTGCGGGCGCATCCCGACGAGTCGAACGAGATCATGGCGAAGGGCGTCGGCGGCTGGCTCAAAGACCCCAAGGTCTTCGGCGAGACGCTCACGGGCATCAAATTCTACGGTGCGGACGACAACAAAGCGTTCTTCGGAACGAAGGAGAAGCCGGGCCAGCTCAAGAATACGGTCCAGGAGGCCATCGACGTCTGGTCGAGCCACGGTAAGCTGCAGGTGAAGCTGACGCCGGACGACATCATCGATTACAAGTTCGTCAACGGCTGATCGACGCCAGGCGCGTCTCCTAGTGCCTCGCTCGTCTTTCGAAGCCTATGCGGCACCCAAGAAGGAGATCCCGCGATCCGTTTACCTCACCGTAAGCGCGACCGTCGCGATCTCCATCCTGCTTATGTGGTGCGTGCTCTCCTACGGCGGCTTCGTGCGCTCCGACTTCCTGCCGACGCCCGTCGAGGTGCTCTATGCCGGCTTGGACGGCATCCAGGACGGCTCGCTTGCGGTCAACACGGCGGCGAGCGTCGGCGAGATCATGAGCGGCTTCATCATCGCCTCGATCCTCGCCGTGCCGCTCGGCATTCTCATGGGCAGCTTCAAGATCGCCGAAGCGGCGATCGAGCCCGTCACCAACTTCATCCGCTATCTTCCGGTGAGCGCCCTCATCCCCCTTCTCATCTTATGGGTGGGGATCGGCATCGAGGAGAAGGTCACGGTCATCTTCATCGGCACCTTGTTCCAGCAATTGATCCTGGTCGCCGATGTCTCGCGCAATGTGCCGAGCGATCTTCTCGATGTGTCCTACACCCTAGGCGCCAATCGGCGCACCGTCGTCACGCGCGTCCTCATCCCCGCGACCTTGCCCGGCGTCGTCGACACGTTGCGCGTCACGCTCGGCTGGGCTTGGACCTATCTCGTGATCGCGGAATTCGTCGCGGCCAACAAGGGGCTCGGCTATTTCATCCTCAACTCGGAGCGCGGCCTGTTCACCGATCGAATCTTTCTCGGCATCGCGGTGATCGGCTTGCTCGGGCTCATCACCGATCAGCTTTTCAAGCTCCTTCGCGACTGGCTGCTTCCATGGGCGACGGAAGGCTGATGACCAAGCTCAAGCTCGACAAGGTCACGCTCGAATTTTTCCCGAGGACCGGCGCCCCGGTGCTCGCTCTCGACGATGTCTCGCTCGAGGTGGCCGAGCAGGAATTCGCGGTCATCGTCGGCCCCTCGGGATGCGGAAAATCGAGCCTGCTTCGCCTCGTCGCCGGGCTCGTCGAGCCGACCCGCGGTGAGATCACGCTCGACGGAACGCCGGTCACGCGCCCCGGCAAGGACCGGGGCATGGTTTTCCAGTCCTACACGCTCTTTCCCTGGCTCAATGTGCGCGACAATGTCGAGTTCGGCCTGCGGATCGGCGGCGTTCCTGCCGAGAAGCGCAAACATATCTCGGACCATTTCATCAAGGAGGTCGGCCTCGAAGGTTTTGAGAGCGCCTATCCGAAACAGCTTTCGGGCGGCATGATGCAGCGCGTCGCGCTCGCCCGCGCGCTCGCCAACGACCCGGAAGTCCTCCTGATGGACGAGCCGTTCGGCGCGCTCGACAGCCAGACGCGCTCCTTGATGCAGGAATTGCTCCTGCAAATCTGGGAGCATTCGCAGAAGACGGTGCTGTTCATCACCCATGATATCGACGAGGCCATCCTGCTCGGCGACCGCGTACATGTGATGACCGCAAGGCCCGGCCGCATCAAGGAACGGGTCGAGATCGACCTGAAGCGCCCGCGCCATGTCGACCTTCTCACCTCTCCGGAATTCATTGCGCTGAAACGCCGCATCATGGGCTTGATCCATGACGAGGCCGTGCGCGCGATGAGGTGAAAGCAAGCCGAGGTGGGCGCCGCGTATCTGAATTGATCCGCTCGTCCCCGGGGAATGTGGGGACCGAGACATTCCCTGATGCATATGCCTTCCGATCCTGGCTTCCCGCTTTCGCGGGAGGGAGCGGAGATGTGGTCTGTCACTCCTCGTGCGAGAGCGGAACCTCCGACGCGACCTCTTCCGCCGCTTTCCAGGTCGGACCCGGTTCGCCTTCACCCTGATCGGTGAGCCCGGGCACATCCGCCTGGTTCTCGAACGCCAGAGGCGGCTCGGCGGCTACCTCGCCCTCCTTCGGGGGTGGATGCAAGGTCGTCTTCTGCGAATCCTCGATGGCGACGAGCTCACGCGCGAGCTCCCAATGATCGAGGTCTCGCCCTTCGGGCTTTCCTTCAGCAAGCCACAACTCGTAAGCCTTGCGACGAATGCGCTCCTCGTCCGGATCGGTCGCGGCGTTCGCCGCGTCTGAGGGTTTTGTATTTTCGTCGGCCATTGCGGTCCCCGCTTCGCTGTAGGGCTGCAGCACGAATCAAATCCGCGCCGACGCGCCTTTGTTCCGCGATCTTGATCGAGGGTGATCCCAGACCGAGGTGCGACGTGATCTGCCTTTATGAGCCCGCCAAAACAGATGTGCGAGGATCATCACCCCTCGGGGGCGCACCACTATGTCTTTGTATACACCAGAATATAATCTATATGTTATTAGACAGAACAGAAAGGAGCTTCATCGATGGCGTCATGGCAAGTCCAGGACGCGAAAGCCCGACTGAGCGAGATGATTGAGCAGGCCCGTACTGAAGGGCCTCAGACCATCACGCGCCACGGTACGGAGCGCGCGGTTGTGCTGTCGATCGAAGACTACCGGGCTTTGACCGCGCACAAGCCTGATTTCAAAGCCTATCTGCTCGGCGGCCCCAAAGTGGATGATTTCCCCGTCGAGCGCACCCGCGACGTCGGCCGTGCCAAGCGTTAAGCCATATTCCCGTCAAATCAACCCCCGCCCCGCCAAGTTCCGCATCAGCGCCCCGACCCCGAACTCCCAAGGCTCGCATTTGTCCGTGTGGCGCATGCGATTGACGAGGCGCCCGAGTTGCGGCGCCGCGATGGTGACGATGTCACCGACCTTGTGCGTGAAGCCCTTGCCTTTGGCGTCGCGATCCTCGACCGGCGCGAAGAGCGTGCCGAGGAAGAGCACCGCGCCGTCGGGAAAGCGGTGATGCGCGTTGACCATCTGCGCCACGAGATCGGCGGGATCGCGGCTGATCTTCGCGAGCGAGGATGAGCCATCGAGCCGAAAGCCGTCCTCGCCCTCGACCACGAGGGTCACGGTCATGCGGCGCACATCATCAAGGGAGAAGCGCTCGTCGAAGAAGCGCAGAAACGGCCCGATGGCGCAGCTCCCGTTGTTGTCCTTCGCCTTCGACAGAAGAAGCGCCGAGCGGCCCTCGACATCGCGCAGATTGACGTCGTTGCCGAGGGCGGCCGCGACGATCGCGCCTTTCGAATTCACCGCGAGCACGACCTCGGGTTCGGGGTTGTTCCAGGTCGAGGCCGGATGGATGCCGGCATCCATCAGGGTGCCGACCGCCGAAAGCGGCTGTGACTTCGTGAAGATCTCCGCGTCCGGCCCGATGCCGACCTCGAGATACTGGCTCCAGGCGCCCTGGGCGACGAGCACCTCCTTGAGATGGGCCGCATCGCGCGATCCGGGCTTGAGCTTGGCGAAGTCCTCGCCGACGAGGCGCACGATCTCGCCGCGAATTGCCGCGGCGGCGGCGGGATTGCCGCGCGCCCGCTCCTCGATCACGCGCTCGAGCATCGAGATCGCGAAGGTGACGCCCGCGGCCTTGATGGCCTGGAGATCAATGGGCGCAAGCAGCCATGGTTTCCTGGCGGCGCGCGTGTCGGACGGCGTGTTGGCGAGGAGCTCCGCGAGGGCGCCGAGCTTTCCGCCCTTGGCGTCGCGCAAGGCTTGCGCCGGGCGGGGCGCCTCGCACAGGTCCCGCATCGTCGGGAAGCTCGCGGAAATATCGAACACGCCGTCCGGGCGGATCGCGACGACGGAAGGGCCGCCGAGCTCGGGGCGCCAGAGGCGTCCGGCAAGCGCCGCATCACGATGATCATCGGGCAGCGTGTGCTCGGGGGTGAGGGCAAGATCGAGATTCGTCGTCATGTGTTCTCGTCCCGGTTCATCTTTTGGAAGCGATCATTGCGGAGGGCGCGCCCGTCACGCTCTTGGCGTGCGCCAAGCGCCCGCCCGCGGTCGGGCATTTCACGCCCGTGGTGAGGGGGAAGCTCAAGGGTAGGCCGCGCAATACGCGCACGGCGAGGAAGGCGAAGCACTCGGCCTCGATCGCATCCCCGCGCCAGCCGGCACTTTCGGCAAGGATGGGCGTGACTTGCGCCCGCGCGGCAATCGCTTCGATGAGTGCGGGATTGCGGCGCCCGCCGCCGCAGACGATAAGGCGCGAAGGCCGCTCCGGCAAAAGATCGAGTGCCTTTCCGATGGCCGACGCCGAAAAGGCGGTGAGCGTTGCGGCGCCGTCCTCGACGGAAAGGCCATCGGCCATCGCGGAAGTGAAGTCGTTGCGATCGAGGGATTTCGGGAAGGGCGCGAAAAAATAAGGATGTCGGAGGAGCTCGCGCAATCGTCCCTCGTCGATATTGCCGCGTCTCGCGAAGCTGCCGTCACGATCCATCTCGCCGCGACCATGTCGGCGAACCCAATCGTTGATCGGCGCATTCGCCGAGCCGGTGTCGAAGCCGATGATGCAATCCTTGCCGTCCCACCAGGTGATATTGCCGACCCCGCCGAGATTGAGCACCGCCGTGTTCGACGAGGCGCCGAGGCGTCGCAAGAGTGCGACGTGATAAGCCGGGCTGAGAGGCGCCCCCTGCCCGCCCGCGCGGATGTCGGCGCTGCGGAAATCGAAGGCGACATCGATGCCGGTGAGGCGCGCCATGAGCTCGCCGTCGCCGAGCTGGCGTGTCGCGCCGCGTATGTCACTGCGCGGCGCTCTGTGCAGAACCGTCTGTCCATGAAAGCCGATCACGGCGATCTGCGAAGCCTCGACCGCGAGCTCTTTCAGGAAATCCGTGACCGCGCGTGACTGGGCACGCGTCAATGCCTCCTCGGCTTTGTGAAAGATCGCGGGCTCCTTCCCCGCAAACCGCCATTCGCCCGCAGCGGCGAGGGCCCTTGCGAGAAGCTCGGGGATTTCGGCAGCGTAAGGCGAAAGCTTCCAGGCGCCGAACTCCTGAATCTCCTCGCCATCCGTGCGCAAAAGGGCAAGATCGATGTTGCCGTCGAGAACGGTGCCGGTCATCAAGCCAACCGCAAGGACAGGCTTCATCGACAAGACCTCACCGGACTTCCAGGCTCCGTTCTCGGATTGAAGCGACCCGCGTCGCCGAACGCAAGGAGACGCACGCGCGACAGCCTCGATCCGGCGTTGCCCGAGATCTTAGGCGCTCGCCAGGAAATCGAGGTCGCAGCCATCCTCCGCCTGAAGAACATGATCGCGATAGAGCATCTGCCAGCCACGCTTCGCCACGCCTTCGCTTTGTGGCTGCCCGCGACGGCGACGCTCGAGCTCGGCGGCCTCGACCATCAGATCGAGCCGACGCCCGGCGACCGAAAGCTGAACGCGATCGCCCGTGCGAACGAGCCCGATCGGGCCGCCGGCTTCCGCCTCGGGCGAGACATGCAGCACGATCGTGCCGTAGGCGGTGCCGCTCATTCGCGCATCCGAAATGCGCAGCATGTCCTTCACGCCCTTTTCAGCGAGCTTGCGGGGGATCGGAATGTAGCCCGCCTCCGGCATGCCGCAGGCGCGCGGCCCGGCGCGGCGAAGGATCAGGGCATCGTCGGGCGCGACGTCGAGATCGGGCGCGTCGATGCGCGCCGCGAGATCAGCCAGGTCCTCGAAGACGACGGCGCGGAAGCTGCGCTCGAACAAGCTCTCATCGGCGGCGGCGCGTTTGAGGATCGCGCCGTTCGGCGCGAGGCTGCCGAACAAGGAGACGATGCCGCCCGTGGGGCTCACCGGCTTTTCCATGCTTCGGATCACCGCGTCGTCGATCCAATCCTGCGCCTCGGGGAGCGTCTCGGAAAGGCGCGCGCCCGTGACCGTCATGGCGTCGAGATCGAGCAAGGGCGACAGACGACGCAAGAGCGCGCCGACTCCGCCGGCGGCGAAGAAATCCTCCATATAGCCTTGTCCCGTCGGCTTGAGATCGACGAGCACCGGCGTCGAATCGGAAAGCGCGTCGAGATCGGCGAGCGTGACCGGCAAACCGAGCCGGCGCATCATCGCCGTCAAGTGAATGACCGCATTGGTAGAGCCGCCGACCGCAAGCAGGACGCGCAAGGCGTTCTGCACATTGCTCCGGCTCACCACGGCGTCGAAGGTGCGCCCGGAATGGGCAAGCTCCATGGCGGCCGTGCCCGTGGCCTCGGCGGCGCGCAGCCGGTCCGCATGCACGGCCGGGATCGCCGCCGTGCCCGGCAGCATGAGGCCGAGCGTCTCGCACAAGATGGCCATCGTGCTTGCCGTTCCCATCACGGCACAGGTCCCTTCCGTGGTGGCGAGGCCGCGCTCGACGCGCTCGAGATTGGCGTCGCTGATCTCGCCGGCGCGGTAGCGCGCCCAGAAGCGGCGACAATCCGTGCAGGCGCCGAGACGCTCGCCACGGTAGCGCGAGGTCATCATCGGGCCGGTGGCGAGCACGATCGCCGGCTTCTTTGCCGAGGCGGCGCCCATGACGAGCGCCGGCAGCGTCTTGTCGCAACCGCCGACGAGGACGACGGCGTCCATCGGCTGCGCCCGGATCATCTCCTCAACGCACATTGCCATGAGGTTGCGGAACATCATGCTCGTCGGATTGAGGAAGACCTCGCCGAGCGAGATCACGGGGAATTCGAGCGGCAGACCACCGGCGGCGAGCACGCCGCGCTTCACCGCCTCGATCAGCTCGGGGACACCGCGATGGCAGTTGTTGAAGCCGCTCGCGGTCGCGGTGATGCCGATGATCGGCTTGCCGAGGAGCTCGCGCGAATACCCCATCGAACGGGCAAAGGAGCGGCGCAGATAGGCCGAAAAGGCCGGATCGCCGTAATTCGTGAGCCCGCCTTCGAGCCCTTTGGGAGAAGCCATGGTCGTCGTCCCGACGTCAGGCCGCGGCCGGCAAGGCGCGATCGAAGGCGGTCGAAAGCTTCTCGACGATCTCGTCGATATGAGGCTCCTCGATGATGTAGGGTGGCGCGATCACGATGTGGTCGCCGCGCTTTCCGTCGATCGTGCCTCCCATTGGATAGCACATGAGCCCTTGCTGCATGGCGGCCGCCTTGATCTTGCCGTTGACGGCGAGCGCGGGATCGAAGGGCTCCTTCCTCATGCGGTCCTCGACGAGCTCGATGCCGATGAAGAGGCCGCGGCCACGAATATCGCCGACGAAGGGATGGTTGCCGAAGCGGGCCTCGAGTCGCGACTTGAGCTCGCCACCGAGCGAGTTCACGCGCTTCAGGAGATCGCGCTTCTCGATCACCTTCTGCACCGCGAGCGCACCGGCGCAGGCCGACGCGTGCCCGATATACGTGTATCCGTGCTGGAAGAATCCCGTGCCCTCGCGAATGGCCTCGACGATGCGATCGTCGACCAGCATGGCGCCGATCGGCTGATAACCGGCACCGAGCCCTTTGGCGATGCAGACGATGTCGGGAACGATCCCTTCCTGCTCGAAGGCGAAGCGCGTGCCGCAGCGGCCCATGCCGCACATCACCTCGTCGAGGATGAGGAGCACGCCGTGACGGTCGCAAATCTCGCGGATGCGTTTGAAGTAGCCCGGCACCGCGGGCACCGCGCCGAGCGTCGCACCGACCACCGGCTCGGCGATGAAGGCCATGACGGAGGAGGGGCCGAGCTCCTCGATTTTCGTCTCGAGCTCGTCGGCGACGCGCGTGCCGTAGGCGCCGGCGCTCTCGTCGGCCCGCCTGCCGCGATATTCGTAGCAGGGGGAGACGTGATGCGTCTCGATCAAGAGCGGCAGATATTGCTGGCGCCGCCACATATTGCCGCCCGCCGCGAGCGCCGCGAGCGTGTTGCCGTGATAGGATTGGCGCCTCGCGATGATGTGATGGCGGTCGTTGTCGCCACGTTCGACGAAGTATTGGCGGGCGATCTTCAGCGCCGATTCGATCGCCTCCGAACCGCCCGATACGAAAAAGCAATTGCCGAGATTGGCCGGAGCCTTGGAGGCGAGAAACTCCGCGAGCTCATCGGCGGGCTCGGTGCTGAAGAAGCCGGTATGCGCATAAGGGATACGCTCGAGCTGGGCGCTGATCGCCGCCGTCACCTCGCGATCCGAATGGCCGAGGCAGGAGACGGCAGCCCCGCCGCTCGCATCGAGGTAGCGTTTGCCTTCCCGGTCGATGATGTAGGGCCCATCACCGGCGACGGCGGTCGGCACCTCGGTGCGAAGATTACGGTGGATGACGTGCGTCATGAAAGTCGAGCCTGATGTGGGGTTTCGAATGCGGGACGCGGATCATAGCGCTTGGGCAGCGCGAAGCCATAGAGGTTTTGCGCAGAGGCGGCATGTGCCCGGTGCCACAAGGGCGCGAGATCAAAAGCGCGAGGCGTCGAGGGCTTCGGACATGTTCCCGGCGCGCCGCCACATCGCTTCGAAGCTCGCCTTGAAGGCGGCGATGGCCGCCGGGTCGCGGATGACCACGAGGTCGTCGTCTTCGCGCTTCAACCCCGAATAGGTGAAGTTCGCCGAACCGGTGCGCAAGAGCCTCCCGTCCACGCTGTAGGACTTCAGATGCATGATCTCCTCGCCCGGCGGTTTCAGGCGAAGCTCGATCCTGTCGATGCCGCGCAGGCCGCGCGCACGGCCGCCAAAGCCTTCGCGCGAGGCCTCCTGACCCCCGTCGAGATAAAGGCGGACACGCACGCCGCGCCGTGCCGCGTCGGCCAAAGCCTCGATGAGGGCCTGGTCGACGAAAAGATAGGCCGCAATGTCGATCGAATGCGTCGCCTGGTGCAAGAGCGAAAGATCGATCCGTTCGAGATCGTCGCCGGGCGCGTAGCGGATTTCGACGGCGCCATTGCTCAAGGGCCTCGCTTCACGCGGATGGGCGAAAATCTGCACGGCCGCCAACCCGGCGAGACCCGCCGCGACGAGCCCGCGCCGGCCCCAGGCTTGCCCGCTGAAAAATCGAGCACTGAAGCCTTGGGAACCGCGTTCGTCTCCGGAAATGCGCATTTTTGTTCGCCCCATGTTCCGGCACGCTCTCGTCCCCGATGGCTCGCGGATTTGTCCCTCGGCGCTTTGAGCGCTATGATATTCAGGTGATTCAAGCAAGGGACAGGCGCAGCTGCGAGCTAGCCTTGATCTCGCCCCGATTTGCGCGCTGCGTGCCGCCGCGTCGGCAGACGAGCTGCAACGAGGGTTGCCGCGTAGAAGACTAAGCTGAGAATGCTCGCCGGAAGACGACGTGCGAGAAGAAATTTGCCACACCAGAAATGGATGACATCCGCTCATGCCCACCATTGCCCTGGTCGATGACGACCGCAATATTCTCACCTCCGTCTCCATCGCGCTCGAGGCCGAGGGTTACCGCATCCAGACCTTCACGGACGGCGCCACGGCGCTCGAGGGACTGAAGCAGAATCAGCCGGATCTCGCGATCCTCGACATCAAGATGCCGCGCATGGACGGCATGGAGCTGTTGCGGCGCCTGCGACAGAAGACGGATATGCCGGTGATCTTCCTCACCTCCAAGGACGAGGAGATCGACGAGCTGTTCGGCCTGAAGATGGGAGCCGACGACTTCATCCGTAAACCCTTCTCGCAGCGCCTCCTCGTCGAGCGCGTGCGCGCCGTGTTGCGGCGCGCCCAGCCGAAGGACGGCTCGGCGCCGCGCGAGAACGACGCCAAGGTGATCGAGCGCGGCAATCTGCGCATGGACCCGGAACGCCACACCTGCACCTGGAAAGGTCAGCCGGTGACGCTGACGGTGACCGAGTTCCTCATCCTCCAGGCATTGGCGCAACGCCCGGGCGTGGTGAAGAGCCGCAACGCCTTGATGGATGCAGCCTATGATGACGAGGTGTATGTCGACGACCGCACGATCGACAGTCACATCAAGCGGCTGCGCAAGAAGTTCAAAGTGGTCGAGGAATCCTTCGAGATGATCGAAACGCTGTACGGCGTGGGTTATCGCTTCAAGGAGGCATGAAGCAGCACCGGAACTCTGACGACCGGCTTGTCGATCCTCGATCAGGAGCACGGTTGATCACGTCCAGGCATCCGCGGCTGCGCCTTGGACCATCATGACGGCAGCGACCGACCCGGTTCAGGCAACTTCCAGGCAGAGCCAGGCGCGGCACGGCCCGCTCTGGCGGGTACGCGCGCGCCTCGCGCGCCTGGCGCTGGGCACGGCGCGACACATGTCGTCGAGCCTGACGCGCCGCATCGTGTTCTTGAACCTCGCCGGCCTCGCGGTGATGCTATTCGGCTTCATGTATCTCAATCAGCTCCGCGCCGGGCTCATCGATGCGCAGGTGCAGGCACTGAGCACCCAAGGCGACGTCATCTCCTGGGCCATCGCCACCTCGGCAACGGTCGAGAACGACGCCATCACTCTCGATCCCGACAAGCTCTTGCAGCTGCATGCGGGCCAGAGCACCGACAGCGAAGAGGACGATGCCTCCTCCCTGCAATTCTCGATCAATCCGGAGCAGGTCGCCCCGTTGCTCCGTCGCGTCGTCACCCAGTTCCATACGCGCGCCCGCATCTACGATCGTGACGGCTCGCTCCTCCTCGACACGCGCACGCTCGTGGGACTGAGCGGCATCCTGCATGCGGACCTGCCGCCGCCCTCGAAACCGCATTTCCTGGCGCGCCTTTGGACAAATCTCACGAGCTGGCTCGTCAAGCCGGAAGTGCACGAGACAGACGATGACGCCTCGTCTGCCGGCAAGATCGGCCGCGAGGTGACGACGGCGCTTTCGGGATCGATCTCGAGCTCGGTCGGGCTCAATCGCGCGGGCGAGACGATCGTCTCGGTCGGCGTGCCCATCCAGCGCTTCCGTACGGTGCGCGGCGTGCTCCTGCTCTCGACGCAAGGCGGCGACATCGACGCATTGATCTGGAACGAGCGCATCGGCCTGTTGCGCGTGTTCCTCGTCGCCGCGATCGTGATGACGGTCCTCTCCTTTCTCCTGGCCGGCACGATCGCCGGTCCGGTGCGCCGCCTGGCCGAGGCGGCCGAGCGTGTCCGGCGCGGCATCAAATCGCGACAGGAGATTCCGGATTTCAGCAACCGACCGGATGAGATCGGCCATCTTTCGGGCGCGCTGCGCGACATGACGCGCGCGCTCTACAAGCGCATGGACGCGATCGAGAGCTTTGCGGCCGATGTGGCGCATGAGCTGAAGAACCCCCTCACCTCGCTGCGCAGCGCCGTCGAGACGCTGCCGCTCGCCCGCACGCCCGATTCGCAGGCGCGCCTGACGAGCGTGATCCAGCATGATGTGCGACGGCTCGACCGCCTCATCAGCGACATCTCCGACGCTTCACGCCTCGACGCGGAGCTCGCGCGTGAGGATTCCGAACCTTTCGAGCTCTCGGCCTTGTTGAACGCGATCGTGTCCGTGGCGAATGATGTGCGCCATGAAGGGCAGGCGAAAGTCGAGCTCATCGTGGCGCCGCACGCGCTCGGAAAGAACGCCTATCTGACGGTCGGGCACGACAGTCGCATCGGCCAGGTGATCACCAACCTCATCGACAACGCGCGCTCCTTCTCGCCACCCGACAAGAGCGTCCGGGTCGAGCTCAACCGTCGAGGCGGGTTCATCGAGATCATCGTCGAGGATGAGGGTCCGGGCATTTCCGAGCACGCGCTCGAGCGGATTTTCGAGCGTTTCTACACGGATCGGCCGAACCAGGGCTTCGGCCAGAATTCAGGGCTCGGGCTTTCGATCTCCCGGCAGATCGTCGAAGCGCATGGCGGCCGGATCTGGGCGGAGAATCGCCGCCCCGCCGGTCCCCAAGCGAGCATGACCGCGACCGCTGGCGCACGCTTCACCGTGCGTCTGCCCGCGGCCGCCACGCATGAGCGCTGACGAGCCCAAAGACGACCCGTCCTCATCGGGCGAAGCGGAACAGGCTTCGCCCGGGGGTCGAATTTCCGGTGGCCGAGCGAAGAGCGCGCTCCGCCTTCATAAGGGCGGAAAGGGCGCGCCCTCCGACAAAACGCGAAGCCTCCATGCAAGCTGCGTCGTGGTCCGGGAAAGCGGCATCCTGATCAGGGGTGCTTCCGGCGCGGGAAAATCGAGATTCGGGGCACTTCTCTTGGCGCAAGCACGCGCCTTGGGAGAGTTCGCCGCCTGGGTCGCCGATGATCGCGTGGACGTGCGGCGCCGGGCGGAACGCCTTCTCGCTGCTCCGCATCCGGCGATTGCCGGGCGCTACGAGGCGCGTGGGCTCGGTATCCTGCGCGAGCCGCATGAGCCTTGCGCCGTGTTGCGACTTGTCGTCGATTTCGTGGAATCGACCGAGCGACTTCCGGATGGGGGCGAGCTTCTCGGTATGGTCGCTGGTGTCGCATTACCCCGCTTGCCGCTTGTTGCCGGGCGCGCGGGACTGTATGAAGCGTCTCTTATCGTGAGCCTTATAAGAATGCGTCAAGAGAAAGAGGGCCGCCTGACCTTGTGTTCCCGGGTCGGAACGGTGGCTATTTGACGGAATTGTGATGATCGGCATCCTTCTGGTGACGCATGGGCGTCTTGCCGTGGAATTTCGAGCGGCACTCGAGCATGTTGTGGGGCCCCAAGTACAGATCGCCACCATCGCGATCGCGCCTGACGACGACATGGAAATGCGTCGGCGCGAGATTCTCGAGAAAATCGCCGAGGTCGATAGCGGACAAGGCGTCGCCGTACTGACCGACATGTTCGGCGGCACGCCGTCGAACCTCGCAATCTCGGCGATGAACGGGCGCGAGGTGGAGGTGATCGCCGGCATCAACCTGCCGATGCTCATCAAGCTGGCGAGCGTTCGCTGCGAGAGGGATCTCGCCGATGCGGTGCTCTGCGCCAAGGACGCAGGCCGCAAATACATCAATGTCGCGAGCGAGGTCCTGGCCGGACATTAACCATTGCCGGCCCTTCTCTTCCCATTGCCATTTGCTTTTCCGGCACGCCTTGGCCATGAAGCTTCGCGACTGCGCGGCGCGAGGACACTCCCGTTCATGACCAATCTCGACGACGCGACCGAGGCAGTGAAGCTGTCCCGCGAGCTGGAGATCGTCAACAAGCGCGGGCTGCACGCCCGGGCCTCGGCCAAATTCGTCAAATGTGTCGAGCGCTTCGATGCCGAGGTGAGCGTCACGCGGCTCGGCGAGACCGTGGGCGGGCGCTCGATCATGGGCCTTCTGACGCTCGCAGCCGCTCAGGGAACTTCGATTACGGTGGCGGCAAAAGGCCCGCAAGCCCGTGAGGTGCTCGAAGCTCTGGAGGCGCTCGTCGCGAGCAAATTCGAAGAAGGGGAATGAGTGAAGAGTGAAGCAAGGGAAACCGCCCACCCGCTCACGTCTCGCTTCTCACGTTTTCGCTCTTTCCCAGCCGCTCGACGCCTGTCCGATCGACGGCTTCGGCGGCCTCGCCAACCGCTATGCCTTGGATCACGAGATCGGGCGCGATCTCTGCGAGGGGAACGAGCGCGAAGGCACGTTCCAGCAAACGCGGATGGGGGAGCGTCAGGCGCTCATCCGCGAGCACAAGGTCGCCGAAGGCAAGGATATCGACATCGAGCGTGCGCGGGCCGAAACGCTCGGCCCGCACGCGACCTTCCTGCCGCTCGATGGCGAGACACACATCCAGAAGCTGATGCGCCGACAGTGTCGTGCGCACGAGCACCGCCATGTTGAGGAAGGGCGGTTGTGCCACGGGACCCCACGGCGCAGTGCGGTAAAGGGAGGATGAGCGCACGATCGTGATGCCCCGCGTGGCGCCGAGCGTTTCGAGCGCGCGTCCGAAAGCCGCGCGCACGTCTCCCACATTGCCTCCGAGCCCCAATGCGGCGCTGACCTCGGCTCGAGTCAGAGGGGGCGATCCCATGGCGGGTGCTTGCGCGCAGAGGCTTAAGCGGCCGCCGCGATGGCGCTCGCGACCGCGAGTGCCTGGACATGGGCCTTGACGTCGTGCACGCGAACAACGCTGGCGCCCGCCCGCGCGGCGAGCACATTTGCCGCGATGGTGCCGTAGACGCGCTCGCGCGGCGAGGTCTCGCCGCTCACATCGCCGATGAGTGATTTCCGCGAAAGCCCGACGAGAATCGGAGCTCCGAGCGCGGAGAGCTCGCCGAGCCTGCGAAGGAGCATGAGATTTTGCGCCCTCGTCTTGCCAAAGCCGATGCCGGGATCGACGAGGATTCGTTCTTTCGGCAGCCCCGCGGCCTCGCCAAGGGCGAGCGAGCCCGCGAGAGAGATTGCAACCTCGGCCATCATGTCGACGCCTGCATCGATCTCGCGACGGTTGTGCATGACGACGATGGCGGAGGCCCGGCGGGCGACTTCGGGCATTTCGGGGTCGTGGCGAAGGCCCCAAACGTCGTTGAGGATCACGGCGCCCGCATCGAGCGCGTCGCGCGCCACCGAAGCCTTCATCGTGTCGATCGAGATGGGTTGCTTCAGCCTCTTGGCGAGCGCCTCGACCACGGGCAGAACCCGCCTCCTCTCCTCGTCCTCCCCGACCGGCTGGTGACCGGGGCGCGTCGATTCCCCGCCGATGTCGATGATATCCGCCCCTTCCTCCGCCAGGCGCTCGCCATGGCCGATGGCCGTCTCATGCGCCGCAAACAAGCCTCCATCCGAGAAGGAGTCCGGCGTCACGTTGAGGATCCCCATGATGAGGGGACGTGTTTGCGACGAGATCACCCGTCCGTCAGGCAAAGACAGCTGAAAAACCGGCATCTTCAAGAATCCTGTCCGCGAAGCCTCCGGCCTGGCGCGCCCTCTCGGGCTTGTATTCGTTTTCGACCCGGGGCCGACCACGAGCTTACGCCGGCGAGGCCACGAGTTGAAATGGGCAAATTCGGAGCCCGATGGCGAGCCAAGCCGCCGGCCATCCTCGCCGGGATCGCACGATCGTGAAGAAGGGTTTGCTTAGGTAGGTGAAAAACGAACTTGGCAGCACGAAGGGGAGCACCTTGCGTCTGCTTGCGCCGAAGCGCTGGTCCTCAGTAGTGTCGGCCTCGAAATCAACACCATGCGCGTGGCATCCTGTGGGGGCGGGCCAGAACCTCCAAGACGTGAATGCGTTCTCGTCGGGATCGGCTGGGGGCGTCTCGTCTGATGCAGAGGAGCGAGACTTGCAACTCGATCACGTCCTTCAATCCATTGTGGCCGTCCATTCGACAATTCCGGCGGATGGCTTCACCGCGTCGATCCTGGGAACGGAGCGGGCCGGAAGCGGCGTTGTCATCCGCGACAATGGTCTCGTGCTCACCATTGGTTACCTGATCACCGAAGCCGAGAATGTCTGGCTGGCGAGGGCCGATGGACGCCTCACGCCGGCCCATGTCGTCGCTTACGACCAGGAGACGGGCTTCGGTCTCGTGCAGGCGCTCGGCCGGCTCGATCTTCCGGCGATCGATCTTGGCCGATCGAAAGAGGCCAAGCTCGGGGACCCGGTGATCGTTGCGGGCGGTGGCGATCAGCCGCGTTTCGTGCGCGCCGAGATCGTCGCCAAGCAGGAATTCGCGGGCTACTGGGAATATATGCTCGACGAGGCGATCTTCACGGCGCCGGCGCATCCCTTGTGGGGCGGCACCGGCATGATCGGCGCCGACGGCAAGCTCCTCGGGGTCGGCTCGCTCCTGGTGCAGCAGGCGACGAGCCAAGGCTCGCCGCAGGACCTCAACATGGTGGTGCCGATCGATCTGTTGCCGCCGATCCTCGACGATCTCCTCAACTTCGGCCAGATCAATAAGCCGGCAAGGCCTTGGCTGGGCGTCTATTCGGTGGAGAACGAGGGCAAGATCGTCGTCGCGAATGTCGCCGAACAAGGCCCGGCGGCGGATGCCGGCATGCGCCAAGGGGACGTCGTCGCCGGCATTCGCGATCAGGATGTGGGCAACCTTGCGGATTTCTACCGCAAGCTTTGGAGCTGCGGGCCCGCCGGGACCGAGATCCCGATCGAGATCGTGCGCGACAATCGAAGCCTCTGGCTGCGCGTCAAATCGGCTGACCGGAGCGGGTTTCTCAAGAAGCCGCGCGTGCACTGAGCGCGACTTGCCCCGCGCAGGCCCGTCGCTCCCTCGCGATCGTCAATCAACGGGCCAATGGGGGGCGGCAAGTGAAAGCCCTGCAAAGGTGATCATGCGCAGTGAGCATGATGGCGATTTTCGCCACATGCCTTTATGCTCCCTCGCAAAAGGCAAATCTGCGAGAATGTGAATTATTTTTGCGTTGGGATTGTGCAAGACATCGAGGCGGTGGGCAGCGCCGATCCATCCCACGCATGCTGCTCGCGCGAGATCGACTCCGGAGAGACTTCAATGCGACCCAGCCCACGCCTTTTCCGCCACATGCTGCTGGTTGGCGGCGTCAGCTTTCTTCTCGTTTCGGCCCCGATGCGGCTCGAAGCCAAAATGTCGCCCGAAGCGGAAAGCTACAACAACGCCTGCATGCGCGAGTCCTCCGCCAATAATGCGATCAGGACGGCGGATCACACGATCTACACGTGCTGGGGTTCGACCGCTCAAACCTTCTTCGACTACCTCGTGTCCTCGAACGCCAAGGAGACGGTCGATAAGCAGAACACAGGGACCTATATTTTCCGGGAAATCCCTGAAACAGGCCGCTGCTGGCACAAGATCCAGCCGGCGGATGATGTTTCGATCTACGGGTGCTCGATCAACGTCTTCAAGACGGTGAACTGATCTTTTTCATCTCTTGTCCGATCCACGTTTCCGCGACGCCGTTGCAAGGCCCGCTGCGCATTGTGCCCGGTGCCGCGCGGGCTCTGCCTTGCGAATTTGGCGAGCGCGCCGCGAAACGAGCGACAAGCGCACGCAAAGAACAGGATAGGAGCCGATGGGGCTCGATGCCGACGTGATCGTGGTCGGCGCCGGGCTCGCCGGCCTCGTCGCCGCGGCGGAGCTCGCCGATGCGGGCAAACGCGCGATCATCGTCGACCAGGAAGGGCCCCAGAGCCTCGGCGGACAGGCCTTCTGGTCCTTCGGAGGCATTTTCCTCGTTGGAACGCCCGAGCAGCGGCGCTTGCGCGTTCGCGACACTCACGCGCTCGCCCTCCAGGACTGGATGAGCACCGCGTGTTTCGATCGTGAGGAGGACCTTTGGCCGCGCCGATGGGCGGAGCGCTACGTCGACTTCGCCGCAGGGGAGAAGCGCTCCTGGCTCAGGGCGCACGGCCTTCGCTTTTTTCCGATCGTCGGCTGGGCGGAGCGCGGCGCAGGCCGCGCGCTCGGTCCTGGAAATTCCGTGCCGCGCTTTCACATCATATGGGGCACCGGGCCTGCGCTGATTGAGGCCTTCGCGCGTCGCGTGCGAGAAGGCGCCTCGCGCGGCCTTGTCCGATTGGCGCCTCGCCATCGTGTCGACAGCCTGACCTCGAGCCACGGGGCGATCGATGGCGTGAGAGGAACGATCCTCGAGCCGAGCAGCGCACCGCGAGGACAGACAAGCTCCCGAACGGGGACGGGCGAGTTCGAATTCAAGGCGCAGGCGGTCATCCTGGCTTCCGGCGGCATCGGCGGCAACATCGACCTCGTGCGCGCGAGCTGGCCGGAGCGCCTCGGCAAGCCGCCCGTCGATATGGTCGCCGGGGTACCGGCGCATGTGGATGGGCGCATGCTCGAAATCGCGCAACGCGCCGGGGCTCGCCTGATCAACGGTGACCGGATGTGGCACTATGTCGAGGGCGTGAGAAACTGGCGTCCGATCTGGCCCTCGCATGGCATTCGCATCCTGCCGGGACCGTCCTCGATCTGGTTCGACGCTTCCGGGCGAAGACTCCCTGCTCCGCTCTATCCGGGCTTCGACACACTCGGCACGCTCGAATATCTGAGGAAGACGGGCCATGATCATTCCTGGCTCGTGCTCAACCAGAGCATCATCCGTAAGGAATTCGCACTATCGGGCTCGGAGCAAAATCCCGACCTTACGGGCAAGAGCTTGAGCCTCATGGCGCGTCGCGCCTTCGGCAGAAGGGCAACAGGGCCCGTCGAGGCTTTCAAGAGGAATGGCGAGGATTTCGTGGTGAGGGCCAGCCTCGCCGAGCTCGTCTCCGGCATGAACGCGCTTTGCGGCAAAAACCTCATCGACCCTGCGCGGCTCGAGCGCGAGATCGTGGCGCGCGATCGCGAAGTCGACAACCCGTTCGGCAAGGATGGCCAGATTGCCGCGATCCACACTGCGCGCCGCTATCTCGGCGACAAGCTCATCCGCACCGCAAAGCCGCACAAGATCCTCGATGCCAGGCACGGACCGTTGATCGCGGTTCGCCTGCATATCTTGACCCGCAAGACCTTGGGCGGGCTCGAAACGGATCTCGAAGCGCGCGTGCTCCGTGCCGACGGCACGCCTCTTGCCGGTCTGTTCGCGGCCGGAGAGGTCGCGGGCTTTGGTGGGGGCGGCATGCACGGCTATCGTTCGCTCGAAGGCACGTTCGTCGGCGGCTGCCTGTTCTCGGGCCGGACCGCCGGTCGAGCTGCCGGGCGCGCCTGTGCCTAGACGAGGGGGGGGACCGCCTCGCTTATGCCGGGGCCGGCGCGGCGACGCCCTCCTCTGCGAGGGCCTTCTTCACCTGAGGACGCTCGGCCATCCGGCGTCGATGGTCATGCACCTTCGGGAAGCGCGCGATGTCGACGCCGTCGCCGTCGAGCCATTGGGACAAGGTGAAGAGATAGGGATCGCAGATCGTGTAGTTTTTTCCCATCACGAACGGACCCTCGATCATCTCTCGATCGATGAGGTCGAAACACTCCGTTACCGAGGCCGGCACCTTCCTTTGCATCGCCTCGATGGCCGCCGGATCATCGGCCCAACGATACCCGCGCATGCGGTGCGCGTGCGCGACATGGACCGTGGAGCACAGATAATTGTTGAAGGCTTGCACTTTGGCGAAGGCAAACGCGTCCTCGAGCGGCGCCAATTTCGCCGCCGGAAAACTTTGCGCGATGAAGGCGAGGATCGCGGGTGTCTCGGTCAACACGCCGCGCTCGGTCTCGAGCGATGGCACGCGGCCTTTCGGGTTGACCGATAGATATTCAGGCTTGCGCTGTTCCTCCTTGCGGAAATCGATGCGCACGGCCTCGTAATTCGCACCCGCATCGATGAGCGCGACATGCGAAGCAAGCGCGCAAGTATGGGGTGCATAGAAGAATTTGAGCACGTCTTCCTCCCAAAGCGACCGGCATCGGCGAGACCTCACGGCCGAGCGGCGATCTTTTCTAAGTCACCGTTCGGCCGGGCGCAAAATCTTTGCGTTTGCGGAAGGCTCAGGTTGCTTGGATGAGAAAAATACTCGCGGTCGTTGCGCGGCAGGCCAGCTCGTATCAGCTGCGAGCTGGAGGAAACGAATCGTGGCGCGCAACGAAACGGGGCCGCCGATCGGCGACCCCGCATTCACTTGCTTCCCGTCTTCGAAAATCGATTCCGGCCGCGCTCAAAAGAAAGCGGTCCAGTTCGAAGTACGCAGCTGCAGCATCTCGCGCTCGATACTGTCGGTGAGGCGCCCGCCAGATCGTTCGAGGAGCGCGGCGATTTCAGCGTCCTCTCCACGCGAGGCCCAAGAGGCGAGCGCGTCCCACATATGGCGAAGAAGACCTCCGACGTGCCGCGCGGGACGTGACTTTGTCGGAGTCTTCCCGACGGCACGGAACCAATCATGTTTGTCTGCTGCGTATGCCATGGTGATGTCTCCACAAGCTTCGCGTTCCGATCCATCAGCCCTGCCCACGACGAGCCTCCTTTGCGGACTGAGCAGTAATCTCGCGCTGGTCTCGGCCGCATGCACCTCGCTTCTTGCCGTGCAATCCAAGGTCGGGCGTGCCAAACCAACTTTTATACGGTTGAGCTTTTTTTAATCATGCTCGCCCCTCGCCTCCTTATTTGACATCGCATCCGCAGAGTGACAAAGGATTTTACCTCAATTGACGGTTGAGAATTCCTCATGCAGCGCCCAATGCCGCAACTCAACGCCCTCAAAGCCTTCGAGGCGGCGGCGCGGCATCTGAGCCTCACCAAGGCGGCCCAGGAGCTGCATGTGACGGCGGGCGCCTTGAGCCATCAGATCCGCGGGCTCGAGGAGCTGCTCGGCCTCAAGCTTTTCGAGCGTGGCGTGCGCTCGATCGCGCTGACGCGCGCTGGGCTTCGTCTCTATCCCGGCCTGCGAGCGGGGTTTACCCAGATCCGCGATGCAGTGGATACTGTGGGCCGCGACGGCAACGAACGCGCGCTCGTCATCAGCACGCCACCGGGTTTCACCTCGAAATGGCTCGCGCCGAGGCTTTACCGCTTCTCGGCCGCGCATCCGGAGATCGATCCGCGCGTCTCATCCTCCGTGATCAACGCCAACTTCGTCACGGACGGCGTCGACATCGCGGTCCGCAACATGCCGGCCGATTCTCAGGACGACCCCGAGCTCGCGCTCGAGACCCTGGTGAGCATGGCTTATGTTCCCGTCTGCAGCCCGAAGCTGATCGCATCGCACGGCCCGATCCGCTCCGGCGAAGAGCTGAAGGCGATGCCGCTCATCCATGATGAATCGCTCGGTAGCCGTCCTGGATTGCTCGGATGGGCGGATTGGTTCGCAGCCGCCGCAATCACGGGCGTCGATCTCAGCCGGGGCTTGCGT
>Ga0213875_10000466_pt1 | contig 34775 bp, 24 predicted proteins | sample BarmaccomBMRX_R8_FD_160105 | JGI IMG/M metagenome (GOLD analysis project Ga0213875, IMG submission 160105) | Root-associated microbial communities from Barbacenia macrantha in rupestrian grasslands, the National Park of Serra do Cipo, Brazil - RX_R8 | ecosystem: Host-associated > Plants > Roots...
GGGGGGGTGGGCGGTTGAGGTTGAGGGTGAGACCGGCTGGGCGGGGGGCGCTTCGGTATCCAGCGATGGCGGGGTGGCCGGGCCGGGCTGGCTGGGGCGGTCGGCTTTGGGGCGGCGTTTGCGCCAGCTGAGGGGCTTGCGGTCTTCGGCGCCGGCGGCCGGGCGGGTGGGGCGTTCAGCGTGCGTCTGGCGCTGAGGACCCTGGCGCAACACCTCCGCGACGCGTTCGCGGCTCTGGGCTCGTTCGGCGTTGACCGAGGCCTGCATGCGTTGCCGCAGGTCGTCTGAGAGCATGCGGGGGCCAGCCGGGGCGGGAGCAGGATTCTGTCCGGCCTCGGACGCGCCTCGCTCGCGTTGCGGCAGAGGGCGACCCTCATCGGTCATACGCGTTCCCCCCAGCGATCCGAGCCGCGGGATGGCACGAACCGCACAGTACAGAGCAGCATACGACAGACCGGGAGTTCAAGGCCGATGATGAATCGTGATGATAAGAACACCTAAAACGCTTTAAGAAAAGGCGGTGGAAGCCGGCCGATGATCGTTGGAGTGGGCGGCCGGAGCCTTTCCGCGACACGACCATGATCGTTAGGCGGCCGAACCAGCTGGCCTATTCCACGACTGGATGATGATCGTTGAGAGGCGACCCGTACCGGGCCAGGCCCTTTCCCCGGTGTCGGTCATGCTCGTTTGAGCGGCTGCCGGGGTGAACCGTTGGCCCGGCACCGCAGTCTTCGCTTGGGCGGCCGGCTATCCGGGTCAGCACATTCCCGGACGCGGCGGTCATCATTTGGATGAGCAGTCCCACCCACGCAGGCCCTTTCCGCGACGCGGCGGTCATCGCGTGGAAGGGGGGCCGCCCGCGTGGACCTTTCCGCGACGCGGCCGTGATGGCTCGGATGGCGGGCCGCCCGCGTGGACCTTCCCGCGACGCGGCCGTGATGGCTCGGATGGCGGGCCGCCCGCGTGGACCTTTCCGCGACGCGGCGGTCATCGCGTGGATGACCGGCCGAGCCCGGGGCCTTTCCGCGACGCCGCCGTGATGGCTGGCGCGGCCGGCCGAAGCGAGGCTTTCCTTCGCGTCGATGATCATTTTGGGTGGCCGCACGGGCCGGGCGCTTTCCCGCCACCGCGCCGAGGCGGAACGGCGGGCGACATGACAGCAACGGGCAGCCGGCGGGGGCGGTTCCCTTTCACCGAAAGAACTCCGTAATGGTTATGGACTTTCGGCCCTACCGCATCGGGACTTTGGTCCTGGTGTCCACGGCTTATGCGTGGGCGGAGACGGCGAAAGGGATAGTCCATTTACCGCGTAACGGGCGGAGAACTGTGGGGCAGAGCCGGGCGCGGTTACTTTCTGGACAGAAATTTACGAAAACACCCATCTATTGCGAGACGTGACGTTACCGTCTGGTTTGCGTTCCCGTTGGCACGGCCACCCGCTGGGGTGAGCCGTGGCGCGGGACCGTGCACCACCGGGGGGGTGGGTCAGCCGAGCACCCCTGTCTGCTTTCGACGCAAACAGGTAGGACTCATGGACCATGGCCCAGCCGCGCCACCGGTAGCGCCGCGCGCTACCCACCGGTCCGCGCGTTCGGCGGCCGGGTTCCGGGCGCCCGCCTCCTGGCCGCTGATCCTGGTGCTGGTCCTGCAGGCGGTACTGTCGGCCCGGCTGATCGGGGCCGACACCGCGTTCCAGGACGAGGCCCTCTACCTGTGGGCCGGGCATCTGGAGTGGGCCGGCCTGCTGCACGGGGCGCCGGTGCCGCCGTTTCCGTCGTTCTTCTCCGGGGCGCCGGTCATCTATCCGCCGCTGGCGGCGCTGGCCGACAGCGTGGGCGGGCTGACCGGCGCCCGGGTGCTGTCGTTGCTGTTCATGCTGGGGGCGACGGCGCTCGGTTACTTCACCGCCCGGCGGCTGGCCGGGCCGTGGGCCGCGTTCTTCGCGGCCGCGCTGTTCGCGGTGGCCGGGCCGACGCTGCACCTGGGCTCGTTCGCGACCTACGACGCGATGGCGCTGTTCCTGGTGGCGCTGGCCGCCTGGCTGGTGGTGCGGGCCGGGGACCGGGCCGACGCGACGCTGTGGATGGCGGGCGCGGGCGTGGTGCTGGCGCTGGCCAACCTCACCCTCTACCCGTCGGCGCTGTTCGACCCGGTCGTGGTCCTGCTGGCGCTGCTGGTGGCGCTGCCCACCCCGGGCGGGCGGACGGCGGCCGGGCGGGCGCTGACCCTCCTGGCCATCGTGGCCGTGCTGGTCACCGGCGCGCTGCTGCTGGGCGGCAGCCGCTACCTGCACGGCGTGGAGATCACCACGGTGGCCCGGGTGGCCGACCAGGACTCCCCCACCAGCGTGCTGGGCAGCGCCTGGGCGTGGACGGCGGTGATCGTGGTGGTGGCCGCCTGCGGGGCGGTGGCGGCCTGGGTCAGCCGGCCGGGCAGCGTCCGTGCCTGGCTGATGACGCTGCTGGTGGCGGCGGCGCTGCTGGTGCCGGCCGAGCAGACCCTGCTGCACAGCACCGACTCGCTGAACAAGCACGTGGACCTGGGCGTCTGGTTCGCCGCCATCGCGGCCGGCTACGCAGGGGAACGCTTCATCACGGCCGCCCCGGCCGGACGGCTCCGGCTGATCACCGGGGCGGCCTGCGCGGTCGCGCTGTGCTTCCCGGCCGCGGTGGGGGCGACCCAGTCCCGCGGGTTCGCGACCGCCTGGCCGAACGCCAAGGCGTTCGTCGGCATCCTGCGCCCGCTGGCCGACGGCACCAGCGGGCGGCTGCTGGTCGAGGACCCGTCGATCGCCGAGTACTACCTGCCGTCCGGGACCCAGTGGGAGCGGTGGTCGAGCACCCGGAACATCGTGCTGCCGGGCGGCAACCCGACCGGCGGGCCGAGCGACAGGGCCGGCATCGTCGGCCCCGGTAACGCCGGCACCTACGCGGTGTACGTGAAAGGCCACTACTGGGCGCTGATCGCGCTGAACTTCAACGACACCAGCGGGCTCGACAAGGCGATCGCGGCCGACGTCAAGCAGAACAAGGGCTACAAGGTCGTCGACGTGGTGCCGTACGGCGTCGGCCCGGAGGGGACCACCCCGGGCACGTACATCATCTGGCGATACGAGCCACGCAAGTGATCGGCACCACCGCGACCGGCAGCGCCGTCGAGCAGCCGCGGCGGCCACGGCAGCGGCTGCTGCCCCCGCCGCCGCCGGACGACGACGAGAAGTACAGCTACGTCCAGCGCAACCTGCCCTACCTGACCACGGTGATCCTGCTCGGCTCGGTCTGCGCGATCATCAGCCAGCTGCGGTTCGAGCTGCACGACCTCGCGCTGTCGCCGTTCCTGCTCTTCAGCCTGGTCTACATCGGCTACCAGGCCATCAGCCTGCCGGTGAACTTCGCCGGGCGCGGGTTCGACCTGGCCGCCCACCAGGCCCGGGTCCGGGGCTGGCAGCCGCCGGCCTATCCCGGCATCGACATCTACCTGCCGATCTGCGGTGAGCCGATCGGCCTGCTGGGCAACACCTGGACGGCGGTGGCCGCGCTGATCGAGGCCTACCCGGGCCGGGCCCAGGCCTTCGTGCTCGACGACGGGCCGGACGAGCAGGCCCGGGTGCGGGCGGCCGAGTTCGGCTACCGCTACCTGCACCGGCCGGACTGGCCGGACTGCAAGAAGGCCGGCAACCTGCGCTACGCGTTCAGCCAGACCGAAGCCGAGCTGTTCGTGGTGTTCGACGCCGACTTCGCGCCCCGTCCCGACTTCCTGGCCGAGACGCTGCCGTACCTGGACGACCCGCGGACCGCGATCGTGCAGACCCCGCAGTACTTCCGCAGCCAGGCCGGGCAGACCTGGGTCGAGCGGGCGGCGGGCCCGATCCAGGAGGTGTTCTACCGGACCGTCCAGGTCGCCCGGGACCGGCTGGACGCGGCCGTGTGCTGCGGGACGTCGGCCGTCTACCGGCGGGCGGCGCTGGAGCCATTCGGCGGCCCGACCCTCATCCCCTACGCCGAGGACGTGCACACCGGCCTGGACGTGCGCCGGGACGGCTGGTCGGTGCGCTACCTGCCGGTCGTGCTGTCGACCGGGATCTGCCCGGACAACCTCGACAGCTTCGTCCGCCAGCAGTACCGGTGGTGCTCGGGCAACGTCGGCATCGTCTTCTCCTGGCGGCTGTGGCGGACCCCGATGAGCATCCCGGCCCGGCTCACCTACATCTCCGGGTTCGGTTACTACGTCTACACCGCGCTGCTGGTGTTTTTCGGGCCGCTGATCCCGGTGGTCATGCTGGCGTTCCTGCCCGGCCAGGTGCGGCTGCGCAACTTCGTGGTGCTGCTGCCCGCCATGTTCACCGGGTTCGTGCTCTACCCGCTGTGGCACCGGGCCCCGTACGGGCCGGGGATCTGGCCGCTGAGCGTCGCCCGTGGCTGGGCGCACGTGTTCGCGATCTGGGACGGTGCCCGCGGCACCTCGATGAGCTGGCACCCGACCCGGACCCCGGGCAGTTCGCTGCGGCGGTTCCGGCGCGGGGTGACCTGGTGGAGCGGCGGCGTCGCGCTGGTGTGGGTGGTGCTGGCCGGCTGGCGGATCGCCGCCGCCGCAGCCGGGAACGCCGGCGGGACCGGGGGCGCCGGCCCCTGGCAGTTCGCCGTGCTGCTGTCCTTCGGCCTGCTCAACCTGGCCGTGGTCAGCCGCGTGATCGCCGGAGGAGCCGGAGGAGGCAGCCCCGCATGAGATCCCGTCTGGTGGTGGCGGTGGCCATGGTGCTGGCGCTGGTCTCGGTGACCGGCGCGGTCAGCCACGTCGTGCAGTCGACCCCGCCCAAGCCGCCCGCCGCGCACGCCCGGCTGACCCCGAAGCTGGCCGCCTACCTGGGCACGTTCGTGCCCGGGGCGCCGCCCAGCTTCGCCCCGGTGGCCAGCTTCGACCGGGCCGCGGGCCAGCCGGTCAACCTGGTCGGCTACTACAGCGGCTGGGCCGAGCCGTTCAACCGGCCGTGGGCGGACACGCTGCAGGCGCACGGCATCATCCCGTTCGTGCAGATCGACCCGACCGACGCCTCGGTCGACGCCATCGCCGACGGCACCTACGACGAGTACCTGCGCTCCTACGCCGACAGCGTGCGCGACTTCCACGCCGCGGTCGTCATCGGCTTCGGCCACGAGATGAACGCCCCCGGGTACTCGTGGGGCTACCACCACGTGCCCGCGGCCACGTTCGTGGCCGCCTGGCGGCACCTGGTCACGCTGTTCCGGGGCCAGGGCGCGGGCAACGTGACCTGGCTGTGGACGCTGCAGGCGGACAGCCCGGGGACCGGGCCGATCCGGGCCTGGTGGCCGGGGCCGGCGTACGTGACCTGGGTCGGCGTGGACGGGTACTACTACCGGCCGGCCGACACGTTCAAGACCGTGTTCGCCCCCACCATCGACCAGGTGCGGACGTTCACGCAGGCCCCGGTGCTGCTGTCGGAGACCGCGGTCGGCCCGTCGGCCAACCAGTTCCCCAAGATCCAGGACCTGTTCCACGGGATGGCCGCCTACAACACGCTCGGGCTGGTGTGGTTCGACAAGTCGCAGACCAGCGGGACCTACCACCAGGACTGGCGGCTGGAGGACAGCCACCTGGCCCGGCTGTCGTTCCAGTTCGGGGCCAAGGAAGAGCTCGCGCCGATCACCCCGACGGGCTGACGATCGTGTCCTACGCCGTCCCTCAGGTGGCGCCCCCGGCGGCCAGTGCGGTCGCGGCGGGCGCGGCCCGTCGTGACCGGGACCGGGCCTGGGCGCTGGGGATCGTGCTGGTGGCCCAGGCCGGGCTGGCCGCCCGGCTGGTGTGGACCGGCGGCGCCAGCCCGGAGGAGGCCCGGTGCCTGCGCTGGGCGCACTGGGCGGCCGGACTGACCGCCGCCCGGCTGCTGGCGCTGGCGATCATGCTCGGGGTGACCGGGCTGCTGTGGACGACCACCAGCCGGCTGTACGGCCGGCGGGCGGCGCTGCTGGCCAGCGGGCTGTTCGCGACGCTGACCGGGACCCAGCTGACCGGCAGCCTGGCCACCGGGGACGCCCCGGCGCTGCTGCTGCTGGCGCTGGCCGCCTGGCTGGCGGTGCGGGCGGCCGGCGCCCGGGCCGCGGGCGCCCGGGCCCCGCTCCCCCCGGTGGCGCTGCTGACCGGGGCCGGGCTGGTGCTGGCCGCCGCGATCTGGTGCTACTGGCAGGGCGCAGCGAGCCGCCTGGTGGCCGGGCCGGACGCCACCGTATCGGCGCCATCCGTGCTCAAGGCCGCCTATACGCAGACCAGCCTGGTCCTGGTGCTGGCGGCCCTCGGGGTGGCGCTGGCCGCCCGCCGCCGCTGGAGCCGCGGCCGGGCCTGGCGGCGGCCCGCGGTCCTGCTGGCGGCGGCCCTGATCGCCCCGGTCGTCCAGGCTGTCCAGCACAGCACGGCCGGGCTGCCCGGCCACGTGCTGGCGGGCGCCTGGTTCGCGGCCATCGCGGCCGGCTACGGGCTGGCCCGGCTGAGCCGGGTCGACCGCGGCTACGGCTGGGCGGTGGTGATGGCGCTGCCGATCGCGGCCGCCACCCTGTTCGGCTCGATGGGGCAGGCCCACACCCTGCACCGGGCCTGGCCCGATGCGGCCCAGCTCACGGCGTCGGCCAGCGGGGGGCACGATGCTGGTCACTGACCCGCGGGCGGCGGCGCCGGCGGCGGCCGGCTACCGGCCGCAGCCGCCCAGCGACGAAGAGAAGTACCGCTACTTCGGCCCGCCCCGGCGGCTGGTGTTCGCCTGGCTGCTGGTCGCCTCGGCCGGGGTGCTCTACGGCTACGTGCACGTGGCCGCCCGCGCCTGGCTGGTGTCGCCGCTGATGTGGCTGCTGCTGATGGTGATGGTGCCGCCGGTGGTGGTCAACTTCTGGCTGCGGGCCGGGCGGCCGCGGCTGACGCTGGCCGAGCACCAGGCGATCGTGGCCGCCTACCGCGAGCAGGGCGAGACCGTCGACGTGTTCCTGCCCAGCGCCGGGGAGCCGCTGGACCTGCTGGCCAACACCATGCGCTACGCCAGCGAGCTGCGCTGGGGCGGCCGCAAGACCGTGTACGTGCTCGACGACTCGGCCCGGCCCGCGGTCCGGGCGCTGGCCGGCCGGTACCAGCTGCAGTACGTGGTGCGGCCGCACCCGGGCGAGCTGAAGAAGGCCGGCAACCTGACCCACGCGCTGTCCGTCAGCGACGGGGACTTCATCGTCGTCCTCGACGCCGACTTCGCGGTCCGCCCCGAGTTCCTCTACGAGACCATGCCGTACTTCGCCGAGCCGGCCGTCGGGATCGTGCAGACGGCCCAGGTGTTCGACGTCAGCGGGCCCGCGCTGTCCTACATCCAGCGCTACGCGGGCACCCTGCAGGAGATCTTCTTCCACTACATCCAGCCGGCCCGGGACCGGTACCGGGCCGCTATCTGCGCGGGCACCAACCTGGTCTACCGGCGCGCCTCGGTGGTCGCGGCGGGCGGGTTCGCCCAGGTCCCGATCGGCGAAGACGTGCACTCGGGGGTCAAGCTGTGGGCGGCCGGGCAGCAGACCCGGTACCTGCCGCTGTGCCTGGCCCGGGGGGTGGCCCCGGTCGACTTCCCGTCGCTGGCCAACCAGCAGGCCCGCTGGTGCCGGTCGTCGCTGCTGCTGATGTTCGACCGCCACTTCCAGGCCGCCCCGTTCGACTGGAAGCAGCGGACCGCGTTCTGGGCCGCGTTCCTGTACTACCTGTCGTCGGCCGCGCTGCTGCTGACCGGGCCGTTCCCGGCCCTGGCGATGATCTGGTTCTACCCGGGCCTGGTGCACCCGCACAACTACCTGCCGCTGCTGCCGGCCCTGGCGGCCACGCTGTTCGCGTTCCCGCTGCTGAGCCGGGGCTGGCGGCCGACCATCTACCGGGTCTGCCTGATGAACTCCTGCGCCCACCTGTACGCGGTCTGGTTCGCGCTGCGCGACCGGGTGGCCGAATGGGTGCCGACCGGCGCCTCGCCGGAAGCGGGCCAGGTGCCGCGGATGGTCAACCGCATCCTGCGGACCTGGATCGTGGCGGTCCAGGTCCTGCTCTGGTCGGGCCTGGCGCTGCGCGTGCACCAGTACGGCTGGCACCCCTACTGGGCGACCGAGCTGCTGGCCGGCGTCCTGCTCTACCTGACCGCTCCCCTGCTGACCCGCAGCAAAGGCGTCCGTATCCGCCCCTGGCCCGAGGAGACCGCATGAGCCGCGCCGATTCTGAACTCGGCACCACCCATCCGGGCCCCGAGCGGACCGGAAGCCGCAGCCAGCGGCACCGCAGCCGGCCCCGGCGCCGGTCCGGGCGGCTGCTCAAGGTGGCCGGGGCGGTGGTCGCGGCGGCCGCGATCGCGGCCGGGGTGGTGGTCTACAACCACTCGTCGGCCGCGCCCAAGACGCTGCCGGTCCAGCTGCCGGCCGCCGCCGACGGCTACCTCGGGGTGTACGCCCAGGGCGCCCCGCTCAGCTACGCCGGGGTGACCGCGTTCCGCCAGGCGACCGGCACCGCGCCCGACCTGGCCATGTACTACAGCGGCTGGTACGAGTCGTTCCAGACCGGGTTCGTCCGCCAGGCGGCGGCCGACGGCGAGGTGCCGCTGGTGCAGATGGACCCGTCCGGCATCAACGTCGCCGCGATCGCGGCCGGCAAGTACGACGGCTACCTGAGCGCCTACGCCGAGGCGGTCCACGCCTACCACGGCCCGATCGTCATCGGCTTCGGGCACGAGATGAACGGCAGCTGGTCGAGCTGGGGCTACACCCACACCGACCCGAAGACGTTCGTGGCCGCCTGGCGGCACATCGTCACCGTGTTCCGGGCGCTGGGCGCGACCAACGTGACCTGGATGTGGACGGTCAACATCATCAACAACACCCAGCAGGGCAAGATCCCGTCGCCGGTGGCCTGGTGGCCGGGCAGCGCCTACGTCAACTGGGTCGGCATCGACGGCTACTACCTCAAGCCCAACTGGCAGTTCGCCCCGCTGTTCGGCCCCACCATCGCCGCCGTCCGCGAGCTGACCAGCGCCCCCATCCTCATCGGGGAAACCGGGGTCACCCCCCAGGCCGGCCAGGCGGCCAAGGTGGCCGACATGTTCGCCGGGGTCAAGGCCTACGGGCTGCTCGGGCTGGTCTACTTCGACTCCACCGACAAACAGAAGGGCCAGCCGTTCGGGCTGACCGGCGCGGCCGCGTTCACCGCGTTCACCAACGGCGCCCGCGACTACCACCGGCCCGGCTCATGACCGATTCCGACACCAAGCCGGCGCCCTGGGCCGGCTGGTTCGATCCCCGGCCGGCCGAAACCCGGCCGCAGCCGGTGCTGCCGCTGGTTCCGTTGGCGCGGTCGGCGGCCGATGCGCCCACCGATGATGAAAGGGCGGCCACCCCGGAGGCCGGGGACGGCCCACCCGAGCAGCCGCCGGGCGGGCGTCTGCTCGGTCACCTGTCGGGGTTGTTCCTGGCCGCGGTGCTCACCGTGCAGGCGGTCCGGTCGCTGCAACTGGTCTGGTCGAACACGGCGTTCGTGGACGAGGCCGCCTACCTGTCGGCCGGGCACGCGATCATCGCGCACTGGCTGCACGGGACCCCGGTGGCCGATTACTCCAGCTACCTGCCCGGGGCCCCGGTCCTCTACCCGCCGGTGGGGGCGCTGGCCGACAGCCTGGGCGGGCTGACCGGCGCGCGGGTGCTGTCCCTTTTGTTCATGCTGGGCGCGACCGCGCTGCTCTGGAGCCTGACCGGCAAGCTGTTCGGGGGGCGGGCGGCCGGCTGCGCGGCCGCCCTGTTCGCGGTGCTGGGGCCGACGGTGCGGCTGGGCGCGTTCGCCACCTTCGACCCGATGGCGCTGCTGCTGCTGGCGGCGGCCGCCTGGTGTGTGGTGGCCGCCCGCGACCGCGACGACTCGGCCCGGCTGCTGGTGGCCGGGATCGTGCTGCTCACGCTGGCCAACGCGGCCCGGTACGCGACCGTGCCGTTCGACCCGGCCGTGGTCGCCCTGGCCGGCCTGACCACCGCCCGCCACCGCGGCGTCAAGGCCGGCGTGGCCCGGGCCGGTTACGTCGCGGTCGGCACGACCGGGCTGCTCAGCCTGTTGCTCGCCGTCGGCGGCGCCGGCGACGCGGCCGGGGTGCTGGCCGCCATCGGGACCCAGACGGGCGGCAGCCCGGCCCGGCTGGCGCTGGCTGACTCGTGGCACTGGATCGGGCCGATCTGCCTGATCGCCGCGGCCGGGGCGGTGGTCGCCGCCTGGCGCAACCGGAGCGAGGCGCTGATCCTGGCGGTGTTCGCGGCCACCGGCTTGCTGGCCCCGCTGAACGAGGTCCGGGTGCACGCCACCGCCGTCTCGCTGTCGGGGTACGTCAGCTTCGGGGCCTGGTTCGCGGCCGTGGCGGCCGGTTACGTGATCACCCGGCTGACCACCGTCGGCCGCCGCAAGCCGCTGTACCTGGCGCTGACCGGGGTCGTGCTCGGCGGCGCGGTGGTGCCGCTCGCCTTCACCGGCCGCCAGCAGGCGGCGGCCAGCTACCGGCAGTGGCCCAACTCGGCCCGGCTGATCGCCGCCCTCGGCCCGCTGGTCCGCCAGCACCCGGGCCGCTACCTGGCCGAAGACGACAGCGTCCCCGCCTATTACCTCCGCACCACCGTGCCGGCCTCTCAGTGGTCGGGTACCTTTTCGTTCAATTACAAACCGCCGGGAAGCGCGCAGACCCTCACCGGACCCGCCGCCTACCAGGCCGCGATCGACCACCATTACTTCGCACTGATCATCGTCAGCTTCACCGACACCGTCCAGACCGACGGCGAGATCGTCTCCGACCTGGGCAACAGCGGGGACTACCGGGTGGTCGCGGTCGCGTCGTCGACGATCGGCCAGTACACGATCTGGGCCTACGAGCCGCAGCCGGCCGCGCCGTCACATCCGTCACATCCGGGACGCCATGGTCACCGCTGAACGCGCCCCGAGCCGGAGCGGAACCGGCCGCCACCGCCGGTACGGGCTGGTCCCGCCCCAGCCGCCGAGCGACGAGGAGAAGGCGCGGTACGCCGACCGCAACCTGGCCCTGATCAACCGGGCCTTGCTGGGCAGCCTGGGCGCCCTGCTGATCAGCCAGTTCCGGTTCGTGTTCCTGAACCCGGTGTTCACCCTGGTCTTCCTGCCGTTCCTGGTGTTCTCGATCGCCTACTACGTCCTCTCGCTGTGCGTGAACATCGGCACCCGGGACTTCGATCAGGCCCGGCACCGGGCGCTGGTGGACGGCTGGCGGCCGGCCCGGTACCCGTCGCTGGACGTCTTCCTGCCGATCTGCGGTGAGCCGGCCACCGTCCTGGCCAACACCTGGACGCACGTGGCCCGGCTGGTCGCCGCCTACCCGGGGCCGGTGATGGCCTACGTGCTGGACGACTCGCCGGACGAGAGCATGCGGCCGATGGCGCGGAGCTTCGGCTTCACCTGGGTGCGGCGCCCGAACCGGGGCTGGATGAAGAAGGCCGGCAACCTCCGGCACGGTTTCGAGCACACCGCGGGCGACTTCATCCTGATCCTCGACGCCGACTTCGCACCGCGCGCCGACCTGCCGGTCGAACTGCTGCCCTACTTCTACGCCGACCAGACGCTCGGCATCGTCCAGTCCCCGCAGTACTTCCGCACCACCGCCCGGATGTCGTGGACGGAGCGGGGGGCGGGCGCGATCCAGGAGATGTTCTACCGGCTGGTGCAGGTCTCCCGCGACCGGCACGAAGGCGCCATCTGCGTGGGCTCCTGCGCCATCTACCGGCGCACGGCACTGGCTTCGATCGGCGGCTCCACCCTGATCGGCCACTCCGAGGACGTGCACACCGGCTTCGACCTGCGGCGGGCGGGCTGGGGGCTGCGGTACGTACCGGTCCCGCTGGCGGCCGGGCTCTGCCCGTCCGACCCGGACTCGTTCCTGGCCCAGCAGTACCGGTGGTGCTCGGGCTCGATGGCGCTGGCGGGCGCGCGCAAATTCTGGGCGCTGAAGATGAGCTGGCGGAGCCGGTGCTGCTACGTGTCCGGCTACTGCTACTACATCTACACCGCGCTGTTCACGTTCGCGGCCCCGGCCATCCCGCTGGTCCTGCTGACCCTGCTGCCGGACCGGGTCCGGCTGCTCAACTACCTCTTCATCCTGCCGTCGCTCATCTACGGGATGGTGGTCCTCCCGGCCTGGCACCGTTGCCGCTACGGCCCGGAGGCGTACATGGCCAAGGTGCTGTACGGGTGGGCGCACGTCATGGCGCTGTGGGACATCGCCCGCGGCCGGCAGATGGGCTGGCAGTCCACCGGCGCGGCCAAGCGTAAGGCGGGCACCCGGCGGATCTGGGTCGGCCTGACCATCTGGAACGGCGGCACCAGCCTGGCCTGGGTCGCGCTGGCCTGCTGGCGGCTGGCCACCCTCGGCTCCGCCTTCGTCCCGCTGCTGGCCCTCGGCCTGTTCACCACCGGCATCACCGCGATGGCGCTGGCCGCGCGGCGTAACCATGCGCGAGTAGTCGGAGGGGCGGCCGCATGAAACTCATCCGCATCACGATCGTCGTGGTCGTCCTCATCGTGGTGGCCGCGGTCATCACGGTGGCGGTCGGCCACGACCGGTCGAGCGTGGCGCTGCCCGCGCCCAAGAAGGCGGACGTCACCCTGCGCACCACCCCGCAGTCCTGGCTGGGCCTGTATTCACCTCAGTCACCGCAGTCCTACGCGGGTGTGGGCACGTTCACCAGCCAGACCGGGGTCCGGCCCAACCTGGACATGTACTACAGCGGCTGGGGGGAGCAGTTCCAGGCCGGCTTCGCCAGCAACGCCGCCCGGCACGGGGCGGTGCCGCTGGTGCAGATGGACCCGACCAGCACCAGCCTGACCGCGATCGCGGCCGGGAAGTACGACGGTTACCTGGGCCAGTTCGCGACCGCGGTCCGGTCCTACGCCAACCCGGTCGTCATCGGCTTCGGGCACGAGATGAACGGGACCTGGTACTCCTGGGCGTCCGGGCACGCCTCGCCGGCCGCCTTCGTGGCCGCCTGGCGGCACATCGTGACGCTGTTCCGCACCCTCGGGGCGGGCAACGTGACCTGGCTGTGGACGATCAACGTGGTCCAGAACGCGCAGGGGATCTCGCCGCCGGGGCCGTGGTGGCCGGGCGCCGCCTACGTGACCTGGGTCGGCATCGACGGCTACTACTCCCAGCCGTCGATGACGTTCGCCGGTCTGTTCGGGCCGACCATCGTCGCCGTCCGCGGGCTGACCAAGGCCCCGATCCTGGTCGCGGAGACCGCGGCCGGGGCCGCGGCGGGCCAGCCGGCCAAGATCAGCGACCTCTACGCCGGCGTCCACTCCTACGGGCTGCTGGGGTTCACCTGGTTCGACGCGGTCGGCGGGCAGGACTGGCGGCTGACCGGGGCAGCCTCGGCGACCGCGTTCGCACAGGGGGCCAGGAGCTACCCGGGGCTGACCCGATGAGGCGGCCGCAGGCGGGCGCGGGCGCGCAGCCGCGGGTCTGGCCGGAGCAGCCGCCGCAGCGGTCCTCGCGGTCCTCGCGGTCCCGGCGGCCGCGCACCCCGTACGTCGCCGGGGTCGTGATCCTGGTGGTGGCGGCGGTGGCGCTGACGCTCACCGCGCTCCGCCCGGGGTCGTCCTCGTCGTCGTCGGCGGGCGGCTCGGCGGCCGGGGCGCTGCCGGTCCGGGACGCCTCCTATCTGGGTGTCTACGCGATGGGGACGCCCGCGAGCTACCAGTCAGTGACCGCCTTCAGCCGGGCGGCCGGCCGCTCCCCCAACCTGGCCGGCTACTACGGCGGCTGGGACGAGCCGTTCAAGACCGGGTTCGCGCAGACCGCCCGCCAGCACGGGGCGGCCACCATCGTCCAGATCAACCCGACGCTGGCCTCGCTGGCCGACATCGCCGCGGGCCACCAGGACGCCTACCTGCGCACGTTCGCGGCCGCGGTCCGGTCGTTCGGCGGGCCGGTGGTGATCGGGTTCGCGCACGAGATGAACGCCTACTGGTACGCCTGGGGTTACGGGAGGACCCCGCCGGCCGTGTTCATCGCCGCCTGGCGGCACCTGGTCACGCTGTTCCGGCAGCAGCACGTGACCAACGTGACCTGGCTGTGGACCGTGCAGGCGGACGAGAAGGGCACCGGGCCGGTCGCGTCCTGGTGGCCGGGCGCCAGCTACGTGACCTGGGTCGGCATCGACGGCTACTACTACCGGCCGTCCGACACGTTCTTCAGCGTGTTCGGGGCGACGATCGCCCAGGTCCGGATGTTCACCGGCCAGCCGATCCTGCTGTCGGAGACGTCGGTCGGCCCGGCCGCCGGGCAGGCGGCCAAGATCCCCGGCCTGTTCGCCGGGATGCGCCAGTACGGCACGCTCGGGCTGGTGTGGTTCGACATCCCCCAGAACGACGGGCTGTACCACCAGGACTGGCACCTGGAGGACAACCCGGCCACGGTGAGCGCGTTCCGCCGGGCGGCGGCCGGGATGCAGCTGGCCAGTCCGTCCGGGGGCTAGTCGGCCTGGGGGCTGGGCTCGGGCTGGGGCCCGCCGGGCTGGAGTCCTTCGAGGCGCCGCAGGTGGCGCACGCTGGGCGCGGCCAGGGTGGCCGCGATCTCGACGAGCTGGACCACGCCGGCGATCCACAAGGTGCGGCTCATCCCGATCCCGGCCGCCACCACGCCGGCCAGGGCGAGCCCGAGCGGCTGGCAGAGCAGCGAGCCGAACCAGTCGTAGGCGCTGACCCGGGACAGTGACGCGGGCGGGATGTGCTGCTGCAGCGTCGTCTCCCACAGCGTGTTGAACAGCATGTTCCCGAAGCCGGTGACCAGCTCGGCCACGACCAGGGTCTCCCACGGCAGCTTCAGCGCGAGCAGGATGGACGGCGCCGCGTTGGGCACCACCGCGGCGATCCCCACCAGCAGCGGGCGTTGCGGTTTGATGCGCAGCACCGTCGCGCCGGCCGCGAGCGCACCGGCGGCCGACGCGACCAGGATCGCGGTCCAGGCCCCGGCGCCGCCGTGGCCGTCCTTGACCCAGGCCGCCGCCAGCACCAGCCAGACCGAGCTCATCATGTTCCCGATCGACGCGCTGATCACGATCAGCCAGACCCAGGTGCGGGCGGTGAACTCGCGCCAGCCGTCGGCCAGGTCCCGCGCGAACGACTGCGGCGGCAGGTTGATGTGGGCGGGCAGGTGCAGGCGGGCCAGGTAGAACGCGCTGACCCCGAAGCTGGCCGCGTCGATGGCGAGCGCGGCCCCGGGCCCGACGGCGACGATCAGCAGACCGGCCAGCGCCGGCCCGGCGAACAGGGTCGCCGCCGTCGACATCCCGCGCAGCGCGTTGGCCTCCTGCAGCCGCCCGGGGCTGACGGTCAGCGGCGTCAGCCCGGTCGAGGCGGGGTTGAAGAACGCGGTCCCGGTCCCGGCCAGCGCCTGCAGCACGATCAGCTCCCAGATGTGGGCGCTGTGCGAGAGCAGCAGGGCGGCGGTGGCGGCCTGGATGGCCATCCGGGCCACGTCGGCGGTCAGCATCACCCCCCGCCGGGGCAGCCGGTCGGCGAAAACGCCGCCGATGAGCAGGAAGATCACCAGCGGGGCGGTCTTGGCGGCGATCACGAAGCCGAGGTCGCGGGCGGACCCGGTCAGGTCGAGCACCGCCCAGGCCAGCGCGAACGGCGTGACCGCGTCACCGAGCAGCGACACCAGCTGCCCGGTGAAGTAAAGGCGGAACTCGCGCTCCCGCAGGGCACCGAGCGGGATCCGCGGCCGGCTACTGATAGGCACCGGCCTGCAGCTCGAACAGCTCGGCGTAGCGGCCGCCGCTGGCCAGGAGTTCGTCGTGGCCGCCGATCTCGACCGCCTGCCCCTCGTCCATGAAGATGATCAGGTCGGCCATCCGCACGGTGGCGAACCGGTGCGAGACCAGCACGGTGATGGTGCCGGTGGTGGCGGCGTCGCGGGCCGCGTCGGTGTAGCGCTCGAACAGGGCGTGCTCAGAGGGGGCGTCCAGGCTGGCGGTCGGCTCGTCCAGCACCACCAGCAGCGGGCCGGGCGCCCGCATGGCCCGGCCCAGCGCCAGCTTCTGCCACTGGCCGCCGGACAGCCCGGTGCCGCCGGTGAACTTGGTGCCGACGTAGGTGGCCAGACCGTCCGGCAGCTGATCGGCCAGGTCGCCCGCCCCGGCCCGGTCGAGGGCGGCCCGGGCGGCGGGCTCGTCGTCGAGCCGGGGCAGGTCGGCCAGCCCGACCGACTCGACCGCGGCCAGGTTGAACCGGGAGAAGTCCTGGAACGCGGCCGTGCAGCGGTCCCGCCAGGCGTCCGGGTCGATCGTGGTCAGCGGGAGGCCGTCCACCTCGATCCGGCCCTGGTCGGGCTGGTACATCCCCAGCAGCAACTTGACCAGGGTGGTCTTGCCGGAGCCGTTCTCCCCGACCAGCGCCACCGTCGACCCGGCGTCGAGCGTCACCGACAGCCCGGACAGCACCGGCCGCTCGGTGCCGGGGTAGCTGAACGTCACGTCGTCCAGGCGGATGCCCTGCTGCAGCCGGTCCGGGGGCTGGCCGGCCCCGGCCCGGGCGCTCTGGCCGGCGGCGTGGTCCTGCAGCCAGAACAGCCGGTCGGCGGTGGCCAGCGTGTTGACCAGCGCTCCGGACCCGGACGCGGCCGCCGACAGCGTGTTGCGGGACCGGCGGATCAGCGACACCGTCATCAGCACGGTGCCGAGCGAGATGGCGGCCTCGGACGCCCGCACCGCCACGAACGCGATCGCGCCCATCAGCCCGGCCGCGTACAGCAGCCAGCCGGCCGACTGCACCGCCAGCACGGTGCGCGCCTCCCGGTAACTGCGCCGGCCGACTTCGGCCGACAGCCGCTGGTGCTCGGCCCGCAGGTGGCCGGCCAGGCCGTAGGCGCGGATCTCGCCGGCCACGGCCGCGTTGGACGACAGCTCGAAGATCATGCTGGCCAGCCGCCGGGTGTCGCCCATCGCGTTCTCGGCCTGTTTGGTGATCCGCTTGGCCACCCGGTCGGCCGCCAGCGGCGGCAGCGCGCACACCGGCAGCAGCAACAGCCAGGGCGACACCGAGGCCAGCAGCACCAGCAGGGTGACGATCCGGGCCACCGACGAGGCGTTGCTGAGCAGCTGGCGGGGGGCTGCGGCGAGCTGACGGCGGTTGGCGTTGAGCCGTTCGACCTCGGTCAGGTAGTCCGGGCGTTCCAGGTGCTCGAGGCTGGGCACCCCGCTGATCAGCGCGATCATCTGGCTGGTGCGGTACAGCGCGATCCGGTCGGACAGCGCCATCGCCTCGGTCGCCCCGATCGCCAGCGCCGCCCAGCCGATCGCGGCCAGGCCCGCCACCACCGCGACCCCGGCCACCGACTGGGCGGCCGATCCGGCCAACGCCCCGTTGAGCAGCAGCCGGTAGCCGAGCGGGTAACAGGTCGCGGCCACGCTGCCCACCACCAGCAGGGTGGTGACCACGGTCATCTGGCCGGGGGCGGCCCGGAAGCCGTCCAGCAGCATGACCCCGGCCAGGCGGATGAGCCTGCGGGGTGGCCGGGGCGTGCGGGGTTCCTGGGGCGAATGCGGTGCTTGGGGCGCCGGGGCTTCGGGCGGGCTGGTCATCGGGCGGCTCCGAAGCGGGCGGCCTGGACCTCGTACATGCGGGCGTAGGTGCCGCCCGCGGCGACCAGGTCGGCGTGGCTACCGCGTTCGCTGATGTGGCCACCGTCGAGCACGCAGATCGTGTCGGCCTGGCGGACGGTGGCGAACCGGTGTGAGATCACCACCGTGGTCAGTCCGGCCGTGATGTCGAGGAACTGCCGGTAGAAGCGGGCCTCGCTGCGCACGTCGAGGGCGGCGGTCGGCTCGTCGAGGATCAGCAGCCGGGCGCCGTGGGCGGTGGCGAACAGCGCCCGGGCCAGCGCCAGCCGCTGCCACTGACCGCCGGACAGGTCGACCCCGCCCGGCAGTTCCCGGGTCAGCACGGTGTCCCAGCCGTCCGGCAGCGTCGGCACCACGTCGGCGAAGCCGGCCTGGCGGGCGGCCCGTTCCACCCCGTCGCGGTCGGCGGCGTGTTCGAGCGCGCCGAACGCCACGTTGTCGTAGGCGGAGACCGGGTAGCGGACCGGCTGCTGCGGCATCAGCGCGATCTTGCGTTGCCAGCCGACCGGGTCCAGGTCGCGCAGGTCGACGTCGTCGACCACGATCCGCCCGGCGGTCGGGTCGCGGAGCCGGCCGAGCAGGCTGACCAGGGTGGACTTGCCCGCTCCGTTCACCCCGACCAGGGCGGTCGAGCGGCCCGCTTCCAGTTCGAGGTCGACCCCGGCCAGCACGTCGGCGGTGCCGCCCGGATAGCGAAAATGCACCCCCTCGAGGGCGACCCGGTGCCGGGGCCGGTCGCCGGCCGGCCGTGGGCCGGGCCTGGCCGCACGGCCGGTGCTGCCGGTGCTGCCGGTGCCGTCGGTGCCGTCGGTGCTGGAGCTGGTCAGGGTGGGGCCGGACGGGGTCAGGTCCTGCTCCAGCCGGTCCGCGTCCGGCAGCCCGGTCAGCGCCCAGGCCAGGGTGATGTCGCCGTAGCTGATGCTGCCGGCCGAGGTGGTCACGGCCAGCATCGGGATCAGGATGGCGAGCCCGCGCACGCCGATTTCGTGGGCGCGGGCGTCGTGGGTGATCACCACCAGCGTCAGCGCGTAGCCGGCCAGCACGACCAGGAAGCAGGCGGCGGCCCGGCGGTGCAGCGAGCGGATGTCGTCGCGGGCCCCGGCCAGGAACTGCTCGTGCTCGCGGCGGAACCGGGCGGCCACGAACCGGGCCAGGCTGAACACCCGGACCTCCTTGGCGTCGCGGGCCTTGGTGCCGACGCCGACGAAGTACCAGGACCGGCGCATCACCGTGGTCATCCCGCGCAGGTCGATGGCCTGCCGCAGCACCGCGGTCAGCAGCACCCGGCGCACCGTCACCCACATGACCAGCAGCAGCAGGCCCAGCCACCACTGGAACACGGCCAGCACCAGGCAGCCGATGACCCCGGACAGCCGCCCGGCCAGGCTGCCGGCCCAGGTGACGGGGGCGTCGCCGGGGAAGAAGCCGGTCAGGCTACCCTCGGCCCGGGCCAGCCGGTCCAGCACCTCGGTGTCCTCCAGGTGGGCGACCCCGACCGGCCCGGTCACCGCGGTCAGCAGGCGTTCCTGCAGCTGGCCGGTGATGCGGGCCGAGGCCGCGGTCCCGAGCGCGCCGCCGACCGGGTCGGCGATCAGCGACAGCCCGTAGACCAGGGCGGCCAGGATCAGCGCGGCGATCAGCTGGTGCCCGTCGGCGGAGGAGATGCCGTGGGTGACCGTGCCCGGGATGCGGCCGACGACCAGACCGAGGGTGATCACCACCGCCACCGGGAGCAGGGCGTTGCCCGCCATCCATACGATGACCCCGGCCGCCAGCGGGCGGCTCGACGCCCACAGCAGTCCCCAGGCCTGGCGGCCGGTGGCGCGCTCATTGGACGCCGAAGCGGCCAGCAGGGATCCGGCCCGGTTCACCACGGAGATCGAGCCTAGATCGGCCCGGCCAACGCCGTCACCTGGATTTTGGGGGCCTGCGTCACGGCTCGATGACGCGGGACTCGGTGATGATGGCGGTGACCAGGGCGGCCGGGGTGATGTCGAAGGCGTAGTTGAGGGCGCGGGTCCCGTCGGGGGCGGCTGGGACGCCGAGGACGTGGGTGACCTCGTCTTCGGCCCGGCGTTCGACGGTGATCTGGCCGCCGTCGGGGGTGGCGGGGTCGATGGTCGATTCGGGCACCACGACCACGAACGGGATGCGGGCCTGCTGGGCGGCCAGGGCCAGGCTGTAGGTGCCGATCTTGTTGGCCACGTCGCCGTTGGCGGCCACCCGGTCGGCCCCGACCACGACCGCGTCGACCAGGCCCTGGCTGATCAGGAACGGCCCGGCCGCGTCGGCCAGTAGGTAGTGCTCGATGGCCAGCTGGCCCAGCTCCCAGCAGGTCAGCCGGGCCCCCTGGAGCAGCGGGCGGGTCTCGTCGACCAGCACGTGGGCCAGCGCTTCGGAGTTGTTCAGGGCCCGGATCACGCCCAGCGCGGTACCCCAGCCCAGGCAGGCGAGGCTGCCGGTGTTGCAGTGGGTCTCCACCCGCAGCGGGGCCGGGCCGCAGCGCTCGCGCAGGTAGCGGGCGCCGCGTTCGCTCATCTGGTGGCTGGCCGCCACCGTGGTCGCGACCGTGGCCAGCGCGGCGGCCGCGACCGCAGCGGCGCCCTGGGGGATGACGGCGGCGGCCGCCTCGGCCTCCCGGCGCAGGTTGACGGCGGTCGGCCGGGCCTCCGCGATCTGCTTGACGGCGGCGTCGAGCCGGGCCGCGTCCCAGCCGTCCTGCTCGGCCTGGCGGGCGGCCAGGGCCACGCCGAGGGCGCCGGCCGCGCCCAGCACCGGGGCGCCGCGGATGGCCAGCCGCCCGATCGCGTCCACCAGTTCGCCGACCGTGGTGAGATGGAGCATGCGGATGTCGTGCGGGAGCGCGGTCTGGTCGAGCGCGATGATGTGGCCGTCGCGCCAGCCGATGACCTCGAAGGCCGCCTCGGAGCTCATGGCTTCGACGCTACCTGCCGGATGGCCCGATGCTGCTCGCTGACCTGCGGGCGGAGGTCGCGGCGGTCGGCCGTCGGCTGGCGGCGACCGGGCTGGTGGTGGGGACCGCGGGCAACGTCAGCGCCCGGGCCGGGGACCTGATCGCGGTGACGCCGAGCGGGCTGGACTATGCGGACCTGTCGGCCGAACTGGTCGGGGTACACGGGCTGGACGGCACCGAGGCCGAGGCGCCGCTGCGGCCGTCCAGCGAGCTGCCGCTGCACCTGGCGGTCTACGCCGCTACCGACGCGGCGGCGATCGTGCACACCCACTCCCCGGCCGCGACCGCGACGTCGGCGCTGGTGGACGAGGTGCCGGCCATCCACTACCAGGTGGCGGCGTTCGGCGGCCCGGTCGCGGTGGCGCCGTACGCGACCTACGGGACCGATGAGCTGGCGGCCAGTGTGGTGGCGGCGCTGGCCGGGCGGTCGGCCTGTCTGCTGGCCAACCACGGGGCGGTCACCACCGGGCCCGACCTGCAGACCGCGCTGACCCGGGCGCGGGCGCTGGAGTGGGTGTGCGACGTGTGGCTGCGGGCCGCTGCGGCCGGACGGCCCCGGCTGCTGGCAGCGGAAGAGATCGAGAAGGTGGCGGGCAAGCTGGCGGGGTACGGGCAGCGACCGCCGGGCAATAGCTAGCGGAGGCCGGCCCGCTCGGCCAGGCGGCGAGCCGCGGTAGCGGCCTGGCCGGCGATGTCTTCGGGGTCGGCGCGGGTGAGGTGGCCGTCGGTGACGATGGGCTGGCCCTGGACCAGGAGCAGGGTCAGGGGCGGGAGGGCGCCCAGGGCGAGGGCGGCGACCGGGTCGGCGATGGTCGAGTGCAGCGGGCCGTCGACCCGCCAGAGGGCCAGGTCGGCCAGTTTGCCGGGCTCGATCGAGCCGACCTCTTCCTCGCGGCCCAGGCAGCGGGCGCCGCCGGCGGTGGCGGCGTGCAGGGCCTGGCGGGCGGTCAGCGCGGCCGGGCCCCGGCGGGCGCGGGCGACCAGGATGGCCTGGCGGATCTCGGGGCCGAGCTGGCCGGTCTCGTTGGAGGAGGTGCCGTCGACGCCGAGGCCGACCGGGGCGCCGGCCGCCAGCAGCTCGGGGACCGGGGCGATGCCGGCCCCGAGGCGGGCGTTGGACGACGGGCAGTGCGCGACCCCGGTGCCGGTGACACCGATGCGCTCGATCGCGGCCGGGTCCAGGTGGACGCAGTGGGCCAGCCACACGTCGGCCCCCAGCCAGCCGTGGGCGTCGAGGAACTCGGTCGGGGTCTGGCCGAACTTCGACTGGCAGAACTCCGCTTCCTCCTGGGTCTCGGCGCCGTGGGTGTGCATCCGCACCCCGCGTCGCCGGGCCAGATCGGCCGCGCCGGTCAGCAGCGGCTCCGACACCGTGAACGGCGAGCAGGGGGCCACGCTGATCCGCACCATCGCGTCCGCGGCCGGGTCGTGCCAGGCGTCGATGGCCTGCTCGGTCGCGGCCAGGGCGGCGTCGGTGTCCTCGACCGCGAAGTCGGGCGGCAGCCCGCCCCGGGACCGGCCCAGGTCCATCGAGCCGCGGGCGGCCTGGAAGCGCACCCCCAGCTCGCGGGCGGCCCGGACCGAGGCGCCGATCAGGTCGCCGGCGCCGTCCGGGAAGATGTAGTGGTGGTCCGCGGCGGTGCTGCAGCCGCTGGTGGCCAGGGCGGCGATCGAGGCCCGGGCGGCCGCGTAGACCAGTTCGGAGTCCAGCCGGGCCCACACCGGGTACAGCTCGGTGAGCCAGCCGAACAGGTCCTTTTCCTGGGCCCGGCCGCGGGTCAGCCACTGGTAGAAGTGGTGGTGGGTGTTGACCAGGCCGGGGGTCAGCAGGTGGCCGGTCCCGTCGACGTGCTCGGTCGGCACGTGGTCGCCGTAGTCGGGCCCGGCGCCGGGGCTGACGGCGACGATCCGGCCGTCCTCGACCACGACGGTCCCGCCCGGGTACTCGGTGCCGTCGGGATCAACGGTAGCCACGTGGGCACCGGAAATAACTATTCTGCGCTGAGGCACAGTGCTGACTATAGGCACCAGCTGGTCAGACGTTTTCAGAATTTTCCTGAGGGGGACCACCGTGGACCGCAGCCGTCTGGTTCAACTGCTCGCCCGGGAGCGGGCCACGTTCGCCGCGCGGCACCCGGGGTCGGCGCGGGCCTACCAGCGGGCGGGGTCGCTGTTCGGCCGGGTGCCGATGACCTGGATGAACATGGCGGCCGGGGGGTTCCCGCTCTATCTCGCGCGGGCGGCCGGGGCACGGGTGACCGACGTCGACGGGCTCGAATACGCCGATTTTTCGCTGGGTGACACCGCCGCGATGGCCGGGCACTCCCCCGCCCCGGTGCTGCGGGCGGTGCAGCGGCGGGCGGCCGAGCTGGGCGGGCTGTCGGTGATGATGCCGACCGAGGAGGCGGCCGAGGCCGGGGCCGAGCTGGCGCGGCGGTTCGGCGCCGCCCGCTGGTCGTTCGCGCTGACCGCGACCGACGCCAACCGGTGGGCGATCCGGCTGGCCCGGGCGCTGTCGGGCCGGGGCAAGATCCTGTTCCACAGCTACTGCTACCACGGCACGGTGGACGAGTCGCTGATCGTGACCAGCCCGGACGGGCCGCGGCCGCGGGCGGGCAACGTGGGGGCGCCGGTCGACGTGCGCGAGACCAGCCGGGTGGCCGAGTACAACGACCTGGACGGGCTGGAGCGCGAACTGGCGCACGGCGACGTGGCGGCCGTGCTGATGGAGCCGGCCCTGACCAACATCGGCATCGTGCTGCCCGAGCCCGGCTACCTGGCCGGGGTCCGGGAGCTGACCCGGCGGTACGGGACCCTGCTCATCAACGACGAAACACACACGTTCTGCGCGGGCCCGGGCGGGGCCACCCAGGCCTGGGGGCTGGCGCCCGACCTGGTCACCGTGGGTAAGGCGATCGGTGGCGGGATCCCGGCGGCCGCCTACGGACTGTCGGCCGAGCTGGCCGACCGGCTGCTGTCGCGCAGCGACCTGGACCTGGTCGACATGGGCGGGGTGGGCGGCACGCTGGCCGGTAACCCGTTGTCGGTCACGGCGGTGCGGGCGACACTGCGTGAGGTGCTGCGGGACGAGGTGTTCGACACAATGACGACGCTGTCCGCCCGGTTCGCCGACGGGGTAACGAGCGTGATCGAACGGCACGGGCTGCCCTGGTCGGTGACCCGGCTCGGGGCCCGGGCCGAGTACCGGTTCACCGCGCCCGCGCCGCGGACCGGCACCGAGGCGGCGGCCGCCTCCGATCCCGAACTGGACGACTACCTGCACACCTACCTGGCCAACCGCGGCATCCTGCTCACCCCGTTCCACAACATGGCACTGATGTGCCCGGTCACCAGCGTCGAGGATGTGGACCGGCACACCGAGGTGTTCGGCGCGGCGGTGGGCGAGCTGCTGGGGGCGTGAGCGGCAGCGACGCCGGCGCCCGAGCGGCAGATGTTCTGCTGACGGTAACCTGGCGCTAACCGAACAGAACCTCACAGATACGACCGTCCGGCCACGATTGATCCACTCCCCGATGCCGACGCTGCGAGGCGGATGACGATGGCTGGTCCGAACGTACGGTTCTCCCGCTGGCGACTGCTGGCCACGCTGCCGGTCGCCGCGGTGGCGGCAGGCGCGCTGGTGGCGGGTTCCGCCCAGGCGGGGGCCGGCGGTGCGGGTCACCCGGCCGGGCCGCGCGGGCTGGCGCCGGGCGATCTGCTGGTCAGCGGGAGCACCTATACGAACGACCCGGGCATCGTGGCCGGGCAGACCGTGCTGCCGCCCGGTTGCACGACCGGCTGCGTCACCGCCACCGCGGACGGGACCTATCCGCAGGTGTTCAACAACGTGCTGGCCGATCCCAGCTTCGGGGTGACCTCGAAGATCACGCTGACCGAGCTGAGCCCGTCCGGGCGGACGCTGGGCGCGCTCGCGGTGCCGTCCTCGTCGCCGGCTGGGCGGGTGGTGACCAGCTTCTCCTCCAAGTCGGAGCTGGCCCTCAACCTGTCCACCGACCGGCGTTACGTGACGTTCATGGGGTACGACGCGGCCCCAGACACGGTCGACGTGTCCAACTCGAACACGCCCGGGGTGGTCGACCCGACCGACCCGGTGCCGGGCGCCTACTACCGGACGGTGGCCCAGCTCGGCGCGGACGGCCGGTTCCAGTTCACCAACACCAACGCCTACAGCGGCAACAACGGGCGGGCGGCGATCCTGAACAGCCGGGCCGGGGTGTACTACGCGGCCGGGAACGCCGGCAACGGCTCGGCCCCGCAGCCGGCCGGGATCATCCTCGGGGCCGGCGCCCAGCTGATCAAGCCGTCCCGGCGGCCGCAGGCGTGGCAGCGGCCGGGGACGCCGACGCCTGCCGGCTCGTTCAGCGTGACCCAGCTCGGCGACCCGGCCGACAAGGTCGGCAAGGACGACAACTTCCGCGGGCTGGCCGTCTACGACAACGTCGTCTACTACACCAAGGGCAGCGGCGGCAACGGCGTCAACACCGTGTACTTCCTGGACACCACCGGTAAGGCCTGCCCGAGCGGGGTGGGGCTGCCGGTGCCGGGGGCGCCGCGGCCGGCCTCGCCGCTGGCCTACAACCCGGCCACCGTCGGCGCCGACGGGCTGCCCAGCAACATGTGCGTGCTCAAGGGTTTCCCGACCGCGCTGAAGTCCACCACCTCGTTCCCGTTCGGGCTGTGGTTCGCTGGGCCGGACACCTTGTACGTGGCCGACGAGGGCAACGGCACCAACACTTACTCGGCGGCGACCGGGACCTACACCGCGGCGGCCGGGCAGACCACGGCCGGCCTGCAGAAGTGGGTGCTGACCGGCGGGTCCTGGCACCTGGCCTACACGCTGGCGGCGGGCCTGGCGCTAGGCACGCCGTACACCGTGGCCGGCTACCCGACCGGCGACAACGCGGCCACCAAGCTGCCGTGGGCGCCCGCCACCGACGGGCTGCGCAACCTCACCGGGCGGGTCAACCGGGACGGGACGGTCACCGTGTACGCGGTGACCTCCACGGTCAGCGGCGGCGGGGACCAGGGCGCCGACCCGAACAAGCTGGTCGCCATCACCGACCGGGTGCCGGCGACCGCGCCGGCTGCGGGCGAGGCGTTCCGCACGGTCCGGGCGGCCGGGTTCGGGCAGGTGCTGCGGGGGGTTTCGTTCACCCCCGGCACGAGGTCCTGATCGCCGGTCTTGATCACTGGGCTTGATCGCTGGTAGCGAGCAGCGCCGTGGCCGGGGATCCTCCCCGGCTACGGTGAGCGGGTGAACAAGTCACGGCTGGAGGCGTTCAGCGACGGCGTGTTCGCGGTGGCGATCACGCTGCTGGCGCTGGACCTGGCCGTGAAGGGACCCGATTCGCCGCATCCGCTGGCGTGGCAGCTCGGGCACGCCTGGCCGTCCTACGTGGCCTACCTGATCAGCTTCCTCACCATCGGCATCATCTGGGTCAACCACCACGCGACGATGAACAACGTCCGGGTGGTCAACCGGACGCTGCTGTACCTCAACCTGGTGCTGCTGGCGGTGGTGGTGGCGATCCCGTTCGCCACCTCGACCATGGCCGAGTACCTGAGCAAGGACAACTACAGCGCGCGGGTGGCGGCCGCCCTCTACGCCTCGGTGTTCGAGGCGATGGGGCTGGCGTTCGCGTTGCTGTTCGAGTGGATCCTGCGGCACGACAACGCGCTGCACGATCCGATGCCGGCCGCGGTCAAGAACCGGGCCCGGCTGCGGTTCTACGGCGGCCAGATCCTCTACGTGATCGCGATCGCGGTCGCGTTCCTGAACGCCCAGGTCGCGGTCGGCCTCTGCGCCGTGACGGCCTTCTACTACCTGTTCGAACGGTCCGGCCCGGTGCCCGGGCTCGACGACGGGTGACGCCGCTCAGGGCGCGAGGCCGGTCAGCAGGGTGGCGGCGATGGCGGTGGCGTGGGCGGCGGCCGCCTCGGGATCGGGCGCCAGCTGGGCGAAGCAGCGGAAGAAGGCGTACTGGAAAGCCGAGCCGAGCAGCATCGAGGCGGCCGCTTCGCAGTCGGCGTCCGGCCTGATGCGGCCGCGCTGCTGACCGGCCGGCCGGGCCGGGGCCGCTACCGCCGCATGATCGACCACAACGTGGGGATGAGCATCGCACGGGCCGACGTGGCCGACGCGATCCTGGCCGTGCTGGCCGACCCGGCCACCATCGGCCACGTGGTGGGGGTCGGGTACTGACCACGCGGCCGGGGCCTGGTACTGAGCAGCGCGAGTGGGACGGGGGTGGGACCGGGTGGCGTGGCTGGTCGGCACCTCCGGGTGGCAGTACCGGGACTGGCGGGGCGGGCTGTACCCGCCGGGCGTGCCCCAGAAGCGCTGGCTGGAGCACTACGCCGAGCACTTCGAGACGGTCGAGAACAACAACTCGTTCTACCGGCTACCGCCCCGGGAGACGTTCGTGAACTGGGCCGAACGGACGCCGGACGGGTTCGTGATGACGGTCAAGGCCAGCCGTTACCTCACCCACGTGCGGCGGCTGAAGGATCCCGGCGAGCCGGTCCAGCGGCTGCTCGACGCGGCCACCGGCCTGGGCGGGCGGCTGGGGCCGATCCTGGTTCAGCTGCCGCCCAACTGGAAGGGTGACCCGGGCCTGATGGACGGCTGCCTGGCCGAATTCGCCCGGCGGGGGCCACGCGGGTTGCGGGTGGCGGTCGAGTTGCGGCACGAATCCTGCTGGACCGACGAGATGCGCCAGGTGCTGACCGACCGGGGCGCGGCCCTGGTGTGGGCCGACCGGGGCGGGTCGGCCCGGGCGCCGTTGTGGCAAACCGCGGGCTGGGGCTACCTGCGGCTGCACGAGGGCTCGGGCCAGCCGTGGCCGCGCTACCGGCAGGCCACCCTGCGCACCTGGGTCAAGCGGCTGGCGGCGGCCTGGCCGGGCGGCGAGGACGTCTACGTGTACTTCAACAACGACCAGGGCGGGGCGGCGGTCCACGACGCGGTCGCGTTCGCGGCGACCGCCCGGCGGGCCGGGCAGGAAGTCAGCCGAGTCCGCCCGGTCCGCCCGGCCGATCCGGAGGTCAGCCGGGCCGGCCGCTGAGCCACTGCTCCATCCGCGACAGCAGCGCCTCGGTGTCGACCGGCTTGGTCACGTAGTCGCTGGCGCCGGCGTCGAGCGCCTTCTCGCGGTCGCCGGGCATGGCGCGGGCGGTGACCGCGATGATCGGCAGGGCCGCGAACGCGGGCATCTGGCGGATGGCGGCCATCGTCGAGTAGCCGTCCATCTCCGGCATCATCACGTCCATCAGGATCAGGTCGACGTCCGGTTCAGCGGTCAGCGCGGCGATCCCCTCGCGGCCGTCGGAGGCCCGCAGCACGGTCATGCCGTGCAGTTCCAGCGAGCTCGTGATCGCGTACACGTTGCGGACGTCGTCGTCGATGACCAGCACCTTCTGGCCGGCCAGGGCCTCGTGCCGGGCGGCCGGCGGGGCCGGGTGGGTGACCGGGTGGGGGCCGGTGACCCGGGCCGGGTCAGCGGCCAGGCCACCCAGGCCGCCGGGGACGGCCGACATGTACAGCGCGATCCGCTCGCGCAGGTCGTCCAGCGACGGCAGCAGCTCGAGCGGCCGTCCGGCCAGGCCGGAGCCGGCCAGCTGCTGCTCGGCCAGCCGGTAGGGGGCGAGCTGGGTCTGGGCGCCGGCCGGGTTGTCGCGGGTATGGGCCAGCACCGGCAGCCCGGCCAGGGCGGGCTCGTCCCGGAGCTGGTCCAGGAACACGAACGCGGCCGCGTCGGGCAGGCCGAGGTCGAGCACCACGCACTGGTGGGGGGCGGCCCGCAGCCGTTCGACGGCCTCGTCCGGCCGGGTCACCGTCTGTACCTGAACCGGGCCGCTGACGTCGGCCAGGTCGGAGGCGGCGCTGTAGGCCAGCAGGGTGAGCAGGCCGCCGGGGGCGCTCTCGAGCACCAGCAGCCGGTGGGCGCCGGGCACCGCGCCGGCGGCGGCCGGGGCCGGCGACGGCGGGCGCGAGTAGCCGTTCAGGTGCGGCTCGTGGGGCGGCCGGCCCGACAGCGGCCCGGCCGGGGCCGGAGACTGGGACAGCGGCAGCGACCGGGACGGGGCCAGCGGCGAGGACGGCCGGGACGGGCCGGTCACCGCCGCAGCCGGCATCGCCTGGGCGGGTGCCAGCGGCAGCAGATCCTCGGCCGGGTTTGGCAGCGTGACCGGCACCCACAACGTGAACGTGCTGCCCCGGCCGAGCTCGCTGTCGGCGGTGATGTCGCCACCGAGCAGCGCCCCGACCTCGCGGGCGATCGACAGGCCGAGCCCGGTGCCGCCGTAGCGGCGGCTGAGCGTGCCGTCCCCCTGCTCGAACGCGCCGAAGATGGCGTCCAGGTTCTCCGGGGCGATGCCGATCCCGGTGTCGGTGACCGAGAACGCGACGGCCGGGTCGGGGCCGCCGGCCGGCCCGACCCGCAGCACGACCTGGCCGGCCGAGGTGAACTTGACCGCGTTGGACACCAGGTTGCCGAGCACCTGGCGCAGCCGCTGGCGGTCGGTGAACATCTCGGCCGGGGCGTCGGCGGCCAGGTCGACCGCGAACGTCAGGCCCTTCTCGGCCGTCAGCGGCTGGAACGTGGCCTGGATGTCGTCCAGCAGCGCCCGCAGCGTGAACCGCTCGGGGAAGATGTCCATCCGCCCGACCTCGACCTTGGACAGGTCGAGGATGTCGTTGATCAGCTGCAGCAGGTCCGAGCCGGCCGAGTGGATGACGTTGGCGTACTCGACCTGCTTGATCGTGAGGTTGCCGCCCGGGTTCTGGGCCAGCAGCCGGGCCAGGATCAGCAGGCTGTTCAGCGGGGTGCGCAGCTCGTGCGACATGTTGGCCAGGAACTGGGACTTGTAGCGGGAGGCCAGCGCCAGCTGCTGGGCCCGTTCCTCGATCTCCTGCCGGGCCTGCTCGATCTCGGCGTTCTTGGTCTCGATGTCGCTGTTCTGGCGGGCCAGCTGCTCGGCCTTGTCCTCCAGGTCGGCGTTGGACCGCTGCAGCTCGTCCTGCTGGGCCTGCAGCTCGGCGGTCAGCCGCTGGGACTGCTTGAGCAGCGAGTCGGTGCGCGCGTTGGCCACGATCGTGTTCACGTTGACCCCCAGGGTCTCGGTGAACTGCTCGAGGAAGTCGGTCTGGACCGGGGTGAACGTCCGGAACGAAGCCAGCTCGATGACGCCCAGCACCTGGCCCTCGAACAGGATCGGGAGGATGGCCAGGTTGGTGGGGAACGCCTCGCCGATCCCGGAGGTGATCTTGACGTAGCCCTCGGGCAGGTCGTCGATGATGATCGAGCGCTTGCTCTTGGCCACCTGGCCGATCAGCGACTGGCCCAGCCGGTACTGCAGCGGCGCCTCCTTGTCGGCCCGCAGCCCGTAGCCGGCGATCAGCCGCAGCCGGGTCTCGCCGTCGGCCGTCTCGCTGAGGAAGAACGTGCCGTGCTGGGCGCTGACCAGCGGGGCCAGCTCGTCCATGATCAGCTCGCCGACCGCGGTCAGGTCCCGGTGGCCCTGCATCATGCCCGACAGCCGGGCCAGGTTCGACTTGAGCCAGTCCTGCTGCTGGTTGGCCCGGGTCGAGTCGCGCAGCGAGAGCACCATCGCGTTGATGTTGTCCTTGAGCTCGGCCACCTCGCCCTGGGCCTCGACCGCGATCGACCGGGTCAGGTCGCCGGCCGCGACCGCGCTGGTCACCTCCGCGATCGACCGCACCTGGGTGGTCAGGTTGCTGGCCAGCTCGTTGACGTTCTCGGTGAGCCGCTTCCAGGTTCCGGACACCCCCTCGACCTCGGCCTGGCCGCCCAGGCGGCCCTCACTGCCGACCTCGCGGGCGACCCGGGTGACCTCGGCCGCGAACGAGGACAGCTGGTCGACCATGGTGTTGATGGTGGTCTTGAGCTCGAGGATCTCGCCCCGGGCGTCCACGTCGATCTTGCGCGACAGGTCGCCCTGGGCGACCGCGGTGGTGACCTGGGCGATGTTGCGCACCTGGTTGGTCAGGTTGGTGGCCATCGAGTTGACGCTGTCGGTCAGGTCCTTCCAGGTCCCGGCCTTGTTGGGCACGGTGGCCTGGCCGCCGAGGATGCCCTCGGTGCCGACCTCGCTGGCCACCCGGGTGACCTCGCCCGCGAACGCCGACAGGGTGCTCACCATCATGTTGATGGCCTCGGCGAGGTCGGCCACCTCGCCCCGGGCCTCGACCGTGATCTGCTGGCTGAGGTCGCCGCGGGCCACCGCGGTGGCCACCTTGCCGATCGAGCGGACCTGGTCGGTCAGGTTGGAGGCCATCACGTTGACGTTGTCGGTCAGGTCCTTCCAGGTCCCGGAGACGCCGCGGACGTGGGCCTGACCGCCCAGGCGCCCCTCGCTGCCGACGTCGCGGGCCACCCGGGTCACCTCGTCGGCGAACGCCGAGAGCTGATCGACCATGGTGTTGACGGTGTTCTTGAGCTCGAGGATCTCACCCTGGGCGTCGACCGTGATCTTCTGGCTGAGGTCGCCCTCGGCCACCGCGGTGGTGACCTGGGCGATGTTGCGCACCTGGTCGGTCAGGTTGCCGGCCATCGCGTTGACCGACTCGGTCAGGTCCTTCCAGGTCCCCGACACGTTGGGGATGGCCGCCTGGCCGCCGAGCTTGCCCTCGGTGCCGACCTCGCGGGCCACCCGGGTGACCTCGGAGGTGAAGTCGCCGAGCTGGTCGGCCATGCCGTTGAAGACGGTCGCGATCTGGTCCATCAGCGGGTCGCCGGTCTGCCGCAGCCGGATGCTGAAGTCCCCGCCCCGGACCGCCGTCAGCCCGGCCAGCAGCTGCTCCAAGCCGTACTCGTCGAGCTGACGGCCCGCAGGCACGAGGTCGGTCATCAAAGCTCCCTGTCAGGCCGCCGGCCAGCCGCGCGGCCAGGTGTGGGCAGATCGTGACAAACGGCGCCGGCCAGCACGTAACCAGTACGTTTGCCGCATGGCAACATTAGGAGAGCCGGGATCGGCTCGGGCACGTGTCCATCGATTTCATGGTCCCATAGGCTCCAGGCGCCGAGAAGGCCGAAGAAGGCTGGCGCGAAGGGCGGATATGGCTCACCCTGGGACGACGGAAGGTCGGTGAACGTGTCCAGTCCAGAGGGCTCCGGCCAGGGTGAAGAGATCCAGCGGCTGGCCGCAGTCATCGACCGCCAGCGGCAGGAACTGGACCAGGCGCGGGCCGTGGCCGCCGCCCGGTCGGTGGCCGACATGGCGGCGGGCGTGCTGATCGAACGGCTCGGCTGCAGCCCGGCCGAGGCCGCCCGTCAGCTGGCGGCGCTGGCCCGCGAGGCGAACACGCCGGTGACCGAGATCGCGGCCGCCATCATCAGCCCCGACGCCAGCTCCGAGCCCGACCGGGTGGCCGACGGCCCGGCTCCTGAGCCGCTGCCGCCGGCCGCGGTCCGGCAGAACCAGCTGGCGTCGGCGGCGGCCGCGCTGGCGGCCGACGGTCCCGAGTTCGCGGCCGCGGTGCTGAACCAGGCGCTGGTCCCGCTGGGGGCGGCGGCGGTGGCGCTGTGGCTGATCGGGGCGGACGGCAGCCTCGGGCTGCTGGGCGAGGCGGGCCTGGGCCCGGCCGAGGCAGGCCGCTGGCGCTGGATCCCGCCGCAGATGGACTGCCTGGAGCAGCGGGTGGCGGCGGGCCAGCCGGACCTGTGGCGGCCGGGACCGCGGGCGGGCGGCCCGCAGCTGCCCGCGACCCCGCCGGGGCCGGGCAGCGGGCGCTGGCCGGACGGCGCCCGCACCATCATCGCCCTCCACGACCAGGCCTCGGCCCTGCTGGGGGTGATGGAGATCTGCTGGCCGGGACCGCGCGAGAGGTTCCCGGACCCGCTCCGCCAGCAGGTCCGTGACCTCGCCCGGGCCTGCTCGCAGTTGCTCAGCGCCCGGGTGGCGCGCGGCGAGCTGACCCTGGTGCGGTCCCGGCCCGCGCTCCACGGCCTGCTCAGCGGGCTGCTGGAGACGGTCCTGGTCGCCTCCCCGGTGCGCGACGCCGTCGGCGCGGTGACCGACTTCCGCATCGACTACGCCGACTCGGGCGGCACCAGCCCGGCCGGGCGGACGCTGGTGGAGGCGTATCCGGCGGCGGCGGCCGCGGGCGGCGTGCTCGACCGCGCGGTCGAGGCGCTGACCAGCGGGCAGCCCCAGTTCCTGCCCGGCCCCGTCGGCGGCCGCGCGGCCGAGGTGATGACCGGGGCGATCGCCGACGTGCGGATCGCCCGGTTCTTCGACGGGGTGGTGATCGGCTGGCGGATCGCCACCGAGGCGGACCGGCTGACCGCCCTGCTCGGCCAGATCCAGCGGCTGGGCCGGATCGGCGGCTGGCAGGAGAACCTGCTGACCGGCCGCCCGGATTGGACCGACGCCGTGTTCGCGCTGTTCGGGCTGCCCGCCCGCGCGGGCACCGCGATCTCCCTGGGCGACCTGCACAGCTTCGTGATCGGGGCCGACGTGCCGGCGCTGCGGGAGTTCCGCGACACGCTGCTGCGGACCGGGCGGCCCGCCAGCACGACGTTCCGCATCGTCCGGGCCGACGACGGCAGCGTCCGCCAGATCCGGGTGTTCGCCGAGCCGGTGCTGGGCCCGGCGGGCACGGCCGAGTCGGTGCGGGGCGCGTTCCAGGACATCACCACCGAGTACCAGACCCGGGTGGTGCTGGCCGCCACCCAGGACCAGCTGGCCGACAGCGAGCACCGGGCCGAGGAGGAGCACCTGCTGGCGGTCCGGCTGCAGCGGGCCATCCTGCCGCCCTCGGCCCAGCCGGTCGAGGCGGCCGGCATCGAGGTCGCGGTCCGCTACCGGCCGGCCGGGCCCGGCCACCTGGTCGGCGGCGACTGGTACGACACCCAGCTCCTGCCGAGCAAGGACGTGCTGGTGGTGGTGGGCGACATCGCCGGCCACGGCATCGACGCGGTGACCGGCATGGTCGCCGCCCGCAACTGCCTGCGCGGGCTGGCCATCACCGGGGCCGGCCCGGGCGAGCTGCTGGCCTACCTCAACAGCGCCCTCTGCCACCTGATCGACGGGGTGGTGGGCACGGTCGTGTGCGGGCTTTACCGCCCGGCCGAACGGGTCCTGCGCTGGTCGCGGGCTGGTCACCTGCCGCCGGTGCTCATCCGCGACGGGCAGGCGACCACGCTGCCGCTACCCCAGGGGGTGCTGCTGGGCAGCGACCCGGACGCCCGTTACGAGGAGTTCACCACCCCGCTGGCCATCGGGGACACGATGCTGCTGTTCACCGACGGGCTGATCGAGCGCCGGGACATCCCGATCACCGAGGCGCTGGACGAGTTCGCCCGCCGGGCGGCCCAGCGCTTCCAGGCCACGGCGGTGCCGTCGGCCGCCCGGCTGGCCGACCACGTGCTGGCGCACGCGGCCTCTGACACCGGGGATGACGCCTGCCTGGTAGCGGTGCGGATCCGCTAGCGCCCCACCCGCCGTTCGAGTGCTCAGGGTCCGGTATGCGCCATTGATTTTTTAAAGGGGTGGCGCGGTGATGGGTCGAGGGTGCGCCCGGCGTTGCTGGTCGCCTAGGCCCCCGCCAGCACCGCTGAAGGCTACGGTATACCGAATCCGTCACTCGGGGATGATGAGATCGAGGTGGTGGCCATTCGGCGGGAGTCAGGAGGTGGCTGGCAGTTGCTGGTCGGCCGGGGGCTCCTCGCCGACGGTGAGTGCTCCCCCGCCGTCGGCGGCGATGGCCTCGTCGACGCTGTCGTAGAGCGGGAGGCGGTAGGCCAGGCCGGTGATCCACAACGCCTTGGCCGGGCGGTAGCGGGCGCCGGCCAGGATCAGGCCGCCGGCCACGGCCAGCCTTTTGTAGTGGCCGACGATCACCGCCAGGCAGCCGGTGTCCATGAACGTGACCTCGGACATGTCGATGATCAGCCGCGGGCTGCCCCGGCGGGCCGCGGTCAGGTACTGGTCGAACTGGTCACGGGCGGTCAGGTCGAGGTGGCCGGACACCCTGACCACGGTGAACGGCCCGCGCGGCTCAGACGACAGCGACAGCATGTCAGCCCAGGCTCATCCGCAGCAGCACGGCGGTGCCGGTCCGGCTGGCA
>Ga0213875_10000467_pt1 | contig 34653 bp, 30 predicted proteins | sample BarmaccomBMRX_R8_FD_160105 | JGI IMG/M metagenome (GOLD analysis project Ga0213875, IMG submission 160105) | Root-associated microbial communities from Barbacenia macrantha in rupestrian grasslands, the National Park of Serra do Cipo, Brazil - RX_R8 | ecosystem: Host-associated > Plants > Roots...
GCCGGCGCGGGCGTGCTCGCGCGGCTTGTCGTGAGTTTTGATGCCCGCTTCCTTCCGGTCGGCGCCTAGGAAATCCGCTCCTTCAGGTCCTGGATGATTTCGATCGGCGTCGGGTCTACACCGGAGGCGATGCCCAGATAAACGGTGGCGTAATCAATGAGCCCCACCACACTGGCGAACCGCTGCAGCGGTTGTTCCCCGGTCATCGCCAGCTCGCTGACCCGCACCCCGCGCTCGGAGGCGAGCTCGGCCGACGCCGCCCGGCGCCGGGCCACCTGCGGGTGCTCGGCCGGGTCGGCCAGCAGCACCAGCCGCTGGGGGAAGCCGGACCGGGCCTCGAGCTGGGCTCCGGGTGCGAACGGGCCGTCCAGCGCCACCACCTGGTTGTGGTTGGCCTCCGGCAGCTCACCGGGGATGCCCGGGTACTTGGCGTTCTCGTTGAGCTGGGCCGCGAACCGCTTGGCGGCCACCCCCGCCAGCGGCGAGCTGCCCCAGATGACCGGCAGCGTGCCCAGCAGGTCGAGGGCCAGCGACTTGCCCGGGTTGACGAACGACTCGCTGGTCGGGCGGCACTGGTACGCGATCTCTTCCAGGGTGGCGGCGGTGGCTTCGTAGCCGTCCGCGCCGACCTCGACGATGCCGATCTGCTCGGCCACCGCGATCAGCGGTATCGACAGCCCCCACAGCGTCGACCGGGGCATCCCGGCCGATTTGACCGGGATGAACGGCGCCCGCGCCTGGGTGGCGATGTCGGCCAGCGGCGAGCCGGCCGCGCCCACCCCGACCAGGTGGCAGCCGCGGCGGGCGGCCTCGGTGGCGGCCCCCAGCGTCTCCTCGGTCGAGCCCGAGCACGACACCGCGATGACCAGGTCGGCGGCGCCGACCCAGCCCGGCAGCTGGTACCCGTGGGAGGTGACGATCTGGGTGGCGTTGCTGGTGCCGCAGACCGCCGCCAGCACGTCACCGGCGATGCCGGAACCGCCCATGCCCGCCACCACGATGGCCCGCGGGCGGTCGCCCGCCGTCACCGGCGCCAGGTCGACCTCGCCGCAGGTGCGGACGGCCGACCGGACCTGGGCGGCCGACGACGCCACCTGGCGGAGCATGCCACCGGGGTCGGCCGCCTCGACCAGCCGGGCGTCGTCCAGCCGGTCGGCCGCGAACTCGTCGGCCAGCCCGCCGTCGTCCAGCCCGGTCAGGTCACCGCGCTCGCTCAAGCATCCACTCCCGGCTTGCGGGCCTCGTCCACCAGCAGCACGGGAATGTCGTCCCGGACCGGGTAGGCGTACCCGCACTCACCGGTGCAGACCAGCTCGCTGGCCTCGTTGTCGGCTCGCAGCTGCCCATGGCAGTTCGGGCAGGCCAGAATGTCCAGCAGCCAGTCGTCGAGCTTCACGCCTTCTCCTTTGCTCAGGGCTCTGTCAGGGCCGGGAGGTGCCGCGGACCAGCCCCAGCACCTCGTCCCGCAGGGATTCCATCGTGGCCTGGTCGGCCGCCTCGACGTTGAGCCGCAGCAGCGGCTCGGTGTTCGACGGCCGCAGGTTGAACCACCAGTCCGGCGCCTGCACGGTCAGCCCGTCCAGGTCATCGCTGGTTACCCCCGGGCGGCTGGCGTACACCTCGTGCACCTGGGCGGTGATGCCCGCCTGGTCGGCCACCTCGCTGTTGATCTCGCCGCTGGCGCTGTAGCGGGCGTACTCGGCCAGCAGGGCCGACAACGGGGCATCCTGGTGGCCGAGGGCGGCCAGCACGTGCAGCGCCGCCAGCATGCCGCTGTCGGCGAACCAGAAGTCGCGGAAGTAGAAGTGGCCGGAGTGCTCGCCGCCGAAGATCGCGCCGGTCCGGGCCATCTCGGCCTTGATGAACGAATGCCCGACCCGGGTGCGGACCGGGGTGCCGCCGTTCTCGGCGATGATCTCGGGCACCGCCCGCGAGGTGATCAGGTTGTGGATGACGGTCGCGCCCGGCTCACCGGCCAGCTCGCGGGCGGCGATCAGCGCGGTCGGCACCGAGGGGGAGACGATCTCGCCGCGCTCGTCGACCACGAAGCAGCGGTCGGCGTCGCCGTCGAACGCCAGGCCGATGTCGGCCCCGGTCTCGGTCACCTTGCGCTGCAGGTCGCGCAGGTTCTCGGGGTCGATCGGGTTGGCCTCGTGGTTGGGGAAGGTGCCGTCCAGCTCGAAGTACATCGGCACCAGGTCGATCGGCAGGCCGGTGAACACGGTCGGCACGGTGTGGCCGGCCATGCCGTTGCCCGCGTCCACCACGACCTTGAGCGGGCGGATGGCGGACACGTCGACCAGCTTCTTCAGGTGCTCCGCGTAGCCGGTGAGCAGATCCTGGGTCACGATGTGACCGGCCGGGCCGGTGGCGGCCGGGACCCCGGCCGCGACCATCTCCTTGAGCTCGGCCAGCCCGGTCTCCTGGCCGACGGGCTTGGCGCCCGCCCGGCACAGCTTGATGCCGTTGTAGCGGGCCGGGTTGTGGCTGGCGGTGATCATGGCGCCCGGGATGCCGAGCACGCCGCTGGCGTAGTAGAGCATGTCGGTGGAGCCCAGGCCGCCCGAGATCACCTCGGCGCCCTGGGCGGTCGCGCCCCGGCCGAACGCCTCGGCCAGCGGCGCCGACGACGTCCGCATGTCGTGCACGGTCACCAGCTGGCGCGCGCCGGTCTGCCGGGCGAAGGCGGCGCCCACCGCTTCGGCTACGTGCTCATCCAGATCGTCGGGCACGACCCCACGGATGTCGTACGCCTTGAAGATCTCCGCCAACTCACCCACACCCACTGAGCCCATGCGCCCCCGGCGGCGGCGCCCGGCCTCAGAGCCTACCGGTTTGCACCGGTCCTACGTGGTGGGCTGGCGCCCGGCCGTCTCGGTCGGCGGCTTGGGCTCGGCCGGGGCCGACCGGACCATCCGCAGATGCCGCCGCCGGCCCACTTCCACGCCCTGGCCGACCGGCTCGGCGCCCGGCGGCCGCCTGGTCTGCTGCTGGGATACCTCGCGGACGGCGTTGGCCAGCGCCTCCAGGTCGTCCACGCTCTGCTGGACCGGGTCACCCGGCAGCCGGACCACGTCCCAGCCGCGGGGCACGGTGAGCCGCTCGGCGTGCTTGGCGCACAGGTCGTAGCAGTGCGGCTCGACGTAGGCGGCCAGCGGGCCCAGCACCGCCGTCGAGTCACGGTAGACGTACGTGAGCGTGTAGACGGGGGGCTGCCTGCATGCGGTGCGCGAGCAGCAACGCGTACTCACCGACCCACCTCACTCACCTGATCGTCCCGGGCACGCAGACCCGGTGCACCCCGTTGACGGTAGCTGGCCAGGGTCGGTAACGCCACCACCCGGGGCACTCTTCACGATCGTGTCTTCGCGACCAGCCGACGCTGGGGATACGCTCGGTAACTGTGCCAGCCGAACAGAGAAGTTCCGCGGCCGGACGGCGGCGCGTCCGGCGCCGGGACCGGCACGGGCGCGGCCTGCGCGGCCGCCTCGTCCCGACCGACGTCCCGCTCTACCGCAGCCGCGCGCAGCAGTTCGATGACCTGGTCCTGGACGCGGTGGCGAGGCTGGAGCCGCGCTGGGAGTCCGAGCTGTCCGGCATCGAGTTCGCGGTCCAGGAAGTGCCGGACGAGGAGATCCAGGGCGAGGACCTGGTGCCGGTGCCGCTGGCCCGGATCGACCCCGGTGAGCCGGACCCGAACGCGCGCGGCGGGGCCCATTCGCCGCGGGTCGTGCTCTACCGGCGGCCGCTGCTGGCCCGGGCCGAGGACGAGGAAGAGCTGAGCGAGCTGATCTTCGACGTGGTCGTCGAGGAGGTCGCCGAGCTACTGGGCCTGGACCCGGACACGATCGATCCGGGTTACGCCGACGGGACCTGATCCCGGCGGAACTTCGAGCGGGCGCCCACCCGCCTCGTGCGGGTGCTGACCCGGCAGGGCGCGACAGGGCGCCCCACCAGGATCAGACCGCTTCTTTCTTCAGCCGCCGCCGCTCGCGCTCGGACATGCCGCCCCAGATGCCAAACCGTTCGTCGTTTTCGAGCGCGAACTCCAGGCACTCGGCCTGGACCTCGCAGCTCCGGCAGACCTTCTTGGCCTCCCTGGTCGAGCCGCCCTTCTCTGGGAAGAACGCCTCGGGATCGGTTTGGGCACACAGGGCCCGATCTTGCCAGCCAAGCTCCTCAGCGTCGTCGTCTGAGCACTCCACCTCGTGCTCGGTTAGTGGGATGACCATTACCTCAGACACGCGCACCTCCTACCCCTGACGGGGGCCCCCGGGTTCACGCCCTCCCCCGGAAGGCGTGTACTTACAACTATGAAATTACACGCGCGTGTCTTGCTTCGAGTCAAGCCCGCTAGGTGATATTGACCGCATATTTGTCTTCCGCTGAGCTGTAAGTTCCCGAAGAATGCCGCGTTTCCGTTGCCGCGCCGTTAGCAGACAGCACTGGGACGGTTACGGAAAGTCCTGAACGGCAGGCTGGATCTGTGCCTCGCGCGGGCCGGGGGAGCGGCTGCGGTTACCGGGTCGCGGTCTCCTCCGGTCCGCGGGCCTGGTTGACTTCAGCTATGCGGATCACCGTGCTGGCCGGCGGCGTGGGCGCCAGCCGCTTCCTCCGCGGCCTCCAGGCCGCCGCCCCGGACGCGGAGATCACCGTGGTCGGTAACACCGGGGACGACATAACCCTGCACGGGCTGCGGGTCTGCCCCGACCTGGACACGGTGATGTACACGCTCGGCGGCGGCATCAACGAGAGCCAGGGCTGGGGCCGGACCGGCGAGACGTTCTCGATCCGGGACGAGCTGGCCGCCTACGCGGCCGGCCCGGACTGGTTCACGCTCGGCGACCGGGACTTCGCCACCCACATCGTCCGCACCCAGCTGCTGAACGACGGCCACCCGCTGTCGGCCGTGACCGAGGTGCTGTGCCAGCGCTGGCAGCCGGGGGTCCGGCTGCTGCCGATGTCGGACGACCAGATCGAGACCCACGTGCTCATCGACGAGGGCGACGGCCGCCGCTACGTGCACTTCCAGGAGTGGTGGGTGCGGATGCACGCGGCCGTCCCCGCCCAGACCATCGTGGCCGCCGGGGCTGGTGAGGCCCGCCCGGCGCCCGGGGTGCTGGAGGCGATCGCCGACGCCGATGTGGTGCTGTTCCCGCCGTCCAACCCGGTGGTGAGCGTGGGCACGATCCTGGCGGTGCCCGGCATCCGCGAAGCGGTGGCGGCCAAGACCACGGTCGCGGTCTCGCCGATCATCGGCGGCGCCCCGGTCCGGGGCATGGCCGACGCCTGCCTGACCGCGATCGGGGTGGAGACCTCGGCCGTAGCGGTCGGCGCGCACTACGGGGCCGGCCTGATCAACGGCTGGCTGGTCGACGACCAGGACAAGGAGGCGGCCACCGACCCGGCCCTGGCCGGGATCGAGGTCCGGGTGCTGCCGCTGTACATGCGCGACCTGGCCGCCACCGCCGAGATCGCCCGGGCCGCGCTCGATCTGGCCGCGGAGCTGTCGTCGTGAGTGGGCCGTCGATCAGTGTGTGGGGCGTCGACGGGCTGCCAGAGGTGGCGGCCGGCGCGGACCTGGGGGCGCTGATCGCCGACGCGGCCGGTGACCTGCGCGACGGCGACATCGTGGTGGTGACCTCCAAGATCGTCAGCAAGGCCGAGGGCCGCACCGTGCACCAGGACCGGGAGGCGGCGATCGACGCCGAGACCGTCCGGGTGGTGGCCCGCCGGGGCGAGGCCCGGATCGTGGAGACCCGGCACGGCCTGGTGATGGCGGCGGCCGGGGTGGACGCCTCCAACACCCCGGCGGGCACGGTGGTGCTGCTGCCCGAAGACCCTGACGAGTCAGCCCGGCGGCTGCGCAAGGCGCTGCGGACCCGCCCGGGCGCCCGGGTCGGCGTGATCATCACCGACACGCTCGGCCGGGCCTGGCGGGTCGGCCAGACCGACACCGCGATCGGCGCGGCCGGGGTGGCGCCGGTGATCGACTACCGGGGCACCGAGGACAGCTTCGGCAACTCCCTCGAGGTCACGCTGGCCGCCGTCGCCGACGAGATCGCGGCCGCCGGTGACCTGGTCAAGCGGAAGGCCCGGGGGGTGCCGGTGGCGGTCGTGCGGGGCCTGGCCGACCTGGTCACCGACGAAGACGGCCCGGGGGCGGCGGCGCTGATCCGGGCGTCGGGTGAGGACATGTTCCGCTACGGCGGCGCCGAGGTGGTGCTGGCCCGCCGCACGGTGCGGGACTTCACCGGCGCCCCGGTGGATGCGGGGGCGGTCCGCCGGGGGATTGCCGCCGCTTTGACGGCGCCGGCGCCGCATCACTCCACCCCGTGGCGGTTCGTGGTGCTGGAGTCCGCTGAGGCCCGCGACGGCCTGTGTGACGCGATGCTGGAGGCGTGGATCGCCGACCTGCGCGCCGACGGCTTCACCGAGGAGCAGATCGCCCGCCGGGTCCGCCGGGGCGAGCCGCTGCGCCGGGCGCCGCTGATCGTGGTCCCGTGCCTGGTCCTGGACGAGGCGCACACGTATCCGGATGCGGGCCGCAATGCGTCCGAGCGGGCGATGTTCACGGTCGCCATGGGCGCCGCGGTGGAGAACCTGCTGGTGGCGCTGGCGGCCGAGGGGCTGGGGTCATGCTGGATATCCAGCACCCTGTTCTGCCAGGAGGTGGCGGCCCGGGCCATGGGAGTGCCCGAGGGGTGGCTGCCGATGGGCGCGGTCGGGGTGGGGCACCCGGCCTCTTCACCGGCCTCACGGCCCCCACGCGACCCAGACGATTTCACCCTGACCCTCTGACCCTTGCCGCCCCAAGCGTCTCAGGCGCCCCAGGCGTCTCTGGGGTCCCTGGCGCCTTCGGGGTCCCTGGCGCCTTCGGGTTCGTGCCTCCGGCGGGGGTACTTCTGGAACTGGGAAACGCCTGATCGCTCCGCCAGCCCCACGCACCCCGCTAACCCCAGCGGCACCATCTGGTCGAGCCCCAGCCGTCCCTTCAGCCTCAAGTACCTCTGCAGCCTCGGCTCGTACGGTGTACTGGAGCAAATGCCGGGATAATCCCTGACTTTGCTCCAGTGAGATCAACGGGTAAGTGCTGGGACGCGCGGGGCTGGTGAGGCGCGCCCGCCGACGTGCGCGGCGCCGCTACAAGCCCGGCGCCCTCACGAGCCCCGGCAGCCCGACAAGCTCCAGCAGCCCTAAGATCAGGCGCCTCACGAATCCCAGCAGCCCCACGAGCCCCGGCGTCCTCACAAGCCCCGGCAGCCCCACAAGCCCGGGCAGCCCCCGAGCCCCGCTAGCTCCCTCAGCCCCCCAGCACCGGCAGCGGCGACCGGATCGAGGCGCACACCCCGTCACTCGCCGCCGCGGCCGCGAGCCGCTCCTCCGGCACCTCCCCGTACAGAGTCGTCCGCTGCCGCATCGCCCTTCCGGTCGGCGCCACCATCTCCGCCAGCTGCGAAATCGTCCGGAACGACCCGTTGTCCGCCCCCGCCATCCGCGAAATCGTCTCCTCCATCAGCGTGCCCCCGATGTCATTGGCACCCCCCTGAAGGATGTCCCGGCACAGCTCGTCGCCGAGCTTGACCCAGGAGCACTGGATCGAGTCGATCGCCCCGTGCAGCATCAGCCGCGACACGGCGTGGACGGCCCGGTTCTCCCGCGCGGTCGGGCCCGGACGGGCCAGGCCGGCCAGGTAGATCGGGGCGTTTTCGTGGATGAACGGCAGCAGCACGAACTCGGTGAACCCGCCCGTCCGTTCCTGGATGCCGCGGATCACCCGCAGGTGGCCGACCCAGTGGGCGGGGGTGTCGACGTGCCCGTACATCATCGTCGACGAGCTCGGCAGGCCGACCTCGTGGGCGGTGGTGATGACGTTGATCCACTCGGCCGCGGGCAGCTTGCCCTTGGTCAGGATCCAGCGCACGTCGTCGTCGAGGATCTCGGCCGCGGTGCCCGGCACCGAGTTCAGCCCGGCCTCCTTGGCCTGAATCAGCCACTCGCGGACCGACAGGCCGGTGCGGGACGCCCCGTTGATCACTTCCATCGGCGAGAACGCGTGCACGTGCATCTCCGGCTGGCGCCGCTTGACCTCGGCAGCGATCTCGAAGTAGGCGGTGCCGGGCAGGTCCGGGTGGATGCCGCCCTGCATGCAGACCTCGGTCGCACCCGCCTCCCAGGCCTCCTGAGCCCGGTCGCCGACCTGGGCCAGGGACAGCGTGTAGGCGTCGGCGTCGGTCCGCCGCTGGGCGAACGCGCAGAACCGGCACCCGGTGTAACAGACGTTGGTGAAGTTGATGTTGCGGTTGACGACGTAGGTGATGTCGTCGCCCATCACGTCCCGGCGGATGTCGTCGGCCAGCTTGGTCAGCGCCTCCAAAGCGGGGCCGTCGGCCGCCAGCAGCGCCAGCGCCTGCTCATCCGACAACCTGGCCGGTGCTTTCTCAGCCTGCCGCAGCGCCGCCTTCACGTCCTGGTCCAGCACCGGCGCGGCCGGCCCGGACAGCCGGGTCTTGACCTCGTCCCAGTCCCCGTAGACCTCGGCGAAGTCGTCCCGCCGGTCCGCGGTACGCCCGACACTGTCGATCGTGGTGAACAGGTCGGTCCGCCCCGCCTCCTGCCAGCCGCCGTCCGGCTCCTGCCACGGCCGCCCGACCGGCATTGCCCCGTCGGCCGCCAAACCACTCTCCGGGTCGGCCAGGGCGCCCACGTGCCCCGCCAGCCGCGGGTCCAGCCACGGCTCCCGCAGGTAGGGCGGGTAGATCGTCAGCCGCTCGCGCAGAGTGAAGCCCGCCGCGGCCGTCAGCGCGGCCAGCTCGTCGATCTGCGGCCAGGGCCGCTCGGGGTTGACGTGGTCCGGGGTCAGCGGCGACACTCCGCCCCAGTCGTCGATCCCGGCCCGCAGGATCAGCCCGTACTCGTCCCCGATGAGGTTGGGCGGGGCCTGCACCCGCATCTTGGGCCCCAGCACCAGCCGGGTCACCGCGATCGTGGCCGCCAGATCGGCCAGCTCGGCGTCCGGCACCCCGCGCATCTTGGTGTCGGGCTTGGCCCGGAAGTTCTGCACGATGACTTCCTGGATGCCGCCGTACTCCCGCGCCACCTGGCGGATGGCGAAGATTGATTCGGCCCGCTCGGCCAGCGTCTCGCCGATGCCGATGAGGATCCCGGTGGTGAACGGCACGTTCACCCGGCCCGCGTCCTCCAGCACCCGCAGCCGGACGGCCGGGTCCTTGTCGGGGCTGCCGAAGTGCGGCTGCCCTTTCTCCTCAAAAAGACGCCTGGAGGTGGTCTCCAGCATCATCCCCATCGACGGCGCGACCGGCTTCAGCCGCTGGAAGTCGGCCCAGCTGAGCACGCCCGGGTTGAGGTGCGGCAGCAGCCCGGTCTCCTCCAGCACCCGGATCGCCATCGCCCGCACGTAGGACAGGGTGTCGTCGTAACCGCGGGCGTCCAGCCACTCGCGGGCGGCGGTCCACCGGTCCTCGGGCCGGTCACCCAGCGTGAACAGCGCCTCCTTGCATCCCAGGGCGGCTCCTTCCCGGGCGACAGCCAGTATTTCTTCTGGCTCCAGGAACGCGCTGTGCACCCGGTGCGGGACGGTCGCGAACGTGCAGTACCCGCACCGGTCCCGGCACAGCCGGGTGAGCGGGATGAAGACCTTGCGCGAGTAGGTGATCACGCCGGGCCGGCCCGCCGCCTCCAGGCCGGCGTCCCGGGTCCGGCTCGCGTAGCCGAGCAGCTGGTCGAGGTCGCCGCCGCGGGCCTGCAGCAGGATCTCGGCCTCGCCGGCGTCCAGGGCCTTGCCGTCCCGGGCCCGGGCCAGGGCCCGGCGCATGCCCGGCTGAGTCTGCGCGGAAGCAGCGGAAGACGTCACCCAACATCCCTTCGTGCTGACCAAAACACCCAGGCTCGACCTTACGCGCCGGCCTGGCCAGGTCAGCGTGGAGAGCCCCGCCCGCATTCCCGCAGTGTTTCCGGCCTCGTTCGCTCTCGCGGCGCTCGAAGGCGTCGTCTTCCCTCGTCGCGCCCGCGCTCGTCCCTCGCTTGGCGCTCCTCAGTCCAGACGACGCCGCGCCGCTACCGCTCTCTCGGGGTGCCGCCGTCACTTCGCTGGACGATTTTTGCCCGTGACCGGACAGCATCCCGCCGTACTCCGGTGGCCCGCTCCGGTACCGGTCCCGCTCACAGCGAACCCGGCCGCGCCGCTACCGCTCTCTCGGGGGCCGACCCAGCAGCCGCAGCGCCCGCTCCTGCTCGAAGTCCAGCGCCCGGCTGGGCTGCTCCGGCAGCCGTCCCAGCCGGCGGCTGAGGTCGGCGACCGACGCCCGTACGCCCGGTTCGGACAGCACCCGCAGCCCGAACGCCAGCGCGGCCGGGCTGATCTGGTAGCGGCGCTCGAGCTGGAGGGCGGCGTAGACCGCGTTCAGGTCGGCGTCGCCGAACTGCCGGTGCCGGGGTCCCCGGCCCGGCCCGTGCCCGGCCCCGCGCACCCGGGGGAGCAGGCCCAGGTCCTCCCGGTAGCGCAGCATCCGGGGCGACATTCCGAGCCGCCGGGCCGCCTCCGAGATACGCATGGACGTAAAGCTAACATTCTTTTGTTAGATACAGGCCTGCAATCGTGCGCCGCCCCGCTCGCTTCCCCTACCGTCGATAGCGTGCTTGGGCGCCGCCCGCCGGCGACCCCCACGGGGCGAGGCCCCGCTTGGACACCAAAACGAGGAGAACGCATTGTCCACCGCACCGCTGTCCTACAAGGTCGCGGACCTGTCGCTGGCCGAGTTCGGGCGTAAGGAGATCACGCTGGCCGAGCACGAGATGCCCGGCCTGATGGCGACCCGCGAGGAGTACGCGGCCAAGCAGCCGCTGCGCGGCGCCCGGATCACCGGCTCGCTGCACATGACCATCCAGACCGCCGTGCTGATCGAGACGCTGACCGCGCTGGGCGCCGAGGTCCGCTGGGCCAGCTGCAACATCTTCTCCACCCAGGACCACGCGGCCGCCGCGATCGTCGTCGGCCCCAACGGCTCCCCCGAGGACCCCCAGGGCGTCCCGGTGTTCGCCTGGAAGGGCGAGACCCTGGAGGAGTACTGGTGGTGCACCAACCAGGCGCTGACCTGGCCGGGCGGTGAGAGCCCGAACATGCTACTGGACGACGGCGGCGACGCCACCCTGCTGGTGCACAAGGGCGCCGAGTACGAGCGGGCGGGCGGCGTACCGTCGGCCTCCGAGGACGACGCCGAGGAGTGGAAGGTCATCCTCGAGCTGCTGCGCGAGTCGCTGGCCGCCAGCCCGGACAAGTGGACGAAGGTGGGCCAGCATCATCGGCGTCACCGAGGAGACCACCACCGGCGTGCACCGGCTGTACGAGATGGCCCGCGACAACGCGCTGCTGTTCCCGGCCATCAACGTCAACGACTCGGTCACCAAGTCCAAGTTCGACAACAAGTACGGCTGCCGCCACTCGCTGGTCGACGGCATCAACCGCGGCACCGACGTGCTGATCGGCGGCAAGGTGGCCGTGGTGTGCGGCTACGGCGACGTCGGCAAGGGCTGCTCGGAGTCGCTGCGCGGCCAGGGCGCCCGGGTCATCGTGACCGAGATCGACCCGATCTGCGCGCTGCAGGCGGCCATGGACGGCTACCAGGTGGCCACCCTCGATGACGTGGTCGGCGAGGCGGACATCTTCGTCACCACCACCGGCAACAAGGACATCATCATGGCCAGCGACATGGCCAAGATGAAGCACCAGGCCATCGTGGGTAACATCGGCCACTTCGACAACGAGATCGACATGGCCGGCCTGATGAAGACCCCCGGTATCAAGCGGACCAACATCAAGCCGCAGGTCGACGAGTGGACGTTCCCCGACGGCCACGGGATCATCGTGCTGTCCGAGGGCCGCCTGCTCAACCTGGGCAACGCCACCGGCCACCCGAGCTTCGTGATGTCGAACTCGTTCACCAACCAGGTGATGGCCCAGATCGAGCTGTTCACCCGGACCGACCAGTACCCGGTCGGCGTCTACGTGCTGCCCAAGCACCTGGACGAGAAGGTGGCCCGGCTGCACCTGGACGCGCTCGGCGTCAAGCTGACCACGCTGTCCAAGGAGCAGGCCGACTACATCGGCGTCCCGGTCGACGGCCCCTACAAGAGCGACCAGTACCGGTACTGACCGGATGGCCAACGCCAAGGCCAGCACCAACGGCCGGGCGGCCGGGTCGCGCACGACGCGGCCCGGCCGTCGCCCCCGGCCCGCCCCTGGCCTGGACGGCCCTGGCCTGGACGGCCCCGGCGATGAGGCCGGGCTCGGCGACATCGCCGACCCGCTGCTGGCCGAGTCGGGCAGCGCCCGGATCGAGTGGGCCCAGCGGTCGATGCCGGTGCTCGAATCGCTGCGCCAGCGGTTCACGGCCACCGGGCCGTTCGCCGGCCTGACCGTGGCCGCCTGCCTGAACGTCACCGCCGAGACCGCGATCCTGGTCCGGGCGCTGCGGGCGGGCGGCGCGAGCGTCTCGCTGGCCGCCTCCAACCCGCTGTCGACCCAGGACGACGTGGCCGCGGCGCTGGCCACCCGGCACGGGATCGCGGTGTTCGCCCGGGCCGGGGTGGACCGGCCGACGTACTACCGGCACATCGAGCAAGCCCTGACCGTCGCCCCCGACCTGGTCGTCGACGACGGCTGCGACCTGGTCAACACCCTGCACACCCAGCGCCCCGACCTGCTGCCGGGGGTCCGCGGCGGCTGCGAGTCGACCACCACCGGCGTGATCCGGCTGCGCCGGATGGCGGCCGAGGGGGCGCTCAGGTTCCCGGTGGTGGCGGCCAACGACACCGCCACCCGGCGGCTGGTGGACAGCACGTTCGGCACCGGCCAGTCGGTGCTGGACGGCATCCTGCGCGCCACCAACACCCTGCTGGCGGGCAAGACCGTGGTGGTGGCCGGGTTCGGCCCGTCCGGCCGGGGGGTGGCCGACCGCGCCCGCGGCCTCGGGGCCGAGGTCATCGTGACCGAGATCGACCCGGTCCGGGCGCTGGAGGCGGTGCTGCGCGGCTTCCGGGTGCTGCCGATGGCCGCGGCGGCGCCCGCCGCCCACCTGTTCATCACCGTGACCGGCTCGACCGAGGTCATCTCGGCCGAGCACCTGGCGGTCATGCGCGACGGCGCCATCCTCGCCAACGCCGGCCACTTCGACGTCGAGATCGACGTCCGGGCGCTGACCGACCTGGCCGTCGCCGTCCAGCGCGACCTGCGCCCGCACGTGGACTCGTTCGAGCTGCCGGACGGCCGCCGCCTGCTGCTGCTGGCCGAGGGCCGGGTGGTCAACCTGGTCGCCGCCGAGGGTCACCCGGCCCAGGCCATGGACCTGTCGTTCGGGGTCCAGGCGCTGGCGCTGGCCTGGCTGGCCGGGCACGCCGACCAGCTGCCGCCCGCCGTGCACGAGGTGCCCGGGCCGATCGACGCCGAGGCCGCCCGGCTGGAGCTGGCCGCCATCGGCACCCAGCTCGACTCGCTCACTCCGGCTCAGGCCGCCTACCGCGAGTCCTGGCGCCTCGGTTCCTGACCAGCAGCAGCGCCACCGCCCCGGCCAGCAGGGCCACGATCACCAGCCCGATGCCGAGCGCGGTCGGCAGCCACCAGGGCGGGTGGTTGGGCAGCAGGCTGATCCGGAGCGTGAAGATGCGGTACCACCCGAGCAGCAGGATCAGCGTGACCGCGGTGGCCGCCATCGCCGGGGTGACCCGCTTGAGCAGCGCCCCGGCCAGCACCCCGAGCATGAACGCGAACAGCGCCCAGCCGGCCGTGGTGGCCGGGCCGGCCTCGAACTCGGCCCGGAACCAGCCGCTGGCCAGCCCGGGCCCCGCGAACGGCGCCAGCGCCCAGTTGGCCAGCGCCCCGGTGGCCGCCCCGGCCAGCACGACCAGCCCGCCCAGCAGGTTGATCTGCCCGGCGTACCAGCGCAGCCGGCCGGTGCCCTGGGTCCAGGCGAACCGGTAGGTGCCCTGCTCGTACTCCCGGCTCAGCAGCGGGCCGCCGAGGAACACCCCGATCAGCCCGAACAGCACCGCGATGGCGAACTGGACCGAAGCCGGGAACGCCACGGTGCGGGCGTTGCTGACCAGGAAGGCGTGGTCGGCCCGGTCGGCCCACCCCACCGCCAGCAGCCCGGCCGCGATCAGCACCACCGCCCCCGCCACCACCTGCAGGGCGTGCCGGCGCTGATACCAGACGACACGCAGCATGACGACCTACGCCATCCGGCGCCGGACCAGCCAGACGGCCAGCGCGCCGAGGAGGAGGGCGAGCAGCACCTCGGTGCCGCCCTGGGCGGATTGGAACAGCCAGTACCGGCCGACCGGCTGCCAGGTGACCTGGAACGTGTCGTGCAGCTGGGCCAGCAGCTTGGGGTGGCCCCAGATCCTCTCCAGCTGGGCCCAGCTCAGCGGGCGCCGGTCCGGCCCGGCGTACCAGCCCTGGTCGACCCACGCCCCGGCCCGCCCGCCCACGCCGAAGAAGAACAGGCGGTGCAGGTCGTTGGTGGCGCCGGCGTAGCCGACGCTCGCGCCGCCGCCCAGGGCCGGGTCCGCGCTCTGCCGCTGCCCCAGGCTGAGCAGCCAGTAGTGCAGCTGGTTGTAGGTGAGGTAGGCGAACCCGGCCGTGACCACCACGGTCACGGCCATGGCCGGCACCACCCGCCGGGTCACCACCCCCGCCAGCACGCCGGCCGCGAACGCCAGGCCGGCCCCGGCCGCCGCGGTGACCGGCGTGGCCACGAACAGGAACGGCTCCCAGCGGTCGTACTGGTCGGCGGTCAGCGCGCTGACCGGCTGCATCGACCACTGGCCCAGCCAGCCGAGCACGGCGCCGACGGCCAGCACGGCCAGCCCGAGCAGCGCCAGCTTGGCCACGGTCTGCCGGGTCCGGGTGGTGGCCTGGGTCCAGGCGAACCTGGTCGTCCCGGACCCGTACTCGCGGGCCAGCAGCGGTGCCCCGAGGAACACCCCGATGGCGATCGCGGGCACCGGCAGCAGCAGGTTCAGCACGCTGGCGTAACTGATCGCCCAGCCGTTGCTGAACGGGCTGAGGATCGGCCGGCACGGGGCTGTCAAATGGGACGGCTGTACGCAGCCGTTCTGCACCGCCGCGTTCCCCAGCTGATGCAGCCGCAACCCGCTGATCAGCATGTACCCGGCGACCAGGGCGGTGAACAGGCCCACGCCGATCAGCGTGGCCCGGTGCTGGCGCCAGGTCACCCAGCCCAGCCGGGCCAGCCGCCGCGGCGGCGGTCCCGGGCTCAGCCGTTCGGCGCCCGCCGCTCCGGCCAGCGCGGTCATCGCGTCACCCCCGTTGTCTCGCGCATCATCACGGCCTACGCCATCCGGCGCCGGACCAGCCAGACGGCCAGCGCGCCGAGGATCAGGGCCAGCAGCAGCTCGGTGCCGCCCTGGCCGAACTGGAACAGCCAGTAGCGGCTGCCGGGCTGCCAGGTGACCTGGAACGTGTCGTGCATCTGGGTCAGCTGCCGGACGGAGTGGAAGGGGAGATTCTGGGCCACCTTGGCGCTCACCCGGTGCCCGGCCGCGTCGGTGTACCAGCCCTGGTCGAGCCAGGCGCCGGCCGGACCGGGCACCCAGGAACCGGCCGTCGTGTGCAGCACGAACACGTTCCCGGACATGGCGCCCGCCGGGTCGACCCCCAGCGCCGGATCGGCGCTGTGGTGCAGCCCCAGCCCGGTCATCCACGCGTACAGCTGCTGGTAGCTGACGATGGATCCGGCGATCGTGGCCACCGCGGTCACCGCCATGGCCGGCACCACGTGCCGGACCAGCACGCCCGCCAGCACCGCGAACGCGAACGCGAGGCCGGCCGCGGCCGCCTCGAGGACCGGCGTGTACTCGAACAGCCCCGGTATCCAGCGGTCGAGGTGCTCGGACGACAGCGCCAGGATGGGCTGCACCGACCACTGGACGAGTACGCCGAGCACCGCCCCGGCCGCCAGCACCGCCAGCCCCAGCAGCACGATCTTGGTCGCCACCAGCCGGGTCCGGTCGGTGCCCTGGGTCCAGGCGAACCGGGTCGTGCCCGCCCGGTACTCGCGGGCCAGCAGCGGCGCCCCCAGGAACATCCCGGCCGCGATCGGGAACAGCGGCAGCCACAGGCTCACCTGGGACACGTAGTCCTGGGGCCAGCCGACGTCGAATGGGCTGAGGATCGGGCGGCACTCGTTCGTCCAGCGGACCGGCCGCACGCAGCCGTCCCGGACCCCGGCGTCCCACAGGTTGTGCACCCGCAGCCCGGCCTGCAGCATGTACACGGCCAGCGCGGCCGCGAAGAGGCCCAGGCCGATCAGCGCCGCCCGGTGCTGCCGCCAGGTCACCCAGGCCAGCCGACCCAGGTCGGTCAGTCCCGGCGGCCGCCGCCAGCCCCCGGCCCGGACCTCGGCCAGCGCGGTCACCGCGTCACCCCGGTGCCGAGGCCGGCGCCCAGCGCCTCCGGGCCCGGCAGGGCCGACGCGCCCGGTTCCCGCAGGTAGGCCAGCACCAGCTCCTCCAGCGTGACCGGGCGGGCCTGCCAGTCGCCGGGCGCCGCCGCCGGCGGCCGGAACCGGGCCAGCACCTGGGCCTGGGCGCGGCCGTGCTGGCTGTGGACCACCTCGAAGGCGGGCCCGAGCTGGTCCACCTCGGTGGCCGGCCCGGTCAGCGCCCGGTGGGTGGCCAGCAGGTCGCCGACCTCGCCGGCCACCTGGACCCGGCCGCCCGCCAGCACCACCAGGTAGTCGGCCACCCGTTCCAGCTCGGTCAGCGCGTGCGAGGAGAACAGCACCGAGATGCCGTCCTCGGCCACCGCCTCCATCACCGCGGCCAGGAACTCGTGCCGGGCCAGCGGGTCGAGCGGCGCCAGCGGCTCGTCCAGGACCAGGAACTCCGGCCGCCGGGCGAGCGCGATCGTCAGCGCCACCTGGGCCTGCTGGCCGCCCGAGAGCTTGCCGATCTTGCGCTTGCGCGGCAGGTCGAGCGCGGCCAGCCGCCGATCGGCCCGCTGCTGGTCCCAGCGGTAGTTCAGGTTGCGGGCCAGGCGCACCATGTCCTCGACCGGCAGGTGCCGGTAGAGCGGCGCGTCCTGGGCCACGAACGCCACCCGGTCCAGCGCCGCCGCCGACCCGGCCGGCTGCCCGCCCAGCACCCGCACCTCACCCGCGGTCGGGCTGAGCAGCCCCATGGCCAGGTTGAGCAGGGTCGACTTGCCCGCCCCGTTCGGCCCCACCAGCGCCGTCACCTGGCCGGCCGGGACCGCCAGGGTGCAGTGCCGCAACGCCCAGGCCCGCCCGAACCGGCGCCCCAGCGAGGTGGTCTCGATGACGTTCATGCCGTCTCCCGCCGCTCGCCCGGGGCGGCCCGGCCCCCGGAGCCGCGCGGCGCCCCTGTGGCCGCGCGGCGCTCATGGAAATCCCGCAGGGCCGCCGTGAACACCGCGGTCATCCCGTCCGGGTCCAGCCCGGCTTCGTCGGCTTCGCGCAGCCAGCTCAGCATGCTCTTGCGCAGCCCGGTCAGCTCGGCCAGCGGCACCACGTCGGGGGCCGCCTCGACGAAGGTGCCCTGCCCGGGCCGCCCGGCCGCGATGCCCCGGTGCTCCAGCTCCCGGTAGGCCTTGAGCACGGTGTTGGGGTTGATGGCGAGCGAGCCGACCACGTCCTTGACCCGCGGCAGCTGGTCCCCCCGGGCCAGGTAGCCGAGTTGCAGCGCCTGCTCCACCTGCTGCACCAGCTGCAGGTAGGTGGGCACCCCCGAGCCCGGGTCAAGCCGGAACGAGATCCGCGACGGCGCCTCGTCGACCCGCGAGGCTGTCTCGCCCGCGCCCGCGCCCGCGCCCGCGCCCGACGCTGCGCCCGCGCCCGACGCCGCGCCCGCGCCCTCGTCCGCGCCTTCGCCCGGCGCCGCGCCACCGCCGGCCGCACCCGCCGCCCCGCCCCCGTTTACCCCTTTACCTATAACCATAGTTAAACAGTAGGGTGGCGAACAGAAAACGGCAAGGGGGTACCCACGAAGGTGTTCGGTTCAGTTGACGACGGGCTGGGACGCTAGGGCAGGCGCCAGTCGATCGGCTCGCCGCCCTGCTTCTCCAGCAGCTCGTTGGCCCGGCTGAACGGGTGCGAGCCGAAGAAGCCGCGGTCGGCCGAGTACGGGCTCGGGTGCGACGATTCGATCTTCGGGACGTCCGGCATCAGTGGCGCCAGGTTCTGCGCGTCCCGTCCCCACAAGATCGCCACCAGCGGCCCGCCGCGGGCCGCCAGGGCCCGGATGGCCTGGTCGGTGACCTCTTCCCAGCCCTTGCCGCGGTGCGAGCCGGGCTTGCGCGGCTGCACGGTCAGCACCCTGTTCAGCAGCAGCACGCCGTGCTCGGTCCACGGGGTCAGATCCCCGTTCGACGGCTCGGGGTAGCCGAGATCATCCTTGTACTCGGTGAAGATGTTGACCAGGCTGGGCGGCAGCCGCTTGACCGTTGGCGCCACCGAGAAGCTGAGCCCGATCGGGTTGCCCGGGGTCGGGTACGGGTCCTGTCCCACGATCAGCACCCGCACGTGGCCGAACGGCTGCTTGAACGCCCGCAGCACGTTGTCCCCGGCCGGCAGGTAGGTGCGCCCGGCCGTGACCTCCGCCCGCAGGAAGTCGCCCATGACCTTGATCTGCCCCGCCACCGGCTCCAGCGCCTCGGCCCAGCCGGCCTCCATCACCTTGCCCAGCGGCCGATCGGCTATCTCCTCGGCAACCTGCTCTTCCTCCGCCGCGCCCTCGCCGTCAGCCATGGCAGGGACTCTACCGTTCCGTCGGCCGCCTAAACCGCGACCTCAGCGGGCCGCGGGCTCACCAGACCACGTCCAGGCGCTGCGGGCCGCAGAACATCGGGCTCTGGACCTCGTCGAAGGTGGCGCCGTCGGCCAGCCGGAGGCCGGGCAGCCGGTCGAGCATGGCGGTGAGCGCGGCCGAGATCTCCAGCCGGGCCAGCTCGGCCCCCAGGCACAGGTGGATGCCGTGCCCGAACGACAGGTGACGGCGCGCGTCCGCCCGATGCAGGTCGAACTGGCCGGCGTCGGACCCGAACGCGGCCTCGTCCAGGTTCGCCGACTCGAGTCCCACGATCACCCGGTCGCCGACGGCCAGCTGCTGGCCGCCCAGCTCGATCGGCTCGTGCACCGACCGGAACACCCAGCGGATGGCCGACCCGTAGCGCAGGCCTTCCTCGCGGGTGTTCTCCAGCAGCGACCGGTCGGCCCGCAGTTCCTGCCAGCGGCCTGGTACCCGCAGCAGCTCGTACACGGTGGTGCCGATGGTGTAAGCGGTGCTCTCCAGCCCGGCCACGAACAGTTGCCAGGCGTGGAAGGCGACCTCCTGGTCGGTGAACCGCTGCCCGTCGATCGTGCCCAGGGCCAGCCGGGTGATCAGGTCATCGGGCGGGTCGCTGGCCGCCCGGCGCTGCTGAGCGGCCGCGGTGAAGTAGGTCTCCAGCTGCCGCCACTCATCGGAGTGGACGAAGCTGGCGGGCAGCATCGCGGTGATCGCCAGCGACAGCCGGGCCAGCTCGCCGGCGTCGTCCGGCGGCACCCCGACCAGCCGGGCGATGACGGTCGCGGTCAGCGGCAGCGCGATGTCGCCGACCACGTCGGCCGGCCCGCCGTCCGGCCGCCCGTCCAGCAGCTCGTTGACGCAGCCGGTGATCCAGGGCGTCGCCTCGGTGATCGACGTCCGCGCGAACCCCGGCCGCAGCAGGTCGCGCAGCGCGCTGTGGGCGGGCGGATCGCTCTGGGTGATCAGCGCCGGCGGCGCGGGCCCGTCGCCGTCGCCTTCGAGCACGAAGTTGCCCTCGTTGCTGAGGGCCGCGTGGGCCAGCAGCGCCTGCCGGGCGGTCTGGTGCCGGGAGACGAAGCTGAGCCCGGGCGCCACCGGCGAGACCGGGCAACCGCTCTGCCGCTGCCGGGCCAGCGACGCCCGCACGGCGTCCAGCGGCCCCACCGCCAGCGGATCGAACTTCGAGACGTCAGTGTCCATCGAGGCGTACCTCCAACTGAGGGCAGGAGTGCCTGAGATCTACGCATTCGTAGCTTATTTGACGACTTCGACGAAAGACAATGCCTCCGGCCGGCGCACTTCGGGCTCCGGGATGGGGAAGACCAGCCCGTCACCTGGTCGGCCAGCCCAGCCAGCCCAGCCAGAGTGTCCCCGTGACGGGCCTCGACCGCCGTCGAGGGCCGAGACGCTGAGCCGGCGCCCGGTCCTTGCGGCTCCCGGGTCAGGCGTGACTCAGGAGTTGCTTCAGCGCAGCCGCCCGGGCTGCCCAACCAGCCTCGGCACCCCTCAGAGCGGGCGCTCACTCACCCCGTTGGGGCCCGCCAGGTCGCCCGGATGCCAGATCCCCGTAACGATTGCGGCGATCAAACGTCGCCCAGCCTTCGCGCTATGGCCTCCCCATGCCCGATCACGTGGAACTATAGGGCCATGAAAGGACGTGTGCTGGTCGTCGACGACGACGCGGCCCTGGCGGAAATGCTCGGGATCGTGCTTCGCGGCGAAGGCTTCGAGCCAACCTTCGTCTCGGACGGAGACAAGGCGCTGGACGCATTCCGTGAGTCCCGGCCCGATCTGGTCCTGCTGGACCTGATGCTGCCGGGGACCGACGGGATCGACGTCTGCCGCCAGATCCGGACCGAGTCCGGAATCCCGATTGTCATGCTGACCGCCAAGACCGACACGGTCGACGTCGTCCTCGGGCTGGAGTCCGGCGCCGACGACTACCTGGTCAAGCCGTTCAAGTCCAAGGAACTGGTGGCCCGCATCCGGGCCCGGCTCCGGCGGACGGACGAGCCTGCCCCGGAGATGCTGCAGATCGGCGACATCAGCATCGACGTGGCCGGCCACTCGGTCAAGCGCAGCGGCGAGGCGCTGAACCTCACTCCGCTGGAGTTCGATCTCCTGGTGGCCCTGGCCCGCAAGCCACGCCAGGTGTTCACGCGCGAGGTCCTGCTCGAGCAGGTCTGGGGCTACCGCCACGCGGCCGACACCCGGCTGGTCAACGTGCACGTCCAGCGGTTGCGGGCCAAGATCGAGAAGGACCCGGAGCGGCCCGAGATCGTGGTCACCGTGCGCGGCGTCGGCTACAAGGCCGGCCCCGCCTGATATCTGGATGCCTTTCCGTGAACGGCTTATGCTGCTCCCGATGAGTGATCGTGGGGGACGCAGCGCCTAGTTCGGCGGCCGATACGCAGCAGGGCCGTGGCGAGCCGGGAGCCGGTGGCGCGGCCCGTGGTCCCCGCCTGCCCACACGCAAGACCAGCACCAAGAACAAGACCAGCACCAGGAACAAGAAGAAGCGCCGCGGCTGGTACAAGATCGTCCGGCAGTCGCGGCCGGTCCGGGTGGTCGGCCGGCGGCTGCCCCGGCGGGCCAAGAAGCTGCTCAAGGGCGGCCGCAAGTGGCAGCGGGAGCGGGCCGAGGGCCTGCGCTTCCGCTGGCGCCGGTCCCTCCAGCTGCGGGTGGTCACCACCACGCTGGCGCTGTCGACGCTGGTCATCGCCGTGCTCGGGTTCTTCCTGACCCAGCAGATCTCCGACGGCCTGCTGCAGAACAAGGAGAAGTCGGCGACCGCCCAGGTGTCCCAGGGCCTGACCGTGGCCGAGGGCAACGCCAACCTGAACAAGGCGCCGACCTCGACCGCGATCGCCAACAACTTCCTGTACCCGACCGCCCAGGAGCTGCAGGACGCCAGCGGTAACAACAGCAGCTACATCGTGGTCATCGAGGTCAGCGCGGACCGGGTCCCGGGCAAGGTCTACGTGGCCGGGGTGGCGGGCGGGGCCAACCCGGCCAGCATCCCGGCCTCGCTGTCGGCCAGCGTCCAGGGCGAGCAGGGCCACGAGCAGACCGGCAAGGTCTACTACGCGCCGACCACGATCATCTCCACCCTCGGCCGCGGCAACGAGCCCGGCCTGGCCGTCGGCACCCCGCTCGGCAACTACTACCAGCTGTACTACCTGTTCCCGATGGTCCAGGAGCAGCAGACGCTGTCGCTGGTGCAGCGCACCCTGGTCGGGGCCGGGCTGGCCCTGATCGTGCTCCTGGCCCTGATCGCCTCGCTGGTCACCCGCTGGGTGGTGATCCCGGTCCGGCACGCCGCCCAGGCCGCCCAGCGGCTGTCGGCGGGCCGGCTGGGGGAGCGGATGCAGGTCCGCGGGGCCGACGACCTGGCCGCGCTGGCCACCTCGTTCAACGACATGGCGGCCAGCCTCCAGGACAAGCTGCGCGAGCTGGAGGAGCTGTCCCAGCTGCAGCGGCAGTTCGTGTCCGACGTCTCGCACGAGCTGCGCACCCCGCTGACCACGATCAAGATGGCGGCCGACGTGCTGCTGGAGTCGAAGGACGCGTTCGACGCGGCCGGTGCCCGGTCGGCCGAGCTGCTCCAGGGCCAGCTCGACCGGTTCCAGGCCCTGCTCGAGGACCTGCTCGAGATCAGCCGCTACGACGCCAACGCGGCCACCCTCGACCCCGACTCGGTCGACATCAGCGACATCGCCCGCCGGGCGGCCGACGACGCCCAGCAGCTGGCCGAACGGCGCGGCTCGCGGATCGAGTTCCGGCTGCCGGCCGAGCCCTGCATGGCCGACGCCGACCACCGCCGGGTCGAGCGCATCCTGCGTAACCTGCTGGTCAACGCCGTCGAGCACGGCGAGGGCAACGACGTGATCGTGACCGTGGCCGGTGACCGGGACGCGGTCGCGGTGGCCGTCCGCGACCACGGCGTCGGCCTCAAGCCCGGCCAGGACCAGCTGGTGTTCGACCGGTTCTGGCGGGCCGACCCGGCCCGGGCGCGGACCACCGGCGGCACCGGCCTCGGCCTCGCCATCGCCCTCGAGGACGCCCAGCTGCACGGCGGCTGGCTGCAGGCGTGGGGGATGCCGGGCAAGGGGTCGGTGTTCCGGCTGACGATCCCGCGCACGGCCGGGCAGAAGCTGGTCGGCTCGCCGTTGCCGCTGGTGCCGGACGACACCGACGCGATCACCGCTCTCGGCGAGATCATGCCCGGTGGCCTGCTGCTGCCCGCCACCGAGCCCGCCGCCGACCCAGAGCCACCCAACGAAGCCAGCGCTTCGGACGGTACTGGCGTGAGTTCACATGGATAAAGGGTCCCCTCGCCCGGTGCCTGGCCGTCTGCGGGCGGCCTGGGTCGCGCTCCTCGCTACCGCCCTGGCGGTGCTGGTGGCCGGCTGCGTGACCGTCCCCACCAGTGGTCACGTCCAGGCGGTGAACGTCACCCAGGGCAACGCGGGCGGCGGCCAGTACTACCTGCAGCCGATCCCGGTGGCGCCCGGCGGCAACTGGACGCCGGAGGAGATCGTGTCCGGCTTCCTGGCCGCCAACGCCAGCTTCGCCAACGACCATGCGGTCGCCCGCCAGTACCTGGTCCCGGCGGCCAGCAAGAACTGGCACCCGGGGCTGGCGGTCACCGTGTTCAGCCAGATCTCCAGCACCCCGGTGCCGCTGCCGGACGGCGCCAGCGGCTCCCACCAGACCAGGACGACGACGATCGTCCAGGTCAGCGGGACGGTGCTGGGCAGCCTGTCCAACAGCGGGCAGTACTCGACCTCCTCGCACAGCCAAGGGACCACCGAGGAGAAGTTCGTCCTGGTCCAGCAGGGCGGCCGGTGGCGCATCTCCAGCCTGCCCAACGAGGTGCTGCTGTCCCAGTCCGACTTCGAGCACGTCTACCAGCCCCGCAACATCTACTTCTTCGACCCCAGCGAGCAGACGCTGGTGCCCGACCCGATCTACGTGCCCGAGGCGGCCACTCCCACCGACCTGGTCGAGCAGCTGGTGCGGGTGGTGATGGCGAGCCCGACCGGCTGGCTGCGGAGCGCCGTGCAGACCGCGTTCCCGGCCGGGACCACGCTGCTGAACGTGTCCCTGGACGGCGGCACCGCGGTGGTCAACCTGGGCGGCGCGGCCAACGGCGCCAGCGATGACGCCCTGCACCAGATGTCGGCCCAGCTGCTGTGGACGCTGGCCGGCTCGAGCGCCGACGAGCCGGCCATCCAGTCGGTCGAGCTGGAGATCAACGGCGGGCCCTGGAACGCCGGCCAGGACAACCCGGTCCAGCAGATCAGTGACTTCAGCAGCTACGTGCCGACCGGGCCGGCCCACGCCAGCTTCTACTACACCGACAGCCACGGCGCGGTCCGCTCGCTGTCGGGGTCGGCCCAGGCCAACGCGCCTCAGGGGGCGCCGGTGGCGGGCGCCGCGGGCGCCGCCGACATCCCGCTCACCCAGGTCGCGGTCTCGCCCGACGGCCGCTACGTGGCCGGCCTCGGCTCGGCCGGCCTGTACACCGGCACCTTGACCAGTAAGAGCACGTTGTCGCTGCGGGTGGACGGCAACTTCGGGTCGCTCAGCTGGGACCTGCACGACGACGTCTGGGCCGTCCAGAACGGCCAGGTGTGGCTGATACCCGGCCGCGGCGGCGCGTCGCTGCCGGTGACCACCATGCTGCCGGCCGGCGAGAAGGTGACCGCGCTCAAGGTCGCCCCCGACGGGGTGCGCTGCGCGATGCTCGTTTCCGGCGCCAGCGGCACCCAGCTGCTGCTGGCCGCGATCGTGCACTCGGGGGAGCAGGCCTATATCGGGCCGGCCGTCCCGATCAGCGCCGACAACGTGAACTTCACGTCACTGACCTGGTACGACGCCGACGACGTGGTCGCCCTGCGGGACCCGTCGGGCCATCCGGTGCTGGACGAGGTGGCCATCAACGGCGGCAACGTCACCGCGTTCCCGGCCCCGCCCGGCATCACCTCGATCACCGCCTACGGCCCCGCCAACCCGCTGGTGGCCGGCCTGTCCGACGGCCAGATGACCACGCTGGCCACCCCCAACGGCCTGTGGAGCGGCAACGTGGCGGCCGGCCGCTCGCCCGCCTACCCGGGCTGACGCGCCCGCTTACCCCGGCTGACGCGCGCACCTCGGCCCCCGTGCCCCTCGTGCCCCAGCCAACCCCCCCGCCTCTCGCGCCCCGTCCACCTTGCTTGCCCCTCACACCCCATTCACCTCGCTCACCACTCGCGCCCCTTTCACCCCGACTGCCCCTTTCACCCCGGCGGCCCCTCGCGCCCCACCCGCCACGCCCCGGCCACTCACCGTGTTAAGGCCCATTCGGCGTGCCGTTTGCGCGCCCGTTACCCACCCTCCACCTGTCCGTTATGGGAAATCAGATCCCGGAACGCCACTTGCAGTGAAGGGGCAGTTACTTATCGCTTACTTTCGCCTACTGACAATCGGCCCGGATAGGGCTACCGTTCACGTCATGGCACCCGCCCGGGTCCGTGGTTGCGCCAGGCAGGACTCCCTGAGCTCGTCTTCGGGGATGCGCCCGTCCTGGCTAGCCGATGCCAGCCGCAGGCAAAACGGCCCACGTAAGGCGACTTCTCGTCGACCGATCACGGTGCGGCTTAGAAGTAAGTCCTGCCCCGCCAGCAGACACAGGGTTTGCTGGGCCGGGAGAAGAGCAGTAGTGGCCACAGAGTTGCCGCGAACCTCTCCGCAGGCGGATGTGGGGACGAAGACCAGGTCGGCCGGGCGGGTGCCGCTGCAACGTATCGCCTACCGAGGGGATCGCCATGGACATTGTCTTCAGGAGCCGGCGCACTAACATCCCCGAGCGCTTCCGCCAACACGCGGAAGGCAAGCTCGCCAAAATCGGAAAGCTGGATCACAAGGCGATCCGGATTGATGTGGAGGTCACCCAGGAGCGCAACCCGCGCCAGGCCAAGGGCCGCGAGCGGGTCGAGCTGACCATCCGCTCGCGGGGCCCGGTGGTCCGCGCCGAGGCGGCCGCCGACGACCGCTACACCGCGCTCGACCTGGCCTTCGCCAAGCTGGAGAACCGGCTCCGGCGGTCCGGCGACCGCCGCAAGGATGCCCGCCACACGGACCGCGAACTGGTACGGACCGGTTCGGTGGCCGCAGGCGGCGCGGCCCCGGAAGCGGTACCTGAGTCATTGCCACCGGACGTCGCGCCACCGTATCCGGGGCACCGGTCCGGCCCGGACGCGCAGACCGGCGCCGCCCCGGCCGCCGCCCGCAACGGCCACCGGCTGGCCGACGGGCCCGACGGGGCCGAGACCGCGGCCGCCCATCTGGTGCCGATCCAGATGGAAGGCGACTGCCCGGTCGTGGTGCGCGAGAAGCTGCACCACGCCGACCCGATGACGATCGACCAGGCGCTGTTGGAGATGGAACTGGTGGGGCACGATTTCTACTTGTTCCACGATCGCGAGTCCGATCAGTTCAGCGTGGTGTACCGGCGTCGGGGTTATGACTACGGTGTGATCCGATTGATGGAAGACTCCGCGTAAACGGCCGGATGCTGTCCGGCCGCGGGCCAGCGCCCCCGCTGGCCTGGCGTGCCTGATTTGCGCACGGTGCCATGGCTCGGCCAGAGTCAGTGCCATGAGCGTTGTGCAGGCTGGACCGGGGCGGGCTGACTCAGCCCGCCCCCGGCCGGCTGGTTGCTGGTGGGAGGAGACAGCGTGAGCGAGGGTTCCGGTGCTCCTGGCGGTGATCGCTCTCCCGGGAAGTCCCCCGACCCGATCCGCGTGCTGATCGCCGATGATCACGCGCTCTTCCGGCGCGGCCTGGCTTCGGTCCTGGACGAGGAACCGGACATCGAGCTGGTCGGCCAGGCGAACGACGGCGCCGAGGCGGTCACCCGGGCCGGCCAGGCCCTGCCCGACGTGGTCCTGATGGACATCCGCATGCCTAAGACCAGCGGCATCGAGGCCGCCCGGGCCATGAAGGAGGCCGCTCCGAGCGCCCGCATCGTCATGCTGACGATCAGCGACGAGGAGGAGGACCTGTTCGAGGCGATCCGCTCCGGGGCCAGCGGTTACCTGCTCAAGGACATCCCGCTGGACGAGGTGGCCGACGCGGTCCGGTCGGTGTACGGCGGCCAGTCCCTGATCAACCCCTCGATGGCCGGCAAGCTGCTGACCGAGTTCGCCACCCTCGGCCGCCGCGACCAGGAGGAGGAGCGGCCCCAGCAGGTCCCCGCGCCCAAGCTCACCGACCGCGAGATGGAAGTCCTCAAGTTGGTCGCCCGGGGCATGAACAACCGCGACATCGCCAAAGAGCTGTTCATCTCCGAGAACACGGTCAAGAACCACGTGCGCAACATCCTCGAGAAGCTGCAGATCCACTCGCGGATGGAGGCCGTCATGATCGCCGTCCGCGAGAAGCTCATCGAGCTCAGGTGAGTCCGGTGGGTCAGGCCGACTTCAGGGCGATGCGAAGGCGGTCGCGGCTGGTCTCCGGCTCGACCTGCTCCAGCTCCACGTAGTCGCAGCCGACCCAGCTGGCCGCCTCCCGCAGGGCGCGGGCCATCGGCTCGGCCGCCGACGGGCGGTCGAGGGTCAGCTTGCGGGCCACCAGCGTGCGGCCCTCGCGGGCCGGGTCGACCCGGCCGACCAGGCGGCCGCCGGCCAGCAGCGGCATCACGAAGTAGCCGTGTATCCGCTTGGCCTTGGGCACGTAGGCCTCCAGGCTGTGCTCGAACCCGAACAGCCGCCGGGTCCGCTTGCGGTCCCACACCAGCGAGTCGAACGGCGACAGCAGCGTCACCCGGTGCCGTTCCCGCCCGGCCTGCTCGCCGGCCGCCAGCGCGGCCGGGTCGGCCCAGCCCGGCACCGGCGACCGCGGCCCCGGGAACGTGACCGGCACCAGGCCGGCCGCCCGGGCGGCGTCGTCCAGGTAGCCGTTCCGGCTCGGCTGGGCGCTGAGGACGCTCTGCAGCCGGTGGTAGTCGACCAGGTCGTTGTGGGTGGCGGCGCCCAGCGCCCGGGTGGCCACGCCGACCAGGTGGCTGACGCACTCGGCGTCGCTCGGCTCGGCCGCCAGTAGCTCGGGCGGCAGCACCCGCTCGGGCAGGTCGTAGACCCGCCGCCAGCCCTCCCGGCGCACGCAGACCAGCTCACCGATGTCGAGCAGCCACTCGGCCGCCACCTTGACCTCGGACCAGTCCCACCACGGCCCGCCGCCCTTGGCCCCGCCCAGCTGGGTGGCGGTCAGCGGCCCCTCGGCCGCCAGCTGGGCCCGGACCTGCTGGCAGGCCTGCTCGGAGACCTGGTGCCAGCGCATGCCGCGGTTGCGGTACCAGCGCCGCCGGAAGCCGTAGTACGGCCACTCCTCGATCGGCAGCAGGCAGGCCGCGTGCGCCCAGTACTCGAACGTCTGCGGCCGGGTCGCGGGCCAGTAGGCGCGCTCGATCCGGGCCCGCGGGATCGCGCCCAGCCGGGCGTAGGCCACCAGCTCGTGCGAGCGGGCCAGCACGCTGATCGTGTCCAGCTGGACACCGCCCACCCGGCGCAGCATCGCGGGCACGCCGCCCTTGCGGGCCTCGGCCCCGATGAAGCCCTGCGCCCGCAGCGTCAGCCGCCGGGCGTCGTCCAGGCTGAGCGCGACAACGTCTGACACACGAAGATCGTAACCACCGGGTACGACAAAACCGGCTGACGGCCGTCAGCACGGGCCAGGCCGCGGCCTACCGGGCGACCCTGGCCAAACGCGGCGGTCTAGTACCAGTCCTCGTTCATCCGGGCGAAGCCGCCGACGATGAAGCCGAGCACCGCGATGCCGCCGCCGGTGTAGACCAGCCACCAGGTCGGCGGGGAGGCGAAGGCCAGGCCGCCGACGACGAAGCCGATGACGATGATCGCGACCGCGATCCAGGACACCGGGCGGCCGTGGAACGACTCGTGCGCCAGCGCCGCCGCGTGGCCCAGGGGCGACTCCTCCGGGGCGGGCCCGATCGACTCGGGCGCGGCCGCGCTGGTCGGGGTACCCGACAGCGCTCCGGAACCCGACTGCTCGGTCGTCATCTGCGATCCTCTCGTTGCACCGCTTGGTGGAGGCCCGGCACGGCCTGGGACACATATTATGGTGAGACGAGCCTTCGGGGGCTGCGCTGGCCCCCGGCTACGACGATTACGTCCCGGCCGCGACTTCCTGCACGGGCTCGGTTTCGGGCCGTGACTCGCCTACCATGACTGACGGGGCTCATGTTCCGGCCGTCCCCGGGCTCGTCCGGACCGCGAGGACAGAGCCGGCCGCGTGCGACGGCGTCGGTACCCAGACAATCCGCGAGGAGCGCGACAAGAAGTGCCAGCCATCCTAGACAGCGTCCTTCGCGCTGGCGAGGGCAAGACCCTTCGCAAGCTCAAGCGGATCGCCGACCAGGTCAACTCGATCGAGGATGATTTCCTCGCGATGAGCGACGAAGAGCTGCGCGGCATGACCGCCGAGCTCAAGCAGCGCTACGAGGCTGGCGAGGGCCTGGACGATCTGCTGCCGGAGGCGTTCGCCACCGTCCGCGAGGCCGCCCACCGGGTCCTGGGCCAGCGTCACTTCGACGTCCAGCTGATGGGCGGGGCTGCCATCCACCTCGGCAACATCGCCGAGATGCGCACCGGTGAAGGCAAGACCCTGACCTCGCTGCTGCCCGCCTACCTGAACGCGCTGACCGGCGACGGCGTGCACGTGGTGACGGTCAACGACTACCTGGCCCGGCGCGACGCCGAGTGGATGGGCCGGGTGCACCAGTTCCTCGGCCTCGAGGTCGGCGTGATCCTGGCCGAGATGCAGCCGGAGGAGCGCCGCAAGTCCTACGCGGCCGACATCACCTACGGCACCAACAACGAGTTCGGCTTCGACTACCTGCGCGACAACATGGCCTGGAGCCTGGACGAGTGCGTGCAGCGCGGCCACCACTTCGCCATCGTCGACGAAGTCGACTCGATCCTCATCGACGAGGCCCGGACCCCGCTGATCATCAGCGGGCCGGCCGAGCAGAGCGCCCGCTGGTACACCGAGTTCGCCAAGATCGTGCCGCGGCTGCGCCGGGGCGAGGACGGCGAAGGCGACTACGAGGTCGACGAGAAGAAGAAGACCATCGGCATCCTCGAGTCGGGGGTGGAGAAGGTCGAGGACACCCTCGGCATCGACAACCTCTACGACCCGGTCAACACCCCGCTGGTCAGCTTCCTCAACAACGCGGTCAAGGCCAAGGAGCTGTACAAGCTGGACAAGGACTACGTCGTGATGAACGGCGAGGTCCTGATCGTCGACGAGTTCACCGGCCGCATCCTGCACGGGCGCCGGTACAACGAGGGCATGCACCAGGCCATCGAGGCCAAGGAAGGCGTGCAGATCAAGGACGAGAACCAGACGCTCGCCACGATCACCCTGCAGAACTACTTCCGGCTCTACGACAAGCTCGGCGGCATGACCGGCACCGCCATGACCGAGGCCAACGAGTTCCACCAGATCTACAAGCTCGGCGTGGTGCCGATCCCGACCAACCGGCCGATGATCCGGGCCGACGAGTCTGACGTGGTCTACCAGACCCAGGCGGCCAAGTTCGACGCCTGCGTCGAGGACATCGCCGAGCGGCACCGTCACGGCCAGCCGGTCCTGGTCGGCACCGTGAGCGTGGAGAAGTCCGAGATCCTGTCGCAGCTGCTCAAGCGCCGCGGCGTCGCCCACGAGGTCCTGAACGCGAAGTACCACGAGCGTGAGGCGTCGATCGTGGCCGCCGCCGGCCGCAAGGGCGCGGTCACCGTGGCCACCAACATGGCCGGTCGCGGCACCGACATCATGCTCGGCGGCAACCCCGACTTCATCGCCGACATCGAGCTGCACCAGCGCGGCCTGTCCCCGCTGGAGACCCCCGAGGACTACGAGGCGGCCTGGCCCGAGGCGGTGGCCAAGGCCAAGCGGGCGGTCGCCGAGGAGCACGAGGAGGTCGTCGAGGCGGGCGGCCTGTACGTGCTCGGCACCGAGCGGCACGAGTCCCGCCGCATCGACGACCAGCTGCGTGGCCGTTCCGGCCGCCAGGGCGACCCGGGCGAGACCCGGTTCTACCTGTCGCTCGAAGACGACTTGATGCGGATGTTCAATTCCAACCGGGTCGCCGCGATCATGGACCGGCTCAACATCCCGGACGACGTCCCGGTCGAGTCCAAGGTCGTCACCCGGGCCATCCGCTCGGCCCAGACCCAGATCGAGCAGCAGAACTTCGAGATCCGCAAGGACGTCCTCAAGTACGACGACGTCCTCAACCGCCAGCGCAAGGTCATCTACGCCGAGCGCCACGACGTCCTCGAGGGCGCTGACCTGCAGGAGCAGGTGCAGGGGATGACCGACGAGGTCATCGAGTCCTACGTGACCGGCGCCACCGCCGAGGGCTTCCCCGAGGACTGGGACCTGAACAAGCTGTGGCGCGCGTTCAAGCAGCTGTTCCCGATCTCGGTCACCGTCGAGGAGCTCGAGGACGACGCCGGCGGCAAGGCCAACCTGACCGCCGACACGATCATCGACGTGGTGGCCGAGGACGCCCGCGCCGCCTACGAGCGCCGCGAGACCGAGCTCACCCCGGAGATCATGCGCGAGTTCGAGCGCCGGGTGGTGCTGTCGGTCCTCGACCGCAAGTGGCGTGAGCACCTCTACGAGATGGACTACCTGCGCGAAGGTATCGGCCTGCGCGCCATGGCCCAGCGCGACCCGCTGATCGAGTACCAGCGCGAGGGCTTCGACATGTTCAACGCGATGATGGACGGCATCAAGGAGGAGTCCGTCGGCGCGCTGTTCAACCTCCAGGTCGAAGTCCAGCAGAACCCGGTCACCGACGAGGCCGCCGACGGCGCCGAGGGTCAGGCCGTGGTGGCCGGCGGCATCCAGATGTCGGCCGGCCCCGAGGTCACCTCGACCCCCCAGGCGGCCGTGAGCCAGCCCATCGTCGACCCCGACGCCGAGGCCGCCGCCCCGGCTCCCGCCACCCGCCGCGGCAACACCAACGGTGGCCGCAACGGCCGCTCCACCGGCACCGGAGCCCGCTCCGGCAACGCGGGCGGTACCGGCACGGGCGCCCGCTCCGGCAACGCCGGCGGCGCCGCCCGCTCGGGCAACGCCGCCCGCTCGGGCGGCGGCCGTCACCGCTCGACCGGCAACACCGGCCCCCAGCCGACCATGCCCCAGGACGACTCCGGCCTGCCCGCGGGCCTGGCCCCCCGGCGCAGCTCGTCGCTCCAGTACACCGCCCCGTCGGTGGACGGCGGCACTCACGTCGAGAGCCACGTCGAAGGCAACCCGGTCGCCGCGACCGGCGACTTCGCGAACGTCGGCCGCAACGACCCCTGCCCCTGCGGCTCGGGCCGCAAGTTCAAGCGCTGCCACGGCGACCCGCGCAACCGCGAGACCGTCTAAGCGTCACCTCCTCCTGCAGTCGGCCCGGTCCCCGCTCACGTGGGTGGTCGGTCCGCGTGCCCCGAGCCGGGCTGGCTCGCACCCGGCGCCGCGCCCGGTCAGGCCGATTCGATCGCGGTGCACAGCCAGCGGGCGTCCCGGCCCGGCCGCCCCGGGCCGGCCGACTGCGCCTCGGCTCGCTCCAGCCGGGCGGCCAGCGCCCGGGTCCGGGACCCGAACTCGGCCACGACCGCGACCTCGACCACGTCGGTGGCTGGCTGGGTGGCCCGTACCCGCTGGACCCGGGGCCGCCGGTCCACCGCCAGCAACGGCCCCAGCCGCCGGATACTCGTCCGCGCCCGCTCGGTCGTCCACGGGGTCAGCTGGCTAGCGGGCCGGGCGCCGGCCAGCGTCTCCGCCAGCACCTGCGCGAACCGGCTCGGCCAGCCCCCCAGCTCGTCGGCTTCGTCCGGCGGACTGCCTGCGTCCGGACCCTCGTCCCCGTCCGGCTCGGCCGGCGGTACCGGATCGCCCGGGTGATCGGCCACCAACGGGTACACGAGGCTGGTGAGAATCCGGCCCCCGGGCAGTTCGTCGTCGAACGGGGGATTGCAATCGGGCACCGGCACCAGGCGAATGGCCATCGGATCGGGCCACGGCCTTTCGTCGGTGTCCGGCGGCCGGAACGGATACGGCGGGATCATCCCCACCAAGGCGTCCGCGTCAGCTGGCGAGTCATCCATGGTCCCTCCGGGAAACCACTCGAGCTGCCCCGCACGCAGCGACTCCGCGCCGCGCACCCGCCAGTGAGGCATTACCGATCGTGCCAATTTCCGGCACAACCCCGTTTTACCCGCCCCCAGTGACATTTCCCCGCCCGGCCGGTCGCCGCCCCCGGACTCCTGAGCCGCCACGCGCAGCGCCGAAGTAGGCCCCGTTAGCATTCTGAGCAGGAAAAATGCGATCTCGCGGATCGACGCGACTTTGTGTATTTACCATTTTTAAAACGTAATTTCGCACACGGCCCCGGCTCATTGGATCGCACCAACGGAAAATGGCTGCCACCAGTGCTGACTCGTCCAATGGGGGCCAGGGCGAGCCGGGCTGCTGACTCCCTGGCTCCCGCCTGAAGGCGGCAGGCTGAGGGCATACATGTTTGTCGCGCCGCGGGGGTCGCGACAGCCTGGAGTAGTGCTTGCCTCCGGCGGGGGTACTTCGGGCTCCGGGATGGAGAAAGACCTATTCGGCCTGGCCCGGTCGCCGCCGCCCGCCGCTCAGCCGAGCAGACCGGCCTGGTCGGTCCAAGCCGCAAAGAGCACGGCTTGACCTGTCGGCGTCCGCCCCGCTGTTCGGCTGGCGGGACGACGGCGACGGGATGGGGCCAGCCCGCCCCGAAGTGTGCGCGGCGCGCGCCCCGCCAAGCTCAGCAGTTGGTGGTACTTCCGATTCGGGAAGACTTATAGGCAGCATTTGTACAAAAGTCTTCCCGAACCCCAGGCCAGCCCACGGCCCCAGCCCCACGGGTCACCCAAGTCCCAGGGACACCGATCGGCGCAGTCACACCCGGCGCGCTACGCCCGTGAATCCCACTCGCCGCTGGAGTCTCAGCGCTACGTGGCTACCTCTTTATGTGGGTACGCCTGTCCGCAGTATTTGCGGAAAAACGTACGAACCCGCGGGCTGGCTGACCCGTGTGGCCTCCGTGACTGGTGGGACGCGGGACACGAGTTCACTGCCACGCCCCGCTACTGGTAAGAAAGTTTACTATTTCGGACTGGTGGGGCATACTGGGTGGGGCGGAGGCGGACCGGCAGCCAGCCGGGTTGGCGTCGCCGACGAAGCCGGACCGGAAGTCCCCGGACTGGCGAGCCCAGGCGGCGTCGCCGACGAGCCCGACCGGAAGTCCGCGAAGTGGTGAGCCCAGCCGGGAGTCCCGGGCCAGCCAAAAGAGCCCAGCCCAGTCAGCCGGGACCGAGAGGAGTCGTGCGCAGTTGGCCGAGTTGCTCATCGCGGCCGAGAACATCGTGACCGCCGCCCCGCCCACCTCCCGCGACCTGCCCACCTCCCGCGACCCAGCCACCCCGCCCGTCCCGGATGTCCTGTCGCCCGGTTACGTCCTCGTCGAGAATGGCTGGATCACGGCCGTCGGCGAGGGTGAACCACCTCGGACCCCGGACGAATACCTGGACCACGGCGTCCTCACCCCCGGGTTCGTCGACCTCCAGGTCAACGGGTACTACGGCGTCGAGTTCGAGGCGGTCGACGAGGCTGACTGGCAAATGGTGGCCGACCGGCTGCCCGAGACCGGTACCACCTCGTTCGTCCCGACGTTCATCACCGCGCCGCTGCCGCAGCTCACCGACGCCCTCAAGGCCGCCGCCCGGC
>Ga0213875_10000468_pt1 | contig 34648 bp, 36 predicted proteins | sample BarmaccomBMRX_R8_FD_160105 | JGI IMG/M metagenome (GOLD analysis project Ga0213875, IMG submission 160105) | Root-associated microbial communities from Barbacenia macrantha in rupestrian grasslands, the National Park of Serra do Cipo, Brazil - RX_R8 | ecosystem: Host-associated > Plants > Roots...
GTAGCGGATTCACGAGCTCGCCTACTACGACTCGTTGACCGGCCTGGCCAACCGAGCGGCGCTGACCGACGCCTTGAGCGATGCGTTGGCCGTCGCAGGCGTACAGGACGTCCAGCTCGCGTTGTTGTTCATCGACATCGACGACTTCAAGAGGATCAACGACACGTACGGTCACCCCGCCGGCGATTTCGTGCTGCGCGCCGTCGCCGAGCGGCTGCGCTCGGTCGTGCGCTCCGGCGACCTCCTTGCCCGTCGCGGCGCAGATGAGTTCCTGCTGCTCGTGCGCGACGTCCCCGACGTGCAGGATCTCGCCGCCGACCTCGCGACGCGCGCGGTCGACTGTCTGCGCGAGCCGATCATGCTCAGCGACGGGCGCTCGGTGACCGCGCGGGCGTCGGTCGGCGTCAGCGCCTATCCGTGCGACGCGGTCACGGTCGAGGATCTCCTCGGCCACGCCGACGTCGCGATGGACATCGCCAAGGGCGCCGGCAAGGACCGCTTTCACGTCTACCGCGCCCGGAGCCTCAAGGCCGGCCACCTGGAGAGCTCTGACTTCGACCCCGCCACGGCGACCGACGAGCTCGAGCGGATCATCGCCGAGCGGGCGATCACGCCCGTGTTTCAGCCGATCGTCATGATCGACGGTGATCGGGTGATCGGCTATGAGGCCCTCGCCCGCGGTCCCGAGGGATCGGTGCTGCACCGTCCAGACCGGCTGTTCGCGGCCGCCGAGACGGCCGGACGTATCGACGACCTCGACTGGCTGTGCCGGACGCGCGCGGTCGAGGCTGCTCTGAGCGCGGACCTCGGTCGAGGCGCCACATTGTTCTTGAACTGCGAGCCCTCGGCGGTCGGATCGCTCTGTCCACCCGAGCTTCGCGAGACGTGGGCGCGCGGCCAGGCCGAGCTCGATCTCGTGCTGGAGATCACCGAACGCGCGGTCACCGACCGACCGGCCGAGCTCTCCCGGCTCGTCGGCGAGCACCGTCGCGCCGGACGCGGCATCGCCCTTGATGACATCGGCGCCGACGTGCGCTCACTCGCCTTGCTGCCGTTCGTGCAACCCGACGTGATCAAGCTCGACCTGCGGCTCGTGCAACATCGTCCGTCGTCCGATCAGGCGGCGATCGTCTCGGCGGTGGCGGCCGAGAGCGAGCGAACCGGTGCCATGATCCTCGCCGAGGGCATCGAGACCGATGCTCACCTGGATGTCGCCCGCTCGCTCGGCGCGACGCTTGGACAGGGCTACCGGTGGGGCCGCCCCGGTCCCCTGCCCACGCGCCCGCACCGCGCGTGGCGACGCCCCACCAGGCCGCACTGCCCCCACCGCGGGCGGACGCCGTTCGAGGTCGTCGCCGCCGAGCTGCCGACGGCCAGCGTGACGAAAAGCCTGCTGCTGCCGATGAGCCGTCACCTCGAGAACCTCGCGCTGCGGATCGGCGAAGGCGCCGTGCTGCTCGCCGCCTTCCAGGACGCCAAGCACTTCACCCGCCGGACCGCCGCACGCTACGAGATCCTCGCCCGCGGCGCGAGCCTCGTCGCGGCGCTCGGCATCGGCCTGGACAGCGAGCCGGTCGAGCGCGTGCGCGGCGCGCACATCGACCCCGAAGATCCGCTCGCGGGCGAATGGAGCGTCATCGTCATCGGACCGCACTTCGCCGCGGCGCTCGTCGCCCAGGACCTCGGCGACAGCTGCCGCGAGCCCGATCGCCGGTTCGTCTTCGCCACGACCTACCGCCGTGAGCTCGTCATCACGGCCGCGCGCACGCTGCTCGAGCGCATCGTCCCGGTCGCCGTCGCTCACCATCCCATCAGCGGTTCGATCTAAAAGGCGCCCAGGCGGTTCGGAGGCGGCCTTCGACTTGGCGAGCCGGGCGTGCTCTGGAGCCGTTGAGAAAGTCGTGTATCTATGTGAGGCTTCGCCTTCCGCGGGTAGCGAGGGCAGGACACCCGAGCAGGAGGATCTGACGACATGGCCACGGAATTGCACACGAGAGCCGGCGCTACCCACCGGCGGCCCCGGAACCGCCGAGGAGGACGATTCGGAGCAGGTCGAGTCCTCCCATCCGGTGTGGGCGAGTGATGAGCGTCACCTCGGTCGTCGACACGGCACTGGACCGCACGATCGTCCTCGGCTACGGCAACGTCGGGCTGGCGATCCGACGCCGCCTGAGCGGGTGGCCGGCCGACCCGCCCCGGATCGACGGGAGCGTCGTGATGGTGACCGGCGCGGCATCAGGTCTGGGGCGAGCCGCCGCCGCGGGGCTCGCCGGACTTGGCGCGCGCGTGTATGCGGTCGCGCGCGACGACGCGCGAGCGGCCGAGGCCGTCGATCGTGTTCGCGCCACCGTTGCGCGGGCCGACGTCCGGCCGCTGGCCGCCGATCTCAGTGAGGTCGGTGAGTTGCGGGACCTGGCCCGGCGTTTCGCGGCGCAGGAGCCACGCCTCGACGTGCTGGTCAACAACGCGGGCGCGATGCCCGACGAGCGCGAGCACAGCGCCGGCGGCCACGAGCTGATGTTCGCGACCCACGTGTTGGCGCCGTTTGCGCTCACCGAGCTGCTCGCCGAGCAGCTGAAGGCCGCCCGCCCGTCCCGCGTCATCAACGTCAGCTCGGGCGGAATGTATGACCAGTCGGTTCCCGTCACCGATCTCGAGTCCGAGGACGCCTCCTACGGTCCGAAGAAGCTCTACGCGCGGACCAAGCGCGAGCTGGTGGTGATCACCGAGCAGTGGGCCGAGAGGCTCAAGCCCGAGGGAGTCGTGGTGCATGCCATGCATCCCGGCTGGGTCGATACCAAGGGCGTGCAGGACTGGATGCCCGTGTTCCGGGCGATGACTCGTCCGATCATCCGCACGCCCGAGCAGGGCGCCGACACGATCGCGTGGCTCGGCGCGTCGCCTGAGCCGCTGCGCTCCACGGGTCTGTTCTGGCACGACCGTCGACCACGCCCGACGACCTACCTGATCGGTGCGTCCGCCGATGACGCCGACGCGCGCGCGGCGGTCTGGGAGCACTGCCGGCAGGCGCTGGACCGTCCCGACGATCCGGTTGCGGCGGGCACGGGCTGAGCCACGTCAGCGGCATCGGCCACGGGTGGAACGCCGGCTTGGACTCCTTCGTGCGCAATCCGATGACCGTCGAATTGATCGCGAGGCGCCGGCGCGCTGATCAGCCGCCGGTGCGCGGCGCGGCGGCGTATTCCTCGTCGGTGACGTGGCGACCCCACGCGACGGGGCTTCCGGAGTCGTCGTTCTGGTGCATGGCGATGTGGACCATGAGGCGATTGGGCGCGGCACCGTGCCAATGGTTCTCGCCCGGTTCGAAGAACACCCGGTCGCCCGGGTGGATCGCTTGCGCCGGGCCACCCTCCCGCTGACAGAGGCCAACGCCCTCGGTGACATAGATCGTCTGTCCGTGCGGGTGGGTGTGCCACGCGGTGCGAGCGCCGGGGGTGAAGTGGACGTTGGCGGCGGCGAACGTGGAACTGCCCGCCGGGGCCGCGACGGCATCGATGTACACGTCGCCGGTGAACCAGTCGGCAGGGCCTTTGGCGGTGTCGAGCGAGCTGCGAGTGATCTGCATGAGGGTCCTATTCGTCGTCGGGGCTTGCGGGCTCCGGAGTGGCGGTCCAGCGGAGGTCAACCTACCCTCCGAGTCCGCACAGAGTGCTCCGTCCAAACGCGAGACGGCGCACGGGGGCGGATGCGTGGCGTCTCAGTGTGTCAGGGTGTCGCCGGGCGGGCGGCCGTAGGCGGCCCGGTAGTGTCGAGCGAACCGGCTCGGATTGGCAAATCCCCACTCGAGCGCGACGCGCGTGACCGTGAGCCCGTCCTCGGGGAGCGCGGCTTGGAGCTGCTGGTGGGCGTGCTGGAGGCGAACCTGGCGCAAGTAGGCCGTCGGGGTTGTGTTCAGGTGCCGTCGAAACGCCAGCTGGACTGCCCGGCTGGTGACGTGCGCGGCGCGCGCAATATCGCCGACGGTGATGTCGAGGTCGGGGTTGGCATCGACGAACGCGATTGCTCGCCGCTGCATGTCGGGATGGGCATCGCGGCGGTCGCCTGGCGTGGGGTCCGTGACCGCCGCGTTGGGGAAGACTGCAACGATCGTGGCGGCGAGCAGTCGAGCCGCCGAACCGACGACCAGCGGCGCACCGGCGGCGCCGGGGTCTCGGAGCGCGTCGTCAACGAAGCGAGTGGCCTGTCGCCATCGCCGAGCGCCGCCGGGTACGGGTCGAATGGACCCAAGCCTCAGTCAACGGCGGACTCGCCATCCGCGTCGGCCGCAACCCCCGCGATCAGCGATCGCGGCAGCGTGATGGTGTGCGATCGGAGTTCGTGGGTGTGGCAGACGCAGTGCAGATCGGGGTGGTTGCCGGCGTAGACGTCGCCCAGTCGGCAGCGTTCGTCGAGATCGTCGTTCTCGTATTCGACGCTGCCGGCGAGCACCGTGTTGACGACCACCTCGTCGTGACCGTCGACCTCAAAGGTCAGGTCGGCTGGCAGCCGCACATCTCCGGACACGACCTGTCTCGCGGCGACTTGGTCGACGGACAGCTGCCAGCTGCTCTCGCGCGAGCCCTTGATCACGAGGCGGCCGCCGTAGGTCTGATCCATGAAGGTTCGTGCCCGCAGCGGATCGGCCGTCGCGAAATGGCTGCGGGTTGGCGCAGGTGCCGTCGTCGCTGCGGTCATGGCGAAACCTCGGGTCGGTCCGGACCGAACCGCGCACATCGCGTGCCTACCTCGGAGCCCCCAAGACAAACTGCCTCTCGTTCGCACCCTGAGCCACGTTGCGGTGCCGGTCCAGCGCGGACCGCAGGGTCTCGGAACGCCGCGTGGTCGCGTGGCATGGGCCCGAATGATCGCAGACCGGCAACCGGCCAGCCGTGGCCGGTGAGCGAGCATCGGGCGACGCTCGCGGTGCGGTGTCGTCGCGGGAACCCCTCGCCCTGCCGTGCATCGCTCCGACGGGCAATCCGTGGTGGCTGGCTCGGCCGCGGGCCTCGAAGACGGCCCGCCGCCCCTGCCCGCGCACCTCGCGGACGCGGTCGCAACCCCCAACCACCCTGGGCGAGCCCGGCGCCGGCTCGCCCAGATCGGCGATCGCGCGGCTCAGCGCGACGCTGGACCCGAGGCCGTGTGATGGTCAAGGAAGAATCGGATCATCTCGGCGGAGGCGTCGGGCCCCTGAACGTCGGTGTAGGACCCGAGCGGACTGCCGCCATACCAGGCGTGGTCGCCGCCGTGAACGATGAAGGACTCGGCGACTGCGGTGCCGGTGTGGTTGTTGTGTACGGTGCGGGTGTACGAGCGGCCGCTGTCGTCGGTCACGGTCAGCGGCCCGTGGTGGCTAGTGAAGTCTCCGGCGGCTCGGCGCGAGGCGATGAGCTTGTCGGCATTGATCGCAGCGACCGTCCTGTCCCGGTCGCCGTGGATGACGATCAGCGGCATCGTCGTGGTGGGAGCCGGTGTCCCGCCGGTCCGCATCGCCGCGAACGCCGACCCGACATCGTGGGCGGCGCGATAGGCGATCCCGGAGTGCACCCCGACCGCGGCGTAGAGGTCGGGATAGGTTGCGGCCATGACCGCGGCCATCGCGCCGCCGGCGGAGAGCCCCGCGATGTACACGCGGGTGTGGTCGACCGCCTGATCGTGCATGATCTGGTGGGTGATGCCGGCGATGATGGCTGGCTCGCCCACACCGGTGTGCTGGTGGGAAGTGGAAAACCAGTTCCAGTACGCGCCCTGGTTAGCGCTCCGTGACTGCTCGGGATAAGCGACGAGGAGGGTATGGCGCTCGGCGAGCTGGTTCATGCGCGTGCCGGCGGCGAAGTCGGCGGCGTCCTGGCTGCCGCCGTGGAGCATGACCACCAGTGGTACGCGCTGACCGGTGTAGCCGGTGGGGAGGTAGAGGTCGTAGTGGCGCGTTCCGGCCGCCTCGGTGTGGTGCAGGTGGCGGATCTCGCCGTCCGGCGTATCCCCGGGGGCCGTCGCAGTTGCCGACCGCAACCGCCGTCCTCCGTCGGGCAGCGCGGAGAGGTCGATGCCGGGTGGGGGGGCCAGCAGGGTCTCGACGCGGCGAAGGACGCCGTCGGATGGCGCGGCGTGCGGACTCGATGCTCGCCGCGCGGCGTCATGACTCCGAACCCCGTGCGGCAATGCGAGGCGGCCGTGATCGTCGCGCTCACCCGTCGTCGATGTGGCCGGCGGGGCGCTCTTGGCACCAGCACATCCCTGCCGCAAGAGCGCCGTCGCCTCGCCTAACCGTCCGGCGCGAGTGAGCCGCAGCGCCTCGGTCATCGTGGTGTTCGTGTCGTTGCTCATAGCATGTCCTCATGATCAGGTAGGCGCCTCGCGGCCGCCGACTCGTTGGGTCAGCCCCAGTTCACGGTCACCGCGCGACCGGACCGCGCACACCGTCAGCGTGTGCGCGAGGCCAGGGCTGCTTTGACCGCGCGCGGCGCCCGAAACGCCCCCAGCACCTCGACCGCGGTGATCGTGGACAGCGCGAGCTCGGGAGAGACGTCGTCAGCTATGCTGGCCAACCCCAGCACCCGCAACTCCACCGTGCGGCCGCAGTCGCGCAGCGCCTCGAGGTCACGCCGACTGTAGTGCTCGCTCCCGAGGGTCAGTTGTCTTCGGGTCACGGTGCTCTCGACACTGCTGGCCCGGCTTTCGATCTGGCGGCGAATGGCCGTCCGGATGAAGTCCGTGCGGTTCGCAAAGAACCCCTCACTCACGAGCAGATCGATCTGTCCGAGGTCGACCAGCCCCACGTTGATGGTGATCTTCTCACTCTTCTCGGCATCAGAAGCCCGCTTCATCGGGCCGGGATCCGCGCTCACGTCCATCTGCAAGCCATCCTAGCACCATCCAGACGGATGGTGGCGCGAAAAGCCGAAACCGTTGAAGGGCGCTCGTTGGGCCCGTCGTCGCGGCCGCGCCCACCCGCCGGTGGGCGATTGTGGGCAACGGTGCGCGATTGTGGTCAACGCCTGGCGAAACGAGTGGACAGACGGAGCAGCGGGCACGACGGGCACCGTTCATTCCGGCCATGTCGATCACGATTCTGATCCGTGCGGGTGCCGGAGCCGTAGTCCACACCATGCACGCTTTTGACAGACACTCTCTGTACGCGAGGTTCCTGCACCTCGAGAACCGCATTCACCATCGACTCGTGCTGCACAGCATCACGTGGTTGCGGCTCGCCGTCGGTGCGATCTTCTTCGGGTTCGGGATCCTCAAGTACTTCAACGGCGTCAGCCCCGCACAGAATCTGACGGAGGCGACGACTCACATCCTGTTCCTCGGGTTGATCCCTGGTGACATCGCCATCAGGATGATCGCGACGCTCGAATGCGTCATCGGGCTCTGCCTGCTCACCAACCGGTGCATGCGGCTTGCGGTCTGGCTGCTGGCGATCGAGTTCATCGGGATCCTCTCCCCGCTGATCCTGCTCCCGGGGCGCGAGTTTGCCGGCCCGTACCACGCTCCCACCCTCGAAGGTCAGTACTGCCTCAAGGACATCATCCTCGTCACCGCGGCCCTGGTGATCGCCGCCGGGACGTTCCGCGGCGGGCGACTCATTCGCGCCGACCTCCCGCCGAGCATCCGCGCCAGCGGCGAGGGCCCCGTCGACCCCGAGCACAAGCTCCGCATCGTGCTGGACGGCATCGGCGACAGCGACTCGATCGCCACGCTCTGCGAACAGCACCACGTCACCGAGTCAGACTTCTACCAGTGGCGAGATCAGGTCATCGACGCCGCTCGGCTTGCGCTCGAAACCTCGCGCGATGACTCGAACAAGAAACCCACCACCGAGCCCGCTCTCAGGGTTTGACACCACGACAGAAGGCTCGGGGGGCGCCGGTCTCCTCGACGACGTCGAGGCTGGCCTTCGCCGCCAGCGCGTGCTGGATGCTCTGCGGTCATCCACCTCGCCTGGGACGACGTGCGACCGCCAGAGCGGATCGCCCGCTCAGAAGGCTAAGGTGCGAGCCATGACCCGAGAGCCCGCAATCGAGGTCGAGAAGCTGGTGCGCGAGTTCCGCAAGGGGCCCAGGGCGGTGGACGGGATCGACCTGGCGGTCGCGCCCGGCGAGATCTATGGCTTCCTGGGGCCGAACGGCGCCGGCAAGTCGACGACGGTGCTGATGCTGACGACGCTGCTGCCGCCGACCAGCGGACACGCGACCGTTGGTGGATTCGACATCATCCGGCAGGGCGCTCAGGTGCGCGCGACGATCGGCGCCGCGCTGCAGGAAGCGGCACTCGACGCGATCCTCACGGGTCGTGAGCATCTGATGCTGCAGGCCACGCTGCAGGGTCTGCGCAGTCCCGAGCGGCGCGAGCGGACGCGGGCGTTGCTGGAGCGCGTCGGCCTGACCGAGGCCGCCGATCGACGGGTGGGCGGGTACTCGGGCGGGATGAAGCGCCGCCTGGACCTCGCGCTGGCTCTCGTGCACTCGCCGCGGATCCTGTTCCTCGACGAGCCGACGACGGGGCTCGACCCGCAGAGCCGCTCCGCGCTCTGGGAAGAGGTCGCGCGGCTCGCCCGCGACGAGGGCATGACGGTGTTCCTGACCACGCAGTACCTGGAGGAGGCCGACGTCCTGGCCGACCGCATCGGGATCATCGACCACGGCCATATCGTGGCCGAGGGGACACCGGCCCAGCTGAAGGCCAACATCGGTGGTCCGAGCGTCGAGGTGACGCCTGCCGAGCCTGACGATGGAGGCCGGTTGACCGAGCTGCTGTCGCAGTTCGGCGAGATGCGACACAACGGCAACGGGAGCGTCACCGTCCAACTGCCGGGCGGCGAGGCCGAACTGGCGGACATCATCCGCATCCTCGACCGCGCGGATCTGCGCGTGGAAACCCTGCAGCTGCAGCAGCCGTCGCTCGACGACGTGTTCCTGGCCCAGACCGGGCGCAAGCTCGAGGGCTCGGCAGACGGCGCCGAGAACGAGGGTGACGCCCCCGCGCCGGAGGGCCGGCGGGGCCGGAGGCGCCGTGGCCGTTGAACTAACCGCCGATCAACCCGCCGGGTTCTCGCCGCCGGCCGCGCATGTCCTGGAGCAGACGCTGGCCATCGCTCGGCGGGCGATCGTGCGCACCACGCGCCAGCGCGCCCTGATCGTCTTCCCGATGATCTTTCCGCTGATCCTGTTCGCGATCAACGGCTCGGCGTTGAGCTCGGCAACGCGCATCCCGGACTTTCCGACGCACGACTACCGCGACTTCCTCATCGCGATGCCGTTCGTCCAGGGAGCGATGTTCGTCTCGATCACCGCGGGTGTCGACCTCGCCCGGGACATCGAGAGCGGCTTCCTCAACCGCCTGTCGATGACGCCGATCCGCGGGGAGGCGCTCCTGGTCGGGCAACTCGGGGGAGCGCTCGTGCTCGGCGTCATCCAGGCGATCGTCTATCTGTTGGTGGGCCTGGCGACCGGCGTCTCGTTCGCGAGTGGTGTCGGGGGCGCCCTGGTGCTGCTCGCCTTGTCCATCCTGATCTCGTTCGCGTTCGCCAGCCTGGGCGTACTGCTGGCGCTGCGGTTCGGTACGGGCGAGGCCGTCCAGGGGATCTTCCCGCTCCTGTTCGTGACGCTTTTCCTCAGCTCCTCAAGCCTGCCGCGTAATCTGATCAAGGCGCCCTGGTTTCGCGACGTCGCGACCTACAACCCGGTCTCGTACCTGCTCGAGGGGCTTCGCAGCCTGGTCATCACCGGCTGGGACGCTCAGGCACTGGCCCTGGGGTTCGGCTTCGCGCTCGCCCTGCTGGTGATCGCGCTCGGACTCGCGCAGGCGGCGATGAAGTCGAGGCTGACCAGAACATGAGCCGCTTTGTCAGTGTCGCCCGCGGCGTCGCCTGGCGCTCGATTCACAACACGCTCGTCAATCCGGCGATTCTCGTTCCGTCGATCGTCTTTCCGCTGTTCTTCCTGATCGCCTTCGCCGGCGGCCTCTCGCGAATCAGCGACGTGCCGAACTTCCACTATCCGCCGGGCTATACCGCCTTCCAGTTCGTCTTCGTCTTCCTGCAGTCCGCCGCGTTCGGCGGCGTCTTCACCGGGTTCGCGGTCGCCCGCGACTTCGATTCCGGCTTTGCGCGGCGACTGCTGCTCAGCGCCCCTCGCCGCAGCGGCATCATCGCCGGCTACGCGCTGGGGGCCCTCGGGAGATGGGCGCTCACGGGGACCGTCGTCACGATCGCGGCCCTCATCGCCGGCATGAATGTCGACGGCGACGGCATTCAACTGGTCGGGCTGCTCGGCCTCGGCATTGCCGTGAACCTCGCCGCCGCCCTGTGGGCCGTCGGCCTCGCGATGTTCCTGCGCACCGAGCAGGCGGGGGCGGTCATCCAGATGCCGGTCTTCGTGCTCCTGTTCCTCGCCCCCGTCTACGTGCCGCTGTCGCTGCTGACCGGCTGGATCCACGATGTCGCCAAGCTCAACCCGGTGACGCCGGTGTTGGAGGCGGGCCGGGGCCTGCTGGCGGGATCGCCGGTGAAGGTGACGATCGCCTTCGTTGGTCTGGTCGCCGCCTTCCTCGTGCTGTCGGCGTTTGCGCGTCGGGGCTTGGCCTCTGCGGAGCGTGCCGGCTGAAACCAGCCTAGCGAGGGTCGACCTGAGACCGCGTGGAGTCGTCTACCGGCACCGGAGACCCGCGGTCCCGGGCGCGGCACTTCCGGTGTGACCGCAGGCTTCCAAGACGTTTCTTCATACCCTTCGAGCGCGCACGGCGCCACCTGCCTTCCTGTTGGTTCCTGACGGCGCCGCGGGACTTACCCATAGGCGGTAGCTGGGCCCGAGCCCAAGATCGACGTCGAGGGCGCCCTGCGGACGAACACGTGGTCTGCGCCGATGGGCCGGCTGTACAGGTGGCCACCGAAGTGCTCGTCCGGCGCTGGCAGTTGTGACACTGGCAGTAGCGAGCGGTGTCAAACGGGGCGGTGACGGTGAAGCGGACGGCGCTGCACGCGCACTGCCGATGAGAGCGTGCTCATTGTCGATTTCATGCGCGCCATCCTATCCGCTTGCACACGCCCGCCAGTATGATCATTGTCATGAGGGCGGCCGAAGAGATCGCGCAGCTGCTGCGCGCGTGGGGGGCGCTGCTGGAGGGCGACCACCTCGTGTACATCTCGGGCCAGCACGGCTCGGGGTGGATCGATAAGGATGTCGTCTATCCCCACACCGACCGCACATCAATGCTCGCCGCCGAGCTCGCCGAACGCGTGACCACGCGGGGGATCGATGTCGTCTGCGGCCCGGCCACCGGCGGGCTCATCCTTGCCCAATGGGTGGCGCATCACCTCGGCGCGCTGGCCGTTTTCGGGGAGCATGCCACGCCTCCCGCCGACGAGCACCATGCCGAGGGCAGCCGTCCGTTCGTGCTCAGACGAGGGTACGACCGGCTGGTTGCGGGCCGCAGAGTGCTCGTGGTGGACGACGTGATCAACAGCGGCTTTTCGATCCGCGGCGTCACAGAGGCGGTGCGCGCAAGCGGCGGCACCGTCGAGATGGCAGCATCGGTATGCAATCGCGGCGCGCTGACGGCCGCCCGGGCGGGCGTCGCGGAGCTGATCAACCTCTCGGACATCCGGCTGCGGTCCTGGCCGCGCGAGCAGTGTCCCCTATGTGCGCGGGCCGTTCCGGTTAATACGGTCTACGCCCATGGCGACGACTTCGTCCGCGCCGGCGGCGATTGGCCGTGACGGGTGGGTGACGTCACCGCCTGATGGCGTGTGCGGTTCGGCATTAGCCGGGTGGTTGGCGTCCCTAGTTCGCAACGCGTGATCGCGGTCTCCTCGACGAGGACGGTACTGACCAGAGCACCCGCAAAGGCCGAGGCCAGGTGGTTCGATCACCGAACAACACCTGCTAGGCTTGGCAGATGCGACGGCCGACGTCAGCCATCGCGGGTTCGCCTTGATTCCGAGCCGCCGCAACTCCGCGCCGCGCTTTCGCTTCCGCGCGCTGCCCCCGCCGATGGGCGAGGACTCGACGTCCGCCGTCACGCTTGTCGTCGCGAGTGCCGGCACCGGCCTGGTGCTTCTCGTGTTCGCCAACGTTGTCACCACGGTCGCCCCGACGATTAGCGAGCTGGGAGGCGGGACCGCGGGCGAGACGTGGGCCCTCGGCGGCATGAGCCTCGGCCTCGCCACGATGCTTCTCAGCCTCGGAGCGGTGGCCGATGACCATGGTCGACGGCGGGTGTTCCTGTTCTCGTCGGTCGCGCTTGCAGCAGCGAGCGTCCTGGCGGCGATCGCGTCGGGCATCGGAGTCTTCGTGGCTGCCCGAGTTCTGCAGGGAGGCGCCGGCGCGGGGATCGTGGCTTCCAGCCTCGGCACGATCGGACACGCGTTTCCGGATGGACCCGCGCGCACCCGCGCGACCGGCGTGTGGGGTGCTGCGGTCGGCGCCGGGACGGCCCTCGGTCCGCTCATCGGAGCAGCTCTGGCGTCCATCGGGGGATGGCGGGCGGGCTATTGGTTCCAGGCCGCCGCTGCCGCCTCACTGGTCCCGGCCGGACTGCTGCTCGTCGAGACGCGAGCCGCGTCGGCTCGACGCGTCGACCTCGCGGGTGCCACGCTGTTCGGCTCCGCGATGGCGTGCTTGCTCGCCGGTCTCACGCTCGGTCGCGCGGACTGGGGGCGGCTCTCAACGATCGCCGCGCTGGTGGCGAGCGGGATCTTGCTCGCAGGATTCGTCGCCGTCGAGCAGCGCCGCGAGGAGCCAATGATCGAGCTGTCCCTGTTCCGGCGTCCGCTCTTCTTGGCATCCGAATCGGGTGCCCTGTTCGTCGGCCTGGCAATCGTCGCGGTGGTCAGCTTTCTGCCCACGTTTCTGCAGCGGGCGCTGCACGACTCCACGCTGACCTCGGCCTGGATTCTCGCACTCTTCTCAGTGACCGGGACGATCGTGGCCTTCCAAGGACGCAGGCTTCCGGACAGTCTCGATTCGGGCCGACGCGTGGCTCTCGGGTTCCTGTGCGGAGCGATCGGACTCGCCGCGAGCTCCGGGCTCTCGCCCCACTCGGGCTGGGTGCGGCTCGCGCCCGGACTGATCCTGCTCGGAGCGGGCTACGGCTTGACCAATGCGTCACTCGGGCGCCTGGCCGTGGAGTCGGTCCCGCTCGGGCGCGCCGGGATGGGCAGTGGCGCCAACAACACCGCCCGGTACGTCGGTGGCGCCGCCGGAGTCGCCGTCGTCGCCGCGCTGCTGGCGGCAGGCGACAACCGGCAGGGTGCCGCCGGGTTGGCTCACGGGTGGAATCTCGCCAGCGCAGTCGCTGCGGTCCTCTGCTTGATCGGGGCCGGGACCGCACTGGCATGCCGCCGGCTCACCCTCATTCAGCCGGCACCGGCCCCCGCTAACCGCGCCGACCTGTGCGTCGATCCTCCCGGGCCTTCGCCGCGTTCAGGAGCATGAGCACCGCTGGCCTCTCGCCACCGAGCAGGGTCCGTCCACTGCACGGCAACTGCCTGTGTGGCGGGGTCAGGTTCGAAGTCACGGGACCCTTCCGTCGCGCCAATTATTGCCACTGCTCACGGTGCCGCAAGCACTCCGGCGCCGGCGCCCTTGCCCAGGGTCGCGTCCCACGTGAATCGTTCCGCCTGGTGAGCGGCGCGGAGCTCATCGAGACCTACCGCCCACCGCAAGGAATGGCCAAGGCGTTCTGTCGCGTCTGCGGCTCCAGCTTGTTCGGTGGCACGTGGCCCGATGGACGCGAGGTGTCGATACGACTCGGCGTGCTCAATGGCGATCCGGGGATTCGCCCGCAGTACCACAGCTTCGTCGCCTCGAAAGCGACTTGGGAGACGCTCCCGGATGACGGCACGCCGCGCCACGAACAGGCGAAGCGAAAACGCATGACCAGCGGACGGGCGGCAGCACTTGGACGACGACAGATCGAGCCGTTCTCATCGTGCGCACCCAGCGCCATCCTCGGCGGGTGTCCGCGCGCCGGCGGGTCCCGGAGGAGGAACCGCGGACGCGCTGCTCGCGCGACTTTGCGTGACGAGTCGCGGTGAACTACGTCTATTCGGCGCCGGGCGGTTGCTCAGCTGGCGTCAAGACTTGAGGCTGTCTGCCGAGCGGCTCGAGCAGTCGGTGCGGCTCGAGCAGGGCGACAGATATCGGGTCGTATCGCAGCTGCGGAGCATTGGGCCGCAGCGACATGACGACGTCGTGGGCTTCCGGCGTGATGCCACAGGCAGGGCAGGATCCATCGTCCTCGAGCTCCGTTTGGCACGCGAAATGCGTGAACGCTCGGCGTGGGCCATCGGGAGCCCGGTAGCGCGCTCCCCAGGTGCGCAGCGCATAGATGGCGGGCCACAGGTCACGGCCCGCCTGCGTCAGCTCATAGATCTCGCGTCCGGGCCGCTTGGGATCCGGACGGCGCTGCATGACCCCGTCGCGAACCAGTCCCTTCAGGCGCTCGGAGAGCACGGCTTTGGGGATGTCCAGATGGCTCAGGAAATCGCTGAACCGCCGGACGCCGAAGAAGGCGTCGCGAACGATCAGCAGGGTCCATCGCTCGCCGACGGTCTCGAGGGCGCGCGCTAGGAGGCAGTCCTGCGCCGCGTAGTCGCTCGGAAGCACACATCCGAGGGTAGCGCCTGTTCAAAGACCGAACCCTTGCCTGAGCTGCAGGGCGTCATCAAAGCGGCGTCAGCAGCTGCCCACCAGGATGAGCAGAAGCATCCGATGAGCAGGAGGGCCATTGTGACGCTGAACCGCCGCAGGGTTCTCGGTGTTCACAGACCCCGCGCGTCATCCACGCCTTACCAGGTGAGACATCCATGGTGCTCGGTCAGCGTTGGAAGCGTTCCGTCGTGCGGCTCAGGGCAGCTCGGGCATCCGTCGCCAACATCAGCACGACGTCCCGCGCTGGGAGCTCTGGGGCGAGGGAGTGCGTCTGGCCGGCCCAGAGGTTGAAGCCATCGGCGTCGCCACGGTCGCGGGCGCTCGCTCGTAGGGGGCTGGTCGCGTAGTGGATCTGCGGGTAGGCGCGAGGGGCGAGCGCGGAGTGCTCCGACTGGAACCGGTTGACGATCCCCCGAGCTTGGCGGCCGCTGAATGCGCGTGTGAATGCCGTGGGCGCGGCGTGCCTGAGCCGCTCGCGGTGCGCCGGGTGGGTGGCGGCCTCGTCGGCCAGCATGAACGCGGTTCCGATCTGCGCCGCGACCGCTCCAGCCACGAGCACGGCTGCGAGCGATGCGCCGTCGGCGATTCCGCCGGCGGCGATCAGAGGCAGATCGCAGGCCGAGTGCGTCAAGCGCAACAGCGAGAGCAGCGTGAGCTCCTCACCGTCGCCCTCGTCCCTGAACCCGCCGCGGTGCCCGCCGGCCTCAAGTCCCTGCACGATCACCGCGTCCGCCCCGCGCTCCTGGGCCAGCTGCGCCTCCGCCGGGTCGGTCACCGTCACCCAGGCTGAAATGCCGGCGGCGCGCAGGCGGGCGATCTCCTCGTCGCTGGGGCACCCGAAGGTGAAGCTGGCCACCGGCGGGCGCTCCTGCTCCAGCACCGACAGGAACCCGGCCCAGTCGTCGTCATCGTCCCGGGGGAGACCGAGCTCTGAGCCGTATCGCCGCTCCTCGGGTGCAAGCTGGCGAAGGTAGCGCTCGACGGCGACCTCGTCGTAGCGGGCCGACCCCGGGACGAACACGTTGACCCCGAACGGGCGCTCGGTGGCGGCGCGCAGCTCACGGATCTGTGCCCGCATCGTTTCCACGCGGCCGTATCCGGTGGCGAGAAAGCCCATCCCTCCCGCGTCGCTGACCGCGACCGCCAGCGCGACGGTCGACGGGCCACCGGCCATCGGCGCCTGGATGATCGGGTGGACCAACTCGTCGAGGATCAACGCGAGTCTGTCCGCTGGTTGATCATCGCCACCCAAGGTATCATGGTTCGCTGAGCGAACCATCGGCGAGAGTCGTGAGCACCACCAACGCCGGTGGCCCGAGGCCCGCGGCATGCCCGCCGGAGAGTCCTCGGGATCACGATCGCCGCCGCTCGGTTCGCGCTGTGGGAGAACCCGGCCCACCTGACCGAGGAAACCCGCTTGGGGACTCGAACCCCTCCCTGACCGTTGCGCCCTCGTCCAGGTGAGCCGCCGCGAACGTCGCGCCGCGGCACTCAGCTACGACAGGTCTCAGGTCATGTCCGGCACGACTCGTGAAGCCGGGCTCCGCCGGAGAGGGCATGGCCGGGCCGGTGTTGGGTTAGGCTTGCCGAGTGAATCGCAAGGCGTGGCAGTCGGCGAGGAGGTGGGCGGGTCGTGGCTGATGAGCAGGAGCGCGACCGTCGACGCGCGTTCGTGCACCAGCACCGCACCGCGATCTTCGGCTATGCACGCAAGCAGGACGGCCCGTCGATGTCGGTCGTCTACTACGTGATGGACGGTGAAGACCGGATCTTGGTCTCCACGATGCGAGACCGCAGCAAGGCCAAGGCGGTTGCGGCGCACCCGAAGGTGTCACTTTGCATCCTGGATGAGCAGTGGCCTTTGACCTACCTTCAGGTCTACTGCGCCGCCGAGGTCGACCCAGATCTCGGACGCGCGACGGACATGATGATGCGCATCTCGACCGTGATGGCCGGCAAGGAGATGCCGGAGTCCGCTCGCATCGACGTGGAGGAGATGTGTCGGCGCGAGCATCGGATCGTCCTCAGACTCTCGCCCTACGCCACGTTCCAGACGCCCCCGCGCCACGTTCACGAGGCGCACGATCTCAAGGGGCTCACGCACTGGACCAGCTCCAGCATGCCCTGGTAGCGAACTCCCGCTGGCTGACTGCTGGATGTCGAGCCGGCGAGCGAGCTCGATTCCCCTTCCTCTTCTAGACCTTCAACGTCGGCGTTAAGTCCCCGGCGTCGGGGGCTGGAAGTAGTCGCCTCCGGGCAGGACGTCATCCTCGTCGTTCATGGTCGCGGTTGCGCCGCTGGATGGGGCAGGGCGAGCAGCGGTGTCCAGTCGGTGAGAGGCTTGGCGATCTCGGTGATCGCCCATGCACGACCGTGGCGGCCGGCGTGGGTCGACAGGAGCTCGTCGCGCGCCTGGATCCCCACGCGTGGCAGGCAGAGCCGGTCGGAACTCGCCGGTTTCCCGGGATCGCGTTCCGCGGCAGCGATTGGAACCGACGCCCGTGGGTGATCGGAACCGCGCTAGACGTCTGGGAGATCGTGGCGGCCTCACGCTCGTACGACACGCCCGCCGAGATGGCGGCCGCAACCGACCTGACCGAGGCACAGATCCGGCTCGCGCTCGCTTACTACGCAGACTTCCCTGATCAGATCGACGCGCCGATTACGGACAACGAGCGGCCGCTCGCGGAGCTCAAGCGCCAGTATCCGACGATCGACACGATTGTCGTCGGCGATTAGCAGCACGTGAGGCTGTTCCTCGACGCGCACGTCTCAGCGCGCCGGATCGCCACCGCCCTGCGCGAGCAACATGATGTCCGCGCGGCCGACGAGGAGCGCGAGCTCGACGGTTTCGACGACGAGCGACTGCTCACGCTCGCCACCCGGGAGCACCGGATCATGGTCACCTTCAACGTTGCCGACTTCGCCCGGATCACGACCGAATGGGCGGCGGCAGAAAGGTCGCATGCCGGCTGCCTGCTGATCGTCGGCGTCGATCACGCCGAGTTCGGGCTCATCGTCCGCGTGATCGAGCACGCCATCTCGATCCGCCCGGACCAAGACGCGTGGGCCGACTACACCGCCTGGGCACCCGATCAGCGACGACGTAATCCCCATCCTCGCTTGGGCGACGCCCTTGAGAACGGCGGCCTGCGTTGGCCCTACTGCGGCGGCTTGATGTGGCCCCACCTTCCGTCCGATCGTCGCTGAGCGTGCGCGTGTCAACGCGCACACGGGAGGTCGGCAGAAGGGATGGGTTCCAGGGTGGAGCTGTTCGAGCAGATCCGCAGAGACCGCGAGCGTGAGGGGCTCTCGAGGCGCGCGCTCGCCGCGAAGTACTGCGTGCATCGGCGGACGTGCGGCAGGCGTTGGAGTCGCCGGTGCCGCCGGTCAGGAAGCGGCCCGAGCGCCGGCCGGCGCCGGCGTTGGGGGCGCATCGGGAGTGGATCGATGAGATCCTGATCGCTGACCGGCGGGCGCCGCGCAAGCAGCGGCACACGGCGCGGCGGATCTGGCGGCGGCTGGTCGACGAGCGCGGCGCGCAGGTGGCCGAGCGGAGGTGCGCGACTACGTCGCTGCTCGCCGCCGAGAGCTGGGTGAGCCGGGCGAGTTGTTCGTGTCACAGATCCACCAGGCCGGGATGGAGGCTGAGGTCGACTGGGGGGAGGCTCAGGCCGTGCTCGCTGGCCGGCCGACTGTGGTGCAGCTGTTCTACCTACGGCCGTGCTTCTCGGGCGCCGCGTTCTGCATGGCGTTTCGGCGCTGCACGCAGCAGGCGTTCCTGGAGGGGCATGTCGAGGCGTTCGCGTGGTTTGGTGGCGTGTTCGCCCTGGTCCGCTACGACAACCTGTCTTCAGCGGTGACGCTGGTGCTCCGCGGTCGCCGTCGAGAGGAGACCGATCGGTTCATCGCGCTGCGCTCGCACTACCTGTTTGAGGCGTGTTCACGCTCGTGGGTCTTCAAGGGGCGCACGAGAAGGGCGGCGTCGAAGGAGAGGTAGGCCGCTTTCGCCGCAACTACCTCGTGCCGGTGCCGGACGTCGCCGACATGGCCGATCTGAACCGGCTGATCCGCGCCGGCTGTGAGGCCGACCTTGGCCGCACGATCGTCGGCCGAACGGAGACGGTCGGGGAGGGGCTGGCGCGTGAGCTGCCGCTTTTGCGGGCGTTGCCGAGCGACCCGTTTGACACCATGGAGCCGTCGTCGGTTCGCGTGGACAGCAAGGCGCTGGTCACGGTGCGCCAGAACCGCTACTCGGTGCCGGTCGCGCTCGCCGGCCGGCGCGTACTCGCCCGGGTCGGCGCGTACTCGCCCGGGTCGGCGCGTACTCGCCCGGGTCGGCGCCCGGAAGATCTCGATCACCTTTGACGGGCGAGAAGTGGCGCGGCACGAGCGGCTCGCCGAGCGGTTCGTGGTCAGCGCCCGGCCGGACCACTATCTCGAGCTGCTCGCCCGCAAGCCGGGGGCGTTCGCGGGATCGCTGGCGCTGCACCAGGAGCGCGAGCGCGACACGTGGCCGGACTGCTTCGACGAGCTCTGGCAAGCGGTCGCCGCGAAGGTCGGCGCCTCTTGCGGGCGACCGCTAGCTCGGTCTCCAACTGCCTGATCCGGCGCTTCGCCGCGGCGAGCTCGAGCTGCTGATCGGTCGTCTTGCCCATCTCCTCGCCGCGATCAATCCGGTCCTGCCTGAGCCAGTTATAGATCGTCACCTCCGACATCTGAAACGTCGCGGCCAATTGCGCCCCACGCGTTCCAGCCCGAGCGAGCTCGATCACCCGACGACGGACTCTCGGCGGGTACCGGCGAGGCATGCGACAGCATCCTCTCTGCCACGGACCTCAAGGCGGTGCATGCGGTGCGTGGCCGGAGCCTCGGTGGCGAGCACTCAGCCAACGTCGACCGTGGCGGGTGGGCCGCACCGGGGCGTGATGAGCTGCTTGACGATCGGGTTGGCGAGGTTTGCTCGGGTGACCATGACGGCGCCGGTGTTCTCGTTGCGCGGTCGGCCCTGGTGGCGCACGAGGGCGACCACGGTCCGGACGCCGTCATAGCCCATGCGGAACGGGTCCTGGGAGACGAGGCCGACGACCAGGCCCTCGCGGATGCCCTGGACCTCATCCGGCGAGGTGTCCCAGCCGACGATCTTGACCTTGCCGGCGCGGTGGGCGATGCGTGTCGCCTCCACGGCACCGACGTCGCTCGCCTCGTTGGCGGCGAAGATGCCCTTCAGGTCGGGGTTGGCGGTGAGGATGTTCGCCGTCACCGTCAGCGCGGTGTTGTAGTCGTTCTGGCTGTACTGGATCCCGATCAGGTGCAGCTTCGGAAACTGCCTAAGACCCGCCTCGAAGCCCTGCACGCGCTGGTCGTTGGTCTGCGAACCGGCATGGAAGGCAACGATTGCCACCTTGCCCCCCGCAGGACCGATCGCCTTGGCGAGCGTGCGCGCGGCCAGCTCGGCGCCGCTGATGTTGTTCGTCGCGATGAGCGGCACGTCGGCGGGCTGGGGCGTGGTTCCGGAGTCGATCGAGACCACCTTGATGCCCGCCTTGGTGGCGTCGCCCGAGACCTCGTTCATCGCCGTGGCGTCGGTGGCCGCGTAGACGAGCCCGTTAACTCCCTTGGCGATGTAGTTGTTGAGCAGGTTGAGCTGCCCCACGACATCGGTTTCGTCGGTGACCCCGTTCCAGGTGATCGCCACGCCTCGCATCTGCCGCACCGCGCACTGCGCGCCCGCGTGAACCTTGGACCAGTAGTCGAGCCCGACCGACTTCGGCACGACCGCGATGTGGATGGGCGAGGGGCGCTCGAGCACGATTTTCGCCGTATGGTCGGTGATGACCCCACAGCCGCCGAGCGCGACGGCCAGCGGCAGGATCGCAGCCGCGATCCGGCTAGGCACGCGCACTTCCGGCCTCTCCCGGCGCGCCGTCGTCTCCCTGCGCACGGATCGAGCTCTGCCCATCCTGCGCCGCCTCCGTCCCGCGGCGTCCGTGCGCCTGCGCGGCGACCGCGGCCAGGCGGCGGCGGCGCACCTGGTCCCACCACACGGCCAGCCAGATGATCACCCCAATAATGACCTGCTGGTAGTACTGGGTGATGTTGAGTAGCACCGCGCCGTTGGTGATCACCGCGATCAGGAAGGCCCCGATCAGCGTCCCACCGATCGTTCCCACCCCGCCGAACAGGCTCGCGCCGCCGATGACGCAGGCGGCGATGGCGTTCAGCTCGAGACCGACGCCGTAGTTGGGCTGGCCGGAGTGAACGAGCGAGGCGGCGATCATGCCGCCGAAGCCGGCCAGGGCGCCGGAGATGATGTAGACCGCCATCTTGTACCGGTTCAGCGGGATGCCGGAGATGCGCGCGGCCTCCTCGTTGGAGCCGATGGCGTACGCGTAGCGGCCGAGCTTCGTGCGGCTGAGCACGACATAGCCGGCCGCGCCGACCACGATCAGGTAGACGATCGGCATCGGCACGGGACCGATCTGACCCTCGCCGAAGAGGCGGAAGCTCGACGGCAGGCCGTAGACGGCGTTCTCGCCCCCGACGATGAAGGTCAGCCCGCGGGCGACGCCGAGCATGCCGAGCGTGGCGATGAACGGGGGCAGCCGCATCTGCGTGACCAGCAGCCCGTTAACGACGCCGATCGCGGCGCCGACGAGGACCCCGACGATGATCCCCGGCACGACCGGGAAGCCGAGCTTGGCGATCACCATGGTGCCGAGAATGCCGCCCAGACCAGCCACCGAGCCGACCGACAGGTCGATGCCGGCAGTCAAGATGACGAGCGTCTGCCCTACCGCCACCAGGGCGACGATCGAGACCTGCACACCAATGTTGAACAGGTTGTTCGAGGTCAGAAAGTACGGCGAGGCGAAGCTGAGGGCGACAGCGACGATGATGAGCCCGGCCGCGGCCGCGAGCTGGGAAAGGATCTCGTTGAGCCGGTCGCGCAAGCCCTCAGGGAGCTTCAAGGCCCTGCTCGTCCCGGCGGGCGAGTTCGCGACGCTCATGCTGCCTCCTTCTCCGTTCCCGATGCCAGGGCCATGATCCGCTCCTCGCCAAACTCCTCGCGGCGGAGCTCGCCGACCGTCCGCCCGTCACGCAGGACGACGATCCGGTCGCACATGTTGGTCAGCTCCGGCAGGTAGGAGCTGATGAGGACGATCGCCCGGCCCTTGCCGGCCAGATCGCTGAGCAGGCGGAAGATCTCCGCCTTGGCGCCGACGTCAATGCCCCGCGTCGGCTCATCGAAGAACATCACCCGCGCATCCGTCTGGAGCCACTTGGCCACGACGACCTTCTGCTGGGTGCCGCCCGAGAGAGCCTCTACCGATCGGTGCAGGGACGGCGCGCGAATCGACAGCTCGTCGCTGCGCTGCTCGGCCGCCTGGCGCTCAGCGCGACGATCGATCCAGATGCCGCGGCCGGGAATCCGCGCCAGCGTGACGTTGTCGATGACCGACAGCTGCATGGCGAGCCCTTCGCCCTTGCGGTCCTCGGTCAGGTAACCGATACCGGCCGCGATTGCTTCCCCGGGGGAGCCGAGCCTGAGCTCACGGCCGTCGAGCTCGATGCAGCCGGCCGAGACCGGGTCGGCGCCGAACACGGCGCGGGCGAGCTCCGTGCGCCCTGCGCCCACGACGCCAGCGAACCCGAGGATCTCGCCGGCGCGCACCTCGAAGGAGCAGTCGAGCAGGACGCCGGGCCGCGTGAGGCCCCGGACCCGTAGGACGACGTCGCCGATCTCGGCCTCCTGCTTGGGGTAGAGGGTGTCGATCTCGCGCCCGACCATGAGCGCGATGAGCTTCCCCTCGTCGAGCTGCTCCTTGTCCAGGGTCTCGACGACCTGGCCGTCGCGCATCACGGTGACGCGGTCGGCGATGCGCATGATCTCGTCGAGCCGATGGGAGATGTAGAAGATGGCGATGCCCTCGCCCTTGAGCTGCTCGATGAGCTCGAACAGGGAGTCGATCTCCGCGTCGGTGAGCGTCGCCGTGGGCTCGTCCATGATCACCACGCGGGCGTCGACGGCGAGCGCCTTGGCGATCTCAACCCGCTGTTGTTCGGCCACCGCGAGGCTCGAGACCTTGCGGCCCGGATCGACCGCGACGCCGACGCGCTCGAGCAGCTCTCGCGCCCGCCGTTTCTCAGAGCCCCGCACGATCACACCGGCGCGGGTGTGCTCACGGCCGAGGGAGAGATTGTCGGCCACGCTGAGATCCGGGGCGAGCGCGAACTCCTGATGGACCATGGCGATGCCAAGCCTCTGCGCATGGCGCGGGCTACGGAAGCGGACCCGCTCTCCCTCGACGAGGATGTCGCCCTCGCTCGGCTTCTCGAGCTGGGCCAGGAGCTTCATCAGGGTCGACTTCCCGGCCCCGTTCTCGCCGGCCACGGCATGCACCTCCCCCGGCCTGATGTCAACGCTCACCGAGTCAAGCGCCTGCACCCCCGGGAACCGCTTGCTGACCTCGCGGACTTCGACCAGCGCATGACTGGCTTGCGACATCGCTCCTCCACCACCAACGTCCCTCTGCGGAGACCCGTGGTCTCTGCCTGGCGGAAACTGTGATCGGAAACCGACCATGTGTCAAGCAGCCTGGAAACGTTCGTCCGAATGGCGCGACGGAGGTTGGCCACGCAGGGACGGCCTCAAGAATCGAGCGACTGCGCCACCCGCCCTCGGCGAGTGAGCCAAGGCGGCCTTCTGAAACGAGGAGGTCGACGCCAGTGATCGCGCGAACATGCTGATCCAGCCGGGAGCGCGAAGGTCCGCAAGCTGCGCCGCGAGAACTATGAGCTGCGGCGCGCCACGCAAGCGATACGTCTATCTCGGGACAGACTCGTCGAAACGTCTGGGGCGCTCGACAGAAAATGGCCGATTGGTGTCGGCGCCGCTGAGAAACTGACCCCCTCCTTCGCCGGTTGAGAGTTGACCCCCCCGAGTGGTAGCGGAGGCATCCGGGGTGGCGGTGAGCCTGGCTTGATCGTGTCGATCGAGGCCAGGGGGAAGAGGTGCTGGACGTGGAGCGGTGGGCGAAGCTGCGTCGGGAGCATTTCGTGCGCGGCGTTCCGATCAAGGAGCTGGTCCGCCGGACGGGGCTGGCGCGCAACACGGTCCGGACGGCGCTGCGATCCGAACGGCGCCCGCATTCAGGGTGCCGGAGCGCCCGTCGAAGCTGGATCCGGTTCAAGGACGAGATCCACCGGCTGCTGCCGGACGATCCGAAGCTGACTGGCGTCCGGCTCCGAGAGCTGATCGAGCCGTTGGGGTTCGTTGGGGGCAAGTCGATCGTCGATGACTACCTGCGCGAGATCCGCCCGGTCTTCGCCATGCCGCGGACGCATCAGCGCACGGTGTATCGGCCGGGCGAGATCTGCCAGTGTGAACCGCCCCGGGTTTCATAGAGGCAGATCCCCCTCCCGATCCCAGAAACCCCGCACATACAGGTTCGCTCAAGCCCTCTTGGGGACTCGAACCCCAGACCCCTTCCTTACCATGGAAGTGCTCTACCAGCTGAGCTAAGAGGGCGCTGCGCTGAGGGTATCGGTTCGTGCTCAGCTGGCGTCGGCGGCGCGGAGCAGCGGGAGCAGACGGGTGGCGTAGGCGTGGCCGAGGGGCGTGCCGGAGGCGTCGGCGAAGCCGATCTCCAAGTGGGGCCCCGAAGAGGTGGCGATGGTGCCGGGGCCGACCTGGGCGATCGTCAGGCCGCGGGTGACGTCGGTCGCGATCGGGGCGAGGTCGGCCGGGCCGGCGAAGCCGTAGTAGACGAAGGACTGGCCGGCGATCGGGTGGTCGCAGTGGAGCACTGGAGTCCAGGGGCCGAGGCCGCCGATGCCGTGCAGGACGATGGTGCCGGTGCAGACGGCGAGCTCGGGCGTGCCGGCGGGAGCGGCGATGTTGACGCCTTGGCCCGTGCTCCATGTGGCGGAAGGCGCAACCTCGTCGCTCGGCATGGGGAAGGCGGGCGGGGCCGCGGCGGCGGTCGAGCTCGCCGGCGCAGCGGTCCGGGCCGCCGGCGGGGATGAGAGGGCCGTCGGCGGCGATGAGATGGCCGAGCGCAGGCTCTCGAGCTCGCGCGTCAGCTTGGTGACCAGCGCCTGGGCGGAGGCGAGCTCGCCGCCCCCGACCGCCTCTGCCTTGGCGGCCGCGAGCTCGCGGGTGAGCAGCTCGACCTGCTCGGCGGTCATGCGATTGCGCGCGGTCCGCAGCTGGCCGGCGGCGACCTGGGTGCGGACGCTGAGTGTTCCCAGTGTGCACGCCTCGGCGGCGACCGCTCGGCGGGCGGCGCGGACGCGGCCGAGGACGTGGCCATTCTGGATCGTAATCCGCTCGACGAATGTGATCCGGTCGAGTAGATCGTTGAAGCCGCGTGAGCCGATGACGACGCTGATGAGGTTGGGACGAGCGCCCTCGTAGGCGCCGACAAGCTGCTGGGCGAGCGTGCGATCGGCGGTCTGGGCGGCGGCGCGCAGCCCGCCAAGCCGGCGGTCGGCTTCCGCAAGCTGCTCGCGCAGGCCCCGCAGCACGACCTGGCGCTGGCCGAGCTGCGCCCGGCGGGCGGCGAGCCGGCGCAGGAGCGCCTTCACCGCCGGGGACGGCGGCGGGAGGGGAGCGACCGGCGTGCTCGTCGTCGCCGCCGTGCTCGTCGTCGCCGCCGTGCTCTTCCTCGCGGCCGTGCTCTTCCTCGCGGCCGCGCTCGGGACGGTCGACGTGGTCGTCGGCGCCGTAGAGCTCACGTCGGTCGCCGTCGATGTCGCGGAGCTCACGACGGTCGCCGTCGATGCCGCGGAGCTCACGACCCTCGTGGTCGGGGCCGCCGCACTGACGCTCGTGGCCGAGCCCACCATGGGAGCCGCCGGACTCGTCGCGACCCTCGCCGAGAGCACGAACGCGAGCACTCCGACCACGACGGCCACGAGGATCGCCGGGCGCCGTCCGCCAAGCCATGTCGGTCGTGAGGGGTGCATCGCGCCGTCGCTGGCTCTCCGCGCGGAGGCAAAGAACGGCGGCAGACTAGCCCGCGATGACGGCCGAGCCTGCACGGTCGTGGTCATGCACGGAGATGTGCACGATCCGACGGACCCTCGTTACATGGCGGGGGCAGGATTCGAACCTGCGAAGGCAGTGCCACACGGTTTACAGCCGCGCCCTTTTGACCGCTCAGGAACCCCGCCGAGGGGCGCTCAGTCTAGCGGCGGCCACCCGACTGGCCCGATCATCTCGGGCACGAGCTAGGAGGCGTCGCGTAGTCGTTGAGCCTCGGGAAGCGCCTCCAGCTTCTTCAGCGTGTGGTTCTCGATCTGGCGGATCCGCTCGCGGGTGACGTTGAAGGCGCGGCCGACCTCTTCGAGCGTGTACGGGCGCTCGCCGGTCAGTCCGAAGCGCATCTCGATCACCTCGCGCTCGCGCGCGGGCAGCGCGGAGAGAGCGCGGCGGAGATTCTCGCGGCGCAGGCAGTCGGCCGCGCGTTCGAATGGTGACTCGGCGGTCTGGTCCTCGACGAAGTCGCCGAGCGAGGAGTCGTCCTCGTCGCCGACCGGCTTCTCGAGCGAGATCGGCTGCTGGGCGAGACGGAGGATGTCGCGCACCTCGCGGACGCTCGTGTCGAGCTCGAGCGCGATCTCCTCGGGCGTCGCCTCGCGGCCGAGCTGCTGGACGAGCTGACGCTCGACGTGCACCACCCTGTTGAGCTTCTCGACCATGTGGACCGGGATTCGGATCGTGCGGCCCTTGTCGGCGATGGCGCGGGTGACCGCCTGGCGGATCCACCAGGTGGCGTAGGTCGAGAACTTGTAGCCGCGCCGGTGGTCGAACTTCTCGACCGCCCGGATGAGGCCCATCGAGCCCTCCTGGATGAGGTCGAGGAAGGTCAGGCCCCGCCCCATGTAGCTCTTGGCGATCGAGACGACGAGGCGGAGGTTGGCCTCGATCATGTGCTGCTTGGCGAGCATGTCGCCGCGCTCGATGCGCTTGGCGAGCTGCACTTCCTGCTCGGCGGTCAGCAGGCTCACCCGACCGATCGCCCGCAGATAGAGCCGCAACGAGTCGAGGCTCGGCTCGACGGTGAGGTCGACCTCGGGCTTTTTGATCGACGGCGCCTCGGCCTCGGCATCCGGCTCGTCGGGGCGCCGCGCCGTGGCCTCGGCGCTGCTCTGCTCCGAGCGGGCGATCCGGCCGTCGACGCCGACGACGACGATGCCCTGCTCATCGAGGTAGGCATGGAGCTCCTGGACCTGCTCCTTGGTGGCCTCGACCTCCTCGAGGCAGCCCTCGAGCTCGGCGAAGCTCAGGTAACCGCGCTCCTGGGCTTCGCCGATCAGCGGGCGGAGCTCGTCGAGCTCCGTGATCGGTGTCTCGTCGCTTAGCAGGACGATCTCGTCGACGCTCACAGCCCCTGAGCTCTCCCTCCGCTGTGGTTTGCAGACGCAGTCGCTCGTGACTACTGCCACGAGCTGCGAGTGATACCACAAAGCCCCGCGACCCGAGCGTCCGCCCCGAGCGCGAGCGGGCGCGTCCAGGGTGGCAGCCCGAATGGGCACATTGACCGGCTTATTGGCGGCCACCCCCCCAAGCGCCCCGCCGAGCCACGCCCGCGCGATGCCCACCGCCCCCTGCGCGCGACGACGCCGCTGAGACCAGCAGTCCTACTGCCCCACCCGACCCCCCGTGCGCACCGGCGGGCTGGCCTGCGACACCCGGCGGCGCAGGCCGAAGAAGTAGTCGGCGCCCGACAGGACGGTGACGGCGACGGTGACGTAGACGAGCAGGGTGACCGCGAGCGGGCGGGGCTGGAAGGCGATCAGCGACATGACCATGAGCACCTGGGTGGCGGTCTTGACCTTGCCCCAGGGGCTGGCCGGGATGACGACGCCCTGCTGGGTGCCTATCGCCACCCGCAGGACGGTGACCGCGAACTCGCGGGCGATGATGACCATCGCGACCCAGGCCTCGAGGCGGTCGAGCGAGACGAGGGCGACGAGCGCGGCGATGATGAGCAACTTGTCGGCGATCGGATCCATGAGCTTGCCGAAGTTCGTGATCGAGTTGCGCGAGCGCGCGAGGTAGCCGTCGATCGCGTCGGTGAGGGAGGCGATGGCGAACACGACCCCGGCCAGCAGGTCGCCGCTGCCGGTCTTCTCGAGCAGCGCGACGACGAGCACCGGGACCAGCAGGATGCGGATCACGGTCAGGACGTTGGGCGCGTTCAGCGGGACCATCGCCCGGCCAACGCTAACGGATGGACGACAATGCGAGGCCATGCGGGCGATGGTTCTCGAGCGGCCCGGCGAGGCGCTGCAGGCGCGCACGATGGCCGACCCCGAGCCCGCCCCCGGCCAGCTGCGCCTCCGCGTCTCGGCGTGCGCGGTGTGTCGCACGGACCTGCACCTGCGCGACGCGGAGATCGAGGCGACGAAGCTGCCGGTCGTCCTCGGCCATCAGATCGTCGGCACCACCGACGACGGACGGCGCGTCGGCGTGCCATGGCTGGGCTGGACCGACGGCGAGTGTCGCTACTGCCGCCAGGGGCGCGAGAACCTGTGCATCAGCGCGCGCTTCACCGGGCGCGACATCGACGGCGGCTATGCCGAGACGACGGTCGCCGACGAGCGCTTCTGCCTCGAGCTCCCCGGCGAGCTCTCCGACGTGCAGGCCGCACCGCTGCTATGTGGCGGGCTCATCGGCTATCGGGCGCTGCGCCTGGCCGGCGACGCGGCAAGGCTCGGACTCTACGGCTTCGGCTCGGCGGCTCATCAGATCTGCCAGGTCGCCGTGCACCAGGGCCGCGAGGTGTACGCGGTCACCCGTCCCGGGGACGAGCGCACGCAACGATTCGCCTCAGGACTCGGCGCGACCTGGACCGGCGGCAGCGACGAGTCGCCGCCCGAGCAGCTCGACGGCGCGCTCATCTTCGCCTCGGTCGGCGAGCTGGTTCCGGCGGCGCTCCACGCGCTTGCCCCCGGGGGCACCGTCGTGTGCGCTGGGATCCACATGAGCGACATCCCCTCCTTCCCTTACGAGGATCTCTGGCACGAGCGCACGATCCGCTCCGTGGCCAACCTCACCCGCGAGGATGGCCACGAGTTCCTCGCGCTCGCGCGCGAGGTCCCGGTGCACACCACGGTCACCACCTACGCGCTCGCCGACGCCGAGCGGGCGCTCGCCGATCTGCGCGACGGCCGGTTCAGCGGAGCGGCGGTGCTGATCCCGTGAACGGATGGGCCAGCAGGTAGTGCCCCCACCGCCCCGGCGCGACCCGTGACGCGCATGTTCTAGGGTGAGGACATGCCTCTCGTTCCCATGGTCATCGAGCGCACCGCCCGCGGCGAGCGTGAGTTCGACATCTACAGCCGTCTGCTCAATGAGCGGATCATCTTCGTCGGCACCCCGATCGACGACCAGATCGCCAACCTCGTCGTCGCGCAGCTGCTGCACCTCGAGTCCTCGGACCCCGATAAGGACATCTCCATCTACATCAACTCGCCCGGCGGCTCTATCTACTCCGGACTGGCCATCTACGACACGATGCAGTTCATCAAGCCCGACATCCAGACGATCTGCGTCGGGATCGCGATGTCGATGGGCTCGCTGCTGCTGACCGGCGGAGCCAAGGGCAAGCGCTTCTCGCTGCCCAACAGCCGGATCCTCATCCATCAGCCCTCGGCGGGCTTCGAGGGCCAGTCGACCGACATCGAGATCCACGCGCGCGAGATCCTGAACGTCCGCAAACGGACCGACGAGATCTACGCCCACCACACCGGGCAGACCGAGGAGCAGGTCCACGCCGACATGGAGCGCGACCGCTTCTTCAAGGCCGACGAGGCCGTCGCCTACGGGCTGATCGACCGGGTCATCGAGCAGCACTAACCACCCGCGGCGCGTCGGTCACCGGCGCGCCGATCGACTCCGCCGCGGTCGGGCTACGCCGCGCGCCGCCGGTCGTGCTGCGCCGGCGCGGAGGTCGCCTCCGGGCCATGCCTTCCTCCGTCCACCTCGACGGCGGACCGCTCGGCCTCGACGGCGGCCTGCTCGGCCTCGACGGCGGCACGCTCGGCCGCGGCGCTCTCGACGGCCGCCTCCTCGGCCTCGACGGCGGCGCGCTCGGCCGCGGCGCGCTCGGCGGTCGCGCGCTCGGCGGCTTCCTTGGCCTCGGCCGCGGCGATGAGCGTGCGCAGCTTGGCGACGTCGATCTCGACCGTGTGCCCCTCGCCGTCGATGACGTCGGCGTCCTCGAGCTCGGGGCGCGTCGGCGGCGCAGGCGTCTGCACCGGGCCGGCCGCCAGCTCGGCGTACGGCGAGGGCTTGACCTTGGCGTGGAACTCGACCTGGGTGGCCCCGTCCCCCCATTGCACCACGAAGCGGCCCTCGAGCCGCGACCCCACCCAGGCGACGACGACCATGACGATCCCGACGACGATCAGCGGCAGCGTCCACGCCGAGTTGGTCACCCACAGCGCGCCGAGGAGGATGAACACGATGCCGAGGAGGGCAAGCCGAGGGCGGGGCGCGCGCAGCTGATGTCCGATCCAGTGCGCAAGCTCGCGTGCCCGGCGCTCCCAGGCACTGTGCCGCGGCGCGGGCGGCGGGGAACTCACCGTCGGGCTCCTCGGCGGCTCCGCGGAGGGGGCGCCGCCGGACATCGAGGCGTGGTTGGAGGACGTCTGATCGGGCATATCGACCGCCTGTCGGGGAACAACTCCAGAGGTTAATGCCCGCGGCGGCATCCCCGGAGACAACGTACCCGCGGCGCCATTTCCCGGACGCGACTTGGCCGCGGCGGCATTCCCGGACGCAGCTTCCGGCGCGCAACCGACCTCGACCCGCTACTGCACTGCGTGCTCGATCTCCCCCAGACCCTCGATCGCGATGCGGATCACGTCGCCCGAGGCCAGGTACCGAGGTGGATCCATGGCCTGGCCGACGCCGTTCGGCGTGCCGGTGAGGATGAGATCGCCCGGCGCCAGCGTGCACGTCTGGGCGATGAAGTCGACGAGCTCCTGGCAGCCGAAGATGAGATCGGAGGTGCGGCTGTCCTGGCGCAGCTCACCGTTGACCCAGGTCTGCAGGTGCAGATCGTCGCCGCTTGCGACCTCGTCGACGGTCGTCACCCAGGGCCCGAAGGGACAGAAGGTGTCGGCGCCCTTGGCGCGGGTCCACTGCGGCTCGCGACCCTGCAGATCGCGGGCGGAGACGTCGTCGGCGATGCAGAAGCCGCCGATCCGCCCCTCGGCGCCGATGACGATCGTCAGCTCGCCCTCGTAGTCCAGGCGCCGGACGACCTCGGGGCAGCGGATCGGCCCGCCGGGCGGCGCCACCGAGCTCGCGACCTTGACGAACACGATCGGTTGCTCGGGACGCTGGGCGCCGGTCTCCTCGACGTGCCGAGCGTAGTTGAGCCCGATGGCGAAGATCGACCGCGGCTCGGGGATCGGAGCCAGCAGCGTGACCTGGGACAGCGGCCAGTCGCCGAGCGACGGGCTGTCGGTGACGACCCCGCCGCCGGCCAGCGCGGCGGTCACCCCTCCAACCTCGGCGAACGCGCGGACCCGGTCGCCCTCCACGACCCCGGCGAACGGCTGCTTGTCGCCCGGCGCGATGAACGTTGCCAGCCTCATCGGCGCGACAGCCTATACCTCGCGACGCGAATCACTCGCCAGCCTCATCGGCGCGACAGCCTATACCTCGCGACGCGAATCACTCGCCAGCCTCATCGGCGCGACAGCCTATACCTCGCGAGGCGAGCCACCCGATCCGAGTCACCCGATCCGGTACTCGCCGCGCGCGACGATGACCGAGCCGCCGCCGACGGTGACCCGGCGCACCTCATCGCCGGCCCCGTCAGCCCGGGCGCGCAGCAGCGACGGCCGGCCGATCTCGGCGCCCTGGTGGATCTCGACCTCGTCGCCGAACGCGATCCGCCCGTGCCGGGCCAGGTGCACGGCGAGCGGCCCGGCCGCCGAGCCGGTCGCCGGGTCCTCGGCGACGCCCAGCGACGGCCCGAACATCCGCGTCTTGATCCGTGCCGGCCCGTCTCCGGCCGCCTCGCCGTCGGTCATCGCGAAGCAGTTGACGCCCATCTCGCCGAGCGCGACGAGCGCGGTCAGATCGGGCGCGAGCGCGGCGACCGCAGCGGCGCCGGCGAGCTCGACGAAGGCGTGCCGGGGCCCGTTGTCATAGACCTCGACCGGCAGGCCCGACTCCTGCACCCCGAGCGCCACCAGCAGCGCCCCCGCGCAGTCCAGCGGCGCCCAGGTCGGGATCGGCTGCTCCATCTCGCCCGTCGCCGGCCGCTCGTCGCAGCCGAAGCTCACGACGATCGAGACGACGCCGACGCCGGTCCGCAACGTGACCGTCTGCAGGTCACGGTCGGTGCCGAGCAGGATCGCGGTGCCGAGCACCGGATGCCCGGCGAAGGGCAGCTCGACGGTCGGGGTGAAGATCCGCACGCGCGCGTCGGCCTCGTCGTCGGCGAGGACGAACACGGTCTCGGAGAGGTTGAGCTCGCGCGCGACGCGCTGCATGAGCTCGGCGTCCATGCCCGCGGCGTTGGTGAACACCGCGACCGGGTTGCCCTCGAGCGGAGCGTCGGTGAAGACGTCGACGACCGCGTAGTCGCGAGCGATCACGGGTCGTCGCCGACGGCCTTGTCGAGCAGCCGGTACAGCGTGTCGCGCTCGTCGCGATCGAGGTTGGCCAGCACCTCGTCCTCGATCGTCTCCAGCGCTCCGACCGCGTAGTCGAGCTTGGCCTGTCCTGTCCCGGTGATCTCGACGATGTGCCGGCGGCGGTCGGTCGGGTCGCGGACGCGGCGGACCCAGCCGTTGGATTCGAGATCGTTGAGCAGCAGGACGACGTTGTTGGCGTCCATGCAGAGGATCTCGCCGAGCGCCGATTGCGAGATCCCCTCCGGGTGCGCGATGTACGACAGGGCGACGTACTGGCGCGTGGACAGCCGCATGAGCGACTCGGGAGTACGCCGGATCGCGATCTTGGAGAGCCGCGAGAGAAGCATCAGCGTCCCGCGCGGACGGGTCGCCGTCATCCCTGAGATCGTAGCAATGAGACGGACGATCAACGGTGACGCGAACATCCCTTGTCATAGACCATCCATCATGCGATGATGATCCATATGCAAGAGACCAACCGCAGGGGTCACCCCAGCGCGCGCTGGATCGCGCTCGTTGCCGTCTGCCTCGGGCAGCTGATGAGCGTTCTGGACGCGACGATCGTCAACGTCGCCCTGCCCCGCATCCAGCACGACCTGCACTTCGGCCAATCGAGCCTCACCTGGGTGCTCAACGGCTATCTGCTGACCTTCGGCAGCCTGCTCCTGCTCGGCGGCCGCCTCGGCGATCTCGTCGGCCGCCGCCGCGTGTTCCTCGCCGGCGTGTCGCTGTTCACCCTCGCCTCGGTCGCCTGCGGGATCGCGAACTCGCAGACGACGCTCGTCGTCGCCCGCTTCATCCAGGGCGTCGGCGGCGCCGGCGCGGTGTCGGCGATCGTCGCCATCATCGCCTCGGAGTTCCCCTCGCCGCGGGAGCGCGCCAAGGCGATGAGCATCTACATGCTCGTCGTCGCGGGCGGCGCCTCCCTCGGGCTGATCGCCGGCGGCACGATCACCCAACTGCTCGACTGGCACTGGATCTTCTACATCAACGTTCCGATCGGCGCCTTCACGATCCTCCTCGGCCGGGCGTGGATCTCCGAGAACCGCGGCCTCGGGCTCAGTCGCGACGTCGACGTGCTCGGCTCGGCGCTCATCACGAGCTCGCTGATCGCGATCGTCTACGCGATCGTCACCTCGAGCTCGCATGGTTGGGGCTCCGCGCACACGCTCGGCTTCGGAGGCGCCGGCCTCGCGCTGATGGCCGCCTTCGTCGCGCTCGAGTCGCGGCTCGCGAACCCGATCATGCCGCTGCGGGTGTTCCGGATCCGGGGACTGCCGAGCTCGAGCCTCATCCGGGGGATGGTGATCACCGGGATGTTCGCCACGTTCTTCATCGGCGTGCTCTACCTCGAGCACATCAAGGGCTACGGCGTCCTGACCACCGGCCTGGCGTTCCTCGCGCAGACGGTCGTGCTCGCCGCGCTGTCGCTCGGCCCCGTCGCCTGGCTGGTCAACCGGATCGGGCCGCGGCCGCCGCTGCTCGTCGGCCTCGTCTCGATGGGGATCGGCCTGGCCGTGTTTGGAACCGTCGGGCTGCACACCGCCTACATCCCGACGATCCTCATCGCGTTCGTGCTGATGGGGGCGGGCGCGGGACTGGCCTTCATGCCCCTGCTGACGATCGCCATGGCCGAGGTGCCGATGGCCGACGCCGGGCTGGCCTCGGGGATCGTGAACACCTCGGTGCAGCTGTCGGGCGCGATCGGCGTCGCCGTCCTCGGGACCCTGTCGGCGCAGCACACGCGCGCCCTGCTGGCGCACGGCACGCGGCCGGCGCAGGCGCTGCTCGGCGGCTACCACCTGGCGTTCACCGTCGGCGTCGGTTGCATCGCGGCCGCGCTGGTCGCCGCGCTGCTGTGGGCGCGGGTACCCCGCGCCGCCGGCGCCGAGGTCCTCGCGACGGCGGACGCGGACGCGCTCGCCCCGCCCGCCCCGCCCGCCGCCTCCGAGCCGGTCGGCGGCGAGGTCGCGGCGGCCGTCGACGGGGCCGCCTGAGGCCGCCGGTCGCGACCACGGAGGTCGCGACCACCGCCCGACGAATTCCTCGCGCTCCCACCCTTCGGTACTGTTTGCACTAGTGGTCGGCCCCGTAAGTACGCTCGCATTCGAGCACTCCCCAGCGGCGCCTGCGCGAGCCTGCGGCCCGCTCGGCATCCGGCCTCGCCGGATCGGGCCGCGCTCGCGTCGTCCGGCTGTCCTCGAAGTCTCGTGTAGCGCTGCTACACGTCGACTTCTGCGTCCTCGCCAGGCATCCACTGGTGAGCGCTCTCGGTGCGACCGTACTTACGGGGCCGACCACTAGTGTCCGAGGTCGTCACGCCGACC
>Ga0213875_10000469_pt1 | contig 34620 bp, 27 predicted proteins | sample BarmaccomBMRX_R8_FD_160105 | JGI IMG/M metagenome (GOLD analysis project Ga0213875, IMG submission 160105) | Root-associated microbial communities from Barbacenia macrantha in rupestrian grasslands, the National Park of Serra do Cipo, Brazil - RX_R8 | ecosystem: Host-associated > Plants > Roots...
CCCGCCGGTAAGCCATGCACCGACACGTACAGCCCAACACTCGAAACAACCGCCAAGTTAAAAACAGACGCGCCCATACGGCACCTACGATTCCGTGATCATGGAGCGTGGTGCGGATGTGGCGGATGGTGCTGGCGCGCGCCCGCGCTTGCGGGGCTGGTGTTGCTGTCGCGGCTGATGTTGCTGTGGGGCTTCGCCCGCTAACTAACACGCCGCGATCGTTAGCGATCGCGCCGCAGGAAGTGCCGCGCGGGGCGCTCCCCGGCGGTGCCCAGCCGCTCCCTGATCTTGTCGGTGATCTCCCCGCGGGCGAGGTTCGCCGCGAGCACGCACGCGGAGCTCACGGCACGGGCCGTGGAGGCCCCGTGTGCTATCACCACCGTCCCGCCGAGGCCGAGCAGCGCCGCTCCGCCGTACGTCTCGGCATCCAGCCGCTGGTTGAGCGCACGCAGGCCACGGCGCTGCAGCATCGTACCGACGCGGGCGGTCCGCGTTCCGGTCAGCGCGGAGCGCAGCTCGCCCGCCGCGAACCTCATCGAGCCTTCCAGGGTCTTCAGCGCCACGTTCCCGGTGAAGCCATCGGTCACGATCACGTCGACGGCGCCGGTCATCAGGTCGCCGCCCTCCAGGTTGCCGGCGAAGCTCAGGGGCAGCGCGCCGTGTTGCGGCTCAGCGGCGAGCAGTTCATGCGCGCGCCGGGTCAGCATGTTTCCCTTGCCCGGCTCGGCGCCGATCGTCAGCAGTCCCACCCGCGGCGCGGCCGCGCCGAGCGCGATCTGCGCGTAGGCGACACCTAGCTGGCCGAACTGCACGAGCATCTCCGGCTTCGGGTCCGCGGTGGCGCCGGCGTCGATGAGCACGGTCGGTTTCGGGTACGTCGGGAGCACCACGGCAAGGCCCGGCCTGGGAACGCCGGGCAGCGATCTGAGCCGCAGCCGGGCGGTGGCCACGATGCCTCCGGTCGATCCGGCCGATACCACGGCCGCGGCCTGGCCCCGGCGGACGAGCTGGCATGCCACCGCGATGCTCGACCGGGGGCGCCGCCAGCTGGCGAGGGCCCCCTCATCCATGCCGACGATGTCTTCGGCGGGAACGACGCGCAGCTCGCCCTGGGCGCCGAGGGCGAGCAGGACCGGCCGCAGCCGCGCCGGGGGCCCGCTCAGCGTGACGGCGATCCCGTGCTCGCGCTGCGCGGCGAGCGCCCCCGCCACGATCTCCTGCGGTGCGTAATCCCCGCCCATGGCGTCCACCGCGATCACGGGATGGCGGCTCTGCGGCGTTTCCGGCGACGCGCTGCCGCCGCCCGGCGCGCTCAGGGCGTCACCGCCGGCGCGGCCATGGCGTGGCGGCGCTTAGTCATCGTCCCCGGGTCTCTATTCGCGGCCGGACATGGTGAGTGGTGCTGTCATTATCGTCTGCTCAGGGCCGCCGCCGCGACAGGGCGGGCCGCGTGCCTGGTCCAGACCACTTCGGGTCCTGGCCGGGGCCGTCCCCGCAACGTTGCGCGGCCTTCGTGCGCTCTACGCCAATGATGACGAAAATCGCGAACCAGGCATTTCCGCGACCAGAGGCCGAGCTTATACCGAAACACGCAAAGGCCGTTACCCAAAACAGATTGTGCGGCCGGAGAATTATCCATCACCATGAGCCAGTGACAGTTCCTGGTACATTCAAATATTCATCAACGGCGCGCAGCGGTAGATGTGCGGATAAGCCGCCGGCGCCCGGTGGTCCGTTACCTGCGGCAACCTCGGGCCCTTTCGGTCACGCGATGTTACGGCGGGAAGCGCAGCGGGCGGGGGCTCTGGGGGCTGTGGTCCCCCGGACAAGCACAGTATGCTCCGGCCATGGAGCTGAACGGGACATCCGCAATCGTCTCTGGTGGTGCGAGCGGACTTGGCGAGGCAACCGCCCGCGTCCTTGCGCAGGCGGGTGCCACGGTCGTCATCGCGGACCTGAACGCCGAGCGGGGCAAGGAGATCGCTGACGCGATCGGGGGGCGGTTCGCCCAGACCGATGTGGCGGACGAATCCTCCGTGCGGGCGGCCGTGCAGGCCGCTGCCGGCGGCCCGCCGCTTCGCGTCGCCGTGAGCTGTGCCGGGATCGGCTGGGCGGCGCGCACGGTGGGACGGGACGGTACACCGCATGACCTGGCGAGCTTCCAGAAGGTCATCGCGGTCAACCTGACCGGGACCTTCAACCTGATGCGCCTGGCGGCGGCCGCGATCGCGGAGACCGGGCCGGCCGACTCGGACGGCCAGCGGGGCGTGATCATCAACACGTCCTCGGTGGCGGGCATCGAGGGCCAGACCGGCCAGGTCGCCTACTCCGCGTCCAAGGGTGGCATCATCGGCATGACGGTGCCGGCGGCGCGGGACCTGTCGGTGACCGGAATCCGCGTCAACACCATCTGCCCCGGCATCATCGACACCCCCATCTACACCGGAATCGCGGGTGCCGGCGGGGACGCTGAGGAGTTCAAGGCCAGGCTGACGGCGCCGGTGGTCTTCCCGAAGCGGATGGGACGGCCAGCCGAGTTCGGTCACCTGGTGCGGACGCTCGTCGAGAACGACTACATGAACGCCGAGGTGATCCGCTTCGACGGCGGGATCCGATTCCAGCCAAAGTGAGCTTCCGGCATCTGTACATGAACCAGGGACGTCCCTAGCATGTCCGGGATCGCTGGCTGCCTGGCACTGGCGGAAGGCGCCGCGCCCGACGCCGACTGGGTGAACAGGGCGACGCGGCGGATGGCGCACCGCGGGCCCGATGACGAAGGCACCCACTCGGACGGGGACGTGGCGCTCGGCGCGAGGCGGCTGGCGATCGTCGACCTGTCGGCCGCGGGTCACCAGCCGCTGCGCTCGGCGGACGGGCGCTACTGGATGGTCTACAACGGCGAGATCTACAACGCCGCCGAGCTCGCCCGGGACCTCATGGCACGCGGAATCCAGCCGCGCGGCGGTTCGGACTCCGAGATACTCCTCGAGGCTTACGCGGCCGAGGGCAAGAACGTGCTGCGCCGCCTGCGCGGCATGTTCGCGTTCGCCATCTGGGACACGCGGAGCAGGGAGCTGTTCTGCGCCCGCGACCCGTTCGGCCTCAAGCCGCTTTTCTACATGCTGACGGGCGACGCCGCGGGAGGGCGGCAGCTCAGGTTCGCCTCCGAGCGCAAGGCCCTGGCGGGGCCCGGCGAGGTGACGTCGATCGACCCTGACGCCCTGCGCAGGTACCTGTCCTTCCAGTACGTGCCGCCTCCGGCCACGATGACACCGCCGGCCCGGTCGCTGCCGCCCGGTCACTTCCTGGTCGCCCGGCCGGGCGGCCCCGTCGACGTGTTCCGGTACTGGCGCCCGCTGCTGCGCCCGGCCAGATACCCGTCGCCGGACACACCGGAGAAGATTCTCGCCGCGCTGCGTGACTCCGTAGGGGTTCACCTGCGCGGCGACGTGCCGGTCGGCGCGTTCCTCTCCGGCGGGGTGGATTCGGCGGCGATCTGCGCGGTGGCGGCCGAGTCGCGGCCCGGGCTGCTCACCTTCACCGCCGGGTTCGAGCGCGAGGGATACAGCGAGATCGACTTCGCGCAGGAGACCGCGCTCGCGCTGGGGGTCAAGTCGGTCCCCTATGTGATCACCCTCGCCGAGTTCGCCGCCCGGCTGCCGCAGATCATCTGGCAGCTGGATGACCCGATGGCGGACGCCGCTGCGGTCCCGCTGTGGTTCATCGCCCGGGAGGCGCGCAGGCACGTCAAGGTGGTGCTGTCCGGCGAGGGAGCCGACGAGCTGTTCGGCGGCTATGGCATCTACTATCAGCCGGGCGTCGTCCGGGCCGGGGGCGGGCTGCCCGGCTGGGGACGCGCGTCGCTGCGGGAGATGGCCGGCCGGCTGCCACCGGGCGTCCGGGGAAAGGGTCTCCTCGAGCGGATGTCCACGCCGCTGCGCCAGCGTTACATAGGCAACGCCAACGTCTACCGGGGCGACCAGGTGAACCTGCTCGCCCGGTACGGCGAGGGCGGCCCTTACGAGGTGACCGGCCCCCTTTACGACCAGGCGGCCGCGGCCGGGCTGGATGACGTGGCCACCATGCAGCTGATCGACATCAACACGTGGCTGCCGGGCGACATCCTGGTCAAGGCCGACCGGGTCACGATGGCGCACGGCCTCGAGCTACGGGCGCCCTTCCTCGACCGGGAGGTGATGGCTGTCGCGGCGCGGCTCGCCCGGGCCGAGAAGACCGCGGCAGGTACCACGAAGTTCGCGCTCCGGGAGGCGATGGGTACCCTGCTTCCGCAGGTCGCCGCGGAGCGGGCGAAGCTCGGCTTCCCCGTCCCGCTGGGGCACTGGCTCAGAGGGGAGCTCGCCGGGTACGCGGAGCAGCTGCTCCGAGACGCCAGGACGGAGGAGTGGCTCGACAGGCGGGCCGTGCTCGACACGTTCCGGCGGTACCAGGCAGGCGATCCGAGCGTGACCTGGCGCCAGATATGGGTGCTGATGGTCTTCTCGCTGTGGCACCAGATATACGTCGAGCGGGCCTACGACCCCGTCAAGCTCCGCTGGTAGGTGCTCGCCGTCAGCCGCCGGGGAGCTCGGCTGGGGCGGGCGGCAGGGTGCCGCCCGCGAGCAGCTGCTCACGGATCTTCCGCCGGCCGCGATGCAGCCGGGACATCACGGTGCCCACCGGGGTTCCCATGATCTCCGCGATCTCCCGGTACGGGTAGCCCTCGATGTCGGCCAGATAGACCGCGGTCCTGAACTCGTTCGGCAGCCCGCGGAGGGCTCGCAGCAGGTCGGAGTCCGTGGTGCGGTCGAGCGCCTCCGCCTCGGCCGAGGGCACCGGGGGCGCGAGCCGGTCCGCCGACATCTGCCATTCCTGCAGGTCGCTGCCGAGTGCCTGCTGGGGCTCGCGACGGCGCTTCCGGTAGACGTTGATGAACGTCGTGGTGAGAATGCGGTTCAGCCAGGCCCGCAGGTTGGTGCCGGGCCGGAACTGGTGAAATGCCGCATATGCCTTGGCGGACGTCTCCTGGACGAGATCCTCGGCATCGGTGGGGTTACGCGTCATCCGGAGCGCGGCGGGGTACAGCTGGCTCAGTTGAGGCACGACATCGCGCTCGAACCGGGCACGGCTGTCCGCCGCCTCCGGCCTGACGCCGCTGTCGGCGGCGTCATCCTGCTCGTGGTTCCGGCTCATGGTCGCTCCGGGGGGTTCGTCATCTCTACTCATATAGACGCACGGAACCCCGCCGGCAGTCCACTCTGTGACCTAAATCACGTCAAGATATGTCGTGACTGCGTTCCCGGCCGTTCCCGGCCGTTCCCGGCCGCTTCCCGGCCTTAGATCCAGCCGTGATACCACATGTGGGACAGCCAGGATGAGTACGGAATGATCTTTCCGGCCAGGATCGGGTAGAAGTACGCGAACAGCACCAGCACGGCCAGTACGTACGCCCCCGCGACCGCGGCGCCAACCGACCGGCGCACGGCACTCGCCGTCGCGGGCCCGATGATCAGGCCGAGGCACAGCACGATGCACAGGATGAGGAACGGCTCGAACTCCAGCGCATAGTAGTAGAACTTTGTCCGCGAGACCAGCGGGAACCAGGGCAGCCAGCCCGCGGCGACGCCGAGCAGGGCGGCGCCGGCCCGCCAGTCCCGGCGCGTCAGCCACCAGCCAAGGCAGAACAGCACCGCCGGGATCGCGGCCCACCAGATCGCCGGGTTGCCTATGGCGAGGACCTCCTGCGACCACTCCTGGCCCGCGTAGCCGGACGGGCAGGCATGGGCACCCGTCGGCCCGGTGTAACAGGAGTAGTAGAACGCGACCGGCCGGCTGATCACGATCCAGTCCCACGGCTGGGACATGTAGGGGTGGGTCTTCGCCAGCGTCAGGCTGAACTGCAGCATCTGCCTGTGGTACTCGAACAGCGAGTACAGCGGCCCGATCACCGGGATGTTCACGCCGTGCGCCTGAGCGTAGGTCCTGTCGTAGCCGGTGCCGGTGATGAGCCAGCCGAGCCAGCTGAGGACGTAGGTGACCAGCGGGATCACGCCGAGTGTGAGCGGCAGCCACCGTGCGTCCCTGCTGAGCGCGCCGCGCGCGAAGTCCCTGAGCCCCGCGGCCCTGCGGGCGCCGATGTCCCACGCGATCGCCAGCGCGGCGAACACGATGATGTACCAGATCGCGTCCCATTTCACCGCGCAGGCGAGGCCGATGAGCACACCGGCCGCCACCCGCCACCTCCTGATGCCGAGCTGCGGCCCGGCCTCGTCGCGCCGCCGCCGCACGACGGCCCCGGCGAGCCGGGCGCGGGAGACGTCCCGGTCGATCACCATGCAGCCGAACGCGGCGAGCACGAAGAACATCAGGAAGACGTCCAGGATGCCGGTCCTGGACAGCGCGAACTCCAGGCCGTCGAGGGACAGCAGCAGCCCGGCGACGCAGCCGAGCAGGGTGGAGCGGGTGATCCGGCGGGTTATCCGGCACATCAGCAGGATGGCCGCCGAGCCGAACACCGCGCTGGCGAACCGCCAGCCGAACGAGGTGAGCCCGAACAGCCACTCTCCCACGAGGATGAGCAGCTTCCCGACCGGCGGCTGGACCACATACTCGCCGCATGACGCGCCGCTGCAGGCCGCGAAGATGTGCGTGTTCCCGGCCAGGATCAGCGTGTTGGCGTTGCTTACCAGGTTCCACTCGACCCCGTGGTGGAGGATGCTCCACGCGTCCTTGACGTAATAGGTCTCGTCGAATATCAGCGCGTTGGGCACCGATAGCCTGTTGAACCGGAGGAACGCCCCGAAGGCGGTGACCAGCACAGGCCCGATCCAGCCAAGCAGGCGGTCGGCGGGCATCGCGGACACGAGTCGCTCGCGCAGGGCAGCGACCCGGCCAGCGGCGTCTGTGGCCGGTGCGCCGGCCTCGATCGCGGTCATCGAACGACATGTTATTGGAGGGAAGCCCCGGTGGGGAGCAGAGGCGGCGGCGGGCCGGGGCGGGGCGGCGGCGATGCCAGTGACCGGGGCACGCTGACGGTGGCCGCGGTGCCGATCGGCAACCCGGGTGACGCCCCGTCCCGGCTGGCGGCGGAGCTCGCCCGGACGCCGGTCGTCGCGGCCGAGGACACCCGCCGGGTGCGCTGGCTGGCGGCCAGCCTGGATGTAAAGATCACCGGGCGCATCGTGTCCTACTACGACGCGGTCGAAGCGCGCCGCGCCGCCAGCCTGCTCACCGAGCTGGAGGCAGGCCTCGACGTGCTGCTGGTCACCGACGCCGGGATGCCGGGCATCAGCGACCCGGGCTACCGGCTCGTCGCCGCCGCTGCCGCCGCGGGAATCACGGTCACCGCGATCCCCGGCCCGTCGGCGGTGACCACCGCGCTCGCCGTCTCCGGGCTGCCCAGCGACAGGTTCTGTTTCGAGGGCTTCCCGCCACGGCGGCCGGGCGAGCGGGCGCGCCGGTTCGCGGAGCTCGCCGCCGATCCCCGCACCCAGGTCTACTTCGAGTCGCCGCGCCGGCTGGCCGCCACGCTCGCCGAGCTCGCGAAATCGCACGGCGCGGATCGCTCCGCGGTGGTCTGCCGTGAGCTCACGAAGACGCACGAGGAAATCCGCCGCGGCACCCTCGCCGACCTGACGGCCTGGGCAAACCCGGACTCAGGCGCCATCCGCGGCGAGATCACCCTGGTCGTCGCGGGCGTCGGCCGGGTGCGCCGTGTCGCGCCCGAAGGCCATGGCGAGCGCGAGGGCCGCTAGCGGCACGGCCGGAAGCACGTACCGGTAGCCGAACTCGGCGGTGGCGGCCGGGATGACGATGAGGGCCAGCGACACGGCCCACGGCAGCAGGGCCGCCCCGCCGGCTCGCCGCCAGGCCAGCACGAGGCCGCCGAGCCCGGTCAGCAGGATCAGCCCGTAGACGGTGCCCGGCAGCCAGGCGTACCGCTGGTAGCCGCGGATCGCGGCCGCGAACGGGCTGGCGGCACGGGTCTGCGGGTTCCCGTGACCGTAGGCGGCGGCGTAGGAGGAATAGCCGCCGGCCCTGCGGGCGTCCGAGGGGGGCACCGCGACCTGGGTGCCGAACAGGTACTCGTCGTAGGTCGCCGCGTTCGGGAAGACCGTGCGGTTCCATTCGAACGCCCGCCAGGTGTCGTCGGCGACCGCCCGCGCGTATGCCAGCGGCTGCGCCTCGATGGCCCGGATCGCGAACTCCTTCGCCAGCCTGTTGGGCAGCGGGGAGAACTCCGGCGCGGGGAAGCGGTTCAGCGGGCTCGCCGCGCCCCAGATGTATGCCTGGGCGATCGGCCGCCTGGCCGGCGGCACGGTGGTGCACAGTTCGAGCAGATCCGGCGGCGGGTTCATGGCGGGGCACTCGGCGAACGTCATAACCCGCGAGTACAGGAAGACGCCGGCGGAGGCCGTCATGCCGAACTGGCCGTGCTCGAGGTCGTACCAGCCCGCGTAGCCGAGGACCGGCAGCGCGCAGGCGGCGACGCAGGCGGCGACCGCGCGCCAGCGCACGCGCCGGACGACGAGGTACGCCGCGAAGACCGCCAGCAGCGGAAGGCCGACCGAGCGCATCAGCGCCGACAGGCCGATCAGCAGCCCGGCCAGCGCGCACCGCCGCCATGATGGCTGCCTGTCCCACAGCAGCAGCGTGACCGCGAGCATGACCAGGAACTCGAACAGGACATCCGGCATGATGAGATGCTCGAGCTGGATCTGGAACCCGTCGTAGAGAACCGGGACGGCCGCGAGCGCGGCGATCCATCCGGGCGCCGCGAACCGGTGCCGGGCCAGCGCGTACACCATGACCCCCATGGCCAGCCCCATCAGGTGTTGCGTGATCGTGACCAGCGCGTAACTATGGAACGGCTCGAGCAGCCACAAGAACACCGAATAGCCCGAGACCCGGATGGGGTCGGTGACGAGCGTGATCGCGCTCGCCACGTAGGCGAACGAGTCGTTGAACCAGGATTGCCAGCGGTACCCGAGTTCCGCGTCGGCGCGGAGCAGGGCGGCCGGGACGAAGACGGCGACGAAGAGCCGGTTTCCCGCCGCGAGTGCCGCGAGGCGGGGCGCCGGCCCGCTCCGCCACCTGCGCGCGACCGGTGCGTGCCGGGTGACCGCAGGCATTACCCTCAACCCCATACCCTCCCTTGTGCGCGGGCCGGTATCCGCCTTTGCAACCGTAACGGGTAACGCGGTGCGGTCGTGGCGGCAGACGGTGAAGGAGACGACGTGGAGCTGACCGTGGTCATGCCCTGCCTCAACGAGGCGGAGACGGTGGCGACGTGCGTCAGGAAGGCGATGGCGTTCCTCGCCGCGAACGGCATCGCCGGCGAGGTGGTCGTCGCCGACAACGGCAGCACCGACGGCAGCCAGCGGCTGGCCGCCGAGGCCGGCGCGCGCGTCGTCCCGGCCGAGGACCGCGGCTACGGGAACGCGCTGATGGGCGGCATCGTCGCCGCCCGCGGCCGGTACATCATCATGGGCGACGCCGACGACAGCTACGACTTCTCCAGCCTCATGCCTTTCGTCGAACGGCTGCGGGACGGCGCGGACCTGGTCATGGGCAACCGCTTCAAGGGCGGGATCGCTCCCGGCGCCATGCCGCCGCTGCACAGGTACCTCGGCAATCCGGTGCTGAGCTTCGCCGGAAGGCTGTTCTTCCGCAGCCCGGTCGGCGATTTCCACTGCGGCCTCCGGGGATTCAGCAGGGACAGCGTGCTCAGACTGGGCCTGCAGGCGACCGGCATGGAGTTCGCCAGCGAGATGGTGGTGAAGGCGACGCTCGCCGGGCAGCGGGTCGAGGAGGTGCCCACCACGCTGTCCAGGGACGGCCGGAGCCGCCCGCCGCACCTGCGGAGCTGGCGGGACGGCTGGCGGCACCTGCGGTTCCTGCTGCTGTTCAGCCCCCGCTGGCTGTTCTTCGCTCCCGGCCTGGTGCTGCTCGTCCTCGGCCTGGTGATCGGCGCGGCGGTGCTGCCGCACCCGTTCAGCGTCGGCTCGGTGAAGTTCGACGTGGACACGCTCGTCGCGGCCTCGGCGATGGTGGTGATCGGGTTCCAGTCCGTGCTGTTCTGGCTGTTCACCCAGGTCTACGCCGGCTCGGAGGGATTCCTGCCCGAGGAGCCGAAGGTACAGCGGCTGCTCGGGAGGCTCAGCCTCGAGCGCGGCCTGCTGGCCGGGGCCATGATCGGGCTGGCCGGCCTGGCGGGCCTCGTCTTCTCCCTCGTCTACTGGAGCGGGCAGCGGTTCGGGCCGCTCAACTACGAGCACTCGCTGCGGATCATGATCCCGTCGGTGACCGCGCTGATCGTCAGCTGCCAGGTGATCCTCGGCACGTTCTTCCTCAGCATCCTCGGCATCCGGCAGACCCGGCACACCGCCATGGGGGCGGGCGGGGCCGCGTCGGCTGGCCTTGGTGAGGAGGCGGCCGGCCGCGGGGAGGAGCCCGTCATGTCACGTCCGAACGAGCAGTGGTGATCCCGGCGGGCGACGCGCTTCCGGCTCCGGGCGCATTCGACAGCCACACCCACCTCGACATCATGGGCTTGCCGGTGCCCGGCGTGCTGTCCGCCGCGCGGGCCGCCGGGATCGGGCGGGTGATCACGGTCGGCGTGGACCTGGAGTCCTCCCGCTGGTCGGCCCGGTGCGCGGCCGAGAACGAGGACGTGTACGCGGCGGTCGCCGTCCACCCGAACGGCGCCGGCGCGGCCGACGCGGACCGGGACGCGGTGCTCGCCTCGATCGAGGAGCTGGCATCGCTGCCGCGGGTGCGCGCCGTCGGCGAGACCGGCCTGGACTACTACCGCGACCACTCCGACCCGGGGGTGCAGCGTGAGTGGTTCCGCGCGCACATCGGGATCGCCAAGCGCACCGGCAAGGCGCTGATGATCCATGACCGGGACGCGCACGCCGACGTGCTTCGCATCCTCGAGGAGGAAGGGCCGCCGGAGAAGGTGGTGTTCCACTGCTTCTCCGGCGACGCCGCCATGGCCAGGCGGTGCGCCGAGGCGGGCTACGTGATGAGCTTCGCCGGCAACGTGACGTTCACCAGCGCGCGGCCGCTGCGGGAGGCGGCGGCCGCGGCGCCGCCGGACCTGCTGCTCGCGGAGACCGACGCGCCGTTCCTCACCCCGGTCCCGCACCGCGGCAAGCCGAACTCGCCGGCGATGACGGCCTACACCGTGCGGTTCCTCGCCTCGCTCCAGGGCATGGACGTCGCCGGGATGTGCGGGCGGATCACCGCGACCGGCGCCCGGGTCTTCGGCCCCTGGTGACGCGGTGCTGAGTGAGGTACGGCTTCTCAGCCCGGCGGACGTCAGGGAGCTGGCCAGGAGGCTTGGCCTGCGGCCGTCGAAGCGTCTTGGCCAGAACTTCGTGGTCGAGCACGGAACCGTGCGGCAGATCGCCGCGCTCGCGGCCCCCGGTCCTGGTGACGTGGTGCTCGAGGTCGGACCGGGCCTCGGCTCGCTGACGCTCGCTCTGCTCGAGAGCGGTGCGCGGATCACGGCGGTCGAGGTCGACCCGGTGCTCGCCGAAGAGCTGCCCCGGACTCTCGCCGCCCGCGCGCCGGCGCGCGCATCCCGCGTGACGGTGGTGGCCGCGGACGCGCTTGGCGTGCGGCCGGCGGCGGGGGAGCCTTCCGGCGCCGCGCCCGGTAAGCCCGCCACGGTCCTGCCCGGCGAGCCGCCGGCGGTGCTGGCCGCCAACCTGCCGTACAACGTGGCGGTCCCCGTGGTGCTGCACCTGCTGGCCGCGTTCCCGTCGCTCGGGCGCGGCGTGATCATGGTCCAGGCCGAGGTGGCCGGGCGGATGTGCGCGCCCCCGGGCAGCAGGGTGTACGGGGCGCCGTCGGCGAAGCTGGCGTGGTTCGCGGCGGCGCGCCCGGCCGGCCACGTGCCGCGCAGCGTGTTCTGGCCGGTACCGAACGTGGACTCACGCCTGGTGGTGCTCACCCGGCGGGACCCGCCGGAGACGCCCGCGAGCCGGCAGCAGGTGTTCGCGGTCGTCGACGCGGCGTTCGGTCAGCGGCGCAAGACGCTGCGCGGGGCGCTGGCCGGCTGGGCCGGGTCGCCGCGGGAGGCGGAACGGCTGCTGCGGGCGGCCGGCGTCGACCCGGGCGCGCGGGGCGAGTCCCTCGGGATCGCGGAGTTCGCCCGTATCGCCGCGGCGGCCCGCGACGACATGAACGACGGTACGGGACCGCGTACGATTTCTAGATCGTGACAGCTGTGACCGTGCGGGTTCCCGCAAAGCTCAACCTCCAGCTCGCGGTGGGGCCGCGGCGGCCGGACGGCTATCACGACCTGGTCACCGTGTTCCACGCGATCTCGCTGTCCGACGAGGTCACCGTCGAGCCGGGGGCCGGGGATCTGGTGACCGTCACCGGTGAGGGCGCGGGCCAGGTTCCGGCCGGGCGCGACAACCTCGCGCTGCGCGCCGTGGTGGCGCTGCGCGCCGCGGCGCTCCGTGGCGGGACGGGGTACGGCGGCGGGGCCGGGGAGGGCGGCGGTGCCCCGGAGCAGCGGGGGCGCCCGGGCGGGGTGCGCGTGACGATCAGGAAGCGCATACCGGTGGCCGCCGGGCTGGCCGGCGGCAGCGCCGACGCGGCGGCGGCCCTGGTCGCCTGCAACGAGCTGTGGGGCAGCGGCTTTTCCCAGCGGGAACTGTGCGAGGTGGCGGCCGGCGTTGGCAGCGACGCCGCCTTCGCGGTGCTCGGCGGGACGGCGGTCGGCCGGGGCAGGGGGGAGCGGCTGACCGCGGCGCTCGTGCCCGCGGCGCAGTACCACTGGGTGCTTGCCTTCGCCGACGGGCAGCTGTCCACGCCGGAGGTGTACGCGGCGTTCGACCGCCTCACGGCGCGCGGGGACACCGGCGGGCCGGCCGCACCGGAGCTCAGCCTCGAGCTGATGACCGCGCTGCGGGCCGGCGATCCCGCCGCCCTGGGCCGGGCGCTCGCCAACGACCTGCAGGCCGCCGCCGTCTCCCTGTTCCCGCCGCTGCGAAAGACGCTGGCGGCGGGCCGCGAGTTCGGCGCGCTCGGCGCCCTGGTCGCGGGCTCGGGCCCCACGTGCTTCTTCCTCGCCGCGAGCGCCAGCCGGGCGCTCGACCTCGCCGCGTCCCTGTCCGGCGCGGGCGTGTGCAGGTCGGTGGCGCGGGCGACGGGCCCGGCGCCGGGCGCCACCGTCGTCAGCGTGCCCGGCGGGATGCCGTGAACCTGATCAGTGTTTCCTGGGCCAGCAAGGCGTACGGGCCGAGGGTCCTGCTCAGCGACGTGTCGCTGGGCATATCCGCGGGGGACCGAATCGGCGTGGTCGGCCGCAACGGGGCCGGGAAGTCGACGCTGCTGGCGCTGCTGGCCGGCACGACGGAGCCGGACACCGGCCGGATCGCCCGGATGTCGGGGCTGCGGGCCGGCTACCTGCCGCAGGGTGACGACCTCACCGGGACGGTCGGCCAGATCGTGTTCGGCCGCGAACGCGAAGCGGGTGCCGGGCCGTGGGAGGCCGATCCGCTGGCGCGCGCGGTGGCCGGCGAGCTGCTTCCCGGCATCGGCCTCGGCACGCGGGCGGAGGAGCTGTCCGGCGGGGAGCGACGCCGGGTCGCGCTGGCCGCGCTGCTGACCGCCGGGCGCGACCTGCTGCTGCTCGACGAGCCCACCAACCACCTCGACATCGAGGCGATCGACTGGCTCGGCCGGCATCTGCGCGGCCGCGGCTGCGCCGTCGTGGTGGTGAGCCACGACCGCTGGCTGCTGGACACGGTCTGCGAGCGGACCTGGGAGGTGGCCGCGGGCCGGGTGCACGCGGCCGACGGCGGCTACTCGGCGTATGTGCTGGCCGAAGCGGAGCGGCGGCGCAGCGCCGACGCCGCGGAGCAGCGACGGCTGAACCTGGCACGCAAGGAGCTCGCCTGGCTGCGCCGCGGCCCGCAGGCGAGGTCCAGCAAGCCCCGGTTCCGCGTGCAGGCGGCGAACGCCCTGATCGCGGCCGAGCCGCCGGCCCGCGACGGCGTGGAGCTGACCAGGATGGCCACCGCGCGGCTCGGCAAGACCGTCATCGAGCTCGAGGATGTCACGCTGCGAGTGGGGCCCGAAGGCGCCCCCGAAGGCGCCCCCGAAGGCGGGCGGGTGCTGCTCGATCACGTGACGTGGCGGCTCGGCCCCGGCGAACGGGTGGGCCTGGCCGGGGTCAACGGCGCGGGCAAGACGTCGCTGCTGCGGCTGCTGGCCGGCGAGCCCGTTCCCGGCATGCACGCCGAGGGCCGGATCCTGCGCGGTAAGACCGTCCGGGTCGGCCACCTGTCCCAGGACCTCGCCGAGCTCGACCCGGGCCTGCGGGTCCGCGAGGCCGCCGAGGAGGTCCGGATGCAGATCCAGGTCGGCAAGCGCGAGCTGTCGGCCGGGCAGCTGCTCGAGCGCCTCGGCTTCCGTGGGGAGCGGCAGTGGACGCCGGTCGGCGAGCTGTCCGGCGGCGAGCGGCGGCGGCTGGCGATGCTGCGGCTTTTGATGGACGAGCCGAACGTGCTGTTGCTGGACGAGCCGACCAACGATCTCGATATCGAGACGCTGACCGAGTTCGAGGACCTGCTCGACGGCTGGCCCGGCACGCTGGTGGTGGTCAGCCACGACAGGTACTTCCTCGAACGGGCCACCGATCACGTCGTTGCGCTGCCCGGCGACGGCAGCCTGGCGTTTCTCGGCGGCGGCGTGGACGAGTACCTGGAGCGGGTGCGCGCCCTGCGCGCCGCACGCGCGCCCGCGGCGGGAAACGGCCCGGCCCAGGGCGAGCCCGCATCGGCGGCGGCCAGGGAGCGGGCCGCCCGCAAGGAGCTTCAGCGCCTGGAGCGCCAGCTCGACCGGGTGTCGTCCCGCGAGGACGAGCTGACCGCCGAGCTGGCCGCGAACGCCACCGACTACGAGAAGCTCACCGCCCTGGGCGCGGAGCTGCGGGCCGTCCAGGCGGAGAAGTCGGACCTGGAAGAGCGCTGGCTAACGGTCGCCGGAACGCTGTTAACCCCGGGGGGGTCGCCCAGAGGGCGACCCTCCCGGACCCCCCGGCCCGCTGCGGTGCTCGCCGTAACATCGCACGACCGGAAGGGCCGGAGGCCCTTCGCGGACGTGCGATCGCGGAAAGTGAGCCGCGATGGCGGCTCACTCCGCGCTACCCGCCGCGGCGGGGGCCGTGGCGGGGGCCGCGGCGTCGAAGGGGGCCAGCAGGGCGCGCAGGAGGTCCGCGAGCCGCTGACGTTGCCCGGCGTCAAGGCCCGCGAGCAGCGCGTGCTCGCTGCGGAGCAGGTCGGACAGGGCCGCGTCCACGCTGGCGCGGCCCTTGCCGGTCAGCGTCACCAGGACGCCGCGCCGGTCCCTCGGGTCCGGTTCCCTGCGTACCAGGCCCGCCTCCGCCAGCCGGTCGATCCGGTTGGTCATGGTTCCCGAGGTCACGAGCGTCGCGCGGAGCAGCGCACCGGGGGTCAGCTGGAAGGGCGGCCCGTGCCGGCGCAGCGCGGACAGCACATCGAACTCCCACGCCTGAAGCCCGTGGGCGGCGAACGCGCTGCGCCGGGCGATGTCCAGATGCTTGGCGAGCCGGGAGACCCGGCTCAGTACGTGCAGCGGCGTGACGTCGAGGTCGGGCCGCTGCGCCTGCCACGCTGCCACGAGCCCGTCCACCTCGTCGCGGAGCGGCGTCCCGGCATTCTGCTCCATCGCCTCAGAATATCTCTTGACGTCAAGATGCTTGACGGAGTAGGAATGGGTGACAAATGGTCTCAGAATGAGAGAAAAGGAGTCCGTTATGTGGGACGCAGTTCAGTACGGCAGGTACGGTGACGAGCGGTCGCGGCCGTTCTTCGAGCTGCTCGCGCGGGTCGGCGCGGAGAAACCCGGTTACGTCGCGGACCTGGGCTGCGGGCCCGGCAACCTCACCGTGCGGCTCGCGGAGCGCTGGCCCGGTGCGGAGGTCGTTGGCGTGGACAGCTCGCCGCAGATGATCGAGGCGGCGCTGAGCGCGCAGCCGTCCGCGGGGGTGTCGTTCGCGCTTGGCGACGTGCGCGACTGGCGGCCCGCGCGCCCGCCGGACGTGCTCGTCAGCAACGCGGTGCTGCAATGGGTGCCCGGGCATCGCGACCTCGTGGTCCGCTGGGCCGGCCAGCTCGCCGCGGGCGGCTGGCTGGCCTTCCAGCTCCCGGGCAACTTCGGCCAGCCGTCGCAGGCGATCCTGCGCGAGCTCGCGGCCGCGCCGCGGTGGCGGCCGCTGCTGCGCGAGGCGGAGCTGAACCGCCAGTCGGATAGCCCGGAGGGGTACGCGGAACTGCTCGGGCGCCCGGGCTTCGAGGTCGACGCCTGGGAGACGACATACGTGCACGTCCTGCACGGCGCCGACCCGGTGGTGGAGTGGGTCAAGGGGACCGCGTTGCGGCCGGTACTCGCGGTGCTGGACGACGAACGGGCCGCCGCCTTCCTCGCCGACTACGGTGAGCGGGTACGCGCGGCGTATCCGCCGCGCCCGTTCGGTACCCTCTTCCCGTTCCGCCGCGTGTTCACGGTCGTGCATCGGATCGGTTAAGTCTTCAATTCCGATTGATTTGATCGAGATTAGCTGCCATGATCACTGCGTGCAGAGCGGCATCCTCACCCAGCAGCGTGCGCTGCTCACCCAGGAGCGCACCCTTGATACTCAGCGGAGACCACTTCACGCCCGGGGGGCGGCACGGGGCCCGCAGCAGCTTGCCGCCGAGGTGCGGCGGCTGGCGGCCCGCCCCGCGGACTGGCTGTCCCGGGTCCGGCTGAATCCGGACGGGCGCTGGTACGAGCGGATCCACCTCGACGACAGCTGGGAGGCGTGGCTGATCAGCTGGCTGCCCGGGCAGGCAACCGGCTTCCACGATCACGGCGGGTCGGCCGGGGCGTTCGCGGTAGTCTGGGGCTCGCTGGACGAGTGCGTGGCGGGGTCGGCCGGCGGCCCGGTGGTCACCAGGGCCGAAGCGGGGACACCGTCCGCGGCGCGCGCGTTCGGCCCGCGGTACGTGCACGACGTCCGCAACTCGTCCGCCGCGACGGTGGCGGTGAGCGTGCACGCGTACTCGCCGCCGCTGGCCAGCATGACGCGCTACGACCTCACACCCGGCGGCCTCGTGGCATCCGGCACGGAAGGAGCGGAGATCTGGTTACCGCCAGGCCGGAGGGTGCGCGGTCCATCGAGGAGATCCTCGAGGCCGCGCGGGCCCGGCTGCTGCGCGTGACGCCCCGCGAGGCGTTCGCCGAGCTTTCCCGCGGCGGCCGGCTCGTCGACATCAGGCCGGCCGCGCAGCGGGCCGCCGGCGGCGAGATCCCCGGCTCGGTCGTCGTGGAGCGCAACCACCTGGAATGGCGGCTCGACCCGGAATGCGGCGCGCGCCTGCCCTGGGTGACCGGGTACGAGCACCGGATCATCGTGTTCTGCATGGACGGCTACACCTCCAGCCTGGCCGCGGCGGCCCTGCAGGACCTGGGGCTGAGCGGCGCCACCGACGTGATCGGCGGGTTCCGCGCCTGGACCGCGGCGGGGCTGCCCTGGGCGCCGGCCACGGAGCGGACCGCCGAACTCGCGCCCGGCGCCGCGCCGGCCGCCCCGGCGTAGCCGGCGCCCAGGCTGCCCAGCCTGCCTAGCCTCCGGCCTGCGCGTCGAGCTGGGACAGGCCGTTCCAGGCGAGGTCGATCAGGTTCGAGGCCACATCCTCCAGCTTCGGCTTGCGCGCGTCCAGCCACCACTGCCCGGTGAACGCGACCATGCCGACGAGCATCTGCGCGTACATCGGCGCCAGCTTCGGGTCCCGCCCCCGGAGGCGCAGGAAATCGGCGAGGATGTACTCCACCTGGCCGGCGATGTCGCTGAGCAGCGTCCCGAACGTGCCTGACGCCGGATTCGAGTCCCTGACCAGGATGCGGAAACCGTCGGCGTTGTCGTCGATGTACCGCAGCAGCGTGACGGCGCCCGCCTCGAACTTCGCCCGGGAGTGTCCGCCGTCGAGCAGCGCGGTGGCCATGGTCAGCAGCCGGTCCACCTCGCGGTCGACCACGACGGCGTACAGGCCCTCCTTGCCGCCGAAATGCTCGTACACGACGGGCTTGGAGACACCGGCTTTCGCGGCGATCTCCTCGATCGAGGTGCCCTCGAAGCCCCGCTCCGCGAACAGCCGGCGCCCGATGTCCAGAAGCTGCTCGCGGCGCTCCTTCCCGGTCATCCTTTTGCGGTTTGCTCTGGTCTGTTCGGTCACCGGTTCATCATGCCGCTAAGCCGCCGCCTCGTCACGCACGCGGCCGGGACGGGTCACCCGCCGGGTCATGGAGCCGAGCCTGCGCTTGGCCGTCGCCGGGCGCTTGGCCTGCAGCCGGGCCTCGTCCGGCCAGCGCACGTCGTACGCCCAGCCGAGCCTCTCCAGCGCCCATATCACCCGGGCGCTCGGGTCCACCTGGCCCTTCAGCACGCCGTGCCGGGCGCAGGTGGGGTCCGCGTGGTGCAGGTTGTGCCAGGACTCGCCGAACGAGCCGATCGCCAGCCATGCGACGTTCCGCGACTTGTCGCGCACCTCGAATTCCTCGCTGCCGAACGTGTGGCAGATGGAGTTGATGGACCAGGTGACGTGGTGCAGCAGCGCGACGCGTACCAGGCTCGCCCAGAAGAACGCGGTGATCGCGCCGTGCCAGGACATGCCCCACAGGCCGCCGGCAAGGGCGGGCAGCAGCAGCGAGACGGCCACGAGGCCGCCGAACCAGCTGTCCACCCTGCGGATCCTCGAATCCGCGAGCAGGTCGGGGGAGAACTTCTGCTGCGAGGTCTGGTTCGGGTCGAAGAGCCATCCGATGTGCGCGTACAGCAGCCCCTTCGACAGCGCCTTCCAGTCGTCTCCGTACCGCCACGGCGAGTGCGGGTCGCCTTCCCGGTCACTGTACTTGTGGTGCCGGCGGTGATCGGACACCCACGTGATGACGGGACCCTCGATGGCCAGGCTCCCCGCGATCGCCAGCGCCGTCCGCAGGCCGGTCTTCGCCTTGAACGAGCCGTGCGTGAAGTACCTGTGGTAGCCGACCGTCACGCCGAGCCCGGAGACCCAGTAGAAGATCAGGGCGAGGATGACGTCGTGCCAGCCCAGGCCCCACCCCCACAGCAGCGGGACGGCGGCCACCAGCGCCGCCAGCGGGACCGCGACGAACAGCCCGACCAGCACCCGCTGGAGCACCGTCATCTGGTCGTCCTCCACGTCCGCCCTGACGGCGCGGGAAGGGCTCGTGGCCTCGGCGTTCACTGTGTCCTGAATCGCGGTCATCCTGCTCCTCGGGGGTAAGGGCGCTGCCTGGGGAGCGCTTTTACGCTTACGTAACCGTAGCCTACGAGACCGTAGGTTGCGCAAGGGCGTCGAGGTGAATTCCTGCAAATCGCCGCGTGAATCCCGGATTCCCGAGCCGCCCTCCGTCTCGGTATCTGAGATGCGCCAGCGCTCGCGCAATCGCCTACCCGCTGGCGGCCGCACCATGCGCGCCGGTTGGGTGCGAGCGCCCGTCCGGCCGCGCGTGCCGGCCGCGCGTGCCGGTGGCCTTCCGGCGCAGGCTCGCGGCCGCCGGCCCCCGGTACAGTTGTCTCGCGAAGACAATCCCGCGTCGTCTAGTGGCAGGACAAGTGCCTTTGGAGCACTGAACCGAGGTTCGAATCCTCGCGCGGGAGCGATCGCGTGCCGCGGCCACCGTTCACCCGTCCCGGACGTGCGCCGGCCCCCGTGGCGGCCCCCCGTTTCCGTGATCAGCCGGGACCGAACGCCGTGGCGGAAATTAGGGTGTCACATGCGGCCCGGTGTTTCCGTGATCATGAGTGCCGTCCGTTTTGCCCCCCGCTGGGCCGCATCGGCCGCGCGGTCCGGGGCGGGCCGGCGGAATCAAGGAAGCGTGGTCTATAGTTAGTTGATGCCAAGCAAGTTATCTGGTGGCACAGAGGCTTATCTGGTGGCACGAGTTATCCAGTAGCAGAGGGGCGTTGGGGGCTGCAGGAGCACATGGCGGCGAATTCCGAGGTGGCGGCAGGCCGGGCCGCCGGGCAGACAGGGCCGCACTACAAGTGGATCGCGCTGTCCAACACCACGCTGGGCGTGCTGATGGCCACGATCAACCAGTCGATCGTGCTGATCGCGCTGCCGGACATCTTCCGCGGCATCGGGCTCAACCCGCTGAGCCCGGGCAACACGAGCTACCTGCTGTGGATGTTCATGGGCTTCCTCGTGGTGTCGGCCGTGCTGGTCGTGTCGTTCGGCCGGCTGGGCGACATGTTCGGCCGGGTCCGGATGTACAACATGGGGTTCGCGGTCTTCAGCGTGGCCTCGATCTTTCTGACCCTCACCTGGATGCACGGCACGGCCGGCGCGATGTGGCTCATCGTCTGGCGCGTCGTGCAGGGCATCGGGGGCGCGTTCCTGTTCGCCAACTCCACGGCGATCCTGACCGACGCGTTCCCGTCCAACCAGCGCGGCACCGCGCTCGGCATCAACTCGATCGCGGCCATCGCGGGCTCGTTCATCGGCCTGCTGCTCGGCGGCGTGCTCGGCCCGGTCAACTGGCACTACGTGTTCCTCGTGTCGGCTCCGATCGGCGCGTTCGGCACCGTCTGGGCGTATTTCATGCTGCGCGACATCGGCACCAGGAAGCACGCGCGGATGGACTGGTGGGGCAACTTCCTCTTCGCGGCCGGCCTGATCGCGATCCTCGCCGGCATCACCTACGGCCTGCTGCCCTATGGTGGCCACCCGATGGGCTGGACCAACCCGTGGGTGCTCGCCGGCATCTTCGGCGGCGTGGCGGCGCTGATCCTGTTCGGCTTCGTCGAGACGAGGGTCGCCGAGCCGCTGTTCCGGCTGTCGCTGTTCCGCATCCGGGCCTTCGCCATGGGCAACCTCGCGAACCTGATGCTGGCACTGGGCCGCGGCGGCATGCAGTTCATGCTGATCATCTGGCTGCAGGGCATCTGGCTGCCGCTGCACGGGTACAGCTTCAGCCAGACCCCGCTGTGGGCCGGCATCTACCTGGTCCCGCTGACCATCGGCTTCCTCGTCTCCGCGCCGACGTCCGGCGTGCTGTCCGACCGGTTCGGGGCGAAGGCGTTCACGGTCGGCGGCGCGCTGCTGACGGCGCTGAGCTTCGTCCTCCTGCTGTTCCTCCCGGTGGACTTCTCCTACTGGGTGTTCGCGCTGATCGTCGCGCTCAACGGCTTCGGGTCGGGCCTTTTCACCTCGCCCAACCGAGCCGAGATGATGAACGCCGTGCCGGCGAACCAGCGCGGCGCGGCCGGCGGCATGATCGCGACGTTCATGAACACCGCGTTCGTGCTGTCGATCGGCATCTTCTTCTCGCTGATGGTCGCCGGGCTGTCGCGGTCGCTGCCGTCCGCCATGTTCGGCGGCCTGACGGCGCAGGGCATCCCGGCACCGGCCGCGCATGCCCTCTCCCACCTGCCGCCGATCGGCGTGCTGTTCGCGGCGTTCCTCGGCTACAACCCGATGCAGCAGCTGCTCGGCCCGCTGCTGTCGCACCTGCCGTATGCGCACGCCGCGTACGTGGCCGGGCGGGAGTTCTTCCCGCACCTGATCACCGCGCCGTTCCACGACGGCCTCGGCGTGGCCTTCGCGTTCGCGATCGCGGCGAACGTGATCGCCGCGATCGCGTCGCTGCTGACCGGCCGCCGCAAGCGTGCGCTCGCCGTGCACGAGTCGCTGGGCTCCGAGATGGCCGCCGGCGCGGCGGAAGGCGGCTTCGAGCCGGGCGAGCTGGTCAGCCCGGACATGGTCGCGGAGCCGGGCCCGGGGCGCAGGGAACGCGGGCCCGGGCCGGCCGGGCGGAGTAACCGGCCGGCCTGACCCGGCGGGGACTGCGGCGCGGCCCGGCGCTGCCGGGCAGGTGCCGTACCCTTTCTTGTGGCGCTGACCGGCGCCGCCGCCTGCCTCATGCCTGCCGCACGCGATGCTGTCCTGCCGGACGGTTATGGCGACCGGACGGTATCCTGCCGGTGAGGGGCGGGTAAACACCGGTAACACCGGAGCCCAGGAACATGTCGGCGCGATACCCGAGGAGACCTTGGCGCGTGAGCGAGAGTCGCCCGGCTGCTGTCATCGTCCTCGCCGCGGGCGAGGGCACGCGCATGAAGTCGCGGACCCCGAAAATGCTGCATCGGCTGTGCGGGCGCAGCATGCTCGGGCACGCGCTGGCGGCCGCCGCTCATCTTCAGCCCGAACGGCTCATCGTGGTGGCCGGCCACGGCCGCGACCAGGTCGGCGCCGAGGTGGCGAGGCTGGCACCCGGGGCGCTCGTCGTCATCCAGGAGGAGCAGCGCGGCACCGGGCACGCCGTCCGGATGGTCACCGAGGCGGTCGGCGTCATTCCCGGCACCGTGGTGGTGACCTACGGCGACATGCCGCTGCTGCGCGGCGAGACGCTTCGCCAGCTGGTCCAGGCGCACCACGCCGCGGGAAACGCGGTCACCGTGCTGTCCGCGCGGGTGAGCGACCCGTCGGGCTACGGGCGGATCGTGCGGGATACCTCCGGTGCCTTCACCCGGATCGTGGAGGAGCGGGACGCGACCCCGGCCGAGCGCGCGATCGATGAGATCAACTCCGGCTGCTACGCCTTCGGCGGCCCGCTGCTCTCGGACGCGATCAAGCAGGTGACGACCGACAACGCGCAGGGCCACGAGTATCTCACCGACGTGGTGACGATCCTGCGCGGCGACCGGTACGCTGTCGCCGCCGTGCCGGCCGCTGACCCCGGCGAGATCCAGGGCATCAACGACCGCGTGCAGCTCGCCGAGGCCCGCCGGATCTACAACCAGCGGCTGCTCGAGCACTGGATGCGCGAGGGCGTCACGATCGTCGACCCGGCCACCACCTGGGTCGACGCGGAGGTGTCCATGGGGCAGGACGCCGAGATCGGCCCCGGCACGCATCTGGAGGGCCGCACCGTCATCGGCGCCGGGGCACGGATCGGGCCCGGGTGCGTGCTCACCGACACCAGCGTCGGCGAGAACGCCACGGTCACCTGCGCGGTCTGCCGGCAGGCGGACATCGGCCCGGGGGCGAGCGTGGGCCCGTACGCGTACCTGCGGCCGGGGACCCGGATCGCCGGGAACGCGCACATCGGGACCTACGTGGAGCTGAAGAACTCGAGCGTCGGCCGGGGCTCGAAGGTGCCCCACCTGTCCTATGTCGGCGACGCGGACATAGGCGAGCATGTCAACGTCGGCGCGGGCACGATCTTCGCGAACTACGACGGCGTGGCCAAGCACCGCACCACGATCGGCGATCACGTCTTCATCGGCAGCGACACCGTGCTGGTGGCCCCCCTGGCCGTCGGGGATGGCGCGTACACCGCCGCCGGGTCGGCCATCACCGAGGACGTGCCGCCAGGAGCGCTGGGAATCGCCCGCGGGCGCCAGCACAATTCGCAGGAGTGGGCCGAGCGCAACCGCGCGGGAACCGGTTCCGCCGAGGCGGCTGCCCGCGCTCGTTCGGCAGAAAAAAAGGGAGAGCCCGGGTGAGCGGCATGACGGCGCCCAGCCACATGACGGCGCCCAGCCAGAAGAAGCTCATGCTCTTCGCCGGGCGGGCTTATCCGCAGCTGGCGGACGAGGTGGCCGACTGCCTGGCCATCGAGCGCGCCCCGGCGCGGCTCTACGACTTCGCCAACGGCGAGATCATGGTCCGTTTCCTCGAGTCGGTCCGCGGCTGCGACGCGTTCGTGCTGCAGAGCCACACCGCCCCGATCAACGAGTGGATCATGGAACACCTGATCATGGTCGACGCGCTGAAACGGGCGTCGGCCAAGCGGATCACGGTGGTCGCGCCGTTCTTCGGCTACGCGCGCCAGGACAAGAAGAGCCGCGGGCGGGAACCGATCTCGGCCCGCCTGATGGCGGACCTATTCGCGACCGCGGGAGCCGACCGGCTGATGGCGGTCGACCTGCACACCGCGCAGATCCAGGGGTTCTTCGACGGGCCGGTCGACCACCTGTTCGCGCTGCCGATCCTCGCCGGCTACCTGGAGAACAGGCTGAACGTGCCGGACGTGACCGTCGTGGCGCCGGACGCGGGCCGGGTGCGGGTGTGCGAACGGTGGACCGACCGGCTGGGCTGCCCGCTGGCCATCATCCACAAGCGGCGCGACCCGGACGTCGCCAACCAGGTCAAGGTCTTCGAGGTGGTCGGGCAGGTGTCCGGCAGGACCTGCATCCTCGTGGACGACATGATCGACACGGGCTCGACGATCGCGAAGGCCGCGGACGCGCTGTTCGACCAGGGCGCCGACCGGGTGATAGTCGCCGCCACACACGGCGTGCTGTCCGGGCCGGCGATCGACACCCTGAAGAACTCGCGGATCAGCGAGGTCGTCATCACCAACACGCTGCCGGTGCCCCACGAGAAGCGGATCGACAAGCTGACCGTGCTGTCGATCGCGCCCCTGCTCGCGCGGGCGATCAGCGAGGTGTTCAGCGACGGCTCGGTGACCAGCCTGTTCGACGGGCAGAGCTAGAGCTCAGGCGGGCAGGGCTCAGGCGGCCAGGGCTCGGGTGGGCGGAACTCCGCAGGACCGGTCCGGTGGAGACCGGCGCCCCCGCCCCCGCCAGAGGCCGGGGACGCCGGCGATATACCCCCACCCCCGCGTCTTGCCCGGGCGGCCCTGGACCCAGAGCCGGTCCCTGCCCTGGACCAGGACCGCGTCCCGACCCGCCATTTCCCCGGTTCGGCGGGCGGGTGTCCCGGACGCTCACCGGCGTTCCGCCGCCCGGCGCGCGCCGCTAGCCTGCCGGCCGGGTCCCGTGCCTTGCCCGACGGCGCCCCCGCTAAGCCCTCCGGCACGGCACGGGACCCTTGCCCCCCAGGGGTCCTCGTTCTCCCGAACTGGAATGAGCGTGTCAGACCCTGGTTACGTCTCGGTTGAGCGGCGCCCGGCGGCCGGACGCCGCGCGCTTAATTCCGGCGGCCGTCCCGCCGGCCGGCGCTGTGCCGCCATCCCCGCCTGCCCGGCGCTGTGCGCCATGCCCTGGCCAGTGGGCGCGAGCAGCAGGTACGCACAGGGTTGCACCTGTGGATTTACGGTTGGATTGAGTCATGATTAAGTAGACCTACTGACCGGCCCGGGAACGGAGGCCGCGTCCTCGCCGGAGCCGGGGCGGGGCAGCTCTCAACGGTGCCCGGCCATCCCGCTTTTCTACAGCTTGGGAGGCGGAGATCGTGCACCCGGACGGGCTGGCCTGATGCGGTTCCGCATGCTGGGCCCGCTGGAGGTCTCGACCGGAGACGACTGGCAGGGCATCCGGGCGCGCAAGTGGAAGTCGGTGCTCGCCGCGCTGCTGCTGAACGCGGGCCAGATAGTGCCGACCGACAGTTTGATCTTCGAACTGTGGGGTGACCAGCCGCCGGCCAAGGCCAGGAACCTCATCAGCATCTATGTTCTGCGGCTGCGCGGGCTCATGGGCGACGCCGAGGGCCGCGTGCTGGTCACGCACGCGCCCGGCTACCGGCTCATCACCGGGCCCGGCGACCTGGATGCCCGGCGGTTCGAGGCGCTGGTGGCCGACGGCCGCCGCGCGCTGGCCGCCGCCGATCCCGAGCGCGCCGCCGGGCTGCTCACCGAGGCGCTGGGGCTGTGGCGGGGGTCGGTACTGGCCGATGTCCCGCCGTCCGCGCTTATCGAGGCGGAAGCCGAACGATTGGGAGAACTCCGGCTCACCGCCCTGGAGCTGCGGATGGAGGCCGACCTGGCGTGTGGCAGGTCCGCCCAGGTGATCCCCGAGCTTCGCGGGCTGGTGGCGGAAAACCAGATCCGCGAGGGACTGTGGCTGCTGCTGATGCGCGCCCTCGACGGCGCCGGCCGGCATGCGGAGGCACTCGACACGTACGCCCAGGCCCGCGAGGCGATCGCGGATCAGCTCGGCGTGGACCCGGGCGCCGAGCTGCAGCAGCTTTACCAGAAGATCCTGGCCGCGGACGTACCTGACATCCCGGCCCGCGCCGCCCCGGCGGCGGGCGCCGCCGGGGGAACGCCGGGCGCGGACGCCGGGCGCGCCGCCACCCCGCCGGAGCCGGCGGAGGAACCGGCCGCGGATGCCGCCTTCGGCAGCGTGCCGGGGACGATCTCGGTGGGCGCTGTCGCGGTGAGCCCGCCGGCGCCCGGCGCCCAGGCCCCGGCCGCGGAGGCGGAGATCGCCGCTCCGCTGGCCGCCGAGCAGGGAGCCGGCCCCGCGCAGCCGCGCCCGGCGCAGCTGCCCGCGGACATCGGGGACTTCACCGGCCGTGGTGATCATGTCCTGCGGCTGCGCGAGATACTGACCCGTGACAGCGCCGCGAGCAGCCCGGGCGCGGTCCCGATCGCGCTCGTGGCCGGCGCGGGCGGCCTCGGCAAGACGACGCTCGCCGTGCACGCGGCACACCAGATCCGCGGCCAGTTCCCCGACGGGCAGCTGTACGTCGACCTGCTCGGCGCGACCGCGCAGCCGATGGCACCCGGCGACGTGCTGGCGAGGTTCCTGCGGGATCTCGGCGTGGAGGGCGTGCGGATCCCGGCCAGCGACGAGGAGCGCGCCGCTCTCTACCGCACCCGGCTCACCGGCCGCAGGATGCTCATAGTGCTCGACAACGCGCGGGACACCGCACAGGTCAGGCCGCTGCTGCCGGGAAGCGCGTCGTGCGCGGTGCTGATCACGACGCGCGGCCGGATGCCCGGCCTCGCCACCAGCAGGCACGTCGACCTCAACGTGCTGGACGACGTCGAGGCGCTGGCGCTGTTCACCCGGATCGTCGACGACGAGCGCCCGGAGGCCGAGCCCGACGCCACGGCGGAGGTGCTGCTCGCGTGCGCGGGGCTGCCGCTGGCGATCAGGATCTGCGCCGCGCGGCTGGCCGCCCGGCCGCACTGGCGGATCGCCACGATGGCGAGCAGGCTGCGCAACGAGCGGCGCCGTCTCGACGAGCTGAGGACCGGCGACCTGGAGGTGCGCGCCAGCTTCCAGGTGAGCTACGCGAGCCTGCAGGCGCCGGATTCCGGCGTCCACCCGGCGCGCGCGTTCCGGCTCCTGGGCCTGTGGCACGGGCCGACGATCAGCCTGCCCGCCGCCGCGGCCCTGATCGGCGAAACGGAAGACCAGGCGGCGGATGTCCTCGAGGGGCTCGTCGACTCGCACCTGCTGGAGTGCTCGGCTCCCGACCGGTACCGCTTTCACGACCTGCTGCGCGTGTACGCGGAGGAGCGGGCGCAGGCAGAGGAACCCAAGCAGGACAGGGAGGACGCGGTCAACCGGATCCTCACCTGGTACCTGCACACCGCGGAGGCGGCGGCCCGGGTCATATCTCCGCAGCACGCCCGGGTTCCGCTGGAGTCACTCCAGCAGCCGCCGCGCGTGCTGCCGCTCGAGACCCTGGACGAGGCGCTCGAGTGGGGAGACAGCGAGCGCTTCGGCTTGCGGGTCGCCGTCGGCCAGGGCGCCGAAAGCGGACGGCATGAAATCGCCTGGAAGCTGGCCGCCGCCGCCATGAGTTATCTATACCGGCGCAGTCACTGGGCGGACTGGGTTGCGATAACGGAGACGGGGCTCGACAGCGCCCGCAAGCTCGGCGACCGGCTGGGCGAGGCACGGATGCTGAACAACCTGGGCATGGCATTCAGCCTGCAGCGTATGGAACAGGCCGTCGATTGTTTCGAGCAGGCGCGGGCGGCCTACCGGCTGCTCGGCGACCCGCTCGGCGAGGCGCGCGCCGCGAATAACATCGCATTCAGCTATTTCCAGCTAGGCCGGTTCGAGGAAGCGCTCGACGCGGCGAACCGGTCACTTGTCATACAACGTGAGGCGCAATTCCGCTACGGCGAGGGACGTGTTCTGGGCATTCTGGGCGGCTCTTATTGCGAACTCGGGCGCTATGACGACGCAATCAAGCATCATCAGCAAGCTCTGGTTATCTACCGTGAACTCGGCGATAGAGATTCCGAGGCGGACGCACTCAACGATATTGGCGATGCATATCTTGGCCTCAAGAGGCTCAACGACGCCATTGATTGCCTTCAGCAGTCGCTCGGCATCCGCCAGGCCATCGGCGACCGGCACGGTCAGGCCGAGACGCTCGCCCGTCTCGGCCTCGCTCAAAAGCTGGCAGGAAAACCAGAGCGGGCACGGGAGTTGCTTGCCGGGGCGCTAGAGGTATTTGAGGAACTAGAGGATCGGGCGCAGGCGGCGGAGGCCAGGCGTGAGCTCGCCGCCCTCGGCGAGGCGGTAGGGCGGACATAGGTGGCTTACCCCGCCGCCACATAGTAGCAAATTTGCGTTTATTACTTATATCGTGCGCGTTGCGCCCGGTATCCTGCTGTCGATCGGCAACTATACGATCCGCGGGGCGGATCGGCATACGGATACAGCGAATGGGGGCTCAAACATGTCAGGAGCGGAGAACGAAAAGAATTCCGACAGCCCGGATGTCAAGCCAACGGGACTCGCCGGAGGGGGGGAGAGCCCGGACGTGAAGCCGACGGGGCTCGAGGACCCGGACGTGAAGCCGACGGGGCTAGAGGACCCGGACGTGAAGCCGACAGGCCTTGACGGCCCGGACGTGAAGCCGACGGGGCTAGAGGACCCGGACGTGAAGCCGACCGGGCTCGACGGCCCGGACGTGAAGCCGACCGGGCTCGAGGACGATGCGGGCAATACGCCCGACGTCAAGCCGACGGGGCTCGCGGGCGGCGGCGACCAGCCGGATGTCAAGCCGACGGGCTGAGGTGTTCTCCTAGCTCGCCAGCGACAGGCCGTGCGGATGCGAACCTCGGCATCCGCACGGCCTTCTTTCGGTTCGCGGGTACACGGCGATCCGCCACGCGGGCGTGACGGCGACGGCCGCTCACGCGGCTGGGCAACGCCCAAATCCGCGCCCGGCGCGATTGTCGGCTACACTTCGTGGGCGCGTCGCGTATCTGAAGTGGGGCGCGTCGCCCAAGCAGATACCGCATGAGGAGTGACTGATCGTGCCCGAGGTCCGTATCCAGGCCGAGCCCCGCACCGAGTTCGGCAAGGGGGCAGCCCGCCGCACCCGCCGCGCGGGCCGCGTGCCCGCCGTCATCTACGGCCACGGCGCGCAGACGCGTCACCTGACGCTGCCCTCCCACGACCTGATGCTGGCCCTGAAGACGCCGAACGTGCTGATCCGGCTCGAGGGCCTGCCCGGGCGGGCCGGCCTGGCGCTGCCGAAGGCGGTGCAGCGCGACCCGATCAAGGGCTTCCTCGAGCACGTGGACCTGATCGAGGTCAGGCGCGGCGAGAAGGTGACAGTCGACATCCCGGTGCGCGTACACGGCGAGGTGTTTCCCGGCGGCCTGCTCGACCAGCAGCTCGTGCAGATCTCCGTCGAGGCGGAGGCGACGCATCTCCCGGACGGCGTGGACGTGGACGTCGAGGGCATGGAGATCGGGACCCAGGTGCTCGCCAGGGATCTGGCCCTGCCCGAGGGCACGACCCTGCAGGGCGACCCCGAGTCGCTCGTCCTGCACGTTACCGCCCAGCCGACCGCGGAGCAGATCGAGGCCGAGCTCGGCGAGGCCGCCCCGGAGGCGGAGGCCGCCCCGGAGGCTCCGCCCGCGCCGCCCGCCGCCGCCGAGACCCCCGCCCCGGGCCCGGCCGAAGGGGAGTAGCCCGGCCCCCGGTGCCGCGGCGCGCCGCCGCGGCACCGAAGCCAGGCTGCCGGGCCCATCATGGCGGACGAACGGTGGATCATCGCCGGGCTCGGGAACCCGGGCCCGGAATACGCGGGTACCCGGCACAACGCCGGGTACATGGTCGCCGCCCTGCTCGCGGAGCGCATGGGCGCGCGCTTCAAGGCGCACCGCACGTCCAGCGACATCGCCGAGGGCCGGCTGGCGGGCCAGCCGGTCACGCTCGCGAGGCCGCGTTCCTACATGAATCTTTCCGGCCGCCCGGTCGCCTCGCTTGCGCATTTTTACAAGATTTCTCCCGAACGGATCGTGGTGATCCACGATGAGCTCGACATCCCGTTCGGGGTGGTCAGGCTGAAGTTCGGCGGCGGCGACAACGGGCACAACGGCCTGCGCTCGATAACCCAGGCGCTCGGAACCCGCGACTACTACCGGGTCCGCTTCGGCATCGGCCGGCCGCCGGGCCGGATGGACCCCGCGGCCTACGTGCTGCGCGACTTCAGCGCGCCCGAGCGGGCCGAGCTGCCGCTGGCCGTGGACCGCTGCGCGGACGCCGCCGAGACCCTGATCAGCAAGGGCCTTGCCACCGCACAGAACATCTACCACACGGAGTAACAGGAGCACCCGAGCCGGAGTAACAGGAGCACCCGAGCCGGGCGGTCGTTGTTCGAGTGCCTCCCGCACACGGAATCTAGGCGCCCCCGGGCGCGCTGTGTACTCTCACGGGGAACGTACGCGCGCCGCGCCGGCCGCGGAAGGAGACCGCTTGATGACAGCCGACGATCATGCGCTCGCCCATGAGCTGGCCGAAGAGGCGGGCGGCCGCCTGCTGGAACTGCGGGCCGCGGGCGGCGATCCCGGCGTGCTGCGCAAGGCGGGTGACCGCCTGTCGCACGAGTTCCTGACGGCGGAGCTCGCGGCCCGGCGCCCCGGTGACGCGGTGCTGTCCGAAGAGGGCATCGACGACAGGGCGCGGCTGGCCGCGGGCCGGGTGTGGATCGTGGATCCGCTCGACGGCACGCGGGAGTTCGGCGACGCCGGCCGGACGGACTGGGCGGTGCACGTCGCGCTCTGGGAACGAGCCGGACCCGGCGAGAGCGGTACCCTCACGGCCGGTGCCGTGGCGCTGCCGGCGCAGGGGCAGGTGCTGTCGACTCTCGGCGCGCCGCGGGCTCCGTCCGCGGCCGCCTCGCCACCGCTGCGGATCGTGGTCAGCCGTACCCGGGCACCACGGTTCGTTCAGAAAATATCTGAAGATCTTCCTGCGGAGCTGATCGAGCTGGGGTCCGCCGGCGCCAAGGTGGCGGCGGTGCTCCGCGGCGAGGCGGACGCCTACGTGCACGCGGGCGGATTCTACGAGTGGGACACGGCCGCGCCGGTCGCGGTGGCGCGGGCAGGCGGGTTTCACGCCTCCCGCATCGACGGGACGCCCCTCGCGTACAACCGGGCGGATCCGCTGATGCCAGATATCCTGGTGTGTCCTCCCGCGCTCGCGGGGGCGCTACTGGAAGCGATACGGGAAGTCACCCATGCGACCTGATTACCTGTTGTCCCAGCTTGATGTGCTCGAAGCCGAGTCGATCCACATCATGCGCGAGGTGGCCGCGGAGTTCGAGCGCCCGGTGCTGCTGTTCTCCGGCGGCAAGGACTCGATCGTCATGCTGGCGCTCGCCGAGAAGGCGTTCCGGCCGGCCCGGATACCGTTCCCGGTCATGCACGTCGACACCGGGCACAACTTTCCCGAAGTGCTCGGCTTCCGCGACCGGCGGGTGGCGGAGCTCGGCGTCCGGCTGATCGTCGCCTCGGTGCAGGAATCGATCGACGCGGGCCGGGTGACGGAGGAGACCGGCCGCTGGGCGAGCCGGAACCGGCTGCAGACGATGACCCTGCTGGACGCCATCGAAGAGCACCGTTTCGACGCCCTGTTCGGCGGCGCGAGGCGGGACGAGGAGAAGGCGCGGGCCAAGGAGCGGGTGTTCTCGTTCCGTGACGAGTTCGGCCAGTGGGACCCGAAGAACCAGCGGCCGGAGCTGTGGAACCTGTACAACACCAGGATCCGCCGTGGTGAGCACATCCGTGTGTTCCCGCTGTCCAACTGGACCGAGCTCGACGTGTGGGCCTACATCGAGCGCGAGGAGCTGGAGATTCCCTCCATCTACTACGCGCACACCAGGGACGTGTTCGAGCGCGACGGCATCCTGCTCGCCGACAACCGGTTCGTTTCGCGGGGCGAGGACGAGCCGGTGTTTGCGGCGACCGTGCGGTACCGGACGGTCGGCGACATGACATGCACGGGCGCGGTGGAGTCGTCAGCGGTGACGGTGGCGGAGGTGATCGCCGAGGTGGCCGCGACCAGGATCACCGAGCGCGGGCAGACCCGTGCGGACGACCGCACCAGCGAGGCCGCGATGGAGGACCGGAAGCGGGAGGGTTACTTCTGATGGACATCCTGCGGTTCGCCACCGCCGGGTCGGTGGACGACGGGAAATCCACGCTGATCGGCCGGCTGCTGTTCGACTCGAAGGCGATCTTCGAGGACCAGCTCGCGGCCGTGGAGCGAACCAGCCGGGACCGGGGCGAGGAGGGGACCAACCTCGCGCTGCTGACCGACGGGCTGCGGGCCGAGCGCGAGCAGGGCATCACGATCGACGTCGCCTACCGCTACTTCGCGACCCCCCGGCGGAAGTTCATCATCGCCGACACCCCCGGTCACACCCAGTACACCCGCAACATGGTGACCGGGGCGTCGACGGCTGACCTCGCCGTCGTGCTCGTGGACGCGCGCAACGGGCTGACCGAGCAGTCCCGGCGGCACGCCTTCCTCACCACCCTGCTCCGGGTCCCGCACCTGGTGCTCGCGGTGAACAAGATGGACCTGGTGGGCTACGACGCCGCGGTCTTCGAGCGGATCTGCGAGGAGTTCTCGGCGTTCGCGACACGGCTCGAGATCGGGGACCTGACGTTCATCCCGATCTCCGCGCTGCACGGCGACAACGTCGTCGAGCGGTCGGCGAGCATGCCGTGGTACGACGGGCCATCCCTGCTGCACCACCTGGAGCACGTGCACATCGCGTCCGACCGGAACCTCATCGACGTGCGGTTCCCGGTTCAGTACGTGATCAGGCCGCACGCGTCGAGCGATCCCGAGTTGCACGACTATCGCGGCTATGCCGGGCAGGTGGCCGGCGGCGTGCTCAAGCCGGGTGACGAGGTGCTGCACCTGCCCTCGGGTTTCACGACGGCGATCCGGTCCATCGAGACCGCCGGCGTACCGGTCGCCGAGGCCTTCGCGCCCATGTCGGTGACGCTGCTGCTGGACGACGACGTCGACATCTCGCGCGGCGACATGATCTGCCGGCCGAACAACCGGCCCGCGGCGGCTCAGGACATCGAGGGCATGGTGTGCTGGATGTCCGCCGATCGCGCGCTCACCCCGCGGACCCGGCTCGTCGTCAAGCACACCACCCGCACTGTGAAGGCGATCGTCACCGACCTGCACTACCGGATCGACGTCAACACCCTGCACCGCGACGAGAGCGCCACGCAGCTGGGGCTGAACGAGATCGGCCGGATCCGGCTGCGGCTCACCCAGCCTGTGTTCGCCGACCCCTATGCGCGCAACCGCGCCACCGGCGGCCTCATCCTGATCGACGAGGCGGCGAACGCCACCGTCGGCACCGTCATGATCACCGAAGCCAGCTGAGTTCAGGCGGCACCGGAAGAGACCGGGCAGCCCGGGCGGCATGGGCGCAGGGTAGTGCCCGGCCAGCCGCGGCGGCGCAGGAGTTTAGCGAGGCGTCGTCGAAGGTCTTCGCGGCTGAGATCAGGTCGAGGACCGTGTCCTCGACCCTGGTCCGCGGCAACCTCCAGTCAGGCTGCGGGTCGGCCCGGATGTGCGTGCGGCGGTGGATGACCACGCCATGGATTGCTCGCCGCCTCCTGCATGGGTCAACCCTGCCCGCCTTATATGCGCCGCGGCAGAGCAACTTCCAACCTGTGGATAACCCGGCCAGCCGTACCCAAACCTGTGGATAACTCGCGACTGCGTTAGCGTGCTCCCCATGATCGTGGGTCGAATTGCACCTCTGCCGGTGCCCTTTGGCCCATGATCATGAAAGGCAGCGGCCGTGGTGGCGCGCCGCGCCGCCTGCCCCGGGTGAGCGGGGGCTAAGCGGCGGGGCCGGTGGCTGGGGGCGGCTGGGGGCTGGCAGGCTGGGGGGCATGACGCGCGCTGATCTGGACAAGCGGCCCGGCGAGGTCGCGGCGATGTTCGACGCACTGGCCGTGCGGTATGACCTGCTCAATGACATCCTCTCGATGGGCCAGGTGCGGCTGTGGCGGCGTGCGGTCGCGCGGATCGCCGGGGCGCGCGCGGGCGAGCGCGTGCTCGACCTCGCGGCCGGCACCGGGACCTCGACCCTGGCCTTCGCCGCGTCCGGGGCCAACTGTGTGGCCTGCGATTTCTCGCTCGGGATGCTTCAGGTCGGGAAAGCCCAGGTAAGCAAGGCGGGCGCCACCGCGGGAAGGGTGAGCTTCGTCGGCGGCGACGCGCTGCGGCTGCCGTTCCGCGACCGGGCGTTCGACGCCGTGACAATCTCGTTCGGGCTGCGCAACGTGGCCGGGGCGCGCGACGCGCTCGCCGAGATGCTGCGCGTGACCCGCCCCGGGGGGCGCCTGGTGGTGTGCGAGTTCAGCACGATCGCGGTGGCGCCGCTGGATATGCTTTACCGGCGTTACCTGACCAGCGTCCTGCCGGCCGTCGCGCGGCGCGCGGCGCGCAACCCCGAGGCGTACGAGTACCTGTCCGAGTCGATCGCGGACTGGCCCGGTCAGCGGGAGCTGGCGGGGCTGATCAGGGCGGCTGGCTGGTCGGCGGTACGGTGGCGCGACCTGAGCCTGGGCGTGGTGGCCGTTCAC
>Ga0213875_10000470_pt1 | contig 34551 bp, 37 predicted proteins | sample BarmaccomBMRX_R8_FD_160105 | JGI IMG/M metagenome (GOLD analysis project Ga0213875, IMG submission 160105) | Root-associated microbial communities from Barbacenia macrantha in rupestrian grasslands, the National Park of Serra do Cipo, Brazil - RX_R8 | ecosystem: Host-associated > Plants > Roots...
GGCTTTAGACAACCCACGTTCTGCCAAACTTCAGGAACGACTGGGTTATAAGGTCGAACTCGCGGCTGATGACTCTGGTTACATCACCATTTTGGAGAACGACATAAGTTAAATGGCTCGAACAGCGCGCCTCAACAAAGCACTTCAGCCAACGCCTCTGGTTCCGCTGCGATCCACCTACGGCGCGGCTATTTCGGCGTTAGCTTGCTGCGATCCGCTCCATGAGTGACAATACTGCCAAATTGAAAATTGCACGTTCACAACAGGAGGATTTTTATTGAACACGACTAAGACAAAACTGCCCTATCACCCTTTGATAATCTTTATAGTTACCTCCTGTATCCTCTCCTCCTTAGGGAACTATGGCCCACAGGGGCGGGCCAGCAGTGTATCCCTGACGCGCTCCACTTACGCAGGATTCAAGCTTAAAGGCATCTTGAGACCTAAAATTCTGCATACGCAGTGGCTAGGGCCGCTCGCCTTCTCACCAAACGGTAAGATGCTGGCCGTTGGCACTGCTGATGGTGAGTCCGGGACTTTAAGTTTATGGAGTGTAAAAACCGGTAAACTCCTCTGCCTGCTGCAAAAAAGTGGACATCCGGTCAGTGCCTTGGCATTTTCCCCTGACAGCAAGTTATTACTCAGTGGGAATGCCAACTTCGCGGGAGATGGTTATGTGACACTCTGGCAGGTAGCGACCGGGCGTCCGCTGCGGGTGCTACACCCCTACGCTCCGCTTTGGGTGAATTTTGTCACCTTTGCTGCGGATGGCAAAACTATCATAAGCGGTTTCTATGCTAATGAAATAACCTCCACGACCACAACCCTTAGTGTCCAGAGCCATCATGACCATGCTACGACCTATAAGACTACAGGAGAAAGAAAAACAACAACAGTATGGGGCAATCGCAATTTACCGGATGAAATATGTGAATGGGATACTCACACGGGCCGAGCCGTAGGTGTCGAGAGGATAAAAGACGGTATCATGTCTATGTCTTATGCCCCTGGCATAGTCACAACAGTGGGCGGCGAGAATATGGTGATCTGGAACACCCAGCCCCTAAAGCCACGACGAGTCATCAAAAAGTGGCTTGATGATAGCCTTGCTCTAACTTCGGACGGCCAACTGTTAGCTAGCGGTGGTTATCGGGGGCAGATAACATTGTGGGATACAACTTCTGGCAAGCGGTTAGCAATTCTTAACACAGAAGGCGGGGCGATTGGAACTCTGACTTTTTCGCCACATAATACCATTTTGGCGGCGGCCACCCAGTCTTCCGTGGCCCGTAGCGCAGCCGATCCCGGAAAGATATATTTATGGGACGTGCAGACGCGACATTTAATAGGGATTTTAACAGGACATCATAATGCCGTAGAGTCTATAGCGTTTTCTCCTGATGGCAAGTTGTTGGTCAGTGGGAGTTTGAGTGAAATCAGACTATGGCATATCAGGCAGCCTCAACACAGAACAGCAATCTAACCAGGCGGTGCAACCGACGCCTTTCGGCTGCGCTGTGCCTACGGCGGCGGCTGTGTTTAGTGAGACTACAGGAGGAAACAACACCAGATGGCACCATTTACACGCGGTCACTGCCCCGTCTGCCTGGCAGACACCATACAACAATTCCTCTTACACGACGCCGCCCCACAGGACGCCGACGGTGAGCTTTGGGCGATCTGCGAGTCGTGCCGGACGGTCTTGATGCACCGAGCGGACGGGTCGGTCGGCCAGCGGGCCGCCACTGCGGAGGAATTGGCAGCCATTCCGCCCAAGCCGGACTTATCCCAGGAGCCGTGGGTCACCATGCGGGAGGAGTTGCGGCAGGGCCAGGCGGACTTGAACGCTTGGATTCACGCCGGGTGCCCCGGTCTGACCCGCGAGATGCTAAACAGGTTTTCACCCTCAGCAGTCGCAGCACTGGCTCGGCACGGTGTTCGACTGCGCGACGATGGGGAGGCCACTCATCAGGAAGGTTACGACCCTGGGGCATGAATCAGGCATGGCAACGGACGGGTTCCAACTCGGCTGCGCCACGCCTCCAGGCGCGGCTAAGTTGGGAGTTCGAGGGATACGCGGTTCATTGCCAGGTCAGACTCTATTCAGGTCATACTCTATCTATGCCAAGTTCAATTCCCTGCTTTGAGACCACGCGATTGATCCTACGGGCCTATACAATGGAAGATGTGGACGCGGCCCACCAGGAACTGGATTCGCATCCCGCAGTCTGGCAGTTTGATCCCGGTCGCCCGCTCACAAGGAAGGAGCGCCGCCAGGCGGTAGAGGATCGCATTCGCAGCTATGGGCAACCAGTCTTTGGTGCTCTGGCGGTTACGTTGAAGGAGAATGGGTGCTACATCGGCTACTGTGGACTGCAACTCTACCTCTGCGACCGCATTCCCTGGCGAACTCCAGAAGTCGAGTTGTTCTATAAGCTGGGATATAACTATTGGGGTCACGGCTACGCCACGGAAGCCAGTCGTGAACTGATTCGCTATGCCTTCACAGAGTTGCGCTTGATACGCATTGTGACCTGCACACATCGAGAAAATGCCCATTCCCTGGCTCTCCTCCGGCGTCTGGGAATGCGCATTGAACCGGACGCCACAGATGCCGAGGGAATCCTGGCCATACTGGAAAACGACGGGACACTTAACACCTCGACCCCATGAGGTTTAGCGGCATACCGTGTAATGAACCAGGGGTTACAGCCTAAAACTTGTTTCGGCTCCCGTTGGCTGCCTGGAGTAATGACTGATTCCGCCGTTGAATTGGGGGTGGCACCGCTGCGCACCATTGCAAGGATTGTTACAATAGGATGCACCATCACAGATCTTGAGAATAGGAGCCATGCCAAGCGTATTAATTGAAGTCAGGCGACGTTATACAACAGAAGAAGAAATCGGCCTCATGGAAGCGGTTCATGCCGCGTTGCGGGAGGCTCTAAAAATCCTGCCGGGTGATAAGAATGTGCGGCTTATCGTGCATGAGCCGCATCGTTTTGCCTTTCCCCCTGCGCGCCCTCAAGGTGAGTTTTACACGCACATCAGCATTGACCTTTTTGCGGGGCGCTCGCTGGATGCCAAGAGAAACTTATATCGAGCCATTGTCAACAACCTGGCACCATTTGGCATTCCAGCGGATCACATCAAAATTCTTCTGCGGGAGATTACGCCAGAAAATTGGGATATTCGTGGTGGTCTTCCCGCCTCGGAAGTCGAGCTTGGTTTTGACATCAACGTATAACGCACCCTTAATCACGGGCGGAGCTAAGCCACAGCCACCTGACGCAGCAAGGCAACGAACCAGTCTTTGCAACCGACCCCTACAGGCTCCGTTTTCTGTTCGTCCCCACCAGTCAGATACACCGCTCCGAGACGTTTTTCTCCGGCTTTGTCAGGTGGCGGGCTGGCGTCCTGACAAAGCGTGAGACTTCTTCCAATTGTAAATCAATATAACGTTGTGTAGCGAGGTGTGATTCGCACGCTAAGGTTGCGCCAAGCCGCCGCTGGCCTGAGCGATGAGGAGAAAATTGGGAGGCTTTAGCTCTAACCAGCGTCCCTGTAGGTTTTGATATTTTTGGTGCGGTTCACCCAAGTGATAGGCCACAGCACGCAGGACACCCTCGTGCGCGATGAGCAGAATGCGTTGTGCATCACAATGCTTGAAGTGGGCAAAACCGCCGATAACCCGGCTGGTAAAAGTTGTCCATAATTCACCGCCGGGAAGTTCGATTGGGTCGCCGCGCCGCCACTGTTCCAGCAGTCCCGGAAATGTGGTTTCAATCTCACTTGATGTTAAGCCGCTAATTTTACCCGCATGACGCTCGTCGAAATCTGCCCGAATTTCGGGTGGTGGCAGCTTGAGTTGACGGGACACGATTTGCGCGGTTGCTCTGGCTCGCAGCAGCGAAGAACTGATGACCCTCTCAAAGTTCGGCGCGGCCAGCGATGGACAGGCTGCTTGTGTCTGGGCGCGGCCTAACGTTGAGAGGGGAGGATCAGCCTGGCCTGCCCAGCGGCGCTCGGCATTCCACGTTGATGCCCCATGCCGCACGAGATAGATCAAGGTCATATAAATAGAGAAGTTGTTAGTGGCGGCTATTTTTAGCGGGACGCAGCGACCAGGAGAAGGTAAGACTCTGGCCCACGGGCAAAGCCTGCCATTGTTCTTGAGTGTCACGCAGCGCCATGCAGATGCGCCTAATCTCCTGGGCGTTGGGCAACTCGCGGGCGGGTCGTATCGGTCGCCACATCGCGTCCAACAGGGCACGGGCGGCGGGATAATCTGTCTCCAACTTCCGCTGCGCAATGGTCTCTAAAACACTCACCAGGACTTCGGCTTCGGTGCCGTGTTGCTCCGCCTGCATTTCGTGCAGGATGCGCTTTGACTGGGCTGCCGCGCGTGGCGGTTGCCGTCCCTCGACCACGCTCATGCCGGGAAAAAGCGCACCTTCGGCAACGCAGCCCCAGAAGCCGCGCCGCAGTCCTAATTCTCGTTCCACGATGAGGTGGGCGAGGTCGTGCGGCAGACACGTGGGCCGGTCATAAGTTGGCACGCTCAGCGTAAGTCCCTGCCGTCGCACGGCTGTCGCGCAAGCCCGCTCGCCACTGCGGGTAAAGGTAATCTCCATCTTGTGCTCTCCTTCTTGTGCTGCATCTTACGATTTGATGCAGTGGCCTGTCAAGCGGTGCGCCCTTTAGAGCGGTGCGTTACAATTCTAGTCGTAAGCATCACACAGGAAGATGCCGCAATGTTGTTATGAACGATCAGCCACCATCGCACCAGCCATTGCATTCGCACCAACCATTGCATTTTCTGGCTCTTTCCGGCAGTCTACGGGCTACGTCCTCGAACACCACGCTGCTGCGTGCCGCCGCTCAGTTAGCTCCGGCTCATGTCACCATCACACTGTATGAAGGGGTGGGCGATTTGCCGCACTTTAATCCCGACCTGGATGGGCCAGAGGCACCGCCTGCCGTGCAAGATTTCCGCGCTCGGCTCCAGGCGGCTGATGCCGTGTTGATATGCAGCCCGGAATATGCCCACGGCGTGCCCGGTTCGCTCAAGAACGCTCTCGATTGGATTGTTGGCAGTGGTGAATTTATGGACAAGCCAGTGGCACTGCTGAACGCCGCGCTGAGTTCTACTCATGCCCAGTCTGCTCTGACCGAAACCTTGACCGTCATGATGGCCAAGCTCAACCCGCAAACGTCCATACGGGTGCCGCTTAAGACGAATAAAATTGATGTCGCCAGCATTGTGGAAAATGCCGAAATCGCCACGGCCTTGCAACAGGTCATCGGGGAACTGGCGAAGTTAGCTGCACGCGACCCTACGATGCCGCCAAGTTCGTGACTCTTGCCCCGCCAAGGGAACAATCAAGGGGTAGCGTAAATCTATAAGATTTATTGGGGCTAAACAAGGAGTGACCATGAAGAATTACAGAGGTGTGTTTTGTGGGTGGATGCTGCTGGCTGCGGGGTTTACGGGCTTGCCGACATTGAGCACAGCCGCCGTGGCTGGGACGCCGCCAACGAACGTGACCGCAGATCAGCCGGGAGCAGATCAGCCAGGCGACATTGAACTCCCGGAAGCCGAAACATTCCTCAACTTAGCGGCGGAGGCAATGGCGAAATATCACAAAACCCACGGGACTTATGCATCGCAATGGCATCAACTGCATTTCGATTATGCCTATCCCACTTACCACATGAGCGACCCGGACATCTGGCCGCTACCTAAAAATAAAAACCAGTGGCACCCTCGCGGCAGCCACTATACTTATGTCATTGTGGCGGCGCGGCAGAACACTTTCCTGGTGCGGGCGCTGGATAGCAAAGGCAAACCAACTTACGAACTGCGCCAGGGGATGCTTTATCCCCAACTGCTGGGGCAGCCGAAAAATAAATCCTCAGTGCATAAATAAGGCGAATGAACGGTTTATTTGATCGCCCAACTCAGGAGCTTTTTGCGGCTTCTAAAATCTTCTTAGTAGTGCCAAAGAAACGCGCGGTGGCTTTGACTTTAAAAGTCTTTTCGATAAAAGCCGCTGGATTGCCTGCCCTGCCATCAATCAGGCGCAAAACGACAAAGGCTGCGCCCGGCATCGTCTGCACAATTGCAAAGTCTCGCTTTGGCGAGTAGAGCGGTAGTGCCAGATCAGCAGGTAACGGCTCCGAGGTAAAAATGATAAAGAGCCGTGTCTCCGGCGTTACCTCAACCTGCCGGAATGGGTCAAGCAAGAGTAGCTGTTCAACTTCGGCAATGGTGCGCAAAAACACGGGCACCTCGTAGCCCAGAGCTTCCGCCAGATGCTGCTCGATCTGGTGCGTTAAGGCGGCGCGATCCGCCTCGGTGGTCTGGAAAAAGATGTTGCCACTCTGAATGTAGCTGCGCACCTCCGTGCAGCCTAACTCGCCGAACAAGGCACGCAGCCGCTCCATCTTCGCCACATGCCCACCAACATTGATGCCCCGCAAAAAGGCAATGTAGAGGGTCGGTTCCGGTGCGGATGATACCATGTTCCTTCAGCCCTTTCCACGACGATATAAAACAATATAAAATGCCAGGCAGCACTCGAAGTTTAGCCAAACATCAGATAATACAACCCCACACCAAATAAGAGAATGCTAAAGATAAAGCTAACATTTTGTCCAGCAGTATAAGCGGCGTTGTGTGCTACATGGGTCTGGCCCGTAAAGTGATGGACGAATGACAACCCGCCCCACAACACGCCAATAAAACCAAAGATGCGGTTGCGCATAAATTTGCCTTTGTCAAAGAATTAATGAGCTATAGCGTTGCGCATCCCAGTTTAACTAAAACCAGACAGTGCAGCCGAACTTGTTTGTGGGCCAGGTCGGGGATGCCATGAGGTGTTATTTTATAGCCTGCTTAGGGTTCGAGCGTGACTTTCACTGAAGTCAGGCCGCTGATGACCTGGTCAATACCGTTCTGAAATTGGGTAAGGGGCAGGCGGTGGGTGACGATTTCATCCATTGGCAGCAAGCCCTGCTCAATCATGCGAATGGCGACGGGATAGCAGTAGGGGCTTAAGTGCGAGCCATGAATGTTTAACTCTTTGGTATCCCCGATAATCGTCCAATCTACTGTGACTTTTTCGCGCATCACGCTGAACTCGACGAAGGTGCCCAACTTGCGAATCATGAGGAGTCCCTGCTCGACGGCGACTGGGGAGCCGGTGGCTTCAATATAGACATCGCAGCCATAGCCATCGGTTAAATCCAGCACTTGCTGCACTGCATTCCCTTGCGTCGGGTTGATGCCAATATCGGCTCCGCAACGGCGGGCTACCGCGAGGCGATCATCACTGAGATCAAGCGCGACAATGCGGGCCGGGCCTTTCAGTTTGGCCGCCGCCACCATGCCTAAGCCCAGTGGCCCGCAACCCGCAATCACCACCGTGTCCTGATATTGAATGTCGCCTCGTTCCACTGCGTGAATCGAGCAAGCTAAGGGTTCGATGAAGACGGCGTGATGGGGCGGAATGGACTTTGGCACCTGGTAATTGAGAGCACTGGCGGGAAACAATATATATTGCGCCCAGGCTCCAAAAGTGCGCTGGCGAAAACCATAGATGTCGTGAATCTGGCACATCCAGTATTGCCCGCGCTGGCAGTAGCGGCACCGGTTGCAGGGCACAATTTGCTCGCTGATGGCGTGGTCTCCAAGCGCCAGCTTATAAAGCTCCCCGGCTCCTTCGCCCAGCGCCACTACTTCCCCGATAAACTCGTGGCCGGGCGTGACCGGCGGTTGGCAATAACCAACGCGGGTTTCGTCGCCCCAGAACATGGGCGCTCCGGTGTAACACTTGATGTCGCTGGCGCAGATGCCGGTGCTGATGACCTTGACCAACACTTCTCCGGCCTGCGGTCTGGGCACCGGGCGTTCTTCAAGACGATAATCACTGGGGCCATAAGCGACAACGGCGGCCATCGAGCGAGGTAAAGTATCTGCGATGTAGCTCATAAGCGGTGTCTCCACTCCCTGTTATCCTATAGCCCCATTATGGCCGCTTTCCCGTGAGTTGATGGGCTGGCCCGCCACCGGGCTGATAAGTCACATCCACATTTAATGTATCCTCGCCGCCGCGCAAGGTCAGCATAATAGAGGTGGCGGTTTCATACAGACAAAGGCGTGCGGTGTAGGCCCCATCCGCAGTCCAGGCACCCCCTGCGGCCACGGGCTGGTCGGTGAAAGAGCCGTAAGAAACGCGGCTCTTCTGCCAGGAGCGGTAGCCACACGGGATATGCTGTTCGGTGCCATCCACCCGCAGGGTTAGCACCGTGGCGTTGCTGTCGGGGTTGGCTTCCAGTTTAACGCTTTCAAGCTTTTGCTCATTGGCTGGAAAATGAAACTCCTGGCCCATCCCTGCGGCGGCTGATGAGGTGGCGGAACCCTCCGGCAATGGCATGGTGAGACTGGCGAGGGTGGCTTGAAGCTGATGGTGTGCTGCTTCATTTGCTGGCAGCGACGTGGGCTGCATGGCGGGCAGGAGATGATCCCACACCACATTCAGCACGCCTTGCAAGTCGCCTGTGCCTGCGGTGATCGCCACCACCGCATCCTGCTCCGGTAGCACGACGCAGAATTGACCATACATGCCATCGCCACGATAGGCCCCGTGACGGCAGCGCCAGAACTGATAGCCATAGCCCTGTTCCCAATCGCTTTGCGGATTGCTGCCGTTGGAAACTTGTCGAGACGTGGCCGCTTCAATCCAGGTGGCAGGCACTAACTGCTGCCCGTTCCATTGCCCCTTTTGCAGATAAAGCTGGCCGAACCGGGCGATGTCTTCGGTGCGGATATTAAGACCCCAGCCGCCAAAACTGATGCCCTGCGGACTCGTGCCCCAGGTCGGGTTCTCAATGCCCAATGGCTCGAAGAGACGAGGGCGCAGATAGTCCAGCACCGTCTGCCCGGTTATTTTCTGCACAATAGCGGACTGCATGTAAGTGGCCGCACTATTATAGAGAAAATGCGTGCCCGGTTTATGCGGCACGGGCCAGGCCAGAAATGCTGTTGTCCACGGCTCCTGCTGGCTCGATAGTGACGGCTCCTTCTCATGCCCGGTGGACATGCACAGCAAGTCCCGCACCCGCATCGCCTTCAGCTTGTCGGTGGGTTCATCTGGAGCATCCTCCGGGAAGAACTTCAGCACTTCGTCATCCACACTTAACAGGCCCTCGGCAATAGCCAGCCCAATCGCGGTGGAGGTGAAGCTCTTGCTCAAGGAAAACAGCACATGCGGACTTTCTGGCGCATAAGGCTTCCACCAGCCTTCGGCCACCACATGGCCGTGGCGCACGAGGATAAAGCTATGCATAGAATTTACTTGTTGATCGGCGGCTGTGACATAGGCTCGGATTGCCCCGGAGTCAATGCCCTGCGCTTCGGGAGCACTGCGAGGTAAAGTGGGCGCGGCTGTGGGTTGTGATGTTGAAGTATTCATAGATGTTCCTATTGTAACGTAGAATATACTACTTAGCCCTCACCCCCGCCCCCTCGCCCAATGCTGCGGGCGAGGGGAGGCCACAGGTATAGTGGCTCGTTCTATTAGGAAGAAATGAACCGCAGAGACACAGAGGACACAGAGATTTTCTTTATTCCCTCTCTGCGTTCTCAGCGTCTCTGCGGTTTATTCGTCTCACGAGCAACATTACCAGGGCGGGGGTTGGGCAGAGCCAGATAAACCGGCAAATTAGTGTTCTCTGCTACACTTTTATATCAGTCAGGACTGTCTTAGACCCGCCCGTGAACGAGCGGGCTGAACACCAAAAGCCCGGTGAACCGGGCTGGAGGCGCGGCATTAGCCCCGTTCAGGGGGCTTCCCTTGCAGCTCAGCCCGCTGCTTTAGCGGCGGGTCTAAGGCTGTCCTGACAGTTCCGCTCAATAATTTTCCTTTATGAATATTAGATTTCTTGCCTCCTTATCTGTTATCAGCACGTTGCTATGGACTGTTGCTGTAACACCTGCGCCGATTCTTGCTGCTGTGGATAAAACCGCTTATCCAATGACTGGCGCACCTTATATAGCGGCTTATCGCTGGGGAGCGGCTAATCCACATGGCGGAGCCGCAGCCAATGAAGCCTTTGCCCGTTGGCTGAAATTGTCAGTGGCGTGGGCCGAAGACTTTATGCCGAATGAACGCTGGGATGCCTCCGAGGGTGGTGCCTGGCAAATGGATGAGTGGGCGGCCTGGAAAAAGGCGGTGCCGGGGCGTCGCCTGATTCTTTCGGTGCCCCTGCTGCCTGGCCCGTGGGATTTAAGCGGCCCCAAGGATGGCCCGTTGGCGAACCAGAAAGTCTCCCTGGCTGCCGGAGCGCATGGCGATTACAACACCCATTTCAAAACCCTGGCGCAAAATCTGGTGCATTATGGTTTAGCCGACAGCGTGCTGCGCCTGGGCTGGGAATTTAACGGCGGCTGGTATACCTGGCGCGGCAGTGAGAACCCGGAAGCCTTTGCCGGTTACTGGCGCGAGATTGTGAAGACCATGCGGGCCGTGCCCGGCACCGAGCAAATGCAGTTCTGTTGGAACCCCGCAACCGGGTGGCAGCAGTTCCCGGCGGAAAAAGCCTGGCCTGGTGATGAGTGGGTGGACATCGTGGGCTTGGATGCCTATGACGACTCGTGGGCGCAAGACACTTACCCCTTCCCTGCCGGGGCCACTGCCGAAGAGATAGCAGCGCGACGGCGTGCGGTGTGGGATAAAGTCGTTTATAATGGCGATCACGGCCTTAAGGTCTGGCGTGATTTTGCCATCGCCCACCACAAACCATTTTCCATTCCCGAATGGGGCGTAGACAAGCGGGCCGATGGGCACGGCGGCTTAGACAGCCCCTACTTTATCGAGCGGATGCACGCCTTTATTACCGATCCCACCGACCACGTTTATTTTCATTGCTACTTCGATGTGCAGGCTCCCGATGGCGGGCACCAACTCTCGCCGGGCAAAGATGGCGACGAGAAAACCATCTTCCCGGAAGCCGCCGCCCGCTTCAAAGCCTTGTTTGGTTAAAGATCATTTAGCTCTAACCGCGTCGTGCCGCATGAGGTGCAGTTGAGGTATAGTTGTGTCGTCTGAATTGTGAGAAGCCAGGGGAGACTTCATGAAACCGGATGGGAACCGAAAGCTACCAATACGAGGGCGTTTAGCGGCTGATTTGCCGATAACTGTTATGGTTGTCTGCGCCATAAGCCCCACTGCGTCCGCCCAGAGCCGTCAAGGGGCCAAGTCCACCACCTCCCCACCGCTGCGGGCTGCCACTCCCGCTTCGACTTGCACCTTCAGAGGCACCTGGAAAAGCTCCCAGTCTATGCCCCAGGGAGCCGTTTTTGCGGGGACTGTGCTCGGCTCCAGCGGTGACATCTACGTCCTGGGTGGCAGCACGCAGTATGATGGTAATTTGAGGACTGCGGTTCAGGTGTATCATCCGGGCACGGATTCCTGGAGCGAGGGGTCGCCTATTCCCACCCCGCGCACCTCACCCGGAGTTGCAATTGGGGCCGATGGTAAAATTTATGTAGCAGGCGGTGCCGCAGGCAGAGTGCGCCAACTGGATGTCCTGGAAGCCTATGACCCTAAGACAGACACCTGGTCGCGGTGCAAGCCTCTGCCCACGCCCCGCGATGCCCCACAAGCCGTAGCAGCACAGGGCGCGGATGGACACCTGCGCATCTATGTTCTGGGTGGTCGGAATCGCACCAAACCCGGCACCAGTCTGAGCATCGTTGAAGCCTACGACCCGGAAAATGACACCTGGGCGACGATGGCACCTATGCCAATACCGCTTCATGCCCACGGAGCGACGCGCGGCGCTGATGGCCGCATCTATGTCGTGGGCGGCACCAACAACACAGTGACTTGCACCAATGCCTTACAAATTTATGATCCCCGGCAAAACACCTGGACGATGGGGCCACCCATGCCCTACGGTCAGGAGTGCGCCGCTGTCACGGCAATTTCCAGCGTGCCCGGAGAGATACTCGTGTTCGGTGGTTGGGATAACCATAAGCGCCCGCTACGCCGCGCTGTCGCCTACAACCCCCAAACTCACCACTGGCGTGCTCTGCCCTCGGCACCTGCGCCCAGAGCCGCATCTGGCGCAGTTGTATTAGATACCGGGGATGGGTGCCTCCACGTTTACGTCGTGGGCGGCACGGGCGAGGCTGGGAGCGGTCAACAGCATCCTCATACCCCTGTGGAGTCCACTGTAGAGGAATACTCTTTCCGGCCCGCCACGCGGAGCCGGTAAGAGGTAATGTGTAAGAGGTAACGTGAGGGTAATCTATCCCAGGACACGCGATTTTATGCGCTCCATAAGAACGATACGATAACCCAACTTGCTACCTCAACGCTTAACCACTGGCCCTCCTGAGCAGGGGCTACTATGTCCTGTCCGTAAAATGTATCCCCTTGGATGATTGAAAGAGTGTTTTTCTGCCCTTTATAAGTAACGCTTATAGCTGGTAGGACACTTTAACGATTGGTTGGTATGGCTTTACGGCATAGACTTTCTTTTATCCGACGCGACTTTGCAGCTTACCATCATAATCCGGGAGGGAATCGGTTATGCCAATCCAGACGGCTTTGACCCAACGACTAAGCTTAAAGCATCCCATTATCCAGGCTCCGATGGCGGGTGGGGGCACGACGCCGGAAATGGTGGCGGCAGTCTGCGAGGCCGGTGGCCTGGGCTTTTTGCCAGCAGCTTATTTAACGAGCGAGAAAATCGTGGGACAGGCGCGGCGGGTGCGGGCACTCACGGCGCGACCGTTTGGGATTAACGTCTTTGCACCCTTACCTGAACTCGGCCTGCCTGCCAATGCCAACACCGCATTAGAACGCATTGCGCCTTATCATGAGGAAATGGGTTTGCCAGCGCCCACCCTGCCGACGCCCGTCCCCGACCCTTTCAATGAAGTGCTGGCAGCGACCCTGGACAGCGGCGCGGCGGTCTTTAGCTTTACCTTTGGGGTTCTGCCCGGTGCAGCCATTGCGGAAATCAAGGCACGCGGCATGTTTTTGATCGGCACCGCAACCACCGTGGAAGAGGCCGTTATTCTTGAAGCCGCCGGGGTGGATGCCATCGTTGCGCAGGGAGCCGAAGCCGGGGCGCATCGCGGCACTTTCGCCGGAGATTTTAACGCTTCACTCATCGGCACAATGGCCCTGGTGCCTGCTGTGGTGGATGCTGTTCAGGTGCCCGTCATTGCCTCTGGCGGCATTATGGATGGGCGCGGTATCGCGGCTGCGTTGTGCCTGGGCGCGAGTGCGGTGCAAATGGGCACTGCTTTCTTGACCTGCGATGAGGCTGGCATCCCGGAAGCGTATAAAGATGCCATCCTAAGTGCCCGTGAAGATGAGACCCGCGTGACACGCGCCTTTTCCGGTCGTCCCGCACGCGGCATCGTCAACCGATTCATGAATGAAGTCGAGCAAGCTGATGACGCGCACGCTCCTGATGCGCCTGATATTCTGTCCTACCCGTTGCAAAACACCTTGACGCGGCCTCTGCGTGCTGCGGCAGGACAGGAGGGGAAAGCCGAGTTTCTGTCGCTCTGGGCAGGTCAGGGCGTGCGCCTGGCACATCGCCAGACGGCGGCTGAGTTGGTGACGCGATTGGTGGAAGAGACGGATGCGGTGTTAAGACCTAACCCCCCGTCCCCCTTCCCGGCACGGGAAGGGGGTGTCTAACTCTCGCTCTAAAGTAAAACAGGCAGAGCATAGAAAACTTCTGAACTGTGTATAATCCACGAAGGCATGTATTCTTGAGTCCAACCCGGCGCTTGTCCTCTGACACCCCCTTCCCGTGCCGGGAAGGGGGACGGGGGGTTAGGTTCTCATGATATAATCCTTGATACCAAGCCGAGAATCAGGAGACAACGATGGATCACTATATCGAGCGTGTGGTTGACCTGACCAACCCCCAGGCCAACCACATTTATAATATGAGCGTGGACGAGGCGCGTGAGCGGGTTTTGCGCGGCGATGCGGCGGCGGTGCGCGCTATTGAAGGTTCGTTTGCATTGCTGGCACGCGAGGGTAAGACCGTCCGCATGGCGCGTTCCTTAGACCGGCCCCTGCGCTACTTTCTGGCCAAGCGAAAGGAAGGGCCAGCGTTGATTGTGGCGGATCGCATTGATGCCATTTATAAATGTCTGCAAGCCGAGGGACTCGACGATCAGTTTCACCCCAGCTACACGCGCATGGTGCCCGCGCATTATGTGGTCGAAATTCAACTGGTTGGCTGTCCTGACCCCGACCCCACTTACACTCGTTTCTTTGAGCCACAACGCGATGCCTTCTCCACTGATCTGGATGAGATTGGCCGCGCTTACATCGGTGCCCTGGCCCACGAAATCGTCCATTGGCTTGATCGCATTCCGGTTGAGGCTCCCCTGGGCGTCTGCTTTTCGGGCGGCGTGGATAGCGGCGCAGTTTTCCTTACCACCTATCACCTAATGCAGAAATTGGGCTTGAACTTGGGCCGTCTCAAAGCCTTTACGCTCGACTTAGGTGGTGGCCCCGACATCGAGCAAGCTAAAGAGTTTCTGGAGGCTCTGGGCCTGGGTCTCTTCCTGGAACCGATTGAAGCCGATCTTGCGCAACTCGATGTGGCGGAAACCATTCGCGTGGTGGAAGATTACAAACCCCTGGATATTGAGTCGGCGACAATGGCGCTCGCGCTCTGTCGTGGCATCCGCGAGCGTTACCCGTCCTGGCGCTACCTTATAGATGGCGATGGCGGTGATGAGAACCTGAAAGACTACCCAATTGAAGAAAACCCGGAACTCACCATCCGCAGTGTGATTAATAACCAGATGCTCTACCAGGAAGGCTGGGGCGTCGGTAAGATTAAGCACTCCCTCACCTATAGCGGCGGCCTTAGCCGCTCCTATGCGCGCACCTATGCCCCGGCCCAGTATTGCGGCTTTGAAGGCTTCAGTCCCTTTACCCGTCCCGACGTAATCGCTGTGGCTGAAGGCATCCCCTTCATCGAGCTAACGCACTATGATGTCGAGCAGCTTTACGCGCTCAAAGGTGAAATCGTCTCTCGCGGTGTTAAAGCCATTACAGGTTTAGAGATGCCAACTTTCCCCAAGCGCCGCTTCCAACATGGTGCCGTGCCAGAAGCTACGCTGCGCCAACACTTGCCATCGCGTGAAGCGGATTACCGCAAGCAGTTTTTATCGCTGTATGTGTAAGGAGTGGCCCTCACCCCCGGCCCCTCTCCCACTGCTGGGAGAGGGGAGCACAAGGGACGGCTCACTCGCGTGAATCCGACATACCTTTGCACTATGGGAAGCAGAAGAGTCTGACCTCCCCTCTACCAGTATTGGGAGAGGGGCCGGGGGTGAGGGCCAATGACTCTACCTGACTCCATACCCTATCCTACAACTCCCGCCGCACGCGACCGTTGGATTCTGGATCACCGGCCTGCTCGCCACGAGGTAAACCCGCTACGCCCCTATGCCTACTTGGTGGAGCCGGAGCGGGCCGCGAACAGCGAAGTGGTGCCGGTAGCCACCGTCTTTCTGACCAACCGCGAGTGTCCCTGGCGCTGCCTGATGTGCGACCTCTGGCGCAATACGCTCACGACTACGGTGCCGCCTGGCGCGATTACGGCACAAATAGATTATGCTTTGCAACGCTTGCCAGCCGCCCGTCAAATCAAGCTGTATAATAGCGGCAGTTTCTTCGATCCTCGCGCCATTCCCCGCGAGGACTATGCTGCTATTGCTTCTCGCTTGCAAGGCTTTGAACGGGTCATTGTGGAGTGTCATCCTTCGCTGGTGGGTGAGGCGTGCTGGCGTTTTCAGGGAATGCTGCAAGGGCAACTGGAAGTGGCGATGGGATTAGAAACGGTGCATCCTGAGATTGGGCCGCTTCTCAACAAGCGCATGACGTTGGAACGATTTGCGGCAACGGCGCATCTACTGCAACAACATGCTGTGGCGTTACGGGTTTTTGTTTTAGTGAAGCCGCCCTTTATGGATGAAGCTGAAGGAGTCTATTGGGCCGAGCGTTCGGTAGACTTTGCCCTCGATTGTGGCGCGGAGGTGGTGGCACTCATTCCAACCCGTCCCGGCAATGGAGCCTTGGACGTGCTCATGGCACAGGGCCATTTCTCACCTCCGAAATTGAGTAGCCTGGAAGCTGCCTTCGCCTATGCTTTAACTCGCGTGCAAAAGCATCCGAAAGCACGCGTCTTTGCGGATGTGTGGGATTTGGCGCAGTTCTCAAGCTGTGATGACTGCTTGCCCGTTCGAGAAGAAAGGTTAAAACAGATGAACTTCAAGCAGCAAATCGCACCGGGCTTTACCTGCCCTGGCTGTGGTGAATCGGTATGAAGGAGGCTTACGATATAGGCATTGTTGGCTCTGGCTTCTCTGGGTCATTGCTGGCGATGATTGCCCGTCGCCTGGGACTCTCGGTTGTCTTGCTGGAAAAGACGAAGCACCCGCGCTTTGCCATCGGTGAATCCTCTACACCTGTAGCCAATCTGTTGCTTGAAGAGTTGGCGACGCGCTACGATCTGCCGCGCCTGCTGCCGCTCACCAAGTGGGGCACCTGGCAACGCAGTTATCCGCAAGTGAGTGTTGGTCTCAAACGCGGCTTCACGTTTCTCCATCACACCTTTGATGCACCTTATATTGACGATGACCGCCACTGGCACCAATTACTGGTCGCCGCCAGCCCTCACGACGGTATTTCGGATACGCACTGGTATCGCCCCGATTTCGACCATTTTCTGATGCAGGAAGCGCAGCAAGCAGGAGCCGATTATTATGATGAGACATCCATCCATGATGTGGCGGTGAGTAATGAGGGGGCCACGCTACAGTGCCAGCGACACGGCCAAAGCTTTACAGTGCTTGCTCGTTTCTTAGTGGATGCGACCGGGCCGCGTGGTTTTCTGCATCGCACCCTGCAACTGCCTGAAATCGCGCTGGAACACTTGCCGCCGACGCAAGGGTTATTCACCCATTTTACCGATGTACAACGCCTGGAAGATATGGCGGGGCTAACTAAAGCGGAAGTCCCACCTTATCCCCTTGATGATGCGGCTGTGCATCATGTTTTCGATGGCGGCTGGATGTGGGTGCTGCGCTTCAATAACGGCATCACCAGCGCCGGGGTTGCAATCAAAGACGACTTAGCCCAGGAGTTGCGTTTGTCCGAAGGCGCACCGGCGTGGGAGCGGTTGTTAGGACGACTGCCAACCGTGCGCCAGCAGTTTGAAACTGCCCATGCCACCATGCCGTTTATCCATGCGCCGCGCCTCGCGTTTCGCAGTGGGGCCGGGGTGGGGCCGGGGTGGGCCATGCTGCCCTCGGCTGCCGGGTTCATTGATCCTCTGCTTTCTACCGGATTTCCCTTAACGCTTTTAGGGGTGCTACGTTTGGGGGAGGCCCTGGCTAATGATTGGGATACGCCACGCTTCACGGAGCAACTGCAACGCTATGCACTGCATACCACCCAGGAGTTGTTAGCTGCCGAGCGCATGGTGGCCGCCCTCTATGCGAACATGCATGACTTTGAGCTGTTCGCCGCTTTATCTCTCCTCTATTTTGCCGCTGCCAGTTTTACGGAAACCGCGCGACGATTGGATAAGCCTCAACTGGCCGGGGGCTTTTTGTTACATGACCACCCACGCTTTGGCCCAGCCGCCCGCGCCTGCTGCGAACGGGCGCTGCAACCTCTCACTCCCTCCAGCCGGGCACAATTGATGGCGGATATAAAAGCGGCCATTGCCCCCTTCGATGTGGCGGGGCTGACGCGCACCGACCGGCACAACAGGTATCCGGTGGATGCTCAAGACCTCTTCGCTGCTGCCGATAAATTGGGTGCCACGCATGAGGAATTGACTAACTTGCTGGCGCGTTGCGGGTTTGCAACCGTCTGAAGGTTAGAGTAGAGGGCGGCTCACTGAGCGCGTCGTCACAGGTCGCCACCGCCCAGCCGTTCCAGCCGTCGCATGGGTTGTCGTTGCCCATAGGTCAGGGAGCGCCAGACCCACTCGAACGGGCCGAAGCGGTAGTGCGCGAGCCAGGCGCGGCTGGCCAGGAGTTGGACCCCGTAAATCATCAAGCCAAGCAACAGAGTCGGCGCGGAGCCGAGCCGCCCGCACAATCCCGCCCCGTAGCCGTAGAAAATCAAGCTCAACACCACCGACTGCACGAGATAGTTAGTCAGGGCCATTTGCCCCAGCGCAGCCACCGATATCAACCCGGCTCCCGGCTGGATAAAACTCAGCCACAGCAGCAGCGCAGCGGCATAGGCCAAAGCCAGCGGCATATATGAACCCGCATCTAACAGTTTGGGCGGCAACCCGGCGATGAGGTCATGCCCGGAAGATTGGCTAAACACTTGAAGCCCGGTGGCTACTCCACCCATCAGCCCCGCCCCGACCACGATGACCAGTAACAGCTTGCGATGCCGGGCCGGTTGCTGCAAGACACCGGCCCGCCAGGTTGCCATGCCCAGCAGCATCAAGCCGAGGGTCCTGGGCAGAATATAGACGAGGAGCGGAAAGATGAAGTGCCAGGTCTCCTGCCAGCGGAATCTCAGGATGTCAGGGTAACTGCCGGTGGCATAGAGATGCGTGGCGAGCGCACCCTGCGTGCGCATCATCGCCTCGGAAGGCAGAATGGCCCCAAAGGGCAGCACAAAGGAGAGCGCAATCAAGAGGACGCCCAGCCCGGCCAGAGCCGTCGCAGGCAGTTCAATGAATGGCACCAACAGTAGCCCGCAAACCGCGTAGAGCGTCAGCACGTCCACATTCGAGATCAGGAACAGGTGACAGAGGCCAAAGACCAGCAGCACCAAAAACCGCCGCACCAGAAACCCTCGTGTGTTCCGGCCCCGTGCGCCCACACGCTCGGTCTGCACGCCAACGCCAACCCCAAACAGCCAGGAAAACAAAGTGACGGCTTTGAATTCGAGCAACCCGGCGACCAGCACATCCACGACATGATTGACCCAGCCGGGATCAGTGTGGAAAGTCATGATCTGCTCAAACAGGGAAATCCGAAAGAAGGTGACGGCGTTGACCAGCAGCACACCCAACAGGGCGAAGCCCCGCAGCACATCCAAAGCGATATAGCGGTCAGCCGCCCCAGTCGGCTTCAAGGGCAGGATCGGTTCCGTGTGAGATGAAAGCATGGCGTCCTAAGCCCCTTAAGGATTAAGCCCTCTTCAAGCAATGTCCCGTAAAGGCGTGTTGAGGTAGCAATCACCTCAATGATAGCAGAAAGCCAAGCAGCTTGCTCTTATCCATTAGCAGCAGAACCATCCATAATAATCTGTTGCCAGATTACTTATAATTAGAGCAAGGATGCCAAGATGAATAGTAAGGTGAATAGTGCGGCAGCGCCTGACTCAGCATCTGATCCAGCGCCACTAATCAGGCTTAGCTGCTCATCTTTATCTTGCCTTGCTTCGCCCGATTATCCGCCGGATGTGTGGTCACAGGCGCAAGCTGCGCTGCGTTTGTTCCATCCGGGGCGACTGAGCCTGGCGTTGTGCTGCGTGCAGTTCTATCGAAGGTCTTATTGTTATAGGAATAAGAGCATAAGGAGTTGACGATTTGGTATGCTCAAGAGGACAATGAGGGCAAATCTCACTCATCGTTACCTATTAATTACCGCTATTGCTTTAGGGGTGACGGTGTTTCTGGTGGCTCGGTGGTCTAGAGCCACTACCCTTAATACCTATACCTGTCATTTTTCGGATGGCAGTAGTTATAACCTGGAACTGCTGTCAGATGGTGTGTTTCTCTTAACTAAGCATCCAACCCCCGGCAATGTTGGCAAAGGGCGTTACAGCATTCATGGCGAAACCATCACCTTTACGTTTCCGGGCTTAGCTACAGAAGGTAAGTTTGATGAGCAAGGGAATATCCGCACCAACATGGGCTTTCAGTCGGGATATATAGTCTTTGCCTTAACACTGTACAACTATGAAAAGGACAATAGTCCATAGACAGCGGCTCAACAAGGCAGTGCAACCTACCCTTCTAGTTCCGCTGCGCTCCACTTCCAGGGCGGCTGGCTTTGGCGTTGGGCCGCTATTCGGAGATTGATGACCTGCCTTAACTGAGTTCATTCAGGGGAATTAGACACCGTGAGACGGTCGGCGATCTTCATAGTGCTTTTGGCCTTGCTGTATATTGATAGCCCAAGCTCCGCCGCCACTAAGCATCAAATGGCCTCCCAAGAGGCCATTGAAGAAGCGGTGTTTCGCTATCAAATGAGCGCGGTGCCATTCGACGACACGCAGGGCGAAATTTACCAGGGTCGAAGGCCAGGTTTCCACGTCTTCTTTCTCTCACTAAAAAACGACCGTGATCCCAGCCATCGGGTCATGCGGTGCTTCACCCATCATCAGCCGCCCGTAAAAGCCGTTTCGCAGTGCCGTCGTTATCCACGACCGAAACACGAAGGCTGGGCGCTCAGTGAAAATGCGCGTCACAATGTCTTCGATAAGCGCACCGGGCAAAATGGTATCATCTGTTATATCAGCCATCTCAAGTGGTTGAACCGATTCAGCGTGTCCGTTGAAGGCAGCTACTATGCGGGGTGGGTGTGGACGCAAGGCTACCGCTATACCGTCGTGCTTAACGGTGGGCGATGGACTGTAATCGGCATTAAAAAGACTTGGGAGCCGCCTGAGTACACGGCATGAGGCAACCACTGTGTTTTGCCAACAATTGTGCTATAGGTATACGCAGGCACTGGCCAAACAGAAGCTTCAACCGACGCCTCCAGGCTCCGCTCGTGCCTCGCTCTGCCTTGCGGCGCGGGTGAGCTGAGCGTTGGGTTGCTTGCGCGCGGCTCTACTGCGTGTCATAATGCCACCAAATAGCAATCGGCCAGAGAGTCTCAGTAAATATGGCAAAATCAGTCCCTTCGAGTAAATCTTCCGGGTTCACTCTCGTTGAGCTACTTATCGTCTGTGGTATTGTCCTGGTGCTAGCAGGACTTCTCTTCTCTGTATTCAACAGCGTGCGCAATAAAAGCTACATGACCTCTTGCGCTAGTAACTTGCATCAGATTCATGCCGCCTGTGTTATGTATGCCAGCGATAATGCGGGACTATTGCCGCCTTATCCGAGCCAAATCCATAGCGCGACTCAGTTTATGCCGTCTACAGGGGTTCCGGTAGAGAAAAGTCATCTATTAGTCGTAAGCCTGCACCCTTATCTCCATTCTCAGTCAGTTTGGCGATGCCCAGTTGATAAACGTGTCCCCTACATCGGAACGGTTTACTCTGGGAATAACGGCAATGGCTTGCTTCCAGTTACAGTTACGAATTCGACAAGTTATGACTATCTGGGCTGGAAGCCAACGCCGACGGGTATTGGAGCAGCCAGTATAGATGATTCCAGTGGAGGGACAAGGCTCATACAAGATAAGGCTGCTTGTCCAGCCATCTATATTGGCAAATATGACGGTTACGATCATCAAGGATGGTGGAACCGCTTATATTATGATGGGCATAGCAAACCCTTTGCCTATAACTGCTCTAATCCACACTATCCAAAAGAGATACACTAAACTACCTCTGAGAGACGAAATGACGTTGATTGATTATCTCAATAACGCCAAAGGCAGGAAAACCTGCAAAGCTATCACTAAGAAGCCTAACCAGGTATTGTAACCGACGCCTGGCGGCTGAGGCACGAAGCCGCCAGGCGCGGCTGAATTTAGAGTTGGGCCGCTTGCGCAAGAAGTAACACTATGTCTTACTCTATGTCTATGAAATGTATTTTGCGGTGCTGCTTTGGATTGTTATTGTGTGGACTATTAACGTCTTGCTACAGTGCCAACCAATCACCACATTCATCTTACAATCTACCTAACGGATTGGAAGTTCAACCTGTCCCCTTGAGCAAAGTGACATAGCACAAGTTATAGATTTGATGAGATGGCGTTTTAATGTCACTGTGCCACCAGCACAGAGGGATTTATTTTGCAAGTTGGAGCTACATCGCAAAGACGGCACTGTAGAAGATATGGGTGGGGTCGGAATAAGCGGCTTTGGCACTAACCCTGTGCCGGTGCTGGTCGGCCTCTTTCCCACCAATGGCGACTTCACGAGAGCGGATATGCTCAAGAGTTTTGTCCGTATCGGTGGTGGCATTGGTTCTCGTGTTGTCAAGAATCCTTTCAAAGCTTTTAATTCCACCGCAGCGGGTGATGTGGTCTGCCAAAAGGATGGCAGTTTGTTGCTATTGTTAGGACGCAAAAGCCAATCTGCAATGTGGCCGCAGGTAGAATCTAATGATTTGGCATTATATCTGAAACTCGATAACAGATATGTTAAGTTAGAGAAATCTAAATGACTTGAAGGCTGCAAACCAGCGGCTCAACCAAACGCTGCAACAGACGGCTTTCGGCTCCGCGTTGCTGCGCCTACAGCCGCCGCTGAGTTGGGCGTTGGGCCGCCCCGTCATACTTGGCTGCGTGTAGTAACGGTCTGAAAAGTGCTATGCAGAAAACCGGCTTGGTGAACTTGGCACTCCTTATCTTCGCCTTAGCTAAGTTGACGCGGGTGGAGGCAAAATCTCCTCCTTATGCGCTCAATATCCTCCCTGCCAAACAAGTGGATGAGGTGCTGGTGCGTCTGGTCAATAAGGTATCCCGACGCACAGTTTGGACGAGCACCGTCAGGAATTACTATGCGGCGCATTGGTCGGCTGACCACCGGGTGGTCGCCATTGAAACTGCTGATAGGCTGCTGGTGTGGCGTGGGGGTTATCGTCTGCTCAAAGTTGCCTACCCCCACCGGCAGCGGCTGGGTGCGGCGGGTGCGGATTACGATTATATAATAGATCATCTATGGTCGCCGGATAAACAGCGTCTCTTAATACGCTTTGGCGCAAGTGGCAGTGTAGACATGAATTACGGCTGGCTCTACTGCTTAAAGCTGGGGCGACGCCACTATCGGTATCAGGCAGCGCCGTACAACCTGATATGGAAGATGACCTGGCAGGGCAACCGCACTGTGCTTTGCTGGCACTTTGATTACAATAAGGGCAAATATCTGCCAACGCCGCGACAGTGGCTCGTGGCGTGATGGTTTGTGGTCAGAGCCTCTAACAGCGGCTCAACCAGGCGTGCAACGGACGGTTCCGGCACTTACTTAAAATGTGAATTTGCACCGGAGATCGAAAAGTTGCGCCTCCCTACTCACACTGCTGTTACTTTAACGGCTGACGTATCTCATCCTGCTGCCTCAAAATCATAGACAACGGCTCAATCCGATACTGTATGGCATATGCCCGGCACTGTTGATAGCGCCCGTCGGGCAGATGTAAAATTATAGGCACCATGAAAGTAACGGCAAATTACTCGCAGATTTAAGTGGCGATAGATTGCTGATTGAAGCGGAAATTTGAGGTGCCAGACTAAAAAGAGACAAAGGGGACGCCGATGACACGTTGGATTAAAAGCTTGGTGCCGTTGCTGTGTGTTGTGGTGTTACACAGTGCGATGATCGTGCGCGCTCACGCTGCTATTAACCCGCGCGCCAAGGAAGACCTCGACGCTTTTATGAAGAAGTTCGAGGAGGGCGATTCGCTTTTCAACCAGAAGAAATACGCCGAAGCCGCCGCTGCTTTGGCCGCCGCCCAGGAGTCGTATCAACGGGCCGAACGGCGCGATGATAGCATTCGTGGTTTCGAGTTCACACTCCAGCCGCAAACCTTTCCAGCTCTGCGCTATTATGGCTACGGCATGGCTCCCAACCATGACCTCAAGGAGAATGCCTCAGGTGCGATCAAGGACACCGCTTCGGTTCTGCACTGTGTCGCCAACACAATGTGGCGGGACGCCAGCATTCTGAGCGATGCTGCCAAGGTGCCTTACGGAATTGACAATGAGCCTCAAGAGTTGACGGAGGAGGACTTCCTACAGGTTGTCGAATTCCTCTACGACCCGATTAAGCAGGCCAAGTTGCCGGTGCCCGACGATGAGTGGCGCGATGTGGTGCAGGCGGGGCGCCGCGTGCAACTGATCCTGGAACACTTGCTGCAAAAGTATCCCGCCTGGCGCACCAATAAGATCAACTGGGTCGGCCAACCCACGGGCGACGAGGTGCTGGTGGATATTAAGAAAAAGCTGGCCGAAGCCGAGCCGGAATACCAGAAGGTGGTTGGTGATTTCAAAAAAGCCGAACCGGCTGGCTTTGCCGATGACATGCGTGAAGAAGTGGGCACCCTGGACAAGGCCATCGCTGGCGTCAAGCGCAACGGCTGGCTCGATTGGATTCTGGCGCGCGACTTGTATCTTGACAAAGACTACCTGAGCAAGCGCCGCGAACGCTTCGCCCACCTCTACACGGCAGAAGGCAAAAACCTGCCGGATGGCAAATTGAAGCCGCTGGAAGACAAAATCGCCGCCCTCCAGAAAGCCATGGACGAGAACGCGTCGCGCTGGCACTTCCCCGTGGGTCAGACGCACGATGCCGCTATCGAAACACGAGCCAAGAACGCGGTCAAAGCGAAATTCCCCGGCGCGACGATTCTCAATTCCGCGCTGGACGGCACGGACTGGACGATTCAAAAGAACGATCTGGGGCTGCCCCGCTATCGTGAGCGCGATGTGCTGGTTTTGACCAAGATGCCAGGGCAGAAGGGGCTGTGGCTCATCGAAGGTTCCTATGTGCAGGATTACGCCGGGGGCGGCACTTACAATGCGGGCGGCACCTTCGGGCAATACTCGCAAGTCCGCATCCAGACCTCACCCTGACCGACTCAAACGACTCAAGCATTTTGCCGCCGGTAAGGTTTCTGGAATGATACCAGTGCTTTCACCGGCGGCTTGGCCAGGTGCGGTAGAATAGGCAACGGGTGATGCGACGTGGCATGGGAACTTATCAAAGGTCTGGTCACACCAAAGACGAAAGGGATGCCAGACCTCCAACAGCAGAAACTTATCTGGAACGATGCCGCTAAAATCGAGGCCAAGGTGAAAGCACTTGTCGCCGATGAACTGAGCGTAGACATAAGCCGTGTTACGCCAGAAGCCGACTGGTATAAAGATTTTGGTTGCTCGTTAAACGTTGTTGAGGTATTTATGCGTTGCGAGGAAGAGTTTGGCATCGAGATTCCCAATGAGGATACGGATGAATGCGAAACCGTGGGCCAGCTCACTGCGTATATCCAACGGCAGTTTGGCGTTACTGCAAACTGAGGTGCTTACAACGCCTCAACCGCAGCAGAACGGGGCGCTGAACCCGACCCTTAAAGATAAGAACCCATCATGTGGAAATGGTTATTAGGTTTTGCTTTAATTCTGGTCAGTTGTGCGGCACCGTCATCTGCCAATGGCGACACACGTCTTCAAGATGCTATTCGGCAGGGCATGATGCGGGAGCAAATGTTAAAGTTGCACAATGCCACTGGCAGGAGATTTCAGCAACAGTGTGCCTGGTTAGAGGAGTTCAAGAACTCTTTCTATCGCTTGAAAGAAGCGGATATTGTGGCATTGTTCGGCCCCAAAGTCCACAGGCAGGCCAATTGGCGCGATACTTTTGTGCTGTCGCTTTACGATCCGGGTGGTTTTGCCGGGAGCACCCTCAGTGATCCACATAAGCCGCGCCAGGATCACCTGGATTACTATGAGATTGGTGATTTCGCCGCAGCAGATTTCTTTTATGATGTCAATGGTGCTCTGGACTGGATCAGTTTTTTCTTTCGTATAGATGACGCCTTTCCAAGACTGAAAAGCTGGAACGATCTCAAAGCTCGCATTGAATGGGACGATGCCCGCCTCAGCAAATTAGAACATTGGGTAGCAGAGCATAGACAAACCGGAGCGGAGACGCCACAACAGCCGCCGAACCGGGCGCTGCAACCGGCGCCTTCCAGCTTCATACCTCCGCCTCCAAGCGCGGCTGACCTTAACATTCGGGGCAGTGGCTATCTCTGTTCTACTTAAAAGTGAGTGTTCTCATGTCTGTTGTTCCCCTAAAATTTTCCGTTGTCCAAGTGAGCCATACCACGCTCGACCGCCTGGCGGTTCTCTGGCGTGAGGACTGGTTAGCCGCACACCCTGGTGATCTAGTTGGCGCGGACGCTGTGGTGGCGGACTTGGAGCGTTCCCTCCTGCACCACGACTTTTTGCAGTCCGACAGCTTTTGGCTGTTCGCCGCCGAGTGGCAGGAGCAATTTGTCGGCTATGTCACCGCCGCGCGCATCCCCAAAGCCGATGGAAGGCTTTGTTTTCTGTATGTGGACGAACTCTTCGTGCTCAAGCCCTACCGTCGCCAGGGCGTAGCCACGGCTTTGCTTCAGGCGGTTTTAGAACTGGCGCGCACCCTATCAGCCCAAGGGGTCAGGCTGCTGGTCGAGCCAGACAATCAGGCCGCTCGCGCCCTTTACCAGAGCCTGGGGTTCCATCAGTCCACTCTCATCTTCTGCCAACACTCGCTGTCGTGACGCCGCATCGAAGCAACGAATAAAGAGCATCAATGACTTTTTCATAGCCGCTCCCATCGCCACCTGACTGTGCAAAACAGGAGAGGCTGCCTGGTATCTCTCGCTTAGCCCAAATCCGTAATCGCCAGTCCGCAATCATAAAAATCGCAGCACTTGCCACTCACGCACGAGGGAGCCGGGCGAGGTGCAGTCCACAATTTCGACATCATAATCGTTGCCATGCTTGACCAGGAACTCGACATGGGCCTGCGACACATAGATATGGCCAATGCCGCGAATATGCACCACCCCCGCTTCCGTCGGACTGCCCAAAGCTTCACCAGCGATTATCTGAGTATTGCTCACACGCTCATCTCCCTAAGATAGTGTCCATTTAAATTATACCTGCCCTGATTAACCTGCTTCCACGCTCGTTCGTCAAAGCCTTACCCCAGTAAGTTAAGCTTAAATTATGAGCAAAACCATTTTAGCCGTAGATGACGATAAGGATATTTTAGGGCTGGTGCAGCGCACGCTGGCAGGCCAGGGCTTCACCGTGACCACTGCCGAAGATGGACACGAGGCACTGGAAGCTGTCGCCAGGGCAAAACCCGATCTCGTCGTATTGGACATCGAGATGCCGGAACTCAATGGTTTAGAAGTGGTGGCTAAGCTGCGCGCGAACCAGGCCACCATGAACTTGCCGGTGATCCTGCTGACGGCGCACGATACTCATCACGATGTTTACAAGGGTTGGCGGGCCGGAGCGGATGTTTATTTGACCAAGCCCTTTGACCCCAAAGAGTTGATTCAGTGCGTGCATCAGATTTTCATCTCCTGGTTTGAGGAGTCGGCGATACCTGCCCCCGCGCCAGGGGACACGCCGGAACCAGCGTAATGTTCTCACTCTCAGCCGCTGGGTAGAATCGTAGAGACGCGATTGTTCGCGTTTTCGTAATTGAAGGCGTCTCTGGCCCAGGGGTTAGACGCGATTAATCGCGTCTCTACGGGGCCGCTGATTTTGGGGTGAGTTGCAAGGTGCCGTCGGCATCCAGTTTGACTCCGGCTTCCAGTAGCGGGGCGAGGGACAAGATAGGTAACCAGATGCGGCCTTCAATCATCAATGGAGCGGCGCGTAGATCAAAGACATTTTTCTCCACAATGGCTGTCGTCTTACCAATGCACAGCACGAGCGGCGCACCTCCCGCACGATTAATTTGAAACCACTGGCCCCCCTGGTCGGCGTTGCTGGGTAATTGTGTGGCGTCCACCCGCGAAGCCCACGCCCCCAACTTGCGCAACAGGGCCGAGTTATTGCTGACGAGGGGAGCCAGCACATCTAAGTTGCCAACGCGCATCGGCGCTTCTTCCAGTTTGGTATCGGCCACTTGCAGATGACGAATAGCACCCACATCAATCGCATCAGTCTCTGCCGCATCGGCCTGGAGCGGCCATACCAGCAGCATTAAGCTGAGAATCAGGTTCGTAAGATAAAGCGTTCGTTTCATATTGCTGCTATTAAGGTTATCTGAAATGGCGTTGCTAAGGCGATATGGTAACAGACCCCCACCCAGCCTCCCCCTTGGTAAGGGGGAGGAGTTTGGCCCCCACTGGTGATTTCTCTCCACGCAAGTTATCACCACAGATAGTACTGGTTCAACAAACAACCTGTCCTGTGACCTCCTCCCCTTTACCAAGGGGGAGGCTGGGTGGGGGTCTGTCATCACACCACTGGCACATTCAACATCTCACACCAACGACAGCACGCCGCGCAACGGTAGCGGCACGCCTGCGGCATCATAAGGTGTGGTATTATCTTCCAGCCCAACAAAGCTATAAGTCGGATGATAAGTGTGCTCCACCCGATAGCGGCTGCCATCCGCCGGGTGTTGCCCACCGGTCAGCCACTCAATGTTAGCACCATTCAACTGCCAGTCGGTGCCCTCTTGATAGACCATGCCATCTTGCGTTACGCTCTGCACCGCGACTACCGGTGTGTTAGTTAAAGGGTCAAGTAAGGTGCCGTTCCCACGCACCAGGACAGGCCGCGCTGTCAACGGGCGTTGCGTGAGGATAACGCGATCCAGACGCGCGAGGGGGATTTCATCGGGCATGACTGAAATACGCGTGGCACTCACTTGAATTAGGCCATACTGCGGGTCTACCGTTGGCTGCTGGATTTGCGAAATCAACGCTTTGAGCGCAGGATTAACCGTTTGCTCCACATAGACCATGCCATTTTGATCGTGCCCGTCGGGGCAATCGGGATCGCAAGTTCCCGTGACAGGGTTGTAGCACCGGCAATGCACCGCCTTGAACCAGCGCAGTGACTCGCCTAAATCCCGGTGTTGCTGCCGATGGTATTGCGCACAGATTCTGGTCATAAGATGGCTCCTAAGCTTGTCACCAAATGGGACGCTAAGCGTTGCTACGCTAAGCTGCGCTGCGCAATTTATTCGCTACTTGGAAGAGAATTAATAGCGTCGGAGTGGCGCACGAAGTTAGCGTAACATGTTTTGCGTCCATTCTATTTAAGAAATCACGCGCCGGTAAGTCACTAATAGCGCGTTGTATTCATTCAGCCATTCTTGAATGCGGTCACTGCGGCGCAGGCCCAGATCGAAAGATTGGCGAAAGTGATCTTCGACCACTACTCGCACCACGCCTTGCGAAGCCGTTGCCAGATTCAAAGCCGTCAGCGCGGCGGCACCCTGGCGCACGCCTTCCCAGACATTGGCGGGGAGCGTGGCGGTATAGCCCCAGCGTCCAGTAATGGCTATTCGATCCGGTGCTGCACTGTGTAGTGCGCCAGCCCTACAGGTGGCGAACTGGATTTGCTCATACGGGGCATGAACCGCAACGGCATTGCTCCGGCGTAGCCAGTAATCGGTATTTTGAGTATAAGCTTGCCCGTTTACGTTTAGAGAAGTAATTGCCACCAGGCCACCATCCAGGCTGAGTAGCCCGCGGTCATCGGCAGCAGCATAGTAACGCGTGGAGTCCGTATTAGCGGCCAAAAAGGGCGCCCAGCCCGTGCGCTGCTCGAAATCGACCACAGCCGACCCCAGCGCCGCTTCGATTTCTGTGGTTGCCGCCGCCTGCTGCCCGCTATCCGTGGGCCACAGGCCAGAGGCGGTTAATAAAGCCTGCACATCATCCGTCTGCGGCCATTGGGTTAAATCTATGGGCATGAGAACTCCTTTTCGGTAGTCGGTGGGCGGTTGCCGGTAGTCGGTGAAGAAGGCCAGACCAAAAGGACTTAGTTGGAGTCCGGTTTCCATACCGACTACCGACAACTGACTACCGACAACTGACTACCGACCACCAGCTACTGGAGAACCACTTTGCCAAAGGCAGTGGGTCTGTAGACACATAGAGCCAATCTTGTCTCGCACCTGATGGCAATGCGATTGAACTGGAAGTCGTTGCCATCGGCATTGGTCATATCCAGGGTGATGCCCTGACGCCGGAAGATTTGCGCGCCTAAGCGGAAGGCACCGACCAGGACAGTCTTGGCGGCGATGGTCGTAGTGGAGACCACTGGCAAGCCCCAGATGGTGCCGGGGCCTTTTTCCGAGGGGTTGCCCCAGATATAGAGACCCTGGCTGGAACCCCCATCCCCCGTGCGCATCAGCCGCACATTCTGCCAGTCCACGGGATTCATCACGAGGCCAGTTGGCTCGAAGAACGAAGCGGATTGAACCTGCGTCATGGCGCGCAGAATAGGGTGCGGAATCGGATCGGTCAAAGTGTCCGCGCCCTGGTTGAGTGCGCCGCCCGACAGGATGCCGAGGGTCTGCAAAATGCCGCGCAGATTGGGAGCCGTGCCATTGCCATTGAGCAGGGCCGCGTCTTCAGCTTGCTCGACCATAAAAGGCAGCCGCTCATTAACGTAATCGCGCACGGCGGGGAAGTCGGCAAACATTTCGTCCGAGACCCGCGCCACCACCGCGATCTTACGCACCGGGGCGTCGGCTTCCACGAGGTCGAAAGTCGCTTCCGGTTTCTGCGCGCCTTCGGCTATTGCCGTGGCCGCATTCGTATACGAGTTCTCACGGATGTAGCGCACGGTGGGCTGCGTCGTTTCGCCCTGTGCCAGCAAGTCGGCAACGTGCGGCATCTGCTCGCCCAGAACGACGACCGAGGGCACCCGTTCATAGCCAGTGAGAGTGCCTTCCGCCAGCGTCGCTTTCCATTCGCGCACTGACTGGAACGGGAAGTCGAGGGCGATGGCCTTTTGCCCGGTGGTCTCTTGAAACCGCTGCAACTCCGTGCGCTCGATGAGTTGCTCGCCCAGGCTCTTGATACCCTGGCTCGCCTGGAATCCCACAGCTTGCCCGTTCGCAGCAAACGGCACGGTGGGCACGGGGTGGCGCAAGGTTTTCAGTTCCTGCCGATTGCGCCGCTCCATTTCGGACAGGGCCTGGGCTTCTACGACCTTATCGTGTAGCGTCTGCAACTCGGCCTCGGCCCGGTTGATCTCTTCTAATAGCCCGTGCTTCTGGTGGTCGGGCGCACTTTTAATCGCTTCAAAACGTTGGGCATGTTCGGCCCGCTTGTGGGCCAGCTCTTTTTGCATTTCTTGAATCGTTGCCATTGTAGTCTCCTTTATTCAGTGCTGAGTGCTGAGTTATGAGTGCTGAGTAGGAAGCCCAAAGGATAAGTGCATGGTAGCCCTTTGGTTGCCTCACTCAGCACTCATAACTCAGCACTCAGCACTTTTAATTTGAACTCCGCGAAACGAAGCTGCGCCTGGAGGATTTCGGCTTCGATGGAGGGGCTGGATTGCAAGTGTGATAATGCATCAGCTTCGTTTGGCGGTTGCGACGAGCGAGTGTAGTTTTGAGTCGGCTGGTGCTCGTCCAGCAGGGCGCGCATAGCAAGCTGCACGCTCCCTAAGCTGGTGCAGAGTTCATCCAACCGTTGCCAATTGTCGGCACTAAAAACACGACCCGCTTTACGACTGGAGGCGCGGTCATCGAACCAGTCGAAGAACCGCTCTCCAAAGCCCTCAACGGCGGCACGCACCGCTAAGGCATGATCTCGAAAGGTTAGCCCGGCACGCGAGCCATCCTTCAAAATTGCTAAAGTCTCCCCGGCCAGGTTGCTATGGGGGCTGATGCCAGCTTCATTCAATAAAGCTTTTAGCGGCAGCACTTCGGTCAGGCGCGGCTCGCAGGGCGTGGGGGTATAAGAGAATTCCGCAATCAGCCACCGTGTAATCTCGCCGCTTTTAGCGTTGTCCTTACGTCGCACGCCATGCGGTGGCGCACCACTCGACCACGACAGCAAATCGGCCTCAACCATCTCGTAAATCTTGCGTTGATACGCATTGCGCAAATCGAGCACAGTCGCCACCAGAAGACCATGCTCATCTGTCGCCGTCTTGACCACCGGAGGCAACAGCACATCGGCATAGGCCGCCAGTTCCGCCTTGAGCGGAATGCCGTGATGCAGCATGGTATCCACGCCTGCGCCGCGTTGCGCGCCCAGGTAGGTTTCCGGTGTAAACCAATCGCCCACCAGGTCGCGCTGAGAGGGCGAACCCCAGACAATGCCATGCCCGCCAACTGTCACTTCATCGCCCCGCTGCTCCAACGCCTTGATGTGGCTGCCGAAGGATACGAGAGCATCGTGTTGTGGATCACCCTGGCTCCTCCCCCTTAGCAAGGGGGAGGTTGGGAGGGGGTCTATTTGATGTGTAGAATTTGATTGCATAATTGATCTCCTTTTGGCCCTCACCCCCTCCCCTCTCCCAATACTGGGAGAGGGGAGGGGGTGAGGGCACTAACGCATTACATTCCCACCAGACACCGGGGCCAGATGCAACCTCGCTCGCGCTTCATCGGGGGTGAGGAACGGGCCGCTACAGGCATTTTCCAGGCGGGTGTAGAGTTCCTGTTCATCCTCTTGGAGTGCCGCGACCTGCGAGTAATCCCAGACAATGCGATACTCCGCCGGGTCAAGTTGGAACAGGGGCAGCAGTTGTGCGCCTAACTCCGCCGCGTGGCGGTTTTGAATCGGTTTAATGGTGCGCTGCCAGAAATCGCGGATGGCCTCGCCGTAGTTGCTATAGGTGCGGTGTTCGTTGCCCCCGACCAGGCCCAGCACCATCGGCGGCACCCGCAACGCGGCGCAGATGCGCGCTTCATAGTAGTTCACTAATTTATCGAGGGCCAGTTCTTCGGGACTATAGCCAAGCTTGCTGATCTCAACGGGCAAGTTAGAGCCAGCGATGCGGCCCGCACCCTCGCCAGTCACTTTACGCTCCAGGTTCTGCATCAGTTGGCTGATTTGGTCGGGCGTGATACTGGTGTTGGCTTCTTTTAAGCTGACCATCAGGCTCGCCACGGCGCTGTTACGCAACAAAGCCCCATGATAAGTCGCTGCGCTGTTGTCGCCCGCGATCTGGCGCATGGCGGTATCCAGCGGTGTCCAGCCCAGGCGCGGATTGCGCGGGTGCAGGGCGTGCCGAAAATGCACCACTTCACCGCGTTGCAACGAGTAAGCTTTCCCATCCACGCGCAGCAGGTAATCGGTGATGAAGTTACCGGCATCAAAGCGCGGCGTGAGGCTTGGCTCCCACCAGATTTCCACCGGCTGGCTGTGAGTATCATCCCACACCAAGCGCCAGAAGCCATTGCCCGTCACACATTCTCCGGCCACCGTCGCGGCCCATAAGTGCGAACTACCATAGAAGCCGTTGGGCAAGCGGAGCAAGTCAAGCAGAGGATGCGTGGGCACCGGTTGCCAGGCATCGCCATCGCGTTGCTGCAAAACCGGCGGCGCATCGGCCACCGCCTGGGCAATGGCATCCACACACGCCGCTACGACACCATTATCTAAGGGATTGCCCGCTGCCGTGCGATAATCGTAGGCCGCGCCGGGTTGCGCTGCATAAAGAGTGGAGAAGCGGCCCGGGGCATCACCCCCACTGCCCCACCCGGCTCCGCCATAGGCACTGAACGGCACACTTTTGAGAGCGTGAACATCGGTGTTCAAGAGTTGCTTGACCACTGCTTTGGTGGCCTGCCACAGTGTGACGGGTTGGGGATGAGCTTGATGCATAACCGTGAGCCTCTGCATGGGTTTATTGCCTGCTATTAGCACGCTGTGGAGCGCACTCTACAGACAATATAAACCGCTCACTGTCGCCTGTGCGGGTCGGTTTAAAAGATGTTGAATTCGCGGCGAATCAATTTAATTTGATTCACCACAAAGACACGAAGGACACAAAGAAGAAAAAGGGGAAGGGGAGAGTGGGAGAAGGGGAACTATGGAATCCGGAGCGTGAGCGACGGGCTAGAGGAATAGGTCAGGAAGACATTACGATAGCCCGTCGCTCACGCTCCGGGTCCGTGGGGCTTCTCGACCTGCGGTGCCCCCTCTTCCCTCCTCTTCTTTGTGTCCTTCGTGTCTTTGTGGTGAATCAAAAGCTAACGAGCCAAAGCCAGACGCACGCCGAAGGCAATCAGCACCGCACCCATGACGCGCTCCGCCCAGTGCCCAAAACGGCCAAAAGCCTGGCGCACGCGGGGTTGGGAAAAGAGGAGGGAAACGCCGCAGAACCAGACCGCCGTCATCACCGCCATCCAGAGACCGTAAGCGGCTTTAATCAGCGTTGGTGTCGCCGGGCTAATGACAACGGAGAAAAGCGCCAGGAAAAAGAGGGTGGCCTTGGGGTTGAGGGCGTTGGTCAGGAACCCTGTCCACAACGCCTGCTTGCTCGTTGGCAGGATATGAATATCTTCCGGGGAGGCTGTAACGACTTCAGGAGCTTTGGCCTGCAACGACTTATAACCGATGTAAGCCAGGTAAAGTGCGCCCAGTATTTTCACCACGGTGAAGGCAGCCAGCGAGTGCGCGATCAAGAGACCAATACCCAATAACGAATAAGTGGTATGCATGAGGATGCCCAGACCGATACCAACACTCGTCCACAGGGCGGTGGGCCTGCCATAAGCGATGCTCTGGCGCACCACCATAGCGAAGTCGGGGCCGGGGCTGGCCACCGCCAAGAGATGCACCCCGGCGATGGCGAGAAATTCGGCTAAATAAGATAAATGCATATTTAAAGCTTACTCGATGGAGCTTGAT
>Ga0213875_10000471_pt1 | contig 34498 bp, 33 predicted proteins | sample BarmaccomBMRX_R8_FD_160105 | JGI IMG/M metagenome (GOLD analysis project Ga0213875, IMG submission 160105) | Root-associated microbial communities from Barbacenia macrantha in rupestrian grasslands, the National Park of Serra do Cipo, Brazil - RX_R8 | ecosystem: Host-associated > Plants > Roots...
CGCGGCCTGGTCAGCGGCGTGTTCCGGGCGAGACCCTCCAGTTCGGCCTCGCCGACGGGATCGGGTGACATCACCGTCTCCCACTTGGGCCACTCGGTGTTGGCGATCCGGATGGCGACCGGGCCGCCGAGCGTGCTGCCGTGCCGCACTCCCCCGGTCAGCTCCACCTCGTCCCGCTCGAACTTCATCCGGGCACCGCGGCCATGCCCGGCTCGCCGCCGGGCAAGCGCGACCGCTATGTCCCCGGCGGTCACCCGTATCCCGGCGGGCACGCCGTCGCAGACGGCCACGAGCGCACGGCCATGCGACTCCCCCGCAGTCAGCCAGCGGAACATCCGAACTTCTCCCTCTCAGCTACCCGTAGTTCTCAGCGCTTCGGCGTGCCGGGACGCGGCGGGCTGCCGTTCCGCCCGATTCTACGGCCGCGGCGCCGTGATCACCGCGACGCGCCCGCAGATCCGCCCGGCCCCGCGTCCCCGTGAGCGCCGCGCGGGCGGCTACCGGCTGGGGAGCGATCGCGGTAGCCCAAACCATGGCAGCGCGCTGGCCTCGAAGCGGATCATTGCGCAGATCCGGTCGCCGGTGAGGGTCAGGACGTAGAGGCCGGTCCCGTGGCGGATGCCGTCGGGGGCGCGCAGGTAGGCCCCGAATGCCGGCTGGCCGTTGGCCCGCGCCGGGACGAGGTCGAACCGCCGGCCCGCACCGAACAGGCTGGCGCAGAACCGGGCGACGACGTCCCGGCCCTGGTACTCGAAGGGTATCGGCGGCATCGAGACGAAGACGTCGTCGGTCAGCAGGGCCACCAGCGCGTCCAGGTCCGCGGACTCCCACGCGCTGACGAACCTAGCCACGAGCGCCTCCTCGGCGGGTGACCCGGCAGCGGGAGGCGGCTGGCGGCCATCGCCTGGCGCCAGGCGGTGCTGCAGGCCGGCCCGCGCCCGCTTGAGGGCGCTGTTGACCGATTCGATGGTCACCTCCAGCATCTCAGCCACCTCACTGGCATGGAATCCGAGGACGTCACGCAGGAGCAGGACGGCGACCTGGCGGGGCGGCAGCACTTGCAGGGCGGTGACGAAGGCCAGCGAGATGGCCTCGGCCTGCTCGTAGCGGGCCTCCGGGCCAGGCGGCGCGCCGGCCGCGCCCTCCAGCAGGTCGTCGGGATACGGCTGCAGCCAGACCACCTCGCCGAGCCGGGTCGGCTCGGGCGGTTCCACCTTGGGCACGTCCCACTCCTTCGCAGCTCGCCGGCGGGCCGAGCGCAGCGCGTTGAGGCACCGGTTGGTGGCGATCTTGTACAGCCAGGTGCGCAGCGAGGCGCGTGCTTCGGTGAACCCGCCGAGGCCCTGCCAGGCGGCCAGCAGGGTGTCCTGGAGGGCGTCCTCGGCGTCCTGGAAGGATCCAAGCATCCGGTAGCAGTGCACCTGCAGCTCCCGCCGGTACGGCTCGGTCAGCTCGGCGAACGCCTCGCCCTCCCCGGCCCGCGCCCGTGCGATCAGGTCGGCTGTCACCACCCTCACCACCTTCTTCCCGCGCCGTGCCGCATCTGCCCTTCTGTATGTACACCGCCCGGCAGGCGAACTGGGCGGCCCGCGGGCGCCCAGTTCCGCGCCGCCGCGGTGTATCCACCATCGAGCCCGAGCACGCGGGGCTCACGCAACCGGCGCCGCCCGCGGCGGTATGGCGGCAGCACCAGCCAGAAGGAGAACCACAATGGGAAAGATCATCGTCAGCGAGAACGTCTCGCTCGATGGAGTCGTCCAGGACCCGACCGGTGACGAGGGCTTCAGGCACGGCGGTTGGTTTACCCAGGCCCAGACCGCGAAGGTCCGCGACGAGTGGGCCAGGATCGAGTTCGACGAGGCACTGCTCGCCGCGGCCCTGCTGCTGGGCCGGCGCAGCGACGAGTTCTTCGCCGCCCTGTGGCTGCCTCGCAGCGGCGCGTGGGCAGACAGGCTGAACAGCATGCCCAAGTACGTCGTGTCCACAACCCTCGAACAGGCCAGGTGGAGCAACGCGACGGTCCTCAAGGGCAACGTGGTGACCGAGGTATCGAAGCTGAGGCAGGAGCTGGCCGGCGACATCGTCGTGTACGCCAGCGCACGGCTCGTGCGCACGCTGCTGGAGCACGACCTCGTCGACGAGCTGCGGCTGACGGTCTACCCGGTCGTGCTCGGGTCCGGCGAGCGCCTGTTCGGCGAGACCAGCGACAAGAAACCCATGCGCCTGACCCGCGCCAAGACCATCGCTAATGATCTCGCCTACCTCATCTACCAGCGCGCCCGGAACGCCTAACGGGCGCCGGACGGCGCAAGTGTCCCGAAAACTCGCGGGCGCTCTCCCCAGAGCAGGCATCCGGGAGAGCGCCTAACAGTACGTCAGTGCTTTGCTGAGCGTCCTTAGATGCGGGCAAGCGCCTCGCGCAACGGGTCAAGACCCATAGCGCCCAGGCTGAGTGCCTTGGCGTGAAAGTCTTTGAGGCTGAAGGCGCCTCCGGTCCGTGCCCTGGCATCCTGCCTGGCCTGTAGCCAGATCCGTTCACCAAGCTTGTATGAAGGGGCCTGACCCGGCAAGCCGAGGCAGCGGCGTAGCCCGGAGCGCAGTTGCCGTTCATCCCAGCTGGAGTGGGCGCGCAGGAACTCCCAGGCGATCTCGGCGTTCCAGCGCTCGCCCTCGCGCCAGCCGGTGCCCCTTGGAACTTCCAGTTCCAGGTGCACCCCGATGTCCAGGGCCACCTGGGCGGCGAGCAGTTGCTGACTGTCGAGCATCCCGAGATATGCGCCCGGGTCGTCCAGGTATCCGAGCTCTCCCATGAGCCGTTCGGCGTAGAGCGCCCAGCCCTCGCCGTGGCCGGATACGAAGGACATGCGCTGCCAGCGGTTCAGATTCTGCCTGTCCGCCATGGCGTGCGATATCTGCAGGTGGTGGCCGGGAACGCCCTCGTGGTAGACGACCGTGACCTCCTTCCAGGTGGAGAAGGCCTCAACGCCGTCCGGCACCGACCAGCACATCCGCCCGGGCCGGGACCAGTCCTCGGAGGGCTCGGTGTAGGAGATCCCCCCGTCGTTGGTGGGTGCGATCGCGGCCTCGATCCGGTGCGCGGGCTGCGGGATGTCGAAGTGCGTCCCGTGCAGCTCCGCAACGGTGCGCTCGGTCAGTTCCTGCATCCAGGCACGGAAGTTCTCGCGCCCTTCGACGCGCCGGGCTGGGTCTTCGTCCAGGATCGCCACGGCCTCCTGCACGGTGGCCCCGGGCCGGACCAGGTTGCTGACCCGTGCCATCTCGGCCCGTAGCCGGGCGAGCTCTTCCCAGCTCCAGGCGTAGGCCTCCCGCAGATCCACGGCGGCACCGAGGAAATACCGCGAGGCCCGGTCGTAGACCTCGGGTCCGCAGGCATCCTTCTGCCTGGCCAGCGGCATCAGCTCACGGCCGAGGAAGGCGCCAAGCTCGGCCGTGGCGGCCGTGGCCGCGCGCGCGGCCACGGCCAGCTCCCCGCGCAGCGAGTCCGGGACTGCGGTCAGCCGCCCGGCCAGTCCTGAATAGAAGGAATCCCCCGGCCTGGCCCACGCCGCGCACTGCCCGGCGGCCTCCTGGACCTGCCGCCTGGCCGCGCAGCGGCCATCCCTGGCCGCCTCCAGCAAGGTCGCGGACAGCTGGCGGTAAGCCCGCGGCACCGCGGCCATCCGCCTGGCGATGGTGGCGGCGGCCTCCTCGCCCTGCGTGGGCATCAGATCGAAGACCTCGCGCACCCTTTGCACCCAGCTGGCTATGGTGCTGAGCTCGCTGGTGGTGTCCCCGGCGTCATAGCGCTCCACAGCCAGTGCCAGCCGCTCCCGCATCGCGGCCCGCGCGACCTGCTCGCGCGGGCCGGGGGCTTCGGCCGCGTCAAGGGCGGCGAGGGTTGAGCGATCCAGCCCGGCCCGTCCGGCGAACCCCTCAGCACCGAGATCCGCCAGCTCGTGGTCGTGCCCCGCGATCCCGGCGTTAGTGGCGTAACAGGGGTCCAGGGCGGCGGCCCGCTCCACGTACTCCGCCGCGATGTCGTCGATGGAAGGCATACCTGAAACCTAGCCCGGGCACCGCGTCGCGCCGGATTGCGACTCGGATTTCCCGTGGCGCCCCCACCACCGGGCCTCTTCCACGGCCTCCGCTGGCAGGCCGTCCAGCCGGACCGACGTCCCGGACACCCGATCACCACCTGGTCCCGGCCGCCGAACCGGTCCCGCGACATGGCCACAGGCCTGTCCAGGTTTCCTGTCCCGCTGCTCAGACTCTGGCTCTCGGAACCTGGATTCCCGACCAGGAGTTGGCGTCGCACTGACAGCTGGCGTTGTTCCCTGCGCTGACGACCGTGCCGTTGGCGCGCAGGCCGAGGGTGTGAGTGGAACCCGCCGCCACCGCGACGATGTCCTGCCAGTCGCCGACGTTGCACTGCCCGTGGCTGTTGTCTCCGGCTGCGAGGACTCGTCCGGACGCCGTGGCTCCGACGGTGTGATAGCTGCCCGCGGCCAGCGCCACCGCGTCTTCCCACTCATCGACGTCGCACGCTCCGGTGCTCCGGTCCCCGGTCGCAAGGACCCGCCCGTCGCGTCTGAGAGCGACGGTGTGCAGGTATCCGGCTGCGACGGCGGTGAGGTCGCGCCAATTGCCGACGGCGCACTGTCCCCGGCGGTTGTTTCCCGCGGCCAGTGCGCAGCCGTCCGCCCGGACTCCGACCGAATGCCAGTCGCCACAGGACAGGGCCACCATCTCGCGCCAGGACCGCACGTCGCACTGTCCTTCTGAGTTTCGGCCGGCTGCCAGCACGGTGCCATTCGCAAGAAGTCCGAGCGTGCGGCGCCAGCCCGCGGCCACGGCTGTGACGTCTCGCCATGCGCCTACATCGCATTGGCCGTCGCCGTTCCACCCCGTAGCAAGCACGGTGCCGTCGGATCGAAGTCCGACCGTGTGAGACCTTCCCGTGTTGGCCGCGGTATGGACATTGCCCGCTGCCACGGCGACGACATCCTCCCACTGCCCGACACGGCACTCGCCGGCCGCATTGTTGCCCACGGCGAGAACAGTCCCGTCCCAGCGGCGACCGACCGAATGACGCCTCCCGGCCGCCAGCGCCGGCATGTTCGCCCGCATTCCGCCTCCTCGCCCGACAGGGTAGACGGCTAGGCCATCCGTCCCATTTTTGTGTCCCCGATGGGCCAGACAGAGGACATCAGAGACGAAAAGGGACATCAGAAACGGGAACCTACATCAGCCACCCGCACCCGCCAGGACGAGGATCGCGCCCACCGCTCCGGCGAGCATGAACGGGCCGAACGGAAGCTGCGTTTTCCGCGTGGCCCTGCCCGCCGCGATCAGGGCGACGCCGAAAACCGCCGCGAGCACGAAACCCCCGACCAGCCCGGCGGCGAACGTCCGCGCCCCGCACCAGCCAAAGTACAGCCCGAGCACCCCGGCCAGCTTCACGTCTTTCCTGAACCAGCGTACGTGACCCAGTCGTTGTGTTCGTTACGAAAAGTAATCATAGAATTTTCGGGAAGGCTGCGGACCGGGCGTGTCGTGGCAGCCTGGAGCGATCCGTGGCGGGACTCTGGCACCTAGCTCGCGTCAGGGTCTTGTTTCCCGTTCGGCTGGCGGAGCGCCGTAGCCCGGCCGGGCGATTCCGTTCCGTGTGTGCAAGGTTCTTGTCCTGCTGGCCTAGCGGCACGCCGGGCCTGCGGACAGGGTGTCTGCCGCGTCGCTGGCCGGGTCCGCGCGGCCACCAGAGCTGGCGGGTTGACCTTGACGTTGGGTGAGGCCGCACAGTGGTGGTGGCCGGGCGTGCGCCCGGCGCCGAGGGAGCCGTGCATGAGCCTGATGGGAATTGGCGAGTTCGCGGAGCTGTCGTGGCTGTCGCCGCGGGCGCTGCGGCTGTATGACGAGCTGGGGCTGCTGCCCCCGGCCCGGGTCGACCCGGACTCGGGGTACCGCTGGTACGCGCCTGCGCAGCTGGAGCAGGCGCGGCTGGTGTCGTCGCTGCGCCAGCTGGACATTCCGCTCGCGCGGATCAAGGTGATCCTCGCGCTGGACGCGCCGGCCGCGGCCGAGCGGGTCGCCGCCTGGTGGGCCGAGGCCGAGGACCGTCACGCGGGCCGCCGGGACCTGGCGGGCTACCTGATCGACCGGCTGAACGGGAAGGAGCCCGTGATGTATGACGTCCAGGTCCGGGACGTGCCGGCGCGCAGCCTGCTGTCCCTGCTGTGGCGCGCGCACGAAGACGAGGTCATGGCGAGGGTCAAGGACCTGATGCATCGGCTGCATCCGGTGGCGGCGCCGCCCCCGGGCGACCCGGTAAGCGCGCCATTCGTGGTCTATCACGGGGAGGTGAGCCAGGACAGCGACGGCCCGGTCGAGGTGTGCTGGCCGGTGCCCAGCGAGCAGGCCGCCCAGATCGCCGCGCAGTTCCCCGACCTGGCCCTGCGCACCGAGCCGGCGCATCAGGAGGCGTTCGCCCAGCCGGAGCAGGCGCTCCCGGGCCCCGCGCAGCTGGTCCCGGTGCTGGAGGGCCTGTTCGCGTGGGTCGCCGCCCGGCACCGTCAGCCCAACGGGGGGCTCCGGCAGATCATGCTCTTCAACCTCGCCGAGCGGCGGACGGACATGGAGTGGGCGGTCGCGCTCCGCCCGGCCGGGAAGTAGGCCGCGATGAACCGCAACGGCGTGATCTACAATACCGGTGCCGTATTCTCCGGCCTGGGCTGGAAAGAACGCACCCGGCCGCGCCTGGACCCGCGCGTGGCCGACCGCGAGCTGCAGATCATCCGCGACGACCTGCACTGCAACGCGGTCCGGGTCAGCGGCACGAACATCGGCCGGCTGACCACGGTCACCGAGCAGGCGCTGCGGCTGGGTCTTGAGGTCTGGCTGTCACCCTTCCTGTTCAATCGCGGGGTTCCGGAGACCGTACGGTACCTGGCGAAGGCGGCCAGGGCCGCCGAGCCGCTGCGGCGGCAGTGGCCCGGCCGGATGGTCTTCGTTGCCGGCCAGGAGGCGACGCTGTTGATGCGCGGCATCCTGCCAGGCGCGACGATTCAGAAACGGATGGCGGGCATGGCGGGCATGGTCAAGGAGGGCGGGGTCAGCCAGCACGCCGACGCGCTGAACGCGTTCCTCGGGCAGGCCGGCGCCGCTGTCCGGAAGGTCTTCGGCGGGGAAATCAGCTATGCGTCACTGTCGTTCGAGCCGGTGGACTGGAGCCCGTTCGACATCATCGGCGTGGACCATTACCGGGACGCCCGCGTCAAGGACCGCTACGCCCAGATGCTCCGTCCGCTGCTTGCCCACGGCAAGCCGGTCGTGGTAACCGAGTTCGGCATGCGCACCTACCGCGGCGCGGACACCTCCGGTGCCCTCGGCTTCGGGATCAGGGACAACGCGTCGCAGGCCCTGCACCAGCTCCCGCTGGTCGGCCGGTTCACCCGGCCCCGGCTGAAGGAAGGCGACTGGCAGCGGGACGAGGACCTGCAGGCCCGCGAGCTCACCGAGACCCTGGCCATCCTCCAGGCCGAAGGCGCCGACGGCGCCTTCGTCTGCGAGTTCGTCGCTCCGGAGGCAACCTACAGCGACGAGGCCAGGTACGACCTGGACATGAACGCCATGAGCCTGGTCAAGAGCTACGCGGGAGCGCACGGCAGCACTTACCCCGACATGACCTGGGAACCGAAGAAGTCATTCCAGGCCGTCGCCGACTTCTACGCCAGCTACCAGCCCCTCCCCGAACACACGCGATAACAATGACCACCACCACGATGTCACACGTCTTGGCCTGGTAGCACATATGCCATCCATACGCCATCGCGACTGAGAACATGCCGCGCGGATTAAGAACCTACAGCGCCAGCGAGGATAACTAGGAACGCCCCGGCGATCATGAAGGGGCCGAACGGGATCTGGTGCTTCCTGGTGGCCCGTCCCGAGATCATCAGCGCGGCGCCGTAGACGGCGGCGAGGAGGAAACCGGCGAAGCCGCCGGTGATGACGAGCCGCCAGCTTTGCCAGGCGAGCAGGGTTCCGATGCTGGCCGCGGCCTTGACGTCTTTTCTGAACTAGACCCTTGATCACGGAGGCTATCGGCAAGACTCCCTGTCACTGACTGTCACCAGGAAAGATCTTAGTTGCGAGCGAATCCCGGGCGTGTCGCGCCTGTCGTTTCCATCCGCGCATCGCGAAAGGGACTGGTTGTGAGGAGCCTGGGCCCCCTGCCTCTGGGATCCCGCTTGGATCAGTTTCCGTTAAGGCGCCCACGACGGCGGTATGGCGGATGCGGTGGCACGTGTTCGGGCTTCACCTCGAAGAGTGTGGCATCTGGCTTGTCCGGTGCGAATTCATCGAGGTCGAACATGCCGTAGCGTCCTTGGCTTTCCTCTCTGGCCTGCCGGCGCTGAAGCTGCGCTTTCAGTCGTAGGGCTGGCTGTCGGCGCTCGGCGGCGGAGTAGACGTCTTTCATGATCTTTTCGCCGGCCCAGTGGTCGGTAGCGAAGCTCATGTCGAAGATTTCGGACCCGTTGGTGTTGGTGACCTTGAACACCAGGGTGGTCCTGTAGCTGAGGGCCTGCTCCAGGCGCCAGCGCATGAGATTAGTCAGCTCCGAGCGGAAGTCAGCGGAGCTGAGCTCGCCGGCTCTCGTCGCGTGGAGTGCCTCGGTCCACACGTCCGTGCCGAACATGGCGGTCATGCGGTCGGCGGTGGTGTTGTCGATGGCTTCCGTCCGCAGGCGGAGGCCCCGGGGTAGCAGGCCGCTGGCGCATAGCAGCCACAGTTCGGTCTTCCATTTGTCTTCACGCTTGTGCCGGGCCAGTTGCTGGAGGGTGGACCACTGTACCTCGGTGGACTGTTGGTCCAGGAATGCGAACGTGGGCGCCCAGTTGAGGTCAGCGAGTTCGGCCAGGACAGCGGCGATCGTCATGTTGCAGTCTCCCGGCACGACTTTGAAACGGTCGCGGGAGTCTGGATACTCGGCTTCCAAGGCGGCCTTGAGCCCGGCGGCCTGGCTTTCTAGTTCAAAGAACCGCAGAACCGTGAATGGGGGCCTGGTCTCCAGTGCCCGGCGGGCGGATCCGCGTATCAGGTGCTCGGTGCGGCTGCGGCTGATGTTCTGGGCTTGACCGGCGAACAGGTCGAGATAGATGGTCGTGCCTGCCGTGGTGGATGCCTTATTGAAGGCGGCGAGGTAGTCGCCGAGGATGTCGAGCTTCTGCTCGGTCCACCATCCCCATGACCTTGGCGGCATCGGCCCTCCTATCGCCACGTGAGGGGCGATCCTGGTAGCGGGATCGCTCCTGGCACTGTGCCACTGCGCCGGCGAAGTGTCACTTGATAGTGATGGTGCGTTAGCAGAGCGAGCCTGGCAATAGTGGGTCAGGCCATAATGTCCTGGCTTGAGAGGGTGGTTTTCTCCCTGTTATTCAGACGGCCGCGAGCGCGGGCATCTGATCCCAGCGGCGGCCTTCGAGTTCGCGGCCGCCTTCTTTGGGTGTCCGTCCGCCCCACTGCTTGAAGAAGAACGGCACCCCGGCGCGGATGCAGGTGTCGCGGAGGCTGGTGACCCAGGAGACATCGAGCGCCCGGTGCCCGGGCCCGGACTCGCCGCCGGCGATGACCCAGTCGATGCCGTCCAGCCGGAGATCATCCAGCGGCCCGAGCAGCGGCTCGCAGGACAGGAACCGCACGGCCGCCGGTACTGAGCGCAGGTCATCGACCCGGTAGAGGGCATCGCTGTCCTCGACCGACACGCCCATCCATAGATTGGGCGGCCAGTCGAGATGCCCGCCGATCTTTCGCAGCCGGGATGATCGTTTCGTCAGGATCTGGTAGGTGTGCTGCGGTGTGTCGGCGATCACGCTGAACACCTGGGCGACGAAACCGGCGGGCACCTTGGCGTGGAATAGGTCGCTCATCGAGTTGACGAACACGATTCGCGGCGAGCCCCAGGAGTAGGGAAGGCGGAGAGCGTCTGCGTGGGCCGTCAGGCCGAATCCGGGGCCGCTGGTCCGAGGGTCGCCGTCGCGCTGGTATTTCGCCTGGCCCATCGCCTTGAGGCGCCGGGCGAGGGCAAGCGCGTAGCAGTTGTCGCAGCCAGCTGAGATCCGGTCGCATCCGGTCGTCGGATTCCAGGTGACCTCGGTCCATTCGATGCCCGTGCGCGTTCCCATGACCCAGCATCCTCCCGCTGATGGTCTACCCAGGACCAGCCTGCGCATCCGGGTGATAAATTTTAACCGTTATTAATTTATCACTGAGGAGCGTCAGTTGCCGATCAGGCGCGGCCGCAGGCGCCGGGCGGATAGCCGGTATGCTGCGCAGGCAGCCTTGCTCGCTGGCCAGCTCCGTGAGCGCCGGGAGAGTGCCGGGATAACTCAGGAGCGGCTTGCCTCCCTGGCCGGCGTGGGCATCGCCACGGTCCGGAAAATCGAAACCGGGCTAGTCGTGGAGCCGGGCTATTTCACGGTTATGGCTCTGATGGGAGTTCTTGGCATTTCTCCCGATGACCTGGCCCTGCAGGGCACCGTCAGCTGACGTGCGGCGCCGGCGGTGCGGGCGCATCGCGGACGCCGTTCATGCCAGCCGGGCCCTACCTGCGGATGCGGAGAAGATGATCGAGACCCTCTTCTGAGAGCAGGCGGTCCTGGGCTAGCGCGATCGCGCCCACTGTGCCAGCTCGTTCGCCGAGGGTGCTGGTTTCGATGCGGAGTGATCGCTGTGCGAGCGGCAGTGCCCTGGCGTGGATTCCGGCGCGGATCCCGGACAGCAGTACGTCGTCGAGCTGGGCGAGCGATCCTCCGACCACGATGGCCGAGGGGTTGGCGAAGCTGACGATGGCGGCGAGCACCTCGCCGATGTGCTGTGCTGCCGCCCGCACTTCCTGCCGGGCCAGCGTGTCGCCTCGTGTGGCCAGGCTCGCCACGTCTCGTGCGGTCGCGGCGGCCAGTCCTTTCGCCGTGAGATGGCTGGCCATTGCCTGGCCGCCGGCCACGGCTTCGAGGCATCCGGTGTTGCCGCACCGGCAGGGGGCGTCGCAGCCCGGGACGTGGATGTGCCCGACGTCGCCGGCGGCGCCGTCGGCGCCGCGGTGCAGGTGGCCGCTGACGATGATGCCGCATCCGATTCCGGTCCCGGCCTTGATGAACAGCAGGTGCTCCAGGCCGGGATATGTGGCCCGGTGCTCCCCGAGGGCCATGAGGTTGACGTCGTTATCGACGAGAGTGACAGCAGCGTAACGCTCTGCGAAGTATCCGGGCACGCGGTATCCGTCCCACCGGGGCATGAGCGGAGGCTTGATGGCGGTGCCGGTAGCGAACTGTACCGGCGCGGGCAGGCCCACGACGATGGCGCGCACGTCCGCCGGCTGACGGCCGGCTCTGTCCAGCAGCATCCGGAGCTGCCCGTCGGCCCAGGCGAGTACCTTAGCGGGTTCCTGGTCGATGTCCTGGCCCTGGTCACTGCTGCCCAGCTCGGCTCCGGCGAGATCGCTGACCGCGAACCGCGCTCGCGTTGCCCCGAGGTCGGCGACGAGGATCAGGGCCGCCTCGGCGTTGATCCGCAGCCGCAGTGCGGGGCGTCCTCCGCTGGAAGGGGCGGTCCCCTCCTCGATGACCAGGCCGTTGTCCAGCAGGGCGTCTACTCGCTGCGACACCGAGGAGCGGGACAGCCTCGTTACCCGGGCCAGCTCGGCGCGGGTGGTGGCGGAGCCCTGGGCGATGCGCTGGAGCAAGGGGCTCAGGGCCTCGGCGCTCTTCATGCCGTCTGCGGCTGAGGCGAGCGGTCTCGTCTAAGCATACCTGCAGCTTAGCAGAAGGTAAGGAACTTATGTCTATAACAGAACAAAGTAACGTCATTGACGTGCATAAGATCCGGCTCTTATGGTTGCTTTCAGTACTTGCAGTCCCACAGGGTGAGTTCAGCAGAAAGGGTGGTGCTCGTGAAACTCGGCTTCTTCACTGCGTGCCTGGCCAACGGTGATCTGGAGTCCATCGCCCAGCGGGCGGCGCAGGCCGGCTTCTCGGTGCTCGAAGCGGCGGCCTGGCCGTCGATGTCGCGTGATCATACTGCCGCTCACATTGATGTCCGGGCCCTGGGACCCGCCGAAGCCCAAGCGATCCGCGCGGTGCTCGCCCGGCATGACCTGGAACTGTCGGCGGTCAGCTATTACGAGAACAACCTTCATCCCGGCGAGGCTGAGCGGGCGGAGATCCATGACCACCTGCGTGCCTGCATCCGGGCCGCCGCGATGCTCGGCGTGCCCTGCGTGGGCACGTTCGTCGGCCGGGACCCGGGCCGGACCGTCGCGGAGAACCGGGGGCTTGCCGAGGAGATCTTCCCGCCCCTGGTGAGCTTCGCCGCCGAGCGAGGAGTCAAACTCGTCGTGGAGAACTGCCCGATGGAGGGCTGGCACCCCGACGGCTACCCGGGGAACCTGGCCTACTCCCCTGAACTGTGGGAATGGATGTTCTCCCTCGGCCTGTACCTCAACTACGACCCCTCTCACCTGCTGTGGCTCGGCATCGACCCGGTCAGCGCGATACACGCGCTGAAGAACCACGCCGACCACATCCAGCACGTCCAGGCCAAGGACACCGTCATCGACCCCCGCGGGCGGGACCGCTATGGCGTGTTCGGCCAGGCGCTGGGGCGGAACGACCCCTGGGCCTCCGGCTGGTGGCGCTACCGGATGCCCGGCCTCGGCGGCGTCGACTGGCGCGGGGTGATCGCCGGCGAGCCGACGCATGCAAGGTCCTGCGCATGCTCCTCTCCCCGCTCCCGCGGCCGGACCCGCAACACCGCGACCGCACACGAGAAGTAAACCCGAGGCGAAAGCCCCGGTAACGGCGGGCAATGCCAGGAACAGAAGCCCGAAGTCGCGGAGGCAGGGATCACAAGGGCTCTTGCCTCCGCGGGACCTGCCTATGGCAACTCAAAGGCGGAATCCTGCCGCTAACCTGCGGCGAGGATGACCAGGAACGCCCCGGCGATCATGAAGGGGCCGAAGGGGATCTGCTGCCCTCTGGTGGCCCGTCCCGAGATCAGCAGTGCGATGCCGTAGACGGCGGCGAGGAAGAACCCGGCGAACCCGCCGGCGATCAGGAGCCGCCAGCTTGACCATGCGAGCAGGGTTCCGGTACTTGCTGCGGCCTTGACATCGCCCATGCCCATCCCGGCGGGGCTGATCAGCGCGAGAGCCAGGTAGAAGCCGGCCAGGGCGAGAGCGCCGAGCGCGGCCCGTGCCATGTCGTGCCAGTGCCCGCTGGCAGCGGCGGCCAGCATCAGCAAGACGGTGGTGCCTGCGTAGGCGATGGCGGTGAGCGGATCGGGCAGCCGCCGGACGGCGGCGTCGATGAACACGAGCGGGACCGCGCACAGCGCCAGCCAGCACGCCGCCGCGAGCACCAGCCCTGGATGGACGCGGGCGGCCAGGGCGCCGAGCAAGATCGCGGCGGTGACCTCGACGGCCAGCGCGGGCGGCCCTATGCGCTGCTGGCAGCCGGGGCACCGGCCGTCCGGGGGAAGCGGCGGCCACCGGGCCATGAGCTGACGCTCGCAGGCAGGACAGCACCGGCGGGCCGGTTCGCCGGCGGGGACGGCGTATCGGATGATGACGGCGCGCAGTCCCGGTCCGGCTACCAGCCCCGCCAGCGCGAGGGATGTGATGAGGAGCGGGCTCATGACCCGCCCGCGGCACCGGAAGACCGGCCGACGGCGGGCCGGAAGTCGGGCATGCCCAGGTGGGTGACCTGGTGCCGGGCGGCGAGTTGGTCCATGGCCTGCAGTTTCTGCCCGGCGGCGGCGATGCTGACTTCCAGCCCGGCGACCTCGCCGCCCCAGCCTTGCTCGCGGGCCTCGGCGAGGCGGGCGCGCAGGCTGGCCAGGATGTCGGCCAGCCGCGGCCGCTGGGCGGGGTCGGGGCGCAGGGCCGGGCAGCGGATGCAGGCATGCTCGTGGACGCACGGGGTGCCGAAGTCGCGCGTGCACACGCCGAGCTCGACCTTGCGTAGCTCGAAGTGGCCCAGGAATTCATCCCACTCGGCCGGGCTGAGGTCGCGGTATTCTTCGCCGGGGCGCAGGGTGCGGCGGCGGGCGATGAACGCCCGGTGGCCGGTGATGACGTCCTCCGGGTAGATCGTGGCGTACCCCATGGTGGTGTTCAGGTCGATGTGACCGAGGATTTTCGCTGCTATGTGCGGGGGCAGCCCAGCGCGCAGCGCGTCGGTGGCGAAAATCCGCCTGAAGTCGTGGGGGGTGATCCGCAGTGGCGTGCCGTCCGGGCCGGTCAGCCCGGCGGCGGCCATCGCCCGGTCCAGGGCGTCGGCGACGAACCTTCGGGTGAGGGGCTTACGGACGCCGCCGTCGGGCCGCTGGAACAAGAACGGCATCAGCGGCGACCAGCGACGCTCGAACCCGTCCCAGCGGGCCACCAGCGGCAGGGCGCGCGCGGTGCCGCGGACCCGGTTGATGACCTCGGCCAGGACCTCGCCGAGGTCAGGCGATACCAGCAGCAGCCGCTCGCTGTCGGTCTTGGACGGGGCGACCTGCAGCATCGGCACGACCTCCCCGGTGGTAGGGAGCGTGTAGGCGCAGAAGCTGCGGTGAGTCAGCTCCAGCATCTCCTCGATCCGCACGCCGGTGTGCCGCAGCACTTCCACGCTCGCCCAGGTCCAGAACGCGCGTTCCTCATCTCCGGCCAGGTCCAGCCGTCGGCCGTCGGCACCGATGGCGTCGGCGCGGACCTGGTGGACCAGGGCGGGCAGCACCGGGGCCAGGGTCCGGGTCCGCTGGTCCATCACGGCCTTGCGGTGCCTGCGGATCTTCGTGAAGGTGATCTCCGATGCCCGGACCGGGCACGGGGCGGCGAACCGGCCCCACCGCGCCGGGTCCTCCGCCGCCCACGCCGCCAGGTCGGCGTAGAAGGCCCGCACGTGCATCAGGGTGTTCTCCGGTACTTTGCGCTGTTGACCGGCGCGGCGCGAGTCGTGGCTGATGACCTGCAACCGCAGCTTCCACGCCGCGGCCACCTCGGCGGGCAGGTGCAGCGAGCTGATCCCGGGATGGTGCAACTCCAGGTCACGCCAGAACAGGAGCCCCAGGTTACGGGCCAGGTTGTCCAGCGAGGTGTAGTCCACCGCTGGCCTGCGGACCGCGAGGTAATCCACCAGCAGGTCGCGGACGGGCTCGCACTCGATCTGGTAGCGGTCGACCAGCCCGGCGCAGCTGAGCTGGCCGCGGCGGGTGGCGGCCATCAGGTTCGGCGGCGCGTCCGGGCCGAACACGCCCATCTCGAACAGCAGCGTGTAGAACAGGCCGCCCTCGTTCATCCCCTTCCCGCGGTCCCGGCGGGTGTGCCAGTACCAGGCGCAGTCCCCGGCGGTGACCGCGGTCACGGGGCCGCCCTTGCAGATCATGATCCGGGCGATGACGTTGCGCGCGGTCGCGAAGCTGCCGCCGGCGCCGCGGGCGGCGTGCTCCCGCTGCAGCGCTTCCAGCCCGGCCGGGTCGATCTGCGTGAACGCGACGGCGAGGGTCTTGTAATAGGGCTGATCCAGCAGCCAGGCCAGGCCCGGGCGGATCACCTGCCCGGCCAGCAGCAGCATCATCCCGGCCTTGATCACGTCCTGGTCGGCGGTCCCGCCGCCGCGGCGCCCGCTGCCGACCAGCGGGGCCGCCCAGTCCTTCCCGGCATGCTCGGCACCGGAGGCCTGCCACCGCTGCTGCCAGGTGCTTCCCGGCTGGGCCTCCAGCCAGTCCAGCAGCCGCCGCAGGCTCATCCGGTGCAGCGGGAGGCTGCCTCCGGCCTGCCCGGCGATCTCCAGCAGCCGCGCTCCGGTCTCGGCCCGGCTGGCCTCGGTCTGTGGCCACGACACCGCATCCGGGCGCACCTGCTGCCCGGTCGGCAGTACCATCGGGACGTCCGGCAGCACCGCAGGCGGCAGCGGCCGCGGGCCGCGCCGCGACTCGCGGCCTGCCACCCGGCCCCGCGGCCCGGCCGCGACGGCCTGTTCCGCGACGGCGGTCACCGTGACGTCCCCAGCAGCGTGGCCAGCACCTCAGGCCGGTAGCCCGGCGCTGGCGCGGCCGGCGGGCGAGGCTCGGCTTGCGTGGCGTGATGGGCGCGCACCCGCTGCACCACCTCGTCCGCCGACGGCTCGGTGTAGACCTGCGTGGTGGTGATCAGCGCGTGACCGAGCAGCCACTGCACGTCCGGCAGCGACAGGCCGGGATCGGCGATCATCCGGCGGGCGGCCGTGTGCCGCAGGTCATGGAGCGTCCAGTTCGTGCCCAGGATCTTGTTCGCGCGGATCAGCACCGCCCGCATCGCCGGGTAAGCCAGCGGCCGGTGCGGGCGCCGCAGCGTCACCCACAGCGGGTCAGCCGCACCCCACCGCACCCGCTCGCCCAGCCCCTGGCGGTAAAGTCCCAGCCAGTTGAACGCGTCCGCCGAGGCGGGCAGCAACTGCAGCGCCCCGCTGCCCTTGCGGAACACCCCGACCAGCTGCTGGCCCACGTCAACCCGGCCGCAGGTCACTCCGAGCAGTTCCGAGGCCCGCGCGCCGGTCGAGACGTAGAACGCCACGATCGCCCGGTCCCGATCACTGCCCAGCGCCGCGAACAGCGCGTCGAACGCGGCATCGGGCAGGTACCGGGGCTCCTGGCGCGGCAGCTGCGGCTGGAAATCCGCCCGCCGACCCCGCTCGAACGGCTCCAGCGGGTTGTGATGCGCATCAGCCCGGCCACCGTCCCGGCCGCGCCCGGCAGGCATCGGGTTCAACATCGGACCGGTCCCGGCTTCCCGGTGATACTCGTAGAACGCGCGGACCACCGCCCGGTTGTGCCGCCTGGTCCGCACCGCGTACTGCAGGCCCGGATACGGCTTGCGGGTCACCGGGTTGACCGACCCGGGCGACGGTGAGCCCGGCGCCCGCTGTCGCTCGGGCTTCCTGGCCGCCTCCAGCCACAGCATGAAGTCCCGTGCTTCTGACCGGTCCGCCCGGTCCCACGCGACGCAGACCGCCTGCAGGTTCATTCTCTGCACTTGTCAAGTTGAACATGCATGAAGCTGCGAAGGCAGGTGTGCTGTCGTGGTTCGTGCGAAGTTCGGGCACTCAGGCAGGTGGCAACGTCCGCTCATGCCGAATTGAGTACTTCACGCGAGCACGTCCTTATGCGTAGGACGGTATGATCATTCGCTCTTGCGGGTAGTTGCCGCTGGGCTGCATCTGCTCGCATGGCTGTCCGACGGCGCTGACGAGCACGCGGCCGCGATGCGGGCCCGGCGTGCCGATGTCGGCGCGCATGAGCTGCCGCTGTACAACCCACGCGCCAGCAACCCGTCCGCCCCGCCTGGCAGCGCCGCGTACTGGCTGGATAGGCTGCGCCGCCACCAGGCCCGCTCACGCTGGTGTCACCGGCGAACACGATTTACCCGCAGCGCCGCGATCGGGCTGGTCAGCTAGCAACGCAGATGCCCGGGACGGCGATCTTCTTGAACACATGCGGGGCGGCGACGGTGCTGCCGGGATAGCGCGCGACGCGGGCCTGGAACTCCGGCGTGCTGAATGCCCTGCCGAGCGCCCGGGCCGACTCCCAGACGGCCACGTTGACGTACGTCGTGCTGCCGGCAGTGCCCTGGTGGAGCTGTGCCGAGATGAAACCCGGCTGCTGCTTCATGAACGCGGCGTCGTCCGCCCACGCCTCGATGAAACGCCCGGTGTCTGCGGGCGCCACGTTGAACGGGTTGATGAGGACCACTGGGCCGTCGTCCTGTTGCAGTTGCTGCGCGTACGTGACGCGGTCATCCAGCTCACGAAGTGGCATTGCGGTTCTTCCTCTCTGGTCGAGTCGTTGGCTGGGTTCACGCCTGTTGCCGATCTCGGGCAGCACGGGTGCGGCCGCGGCGAACGTGGTGATCGCAAGCCCGGCGCGGAACTCGTTGATCCAGCGGGCCCGCCGCTGCTCCACGGCCGTGTACGTCTCGGTGCTGGTCTCGGTGAGCCCGATCAGAGGGAACGGCTGCCCCGCTGCCTGGCCGGTTGGGCAGCGAAGACTGCACCCCTCATTCGGGTAGGTCTGGGATTTCGGCGTTGGAGTAGTAGGCCTTCGTGAACGGGAAGGCCGTTTCGACCCAGTGCCGGAGGGCAGCGTACACCTTCGGGTAGTAGCCGCGCTCGTAGGCGTCGGGCGTGACCCACCAGCTCACGTCGACGTCGTATGTGACCAGTTCCTCGGTGAGGGGGGTGCGGCCTCCCATCGGGTACAGGTAGCAGCATCCGAGATAGTGGCTATGGGAGTCGTAGACGGCGTAGGTGAACGAGTTGCCGTCGCGGAACTCGCATTCGTGCCAGACCTCATCGACGTAGTTGAAGTCCTCGGTGACTGGCTCGGTGGGCCAGGGGCCGCCCCGGGTACGTTGGATGAGCTCGATGCTGGCGTTGATGCCCTGTACATCATCATGGTTATGGGCGCGGCTGATTGCGGTGGCGCGGATGTCATCGTATTCCAGCTCGGCAGGCGCCTTCCACCCGGCAGGCAGGTTGAGGCGCTTGACGAGGCCCTGATAGTTCATGTCTTTCTGCTCCTCGTGATCGGTAGCTCGGCTGCGGCCCGTGCCCGCTGGCCGGGCCACGGACACAGCCGGCCTAGCTGGCCCGGTAGCTGAGTATGACGACGCCCGAGTTGAGGGTCTTGGCGCCGAGCAGGGTCAGCCGCTTGTTGAGGCCGTCGCTGATCAGCGTGTCGCTGAGCGTGCCGACACCGGCCAGCATGGGATGTACCCACAGGAAGAGCTCGTCGAGGAGGCCATGCCGGACGAGGGTCTTGGCGACGGGGCCGTACCCGTGCATGAGGATGTTCCGCGCGGTGTCCTGCTTGAGCTTGGCCGCCGCTTCGGCCAGGTCACCATCCAAGACGGTGGTGTTCGCCCACTCCGGTGACCGCAGGGTGGCGGAGGCGACGTACTTGGGCATGGTGTTGATCCGGTCTGCGTAGTCGCCCTCGCGGCCCGGCCAGGCACTGGCATAGGTCTCGTAGGTGTGCCGGCCCATCAGCATTGCGCCGCTGTCGCGCAACTGCTGGAGGGCGAAGACATCGGATTCGTCGTCGATGAAGTCGAAATGCCAGACGTCCATGTGGTTGATCACGCCGTCGAGGCTGATGAAAGTAGAATTGATGATTTTTCCCATGATCCTTTCCCCTTTTTCCGGTGTTGAACGGCGGGATCAGCGTGGCCTGTGCTCTTGCTGCCATCCACTGGGCTCACCGCAGCAGGGCAGCAACGTCGCCGAGCTGTGCGCGGGCGGTCGCGACGTCGGATGCGGGAAACAGGCCGATGCTGCTGACGCCCGCGGCGGCCAGGGCATCGAGATGGGCGCGGGCGTCGTCCAGCGTGCCGATCGGCCCGATCTCGTTCCACCAGTCGGCGGGCATGGTGGCCAGCCCATCGACCCCGCGGGTGGCGTACCGGGCAACAAGATCGTCGTAGAACGGTAGGAGGCGAAGCCGGGGCGCCGGGGGGTTGAGTAGCCCGGCGAGGTACGGTGCCATCGCCCGGTAGGCGGAGGCCCGGTCGCGGGCCACGCACAGCCTGGCGAACTTCGCGACATGGAACCCTTCGGCGGCGCCGGCCCGGGCAAGAGCGGCGCGTACGGCAAGCGGCCCGGTGCCTTCGGCAAGCACCAGGCCGTCGGCTACCCGCCCGGCCATGGCCAGCGACTTCGGCCCGCTGACGCCTGCCAGGACGAGCGGGACTGGCTCTGGCGGCCGATCCAGTCGCACGCCGTCCAGGTGGACGTGCCGACCGTCCATGGTGACCCGTTCACCGCGCAGCAGCCGCCGCACGGCAGTGATCACCTCGGAAAGCGTGGTCACAGGCGATGGAGTGCGGGCGCCCATCTGCCTCATCCAGGCCTGTACGCCGTGGCCGATGCCGGGCAGCACCCGCCCCGGGCCAAGCCCGCACAGGGTCGCGATCTCCATGGCTGTGATCGCCGGGTTGCGGGCGACCGCGGGCAAGATGCCCAGCCCGACCTTGAGCCGATTCGTGACGGCCAGTGCCGCGGCGGCCAGCGACACGCCGGCGGTGTAGAAGCAGTCCTCGATCACCCACAGCTGCTGGGCACCGTCGGCCTCAAGCCGGCGCGCAAACTCGGTCACCAGTGCCGCCGGGAACCCGCGATCGAAACAGAACCCGAGCGCCGGCGGCGTCCTCCGGTCACCGGCGGAGGGGGGCAGCCCCGACGCGGCCGTCATCGGCCTTCCTTCCATATCGCGGGGTCCCTGAGCTGCTGGTTCACTGGGTTGGCGGCCACAGGACGACCCTGACAGGAACCGGCCCTGACGATAAGATCCAGTTTGATGGGCAAAGTCAGGACCAATTCCGGTGTCCTGGTCGTGCTCGACCACGGCGGCCGGATCCCGCTGCACCGGCAGATCGAGGCCTCCATCCGGGACTCGATCCGCGCCGGGCGGCTGCCGCGCGGCTCGTCGCTGCCGCCCTCGCGGGTGCTGGCCGCCGACCTCGGTGTCTCCCGCGGCGTGGTGGTCGAGGCCTACCAGCAGCTAGCCGCTGAGGGTTACCTGGCGAGCCGGGCGGGCGGATACACGCAGGTGGCGGCCGGCCCGTCCCCAGTCACGGCCGGGCTGCGGCTGGCCCGCAAGATCCCGCCGCGGATCGATCTCAGCTACGGCCGCGCCGATGTGTCCAGCTTCCCCCGGGACGCGTGGCTGCGTGCGATCCGCGGGGCGCTCTCGTCCGCGCCCAACGACGTGTTCGGCTACCTGGCCGGCAGTGGCGTGCCGCAGCTGCGGACGGCGATCGCTGGCTACCTGAACCGGGTCCGCGGCACCCTGGCCCACCCCGGCCAGATCGTGATCTGCACCGGCTATGCACAAGGCATCGCCCTGCTCGTCGGCGTGCTGGCCGCCGCAGGCGCCAAGCGGCTCGCCCTGGAGGACCCCTCCTCCGGCGACGACGCCCTGCCCGCCGCACGGGCGGCCGGGCTTGAGGTCACCGGCATCCCGGTCGACGGCGACGGCATCCGGGTGGACCTGTTGGCCGAGTCCGGCGCGGACGCGGTCGTGCTGACGCCCTCGCACCAGTGGCCCACCGGCTCGGTGCTCTCCGCGCCGAACCGGGCCGCCGTACTGGGCTGGGCCGCTGAGCGCGGCGCGGTCATCATCGAGGACGACTATGACGCCGAGTACCGCTACGACAAGACACCGGTCGGCGCGCTGCAGGGGCTGGCCCCCGACCGAGTCGTCTATGCCGGGTCGGCAAGCAAGACCCTCGCGCCGGGGCTGCGGCTCGGCTGGTTCGTGCTGCCGGGGCAGCTGGCCGAGCCGATGGCGGAGGCCAAGATCGCCGCCGACCGCGGCTCGCCCGCGCTCGAGCAGCTCGCCTTGGCCGACCTGATCACCCGCGGTGAGTTCGACCGGCACCTGCGGCGGATGCGCCCGGTGTACCGGCGGCGCCGCGACGCCCTGCTGGCCGCGCTGAACCGGCGGCTGCCCTGGCTGGCCCCGGCCGGCGTCTCCGCCGGCCTGCACGTGGTCACCTGGCTGCCACCGCACCTGGACGAGGCCGCCGTGGTCGAGGCGGCCGCGCGGGCCGGGGTGGGCATCGAGGGCGTAACGCCCTACCGGATCAGCCACCCGGGCCCGGGTGGCCTCATCTTCGGCTACGCCACCGTCAGCGAGCAGGCCATCGCCGAGGGCGTCAACATCCTGGCGCGCGTGATCGGCGAGCTGTGAGCACGCCCAGCGTGCGACCCTAACCGCTGCCACGTTGCCAGAGCCTGCGCCGGGCCGGCAGCTCGAGCCAGGCCATGCCGAGGACGCCCCAATATGACCATTCCGGCGCGTGTTTCACAGATGGCAAGCAGATCCTGATCACCAGGCAGATCGGCGGATCCGCATGCAGTTATCAACCGGGCTTCGCGTTGCCGAGCCGACCCTCCGGGAACGGTGCAACGTACGGGTGGCCGATTCGTATAATTATGCACCGGCGCTCGCGGGCGAATGTCCGCTTCTGCCGCGAAGCGGGGCGCTCGCCGATCTGGTTCGGGATCGTTCCCAGCTCGGTGCTGGTGCCGGGAATGACCCAACGGGAACTCAGGTCATCGCGGCGCTGCGATGACGGGTATGCCTAGGTTGACTGGTGCGATGCGGGCTAGGCGACGCGCCTCCTCGCGTTTCTGCCGGAGGAAGGTGAGGGTGAGGTCGATGCCCTCGACCTCACCGAGCCATGCCTCGTGTTCGGCGCGGGCGCGGCGGGCCATCAAGTCCTCCTCGATCTCGTCAAGGCGCGGCAGCATTTTCGGGTTTATGGCGAGCATCGGGCATCGCAAACATGAGTGCTCATGCTGGCACGGGGTTCCGTATGGTCGCATGCAGCCGCCCAGTTCAACCTTTCTCCGGTCGAAGTGTTCCTCGAATTCGCTCCATTCTTGCTCTGTGGCATTCCGGTACTCGTCGTCAGGACGGGTGCCGCGTCGCCGCTCCAGGTATTCTTGGTAGTGGCGGACGACATCTTCGTTGAATACGGCGACGTAGCCGCGCGTGGTCTGCAGATTCAAATGCCCGAGCAGGGCGGCTCCGATATGGATCGGCAGCCCGTTGTTCACAAGGTCCGTCGCGAACAATCTCCGGAAATCATGCGGGGTGAAACAAGCAGTGCGGAAGCCGGGATGGCGTTCGGCGAGTACCTCGCACCGCCGCCGCAGCATGTTCACCACGGTGGCCGGGGAGATGACCTCCAAGTTGGTGCCGATCTTCCGCTGGAACAGGAACGGCATCGCCGGGCTGGCCTGGCGCTCGTGGGGGTCGTAGCGTGACAGCAGCGGGATGGCCTGGCCGTTTTGTGTGTGGCGGCGGATGATCGCGGCGATGACGCTGAACAGCTCGGCGGACATGGGGATGACGCGTTCCCGGTCGCTTTTCGAGGGGGCGATCACGAGCAGGGCGATGATCTCGCCGCTGGGCCGCTGGTATTGCCGGATGCTGAGGTGGGTGAGCTCAAGCGCCTCCTCGATGCGGATGCCCGTGTGGCGGAGTACTTCTACGATTGCCCACTCGAAGAACGCGGCGTCTTCGGCGGAAGTGGCGTTGATGTGCTTTCCGGTGGCCTGGTCGAGGACGCGCACGTTCGCTTTTCCGCCGAGCCTGATCCGCCGTTCGTCGACCCGGCTCCACAAGCGCTGATAGGTACGGCCCTCAAGGGTAACTATTTTCCCGCCCCCCGCGGCGGCGGCGTGCTCGAGCAGGGCGCGCAGGTGCTCGTACCGGGTCTCCATGTGTTCCGCGAGGGTGTTCAGCAGCGGCTGGCGCTGGCGGGTTCTGTCGTCCATCCGTTCTTTGACGCGCCGTTTGCGGACCCCGAACCCGCGGACTTCCGCGTCGGATACTGGGCAAGGTGCGACCCAGATCGCCCATTGTTCAGGCTCGGCGGCAGCCCAGGCTTGCAGGCCGGCGTAGAAGGCCCGGATGGCGCGCAGGATCGGCTCGAACTCACGGCGTCCCTTGCCGTCGGCCCGGACCGCGACCTGCTCGCGCCACCGCCGGTAGAGCTCGCCGTCGATACGCAGATCCGCCTGGCCTGGGGCGAGTTCCTCGATCGTTGACCAGAAGTGGCTGGCCAGGTGCCGGGAAAGGTTGTCCAGGGTCGAGTAATCCAGCTCGGGCTGGCGGCGCTCCAGGTAGCTGATCAGCAGTTGCCGGACGCCGGCATGGCGGACCGGGTAGCGGCCGACCATTTCCTGGACGGTCAGCCGGCCGGTCAGCAGCGCGGCCTTCAGCGTCGCCGGCCCGTTCGGCGGGAAGTGCCCCATCGCGTGCAGTGCCTGCCAGGCCAGGTGCCCCGGGAACCGGCTGCCCGCGCCGCGGGCGCCGAGCACCAGTCCCTGGCGGCGGCACTCCCACGCGTAGTGCAAGAACGCCGCGGGGATCAGGTCGGCCAGGGCGATGCCCTGGGTAGTCAGGGCGGCCGCGACGTCGAACAGCGCGGTGCCGTGGTGGACTGGGTTCACCGGGGTGGCCTGCACCTGTTCCCAGAACTTGTCCAGCAGCGGGTCGTTCTGGGCGACGAGGAACCGCCTGCCGTAGTAGAGGAACTGGTTGGACCGGAACGATTCCAGCGACGGCTGGATGACGCGCAGGCAGAACAGGCACGCGGCACCCGTTCCGATCTGGCTCCTGTCCCGGGGAGCCGACCGCAGGACGGAGACGGGGCGGCCGGGCTCGTTGAATCCGCTGGCCTGCCACCGCTCCTGCCAGGTCTGATCGGGGAACTCGCTCAGATGCTGGAGCAGGTCCCGGGCGCCGCGGCTCCGGCGCCACCGGTTGTCCGCCGACTTCGTCCGCCAGGTCGTGCGCACCGCCTGCGCGATCTCCTCGATGGTGGCCTGGGTCAGATCGCCATGAGGGCGCGGCGGGACGGCTGGGGCGGCGCGGGGGCGGCGTTCACGCTGACGAAGCGGCTGAGGCCCTTCTTGCCCTGGAGAGTCTCGCTCCCGCGGTCAGCCACCGAAAACTGCCTTGATGTCCTCGGGGTCATAGCCTGCGGCGTAGACGCACTGCGGCCGGGGCCGACGGTAGTACTCGGCCAGTTTGTCGTGCATGTCCTCCACTCGCGCGGTCAGGTACCGGCCGGTGGTGTCCAGGTGCGCGTGCCGCAAGATCGCCTGGACCTCGGCCAGCGTGAGCCGCTCGTCCCCGGCCATTCTGGTGGCCGCCGTGTGCCTCGCGTCGTGCAAAGTCCAGTTCGTGCCCAGCTTGTCGTTGGCCCGCTGCAGGATGCGGCGCATCGCCCAGTATGTCAATGGCCTCTGCTTCCCGCGCCGGGTGCGCCAGACCGGCTGGCCTGGCGCGGGAAGCCCGTCGCCAGCAAGATAGCGGCCGAGGTAACGGAAAGCGTCCGGGGAGGCCGGCACGGGCTGCCGCTCCCGGGTTCCCTTGCTGATCACGTAGACCAGCTGGCCTGACCAGTCGATGTCCTCCAGCCCGATCCCGAGCAGTTCGCCCGCCCTTGCGCCGGAGGACACGTAGAACTCCAGCAGTGCGCGATCGCGATCACAGCCCATCTCAGCGAACAGCTCCTCCCACCGGTGGTCGGGGATCGCACGCGGCGCCTGCACCGGCACCTTCTGCCGCAACCTAGCCCGGCGGACCACCGGCACCGGCTCCAGCGGCGAGCGGTGCGCCAGCGCCCGCCTGCGCTCCGCCGACACGGGGACGGGATTGATCACCGGGCCGACCCCGAAGCGGGAATGGAACGAGTAGTAACCACAGATCACAGTGAGCGCGTGGTTGATCGTCCTAGGCGCGTAGCCAGCCCGCAGCGCGGGCTTGCCGGTCTTGAGGTTCACTGAACCCGGCGGAGACGAATCCCGGGACCAGCGACGACGCTGCGGATTGGGAGCATTCCGCAGCCAGCCCACCAGCACCGCCACCTCGGCCTCGGTCGCCTTCTCCCACGGTGTCTTCAACATCCACAACAGCCGGTGCCACCGCAACAGGTCGAACGCATAACTGCGGCACGTCAGCTGGCTAGCGTCACCCAGCGCGAGATCCCGCAAGTACCCGCTGACCGGTTCCACCTCCCGGCCGTCGGCATCCATCACGACGAACGGCAGATCCGCCGCCCGTCCAGCGACCACCGACCCGACGGCCGGAACCGAGCAACGCCCCTCCAGCAGAGCACGGCGCACATCCTCGACCACACCAACTCCTTGATCACGACCAGCACCAGCCGATCACCAATAGGACTTAGTGCAGTTAACGAAGCGGAACCACCGCAGCAGCGCCAGCACGTACGATCGCGCGCTGCCCGCACTGCCGCCGCAGGCCCGCAGGTCCAGCAGGAACTCAGTCACCGCCGCTATCTCGGCCCCGTCAGCGCCGACAAGGCGCACCGGCAGAACCCGGTCACCCGGCGCCTCCACCACCGCCCCGACCGCCGGAACGACCAGCCGCCCGGCATCCCGCAGCCCGGATTCCCCCATCGATGTCCCCTCATACTCGCGGACCTGACGGTCACAGGGGAACACATCCAGGACCAGAGCTGTGGGACCCCTAAGCACCGCTCACGGCCCCCAAGCTGGGAAAGCAGCCACGCTCCGTGACGTCGGCTGCCCGTGGAGAGCGCCGCCGTAGTTCGGTCAACACGTCCCCCACCCGATACCGGCAGGGTAGATGACGGTGAGCAACACATAGAACGCCCCGGCCGCGGCCAGGCCGAGGATCGCGTGGAGGAAATGCCACCGCCCGTTCGGTATAAAAATAGCGGCGAGCCCCAGCAGGACGGCAGCGGCCGGATACGACGGCAGGGTGAGCGCGTCCGGCAGCCGCTTCTCCCGCACGTCGATGATCGTGAGCGGCACCGCCACCGCGGCCAGGAAGCAGAAAGCGGGCAGCGCCGGGGTTGGCCCGAGGCGCAGGCCCATCGCGGCGCAGCCGGCTCCGGCCGCGGCCACGGCGGCCGCCGTCGCCCGGTCCGGCCTGACGGCCGGCAGACGGGCGCCGCGCATCCCGCGCACCGTTATCCCGCGCACCGTATCCCCTCAGACGTTCGCGCTGTCCGGAAGGCCCCGCGGGCAGCCGGCCGCTCGCGCGGGCCCAGGGGACCCGTGCTCGCCAGCCGGTACCGGACCGCGTTCACAGCCTCACCCGTGTCTCACTCCCGTGGGGCGGCCGCGAACTCGATCCCGCGGCGGAGCCGGCCGCCAAGCCGGACGGCGATCGTGGTGGCGGCCCGGCGGGCGGCCGCCGCATCGGTGCTTCCCGGCAGGAGTTCGAGCGTGACCGCCAGGTCGGCATCGCCGCCGCCCTGGGCCAGGCTGACTCCGGCGATGGAGGGCTCCGTGGCGATGGCGGCGCTGACTTCGGCGCGGACGTCGGGGTCCAGGTGCGCGAGGGGCACCGGGTCACCGGCGGCGAGCGCGGCCAGCCTGGCGCCCGTCACCTCCAGCGGCACCGGGCCGGCCACGTCGATCACGACCGCGCAGTCATCGGCGACCGCCGCCTGCCAGACCCGTGCCGCCTCGGCCGGGATCGGGCGAGCGTCCGCATCCCACCTGCCCAGGGCGTCGAGCCCGGTGAAGGCGAGCATCGCCCGCCTGCCGTCGTTTCCGACGAGGGTGGGCAGCGCCATCTCGCTTTCCTTCTCACCGCCGCCCGGCCCGGACTCCGTCAGCATCGCGACCACCGGCACCAGCAGCCGGGCGCGGGACAGCGCGGTGAGCGCCGCGTGCTCGCTTCCCTCGCCCCGCGCGTAGGCGTCAAGCGCCGACGCGGCCGCCGGGTCCGCCGCGCCGGTATCGGGTTGCCTGGGCACACCTGGACACTACCGCGATGCCCGGTGGTCGCTCGACCGGGCGAGGGCAGGGTGACACCAGCGGGCGCGGTGACGCCTGGAGTGATAGGAGACATGGCGGCGCGGCGCACCAGGGCGGCGCACCAGGGCGGCGCGTCAGGAAGGCACTCGCAGGCACCAGATCATGGCAAGGAGTAATCACGAGTCAACTAAAAGTAATTGATGCTATGAATGCTGCTCTTTCGCTCAGCTAGCGGTGATCCGCCCGGCAGAATCAGTTGAGAGCACATTGTGGATATGGGAACCTCATGACCTGCAGCTACGTATAAGTCACGAGTTTCACCAGTACCACCGGTCGCGGGGGCCGAGTGCGTGTCAGGTCAGCGCGGGGACAGGGAGTACGGGAAGGAGGACGCCTTGGGGTCCGCGGTTCGCGAGCCCGCGCAGCCTGCGCGGATCCTTCCCGGCACGCCGATGCGCAAGGTCATCCCGCCGCGCATGGTCGGGCCTTACATGAACGGCCAGCGCGCGGTCATCGCCGGCTACGTCCACCGGCTGCGCGACGTGCAGATCCGCGACCCGGCCGAGGCGTACGGCGCGCTCGGTCTCGGCTTCGAGGGCTCCGAGTTCACGCTGGACATGGCCGAAATCTACTTCCTGTGCTGGCAGGCCAGGGAGATCGACGGGTACGTCCCGGTGACCGACGAGCAGGGCTGGCGGGCGCGCGAGTTCTACCTCGAGCCCATCCAGATACCCGTGGGCACGATCATCTGCAGGCTCACGTACGGCGGCGAGGAACCCATCGCCCGTTACGACGGGATCGCCTGGCGGCGCCCGGCAAGGGAGGGATGAGGCATGCGATACCGGCTGATGGCCTCCTACCGTGGGGCGCCGTACCAGGCGGGCGTGGGTCCCTCGGACCGTGACGTGACCCTGTTCGCCGCCATCCCGCCCCCGGAGGAGTTCGGGTTCACGTCCGCCGCCGGCCACTGGCGCAAACAGGTCAGGCTCACGGACATCGACGCGCTGTGGGAGTCGCGCCCCGTCGGCACCTACCGGGGCGAGCCGTGCCTGGTCCTCGACGACTTTGGCGACCGGCTGCACATCGCGTACCTGGGCATGGACGAACGGCGGGCCGGGCAGCTCGGCTACTGGCAGGTGGACCGCGGCGTGTTCGAGGTCGTGGTGCCACGGCAGGAGGTCAGCGACCTGGCGGAGGAGCAGCACGAGTTCCCGCTGGCGATGTTGCTGTCCTCGCTGCCGCGCGCCCTCGACGCGGGCGAGCCGGGCCGGATGCAGCCCGAGTTCGAGATGCCGGCGCTGCCGGCGCTGCCGGCGCCCGCCCTGCCGCCCGCGCCCGCGGCTTCGGCTTCGGGTTCGGGTTCGGGTTCGGGGCGCGGGCCTAACGGGCTCTTTCCCGGGTCTTCTTCTGGGCCTCTGCCCCAGGCGCCTTCGGGGCCCTCTTCCGGCCCCATGCCTCAGGCGGCGAGCTGGGGGCCGGCCGCTCCCCTGTCGGCTCCGCCGTACGAGTCCCAGGGCGGCCCGGCGCCCTCCCCCGGTGAGTCGACGCTGCCGCAGCCATCGGTGCCGGCCGGCGCGCGTCCCCCTGGCCAGGCCGCGGCCTGGCACGGATCCCCGGCACCCCAGGAAGACGGCCCGCGGTACGACTACCCGCCGCAGAACGGCCCGGCGCAGCAGGATGGCCCGTACCAGGGGCAAAACGGCGCCGTCCAGCAGGACAGCGGGTACGGGCCCGACGCCGGGTTCGCGCAGAACGGCGGGTACGCGTCCAGCGGGGGGTACGGGTCCAGCGGCGCGTACGTGCAGAACGGCGGCTACGGGCCCGGCGGGGGCGGTTACGGGCAGAACGGCGGCTACAGGCAGAACGGGCCCCACCCGCAGCAGAACGGCTCAGCCCAGGACACCGCCCCCGGCCAGCAGAGCGCACGTGATCAGCAGAGCGCACGTGATCAGCAGAGCGGAACGCAGCCCGCTCAGCCGGCCGCCGCCACGGCACCGGCCCGGTCCAGCGTCACCGTTCGCGGCCGCCGGGCGGCGCGCAAGCCGCGCGTCGCCATGCAGTCGGTCTTCGCCGATCTCCTCGACATGGCGGGCATCCCGAGTTCCGCCTACGCGGTCGACGAGGAAGTCACCGACGCGATGTGCCTCATCAAGACGGACGGCGGCTTCGAGGTGTTCAGCTGCGCCGAGGACGCCCGGCACGAGGTGCGCTTCTTCGAGGACGAGGAAGCCGCCTACTTCTACCTTTTCGGCGTCCTGGCGGCGGAAGCCGTGCGCAACGGCCGGCTCTCGCCGACCCCGGACGGGCAGCCGGCGCGCGGCTGACACGGCGTCCCACGCTAATGCCGCTCTGCGGCGGCTCTGGGGACGGGCGCGGCTGGCCGTGGTCTCAGCCAGGCACGATTACACGGCGCAACATTTCAAAATACTTACGGCAGTTTGAGAAACGACTGAACACCCTCGCACTCACCACTTAGTTACCGCTAAGGTTTAAATCGCCGGCGGGGCTGACGGTCCCCCGCTCCCCAAGCAGCCCCGCCGGCCTCATCCTGGAGCCGGGCCGCAAGATCGCGAAATCCGCAGGTAACGCGGTCATTCTGAATTCTCTTATTTCACTTCGGGACCTTCTTTCACGTCGCTATCATTCGCCACGCATAACCGGTTAATTAGCAGTCAAGAAGTAACGCGGACGCGGCATTGGCGGCGGGAAGCCAAGCACGTGGCGGGCGCTCGCCGCGTAGCACTGTGTTGCCGCTCCCAGGCGCGGACGCGGGCCCGGCGCGACCGTCCGGGACCGGCTCTGGCCGGCGCGCCCGGGCCCGTGCGGACGGCTCTGGCAGGAGCGCCCGCTCGGCTTCGCGCATCGCCCGGGACCGGTACGTTGGCTACGTGCCCGCAGGCCAGCACCCCGGTATCGAGGTTCCCGGTATCGAGGTTCCCGGTATCGCGAGCCTGGCCATCAGGGAACTGCTGCACGGACCGCGCCGCGAGGGCAGGGTGATCGCGGCCGTCAGGGGCGCCATCTTCGCGGAGTTTCCCGCGGCCGCCCGCGAGCCGCGCGTCATCACCATCTCCTCCCCGGAGGTGCTCCGGCTGCCGAATGCCATCATCGGCGCGGGACGCGCCGGAGGCGGTGACCTGGCCGGAAACTCCGGCCTCGATGACCTCCCGGGCAGCGTCGCGTGGACGGGCGGCGGCAGCATCATCGCGGGGCGGCTCACGGTGCACGTCCGCCGGTGGTGGGATCCGTCGCCCGTGTTCGGCCCGCTGTCGAGGGCACGGCTTGATCACGGCGCCGCCGTGCTCGCGAGGCTCTGCGCCCAGGCCGATCCCGGTCCCGGCCTCGCCGGGCACGACGGCCCCGGGATCCTGGCGGCCTGCTGCGCGAGCGGCGACCTGGCCGGCGCGGTCGAGCAGGCCGAACAACTCGTGGGCCTGGGGCCGGGCATGGTCCCTGGCGGCGACGCCGTGCTGTGCGGCGTGCTTCTCGCGCTGCGCCTGCTGGGCGGCGCGATCCCGGGCGGCACCCGCGCCGTGTGGCTGGCGGGCTGGCTCAGCGCCGCGGTGACGAGTTACGCCGCGCAGCGGACGACCCCGCTGGCCGCCGCGCTACTGCACTGCGCGGCACGCGGCCAGGCGTCCGCGGAAGTTTCAGCCGTGCTGCATGGTTTCGCCGGCGAGGAGCCGGTCGAGCCGGCGGCCCGGAAGCTTCTGGCCGCGGGCAGGGGCGCGGCCGGCACGGGAACCGCCGATCTCGTGTGGGGCCTTGTGGCCGGCTGCCGCGCCGCGCAGGTGCTATCCGTATCCTGAGCGCATGACGGCCACCCACGTTCCGGTCACCGGTACCCAGTACGAGATCTCGGCGGGAGACTACCGCGCTACCATCACCGAGCTCGGCGCCGGCCTCCGGGAACTGCTTCATGACTCCAGCCCGCTCATCGCCGCGTACGACCCGGACGAGCTACCGCCGCACGGCGCGGGCCAGCTGCTCGCACCGTGGCCCAACCGCGTCGACGGTGGCCGCTACTCCTTCCGCGGCGCCGAATACCAGCTTGACCTGTCCGAGCCGCCCCGGCGAAACGCGATCCACGGACTCACCCGGTGGGCGCCATGGCCGCTCGTGACCCGCGGCGACGACAGCGTGCTGCTTCGCAGCGTCCCGCACGGCCAGCAGGGTTACCCGTTCTGCGTGGAGGTCGACGCCGAATACCGGCTCGACGCCACATCCGGGCTGCACGTCACGATCACCGCACGTAACCGCGGAACCCGGCCAGCGCCATGGGGCACCGGCTCGCACCCTTACCTGAAGCTGGGCGCGCCTTCTGTCGACGAATGTGAGCTGACCTTGCCGGCCGGGAAATGGCTGCCCGTAGACGACCGCGGCATCCCGTCCGGGGCGCCGGAGGACGTGGCCGGCACCGAGTTCGACTTCCGCAAGCCGCGCGCCATCGGCGCCACCCGGCTGGACCACGCCTTCACCGGCCTCGACCGCGACGACGCGGGCCGCGCCTGGGTACACTGCGCGTCGAACGGCACCCGGACCGGGCTGTGGGCGGACGCGGGCTACCGGTGGCTGCAGGTGTTCACCAGCGACCCGCTCGAACCCGAGTTCCGCCGCCGGGTGCTGGCCGTCGAGCCGATGACCTGCCCGCCGAACGCCTTCGTCACGGGCACCGACCTGGTCGTGCTGGAGCCGGGCGACAGCGTGACGCAGAGGTGGGGAATCAGGATTTTTCAGCCGAACGAGCGGTAGCGGCGCCCCGTACCCGCGCCAGGTCTTCCGGGGTGTCGATGTCATCGGGGCTTCCCGTGTCGCCGCACTCGATCAGCGTGACGAGTTCGGGGTGCGCCCGCAGGAACGGTCGCGCCCCGGTGTCACCCCTGGCCATGGCCGTCGCCTCCGCCCAGTGCTCGCGGGCGATCAGCACGGGGTTACGCGGCCTGCCGTCATACGCCGCGACCGCCACGCCCGCTCCCGCGCGGTATGCGGCGATCAGCCGGCGCACCGCCTCCGCGCCGATGAGCGGCTGATCCGCCAGCGCGATGACCGCAGCCCCGACGTCGCCGTCAGCGGAACCGGCGGCATCATGAGGGCCGGCCGCATCGGCAGGACCGGCGGCATCATGAGGGCCGACGGCATCGGCAGGACCGGCGGCATCGGCAGGGCCGGCGGCATCGGCAGGGCCGGCGGCATCGGCAGGGCCGGCGGCATCATGAGGGCCGACGGCATCTGCACGACCGGCGGCATCGGCAGGGCCGGCGGCATCGGCAGGGCCGGCGGCATCGGCAGGGCCGGCGTCGAGGGCGGCGAGACCGGCCGCGAGGGAGGATCCCATGCCGGTGCGCCAATCAGGATTGTATACAGTATGTACTGTTGCCACCGAGAACTGGGCGGCGCCGGTTACGACCAGCACCGGATCGGCGCCGCCCGCACGCAGCAGCGCGACCCCGCGCTCGGCGAGTGTCTGCCCGGCGACTTCAACCAGCGCCTTTGGCAGTCCGAGCCGTGACCCCTCGCCCGCCGCCAGCAAAACCCCCGCCACTCGCTTCACCACGACCCCACGCTACGCGAGCCGGCCCGCCGCCCGGGATGCCCGGACGCTCATATGGCCTCCGGGCATGATTTGCCGCGGGGCCGTTGGCGCCATCGGCCCCACTGGGCGGGGCCAGATACGCCAGCGGCCCCACTTGGGGCGGGCGGCTACTCCGGCGCGGCATTAACCGGTCGCTCCCGCGATGCCGCCGGGGTTACGCTCGGCGGATGCTGCCGACGACACATCTGCTGGAGTTCACGGTCACGTCGTTCGTGCTAATCGCGATTCCGGGACCGAGCGTGCTGTTTACGGTCAGCCGCGCGCTGACGCTGGGCCGGCTCGCCGGGGTGGCGACCGTGACGGGGAACGCCGCGGGGCTGTTGCTGCAGGTAGCGGCGGTGGCGTTTGGTCTCGGGCCGGTCGTCGAGCGCTCGGTGACGATCTTCACGGTGATCAAACTGGCGGGCGCCGCGTATCTGGTGTTCCTCGGAGTACAGGCGATCCGGCACCGCCGGTCGCTGGCCGCGGCGCTTGGCATGCGAACCGAGCGGAAGAGCATCGCACGGATAGCGCTGGACGGCGCCCTGGTCGGCGTCGCGAACCCCAAGGTGATCGTGTTCCTCGCCGCCATGCTTCCTCAGTTCGTGGACCGCCAGGCCGGTGACGTGCCGGCGCAGATGCTGCTGCTCGGCGCGATCTTCGCCGGAATCGCGGTGATCTCGGACAGCGGGTGGGCGCTGGTGGCGGGGTCTGCGCGGGCGTGGCTCGCCCGCTCGCCGCGCCGCCTGGAACTCATTGGCGGCACCGGCGGCCTCGTCATGATCGGCATCGGCGCACGTCTCGCCCTCACCGGCCGCAAAGACTGAGGCCCATGGCCGGGATGGAGGTGCCAACGCGGATTTGGGTGCAATCCGCGTCGTGATAGCAGCACGGAATGCACCCAAATCGGCCGGTAACGCGGCGCGGGTACCCGGGAAGCCGCAAGGGGTGGGGTACCCGCAAGGGATGGGGCACCCACAAGGGATGGGGCACCCACAAGGGATGGGGCACCCACAAGGGATGGGGCACCCGCAAGGGATGGGGCACCCGCAAGGGATGGGGCACCCGCAAGGGATGGGGCACCCGCAAGGGATGGGGCACCCGGGAAGGCGAAGGCCACCCGGGAAGGCGGCGGCGCACGGCGGAAGGCGCACGGCGGAGGGCGGGCGGTTATGCCGGGGCGCGGGTTTCGTGGTGGATGCGGCCTACGGTTTCGGTCAGGGCGCGTCCGGTGCCGCCCCAGCGGAGCTGGATCAGCTCGGCGGCGATCGACACGGCGGTCTCTTCGGGCGTCCGCGCGCCCAGGTCCAGGCCGATCGGTGAGCGCAGCCGCGCGAGTTCGGCGTCGGTCAGGCCCGCGGAGCGAAGCCGTTCCAGCCGGTCCTCGTGCGTCCGCCTGCTGCCCATCGCGCCGACGTAGCCAGCGGGCGTGCGCAGCGCGACCTCCAGGAGCGGCACGTCGAACTTCGGGTCGTGGGTCAGCACGCAGATCACGGTCCGCGCGTCGACCGCGGCACCGGCCAGGAACCGGTGCGGCCACTCGACCACCACCTCGTCCGCGTCCGGGAAACGGGCACGGGTCGCG